>Ga0099364_10000712_pt1 | contig 56411 bp, 64 predicted proteins | sample TergutTh196P3_FD_73070 | JGI IMG/M metagenome (GOLD analysis project Ga0099364, IMG submission 73070) | Microcerotermes parvus P3 segment gut microbial communities from Pointe-Noire, Republic of the Congo - Th196 P3 | ecosystem: Host-associated > Arthropoda: Insects > Digestive system > Gut ... | reverse complement strand
AAAAATGTCGCAACAGCGGCGGTTTCGCGCAGCGGGAGCCGCTTGCGTCCATTAAATTTTAATTAAGTTTGAAGACTTTCAAACTTATGACCTGTCCTTTCCTAACGCAAACGACATCAAGAACCATGAAAGGTCATAAAAATGTCGCAACAGCGGCGGTTTCGCGTAGCGGGAGCCGCTTGCATCCATTAAATTTTAATTAAGTTTGAAGACTTTCAAACTTTCACCGCCTTATATCCAAGCCCGCGAACCGTCACAATTTCAAACTCAGCCCAGCCGTAAAACCTTTCCCGTAAACGGTTTATATGCACGTTGAGGGTGTGGTCGCTTGTATCGGATTCAAGCCCCCAGATTTCATCCATGAGTTGCATCCGGGTGAAAATCGTTCCCGGATACGAAAGCAGCTTGAACAATAACTGGAACTCTTTTTGGGGGAGCATTAAGGATTCGCCGTTCTTGGAAACAGTTAAGGCATCGTAATCCAATACAGCATCGCCGATTGTCAGCTTACGCTCACTGGCGATTTGCGAACGCCGAAGCAGCGCTTTAATTCGTAAAATAAGCTCCTGCTCGTCAACGGGCTTGGTCATGTAGTCATCCGTTCCGGCTAAAAATCCCTCATGCTTATCACGAGGCTCTTGTTTCGCCGTAACCATCAATATAGGCAAGTGCTTCCAAACGGAACGTAAGTCCCGTGTCAGTTCGTACCCGTCCATGTTAGGCATCATCAAATCAAGGACGACCAAATCAATATGTTCCCTATCCATAACATCAAGAGCCTGTAAGCCGTCCTCAGCAGAGAGCGGCTCAAAGCCATTCATACGAAGCACCGCGCACATGAGTTTTCTTGTATTGGAATCGTCCTCGACAACTAATATCCTAACCATAAAACACCCTCCCCGAACTCTATTGTACCATATCATAGCATTGAATCCTCAACTGAATATCAACGGGAAAAGCCCAGTCTGTTGATATTCATCGGAGGCGGGGGGACATATTAGGCTTGTTATATTTCATTCTCCAGTATCTGCTCCAGTGTCTGTCGTTTGCGGATCAGGCGCAGATTGCCGTCGGAAGAAAAGAGTACCTCCGGGATTTGCGTATGGGAGTTGTAGTTATATGGGGCCATAGACGAGCAGTAAGCGCCTACGCCGCCTATGACAGCAATATCGCCGACCTCCGGCTCCGCCATAGCGCGAGGCACGGAATGGCCTTCCGGTGCAAGCGTCTGGCAGTCCCCGCTCTCGCAGCATTTCCCGGCTACAACAGCCTGATAGCCATTATGCGCATCGCGGTAAAATTCCGACGATCTGAGCGTTGCACCGTCTTCCGAAACCAAGTATATCGGATGTTTTGAACCATAAAGCAGGGGGCGCGAATTTATCTCCATCCCACCGTCCGTAATGACGAAGTTCGAGCGTGAGGTGTTCTTCTTGTCAATCACACGCGTCACCGCATAGCCTGAGTTTGCCATTATATAAGTGCCCGGCTCAATCTCCATTTTCAGCTTTCTGCCTGTCCTTGCGTAGAAATCCTCGATGCGCTGCTTTGCATAGCTTCCAAGCAGCTCCACATCCGCTGATTTCTCACCCGGCATACGCGCTTCCTTCAACCCGCCGCCAAAACAGACAGTCTCCGCATCGGGGAAATGATCTTCGATAATTTGCAGTTCCAGATCGATATTCTGCCGCCACATTTCGGACTCCGCGCCTGAGCCGATATGCTCGTGGATATGCCGGAACTTTATCCCTTTATCTTGTGCATACTGATTCGCCTCAGCCAAATCAGAAAGATGTATGCCGAAACACGAATAGTCGTCACCGGTATTTCTGGTTGCGCTTTCCCCGGATCCGATACCAGGATGCACCCTGATACCCGGATTAATACCGTTTGCCGCTGCAAAATCGCCGACTAGCTTGAGCTGGCGCAATGAGCAGGCATTATACTTCAGTCCCTGCAGCAGCAGCTCCTCAAGCTTTTTCATATCCGCGCCGACATATACTTCCTGAGTAGTAAGCATAATGTGGTCATAAGGAATCCCTGCTAAATGCGCCCTAACAACCTCGTTAAGCGAACTTGCATCCAGATGCAAGCCCGCCCCACATATCAGCTTCAGCAGCGTTTTGTTAGAGTTTGCTTTCATAGCGTACCGCACCGTCAAACCGAAAGCGTTCGGCATATCAAGACATCCCTTGCAACGCTCCAGAATCAGCGCCTCGTCATATAAATAAACCGGCGTCCCAAAACTCTCCGCTGCCTGCGCGATAACAGCCGCGCTAATATTACTGAAATTATTCAAATTAATCATAATCACCTACTAATTATTTACCGCGCGTACGTATCACACGCTACTCGCTGGCGTAATTCTTAAAATAATTCTGCACCAATACAATCGGCGTGCCCCGGTCACCGCTGCCTGATACCAAGTCGCACAAGCTGCCTGCCAAATCATGTATCCTACGCGGTGTCGTGCCTTCTGATGACATTTTCCCGACAAGGCAGCTTTCTTTTCCTTTTATACGCTCTCGAATACTTTTGATAAGATCCTCGCCTGATAAATCCGCGAACTCATTATCCGCAATGTACTTTATTTTCAACTCATTAGGGGTTCCGGAAAGCCTGTCCGTGAAACCCGGGGACACAACCGGGTCCGCAAGCTCCCAGATGCCGCACACGGGGTCTTTGAAGCATCCGTCACCGTAGACCATGACCTCGATAGTCGCTCCTGTGCGTTTGCGCAGTTCTGCTTGGAGAGCAAATACAAATTCCTTCGTGTCCCTGGGGAACAGCTTCAGCGATTCCTCGGTTGCCTTATTAGAGCCCAGCAAGCCGTATTCGCTATAACCGCTGCCATCAACAGGTGAATTGAGGATATCATCAAGGCATAAGCATCGCTCCGCGCCTGCGTTTTGGATGAAAGACTGGGTTCTGCGGCGGGTGTGTATATCACAGCACAGCACGTTCTTGGTAAAGGTCAGAATATGCCTCGGATCGTTGGAGAATACGATTTCGCAGTTTCCGCCGATTTCTTTATAATACTCGATGTAGTCAACACCTGTGAAAGTATGCACGGTGTTCATGCCGAAAACCGCGCGGAACTCAGCTTCCGTGAAATTGTCTGTATACGGGTTTACATTATTATCGTCGCAAACCGATAAATCCACAAGCTTATTGCCTACTTCATCGCAAGGATATGAGAGCTGAATATAAAGTTTATCGCACCCCCCCGCAATACCGCGTAGGACGTTTGCGAATCTGTTACGCGAAAGAATCGGGAACACGATACCCAATGATCCTCCGCCGAACTTGGCCCGGACATCCTTTGATATCTGCTCAAGGCTCGCATAATTCCCCTGTGTGCGCCCTACGACAGCTTCTGTAACGCCGACAATATCCCCGTCACCAAGCTTGAATCCGCCCTCATCCGCAGCTTCGATCAAGCTGTCGCAGATCATGTTGAGAATATCGTCCCCTTGCTTAAAAATAGGGGTCGTTATCCCCCTTGCAATTACTCCTGTGTTCTTCAATATACTCCCTCCTCACAATTCAAGTATTTCATACGCGCCGCTTTTTTCCAAGGCTCCCAGGGGTTGACATAAATCAACCCCTGGGTTTGTTGATTGTCTATGTTGTTAATCTTTTAATGCTGCCTGCGCTGCTGCCAGTCTTGCTATCGGCACACGGAACGGCGAGCAGGAAACATACGCCAAGCCTATATTGTGGCAGAACTCCACAGAGGACGGTTCCCCGCCGTGTTCGCCGCAGATGCCGAGTTTCAGATCGGGGCGCGATTTTAGCCCGAGGCCGACTGCTGTCTTCATCAGGCCGCCGACACCCTTCTGGTCGATTCTCTCAAACGGGTCTGATTCAAAAATCTTTTTCGCGTAGTAGTCATCAAGGAATTTGGCGGCATCGTCGCGTGAAAACCCGAATGTCATCTGTGTCAAGTCATTAGTGCCAAACGAGAAGAACTCTGCCTCTTTGGCAATCTCATCAGCAGTAATACAGGCGCGCGGAATCTCAATCATCGTACCAACCAGATACTTAAGGCTGATACCGCTCGCGGCGATAAGCTCATCTGCGGTTTTTACCACTACATTCTTCACAAAGGTAAACTCGTTAACCTCTCCGATAAGAGGAATCATCAGTTCGGGTACAAAGTCTGTCCATTCCGGATGTGCTTTTTTGACATTGATTGCAGCTTTGATTATGGCACGGGTCTGCATCGCGGCGATTTCGGGGTATGTGATTGACAGGCGGCAACCCCTGTGACCCATCATCGGGTTAAACTCATGCAGCGATGTGATGATGGCTTTTATCTGCTCAACGGTCTTGCCTTGTGTCTTTGCCAGAGCTTCTATATCGTGTTCTGCTGTCGGCAGGAACTCATGGAGCGGCGGATCCAAGTAGCGGATGGTTACGGGACGTCCGCCCATAGCCTCATATATGCCCTCAAAGTCTCCCTGCTGCATCGGCTCCAGCTTAGCGAGCGCGACTTGGCGCTGCTCTTCCGTCTCGGAGCAAATCATCTCGCGGATTGCGGGAATGCGGTCTGCCTCGAAGAACATATGCTCTGTGCGTGTCAGCCCGATGCCTTCCGCACCGAACTTGATAGCAAGCTCAGACTCACGCGGGGTGTCGGCATTAGTCCTGACTTTGAGCCGCCTGTATTTATCAGCCCAGCTCATAATGCGGCCGAATTCTCCGCCGATTGTCGCTTCCGTCATATCTATTGAGCCGTCGTAAATAATACCTGTTGAACCGTCAAGACTAATCCAGTCGCCTTGCTTGTATGTTTTGCCGCCCAGTTCGAACTTCTCGTTAGGCTCGTCAATTCTCAGCGCTCCGCAGCCTGCCACACAGCAGGTACCCATTCCGCGGGCTACGACTGCCGCATGGGAAGTCATGCCGCCCCTCGCAGTGAGGATGCCGCTGGCTACTGCCATACCTTCTATATCCTCAGGTGAGGTTTCCAAGCGGACGAGGATTACTTTCTCGCCACCGTCTGCCCATTTTTTTGCAACCTCAGCGGTGAATACGACACGCCCTGTTGCTGCGCCGGGGGAAGCTGCCAAACCCTTGCCAATCTCCTCCGCCTTTTTCAAAGCGCCGGCTTCAAACTGCGGGTGGAGCAGCGCATCAAGTGATTTCGCTTCAATCATCAAGACGGCCTGCTTTTCGTCAATCGCGCCCTCATCTACGAGGTCGCAAGCAATTTTCAGTGCCGCCGCAGCAGTCCTTTTGCCGTTGCGTGTCTGGAGCATAAAGAGTTTCCTATCTTCAATCGTAAACTCCGTATCCTGCATATCGCGGTAGTGATCTTCGAGTTTCTCTGCGATTTTCGCAAACTCATTATATGCCTCAGGCATAATCTCGCGGAGCTCGTCTATGTGCTTCGGGGTGCGGATGCCCGCAACAACGTCTTCGCCTTGCGCGTTCATAAGGAACTCGCCATACAGGACTTTCTCTCCTGTTGCCGGGCTGCGTGTGAAGGCAACACCGGTGCCGGATGTCTCGCCCAGATTGCCAAATACCATCTCCTGTACGTTGACAGCCGTTCCCCAGGAACCGGGGATGCCGTACATTCTGCGGTACGAGATAGCGCGCGGGTTGTTCCATGAGCGGAATACGGCTTTGATTGCGCCCATGAGCTGTTCTTTGGGGTCAGCCGGGAAGTCCAGTCCGATTTTGGATTTATATTCGTCCTTAAACTGGTGCGCAAGTTCCTTTAGGTCGTCTGCTGTCAGATCGAGGTCTTGTTCTACGCCGCGTTCGTGTTTCATTTCGTCAATCAGCTCTTCAAAATAGCTCTTGCCGACTTCCATGACAACATCCGAGTACATCTGGATAAACCTTCTGTAGCAGTCATACGCCCATCTCGGATTGCCGCTCTTTGCAGCCATGACCTCGACTACCTGCTCATTAAGGCCGAGGTTGAGAATCGTATCCATCATGCCCGGCATCGAAGCGCGCGAACCGGAGCGTACAGATACCAGCAGCGGATTTTCCATATCCCCGAACTTCTTGCCGGCGATTTTCTCCAGCTTGTCTATGTACTGCATTATCTCGTTTTGGATATCGCTGCTGATGACCTCTCCGTCGTCATAATACTTCGTACATGCTTCAGTCGTAACAGTGAAGCCTTGAGGAACCGGCAGACCTAAGCTGGTCATTTCAGCAAGGTTTGCGCCCTTGCCGCCCAGCAGTTCTTTCATCTTACCGTCGCCCTCGGAAAATAAATAGACATACTTAATACCCATTGAATACCTCCTAAATTTTATGGAATAAAATTCCAAGTTTACAAAACACCGTTATTATACCACTTTTTTTCCTAAAAGGAATAGCAAACTAAAAATTTTTCTTAGAAACCGCATGGTTACTGTTAACGGGTTCACAGGAAAACCATCAATGCCGGTGAGGATAGCTGTTTATGTGCCCCGCAGAGCGAAACCATGGACGGTGGAGCGTTCGTTCAGTGGTGACACGATGTCGCCTCTGAACGACAAGGGGCACAGAAATAGCTGTCCGAGCGCAAGGCACGGTACAAACTACAATGACCCATGACCTGTAACATCTACATGTTACCTTACTTACCAACGCAGAAGCGGTTGAATATGTGCTCAATTATATCCTCGCGCATGTTTTTGCCTGTTATCTCGCCAATCGCCGACAGCGCAGCCTCAACCTCTGTCAGAACAGCATCCGGAGTAACTGCGGCTTCTATTGAGGCGATAGCCCCGGCAATGCCTGCCCCGGCGCGTGAGATGGCATCAAACTGCCGCGCATTTGTAATCACCTCGCCGGCTGACTGCCCCTCAGGCTCCGGGAACAAACGCTTTATCTCCGCTTCCAAATCCTCAAGCCCCTCGCCCGTCAACGCAGAAACAAAGCAGCAAGGTGACTGTGAATCGCGAATTGTGAGTTGTGGGTTTATCGCAAGCGGTAAATCAGATTTATTGATCGCTGCAATACGCGGTACTCCCTCCGGAATTGAATGCATGAGCGCGAAATCATCTTCTCTCATCTCCTCAGACCCGTCCAGCACCATGATAATAAGTCCCGCATCCCCCATAGCCGTCATTGTACGCGCAACACCATGCTTTTCAACCGTCTCCTCGGTTTTCCTTATCCCCGCTGTATCTATAAGCCTTAGGAGCACGCCGCATATAAGCGCTTTTTCCTCTATCGTGTCGCGTGTCGTCCCGGGAATATCCGTGACAATCGCTCTCTCGTAACCCAGCAGGGCGTTCAGTAACGAGGATTTGCCCGTATTGGGCCGCCCGACAATAACCGCAGGGATTCCATCACGCAAAATGCGGCCCCGTTCATGTGTTTTTGCAAGGCGTGCCAGCTTTTCCCCCGCATCTTTTAGCTCAGCAAGATAGCCCTGCATTCTGAAATCATCTATATCCTCATCGGGATAATCAATCACAGCATGGAAATGCGCCATAATCCCGATAAGCGAAGAATAGACGGCTTCGAGCTTTTTACCTACCGCGCCCCCGAGCTGCCCTGCCGCATTTCTTGCAGCAAGCAGGGTTTCAGCTTCTATTATGTCTATAACAGCCTCAGCTTGCGTAAGGTCCATGCGCCCGTTTAGAAACGCCCGTTTAGTAAATTCCCCTGCCTGCGCCTGCCTCACGCCGTGAACGGACAATACCCGCAATACCTCGGAAAGCACAACGGGTGAACCGTGGCAGTGAAATTCCACAGTATCTTCGCCCGTGTAGCTGTCAGGCGCATGTGAGACCATACATAAGCACAAGTCGATAAGCTCACCGGAATCTCCGGCAAGCTCGCCGTAATACATACGCCTTGCTTCTGCATCAGCAAGCCTGACCCTGTTTGCGGCTCGGAATATTTTATCCGCTGCCGAAATAGCCTGACTGCCGCTGACCCTGATTATGCCAATCGCTGAAACAACCCTTCCGGTTGCGATTGCCGCAATTGTATCTTGCAAATTAATAGTTAACTGCTCTGAGTTCAAAGTAAGACTGCGGGTGCGCGCAAACCGGGCATTTATGCGGGGCGTTGGGAACCTCGGCGATAAAACCGCAGTTACGGCAAATCCAGGCTTCTTTTTCTGCCTTCGCAAAGACCGTGCCGGCTTCTATATTCGCCAGCAGTTTGAGATAGCGTTCTTCATGTTCTTTCTCGATTTTCGCTACCGCGTCAAACAGAAATGCGATATCGTTAAACCCTTCTCCCCGGGCTTCTTCCGCCATCCGTTTGTACATTTCCGTCCATTCCTCATGCTCGCCCGCCGCCGCTGCTTTGAGGTTCTCCGCTGTCGAGGGAATTTCCCCACCGCACAGCAGCTTGAACCATATTTTTGCATGTTCTTTCTCATTGCCTGCGGTTTCTTCAAAAAGCGCGGCAATTTGCTCATAGCCGTCCTTTTTTGCTTTGGATGCAAAATAAGTATACTTGTTGCGCGCCTGGCTTTCGCCGGCAAATGCGTCCATCAGGTTTTTCTCTGTTTTTGTCCCTTTAATGTCTGCCATATCAAATCTCCTTTTCTTACTGTAAAGTATGTGTTCTTGTGTCAATCGAGGAATCAATAGTATAATATACCACATAAGCAAAATGTCAATAGGTTCACATTCTTAAATAACTGTGAATTTACTGATTTGTGTGGTATACTATCAGTATTGAAGTGTTGTGCTTTGCTGCATCATCAGGAAAAGGTACGCATAGCATTGAGATTACGATGGGAGATTTCTTGTCACAATGAATAAAGTTGTATTTAGGCGTGAAAATGAGGAAACCGCGACTTGCTTTTTCCACGATTCCGGCATTGTCCGCACACAGCGATTTGACAGTTTCGATGAGAATGCTCTTAAGGACGCATTTAATTTAAGCAGCGAAACAATCGTTGTTTTAGCGGGCAAAGGGTGCTCACCTCACGGCGACATGTGGGAAAATGGCTACTATTGCGCACCTATAGCGCTGTACTTAGAGATTTCAGCCAGGTGTCCTTATCAATGCGATCACTGTTTCAAAGGGCAAAGCGATTACACAAGAATCATGACAAATCCTGAGATTTTGAATTTGATAGATCAAAGTGCCGCAATGGGCGTTTTTCAAGTACGCTTTGCCGGTTATGAGCCACTTGCAAATCCGGACTTTTTCGAGATAGCAGATTATGCGAAAAACAAAGGCTTATATCTTGTATTGAATACCGGCGTCGCGCATACTGAGCATGTACAGAGGAAAATACTATCGTTTGGATTTAACGAACTGCTCGTTTCTTTAGACGGGGGGCAGGAAACCCACAACACCATAAGGATGCCCGATTCCTTTGATGGCGTTAGGCGATTACTGGATATATCTGATTCGTTAGGCGGTCTTAATAAGATTAAGCTAAGCATGACTGTTAATCGAAGAAATATAGCAGCTATGGGAAGTGTCGCCTCGATAGCGGCAGCACATATTAACGTCAGCGCAAATTTTATCCCTTACAGAAACATTGGAAACACTGCCGATTTGCTTGGCTTGTCTATAACCGCAGATGATATGAGAGTTATTTCCGAAACAGTATCAGCTCTGCGAAGCGAGTATCCCGACACAAGGATATTTCAACCATACTTCGACCTATGCGGAAACGCTGCAAATACATATCACTCAGTAAGAATGAACAACCCCTGCGTAGGTTCAAAAAACATCTCGGTATTGGCAAACGGCCAGGTATACGGCTGCGACTTTCTTCGCTCACTGGGCGATTTATTTTGCGCAGGAAGCATATTTGAAAATAGCTTACAGGAGTTGTGGTATGGATCGGTTTTTTTGAATCGGTTTCGATCATTGGAAAAAGATGAAACTTGCCGAACCTGCAATTATTTTATGAAAAGCTGCTCCGGGGGCTGTACAGCCGAAAGTTACTTGCGTACACGCAGTTACTACGACCCTTTATGCTATATCCGTAACGACAAATTGAAGGATGCCGATTTTTACAGCGAGGAATACTATATAAACGGTAAATCCTCAGGGATAAGCTGTTATGAAAACTACCATTTTATGCCGGAACGTACGCGCGCGGATATCGAAGCAATTAAGTCACTGATTGAGACCCATGCTAACACAGGCTCGCGCCGTGCGTATGTTGACTTTGGAGCGGCGTTTGGATTTTTGGTGCGGGAGTTTCTTACAAGCGGCGATGAGGCTTGGGGCATAGACATCTCAGATTATGCGCGAAGCAAGCTGCGCGATGACCCTATTATGAAAGGGCGCATGTTCAAAAGCGTAACGGAAATGGAAGATACGCTATCCTTAGAGTTATACACCGGAGGCTGGCTTATAGCAAAGAACGCTTTAGAGCACTTGACCCTGCCTCAGTTAGAAGAAACGCTTGCTTTTGCTGCGTGTTATAAAATGAATGCAATTATCGCCGTTCCCCTGTCGGTGTACGATGGGGGGACATATATAGACGAGCCGTGTAACCATGATATGGGTCACTTATTGCGAAGAAGCGATGCTTTCTGGCAGAGCCAGCTTCACAGGTACTTTTCGAGCGTTATCTCCATAGATAAGTACCCTGAGAATATGACTTTGAGATATGGAACCGGATTATATGTCTGCTTGAGCGGAGAGGATGGATGTAATTATGCCTGATAGAAAATTGCTTAGAGTGTTTGTAGCGCCTGAGGGTATTTGCAATTATGACTGTCTATACTGCATGAATGAGAAATCAAACACTGAAATCATGTGGGATTTGTCTCGGCATGAGTGCGATGTTTTATTAGCGTGCGTCAAGATGAGCGGATGCACCGAACTAATGCTCACAGGAGGGGAACCGTTTTTATGCCCGGTTCCTGCCCTTCAGAATCTAATCTCCGCCGTGTGCGGCATCGAAGGGTTCAAGCCCCCACGCATCACAACGAACGCAAGTCTTGTGACTGCAGAAAATATCACAGCTCTAATCGATGCTGGGCTACAGCGCATATCGGTATCCCTGCATGGTTACGACACGGAAACATACGAGGCTATTACATCTGCATCGCGAGTGCATTTCAGTTTTGATGCGTTATTAGGAAATATAAGACTGCTTGCAAACATGGGACTGGACGTCAAGACCGATTTGTGCTTGTATAATGTAAACAATACCTTCGATGCCGAGAAGCTGCTTCCCTTGCTTATGTGTTTGGAAGATTGCGGCGTTGCTGAATTTGGTTACAACAGAATGCATAATGTACCGCGAATAGAAGCACATTTTGACAGCGTATATATAGATGAAGCCTCTATACAGGATCTGTTCTCCAAGTGGATCCGGCATGGCCGCGATGGCGAACTGGGAGCTTTTTTTCGCAATCCAAACGGCCGATTGAAGGTTATTATTCCGTACAGCCCGGTTAAGCCTGAATTAAACCAAAGGTGTTTATCAAATCAATGTGAAACTCGCTGCCAGGGGAATTACTCCAGCTATGTCGTGAGAACACGCGAAGGCGAGCGGGATGGTTTAACATTTCGCGCCTGCAACCGTGTGTTTGACGATAAGCGAAATGAGTATTTCGTCCCGATTGCTTGGATACGCGAAAATAAGCTAGACCATGTCACTGAGGTTATAAATACCGTGTGGCGTTACACAAGGTAGATTGAAAATGCAGTATATCAAATGCGCAGCCACCATAATTATATATGTTATGACAACTGCAAAACCTTAGAGTTACTGGTAAAGATTCAATAACGTTGATGGAAATCAACATTAAACTAGGAGGAAAACAATGCAAGAAGAGTATGAGAGATATATAAACTTGATTAGTAACGCCCGTAGCGCGTTTTACGCTGTAAAATATTTTGATGAAATCCATGAAAAAGCTGGAACTTGGATAAACAAGCAACATAAACACGACGAGCTGCATCAAGCGCTGTCCGAAGCGCTTGAAAAGACACTTCCGGAAGTATCTAACATAATTCAGCTAAAATATATATGGATGCACTGGAGGGTTCAATGGGGTAAAACATCGCGATTGTTGATTGCGCAAAGGCTTCGCGAACTTTTTTCACCGGAGGAGTACGAGGACTTCATGTATCAAATTGTCATAAATCACGATTTTAATGTAAACTTGAGTGATGATGGGTATCCTCACGGTAAAGATACCAACATATGGCATAATTCCACAATGCAATTATGCAACTTAGACAACTTAATGTATCTGGCTTTGCGGGGTTATGACACCGCAGTTAAACGGCTGGCGGAGTTAAACGTACCCGAGGCAATGATGATCGAAGTGGCGATGAATACACCTTATGGTGTTAGGCACGCTGTACCGTTAATCAAAGACCAAAATGCCCTTGTAGAAATCGCGCTTAACGGACGCGATCATATGTACAGCGACAGTGCAGTTGCTTACATAACGGACAAAGAGTTACTGTATAAGCTATTTGAAGCAAAAGCAAAGAAAGTAAGAGTTTGGCCATTGCCTCTTCGTGAATTGCGCGATAACCAAGAACTACTAAAGGAAATGATATTGGATCCTGCTTGCAAGTTCCGCGCAAAAGCCGTTGAAGAAATAAATAGGGACGACACCGTCTTTCTGCGTTCGCTTTTAGACGACCCCGATAAGAAAGTAATGAAAGCTGCATGTACAGAACTTGGTCACGATATGCGAGACGACAGTTGTATTTGCGTTCAATGCGGGGTCGTTTTTCACGATTGGAATTCCATTACTGACGATGATGGTGTGTATGTTCATACAATGTACACCTGCAAACGCTGCGGGAAGGTGGAGCATTTCGGCGGATACCGGTAGCATAGGATGATAACGCAATCGTGAACACACCTAAAACCGTCGCATGTTAGCGCCCTTACGACCCGGTTGATTTATATCTTCGCAAGCCTATTCGGAAAAAGCCATAACACGGCAGCAGAAACAGCAGCCCGGCTAGCGGTAAGAGCATATATAAAAGCCCCTGCTCCCTGTCGAGCAAGTATAAAAGCGGGTAATACTGAAATAAAGCCAGCGGAATCACAAAAGTGAGAAACCGCAGTATAGTCCTGCCATATATCGAAAACGGATACCGCCCGAACTCACGCCCGCCGTCTGTAAAGATATTCATAAACTCTATCCCCTCGATAGTGAAGAACGAAACCGCCGCGTACACAACGAACAGCGCGAAGAAAATCAAGAACCCGCAGATAACCATCAAGCAGAGCGTTAAGATTTTATCCCATGTCCAAATTACGCCGCTGTTTGGAATTGCATAAACAAACACCAGAATAGCCTGAACCAGTCTGCCGACCCGTGTGAAATCCATTCTCCCCGCAAGGACTTGGAAAATAATACTGCGCGGCCTTACGAGTACGCGGTCGAACTCCCCGTTGCCAATCATACGGGGGAACGTATCAAACCCGCGCCCGAGCATTTCCGCCATAGAAAAAGCCATAAGGACTACAGCAAAAGCCAGAAGCGCGTGCTCAAAAGAAAAATCATCTACCGCGTTAAAGCGCGAAAACATAAAGTAAACACCAAGAAGCGCCGAAAACGACACAAGAAACTGCCCGAGAGCCGTAAGAAAAAACGAAACCTTATACTGCATCTGGCTCTTCAAATGCATAGAAAAAAACATAATATACAGCTTCACAACAAACACCCCGTCAAAGAAATTCTCAACCGGCTCCCTACAAACACCCCGTTTTGTCATTCTGAGCGAAGCGAAGAATCTTTATGCTGATACCATTTAAGACCCTTACGCTGCGCTCAAGGCGGCCATTTATTTGAGACCCATAATTCTCAATTCTCAATTCTCAATTCTCAATTTGAGCTGCAAGCAGCTCACTACCCTCCCTGTACCACGACCCGCCTAAGCGCCCGCCCTATGGCAATACGCCCTATCACAAACAACGCAACCAACCAAAAAACCTGAAGCGCAATACCTCGCAAAGCCTCTACCCCTGCGATGTTACCTGTATATATCCGCAGCGGCATATTCTGCATTGCCGCAAAAGGCAATAGCTCCACAACAGCGCGGACCTGTTCCGGGAAAAACGGAAGCGGGATTACAGCCCCGGCAAAAAAATCAGCTAAAACAGCGCCGATTATCCTCACTCCAAGCGGCGAGAGCGTATAGAAAAGCGCAATATAAATCAGCATGGAAAACGCCACGACAACACCGAGAGACAGCACCGCCGAAGGCATAAACAAAAGCCATTGCTCTATGTTCGGCGGCAGTGTCATGCGGTATGGCTCCGGCAGCATGAATGCCACCAGCAGTATCGGAACGCAGCGAAGCGCAGACCTCGCCAGGCGGTTGGCAGAAGCCAGGCAAAACCATCTGCTGTATAAATCTACCGGCCGCACCATCTCGTAAGCAATCGAACCCTCTGTGATGGATGAAGCAATCTCATTTTCCCAGAACCACATCATAAACATCGCAAGGAAAGCCTGCTGCATCCAGATATAAGAAACCGTCTGAGAAAACTCCATAGGAAACGCACCCGGGTTTGCCCTATAGAACGCGGCAAACGCAAAAATTTCCATAAATCCCCAGGCAAACTGCGTTACGACACCCCCGAGAGCCGCTGCCCGGTACTGAAGCGCATTGACAAACCGTATACGGAACAAAGCGCGGTATACTTTCACACCTTATACTCCTTATATAACGCCGCGACCATTTCTTCCGCGCTTATGCCTGAGACTGATACATCAATCAGCTCCGTTTGCGCGGCCAAACCGGCTATTGCCTCCGAGACAGGCAGCTTTGAGGGGTCGAGGGTTATCACAAGCCTCCCTTGTTTAACTTCGGACACTGTCATTCCATCGCAGATTTCCGGCGCAGCCCCATTATACTCAACAACAAGCGTTTTTCGTTCTGATGTACGTTTCTTGAGCTCAGCAAAACTGCCGTCCAGCAAGATTCTACCCCTGCCTATCAGCAGTATCCGCTCAGTCAACGCCTCTATGTCCTGCATGTCGTGCGTTGTCAGTATGACAGTCGTGCCGCGCTCCGCATTAATTTTCTTTATAAACTGCCGTACGGCGATTTTAGACACTGCATCAAGCCCGATTGTCGGCTCATCAAGAAACAGCGTCTTTGGATTATGAAGCAGGGAAGCAGCAATTTCACAGCGCATACGCTGACCGAGGCTCAGGCTCCTTGTGGGCGTTTTAAGCAGTTCGCCAAGATCGAGCAGCTCCGTCAGCTCATCCAGATTGCCCTTGTAAGTCATCGCATCTACTTTATATATATCCCTGATTAGCTCAAAACTGTCAATAATCGGGACATCCCACCATAATTGGCTGCGCTGTCCGAACACAACGCCGATATCGCGGACATGCGCCGTGCGTTCACGCCACGGATTCCTCCCGTCAATGTCGCATAAACCGCTGTCAGGAGCCAGTATGCCGCACATTATTTTTATCGTGGTGCTTTTCCCCGCGCCATTTGGCCCGATATACCCTACCATTTCACCGTCGCCAATATCGAAGCTGATATTGTCGAGCGCGCGGATTGTTTCGTATTCACGCGTAAACAAAGCCTTGACAGCACGGCCAAGCCCTGCCTGCCGCTTTGCGACCCGGAATGATTTATTTATGTTATGAAGTTTAATCATATAGAAAACCAAACCTTGCAAATTTAATAACCCGTGACTAATTACTACAACACAGCCTCACTTGGAAAAGATTGTGTTTAATGATTCGTTAGCGTAGGGTAATATTCACTGTTAGCCCTCACGATTGTACAACGCCGAATAAACCCCCGGATTTTTCATCAGCTCGTTGTGGGTTCCTATCTCCGAGACACGCCCTTTATCCATCACGACTATTCTATCAGCGCTTGTGATGTTATGCAGATTATGCGTCGTTATCAGTACCGTATGACTCTTGCGTAGGTTCTCAATAGTCTCCATTATACTCTTTTCCGATTCCGCATCAAGTGCTGACGTAGCCTCGTCGAAAATAAGAATCGGGGCCTGCCTTGCAAGAGCGCGTGCAATGGCGATGCGCTGCTTCTGGCCGCCGGAAAGCGATGCGCCTTTTTCGCCGCATGAGGTATCATAACCATCGGGCAAAGCCTCAATGAAAACATCCGCAGAGGCCAGCGCGGCGGCTTCGCGTATCAGCTCATCGGAAGCAGCCCCTCCCGCGCCCAGCGCGATATTCTCCACCACCGTCATATCAAAGAGCTTACAGCTCTGGTCAACATACGCAAACCGCTTACGCCATGCGATAGGGTCACTGCCTGTGAAGCTGCTGCCTCCAAGCGTGATGTCAAAATCGCTTCTATCATACATGCCTATGATAGCCTTGAGCAGCGTGGATTTGCCGCTGCCGGATGCGCCGACGAAGGCTATCATTTCATTCTCATTCACTTTTAGGTCAATATCGCTTAGCGTGTTTTCTTCCGCGCCCGAATACTTGAAACTCAGCTTACTTACACGCAATGCGTAGCCGTTGTCTGTGGTATCTTCTCCATCACAGGGGGCAACAGTTGCATCGGCTTCTATTGCTTTTCCCGTTGCGTTTCCCGTCCCGGTCCGTGTTTTCGTTTTTGCTCCCATTCTCTTTTCTGTTTTCGATTTCGCTCCAATGCCCGCATCCGATGATTCTCTTCCCGCAGATTCTCCTTCCAGTATCCCGAACACTCTTTCGGCAGCGGCTATCGGAGCTTGCAAGCCTGCCCATGCGGAGCCTATTTGCGATATGCCTTCGCTTATAGCCAAGCACATCGGCGGAGCCATCATCAGGGAAGGGAAATCCAGTCTGCCCGTAGCGACAAGCCAGCCGCCAAGCGCAAACACTATCACAAGCGTACCCCAGCCTTGAACTGTAGTAAAAAGATTCTGCCACATGGCAATGAATGCGCGTTTGAATGATATTGCTTTAAGCCCTGCGTTTTCCCTGTCAAAACTGATTAGAGCCCTGTCTTGCATATTGAACGCGCGTATGGCCATTGCCCCTGAGAATGTGTTAGACACGCTCTTTACTGACGAGGCGTTGACCGCAAGCTGCTTCTTTCCCAGTTCGCCGAGCGGTTTGGCAAAACGGCTTTGTGCGAAGAACGCAAGCCCGCCCGCCGCCAGCGAAGCCAGCCCAAGCCTGTAGTCAATCGCAAATACGAACACAGATGAGAATACTATAGCTATAACACATGAAAGAACCGGCGCCAGCGCATTCGAAATCACATTCGCCGCAGTATCCGCTTCTGTGTTTATCGACGCTATGCCTTCGCCCGAATGACCTTTAAGCGACTCCTCGACGCTTCTGCTCACATATGCGCGAAATAAGCGCCGCTTCAGCTCCCGGGTAGCTTTGTTGGAATCCAATACATAAAAACATGTCCCGAATCCGACAAGCGTTATAAACCCTGCAAACAAAGCCAGCATGAGAATCACCGCATAAACCACGCCTGCTTTTTCCCCGCTGAGCAAAGCCGCCATAACTCTGCTCATGACTATCGCGGTAATAAGCGAAAACCCGAATAGCTGCGAACTGTACAAAACCGTTCCGATGTAATATGTAAACCGATAAGGCCTCACAAAAGAAAACATCTTAAAAAAATACTTGTTCATAACTCACCGCCCTGCGCGTTATGCAGCGCCGAATAAGCCGCGCAGCTCTTGAGAAGCTCCTCATGGCTGCCGATACCCGCTACTTCCCCGCCATCCATTACAACTATCCTCCCGCAATTCTGAGCGGCTTTCAGGCGGTGGGAGACCATCACCAGCGTACGCCCCTGCATAAGGGTATCCATTGTCTCAAGAATAGCCTGTTCTGTGACCGGGTCAAGCGCCGAAGTGGCCTCGTCAAATAGAACGACGGGCGCGTCATTGTAAAACGCCCTTGCGATCGCCAGCCTTTGCTTCTGGCCCCCCGACACATTCTCTGCCGATTCGGCAAGCACCGTGTCAAATCCGCAGGGCAGGCTTTCGATGAAATCCATAACACCAGCATCTTTGCATACTTTTTGCATCTTAGACATAAGCTCCGGCGTGCCGGGCTTCGCGCAGGCGATGTTCTCGCCTATTGATTCGGGAAACATGAAGCTGTCCTGCGGGACGTATGAGAAATGACCGCGCAGCGCAGTCTTCGAGAGTTTCTTCATATCATGCCCTGAAACCGAAATATTCCCCGATAGCGGCTCATACAGACCGAGAAGAAGCTTGAACACCGTGCTTTTCCCGCTGCCGCTTCCGCCTACTATAGCCGTTTTGCCGCCTTTTTTTACCTCAAAAGAAACATCGCGGAGCGCAAGCGTGCCATTATCGCCGCCGTATGAAAAGCTCACTTTATCAAACGCGATAGCAGTATCATCCTCCGCAGTTATAGTTTCGCCTGTGTCCGGGTCCTCAATTGCGCCGTCTGTATTATCCATAAGCCTCGCCGCGCCGCCCGCTGCGGTTTTCACATCCCTCAAAACCTGAGAGAGCATCGTCAGCCAGTTGCCCGCCGTGGATGCAAGTGTGGTAAACACAACAAACTCCGCTAGCGTCATATTGCCGTCGATCACGCTGATGCCTGCCACTGCAGTAATGAATAACTGAGGCAGCACCGTTGCGATTATACCGCTTATAAGCAGCCTTAGCCCAGTCAGAATGTATCTTCTCACTACTATATAAAATTTATTATACGCCGTCATATAGCGTTCTTCCATGATGTCTTCCAGCGAGTACGCCACGACTGTGGAGATATTCTGAAGGGAGTCATTTACGACAGCATTGAAGTTCGCCCTTTCGACCGATCGTTCTATGCTGAGCTTCTGTATCGGCTTGGATACCAGCACCTGTATAAAAATGAACACAGGGAACATGGCGTAGAATATAATGGTATATAGCGGGTTGATTATTAGCATATAAACAAACGATGCCAGCAATGTTATAAATGCCGAAATTACGCTAAGGGTCACGCCGGAGGCGTACTTAGCGGCTTCGGGGATGTCGTTGGAGTATATAGAGAGCATCGCGCCCGCGTTTTTCTTTTCAAACACAGCATAGGGCAGGCTCAGGAAATGGCGGACGAAGTTATCCCTGAACCGGTACTCGGTTTTTCCGGCGTAGCGTTCCAGCATCAATACGGAAACAGCAGCCGTTATGGCTTTCACACCCATGACGGCGGTCATAAACAGCAGAAACCGCAACAGCGCGTCAGTATCAAGGCTCACTGCCGCCTGGCTCATATCGCCCGTAGCACGGGTCATCAGGATATCGCTGAGCGCGACGATTATTATCCCTATGGTGTAAACCGAGAAGAACAGAACAAATCTATGCTTGTTTGCGCGGTTTAGCTTTAGTAAAGTTATGATACGATCATCTCCTTGTTTTTAAGCCGCGCCTTCATTACCAATTATCTGTTTATTCGCAGTGATACACATGATAACAGACCGGAAGCAACAATGCAAGAGCAATTCGGCAAAGGAAAACAAGGGGAGGGTTCCTGTTACTGGTCACGCCCTGTCAGGGAAAGTCTCTGAGATTCACGATAAAATGCTTGCGGGCACGATGTTGCAAATTTACTACAATGTGAGGACGAGAATTTACCCCCGCTCGCAGTCCGTTCCCCGCTTAGCATTTTTCGCTGAAGATTAGAGGCTTTTCGTGGCAGGGCGTGACTAGTAACAGGTTCCTCCGCTTGGCTTGCCAAGCGGAGGAACCATCCCCTTGCTTACTTTACTTACTTGCTTACTTTACTTGTACAACGCAGTCTGCGTTATGCAATCCTCAGTATAATGCTATGGCTGACGCCATCGGTATCCCTGGCTGTTAGCGTTACATTCCCTGCCATGCCCTTTATCGTGACTTCGCCGGTCTTCGCGTCAACTGTCGCCAGCGATGTATTGTTTACCGACCATACGATCCCGTCAAGCGGTGCGCCTTCATTGACGATTACACCGAACTGATGATTGCTGTTCCGTGCTACCGCTATCATTGGCGCAGCCTGCGTACCATTAGCCATCGCAATCCGCAAAGATGTAACCTTGATTCCCGTCGAGATAAGCACTATCTCGTTGCGGTCGCGCACCCTGATCCTGCTGAGGAAGTCGCTGCTGGTTTCGTTTTCGCCCACAGAGGCAAGCCCTGCGACACTGACGATTGCGCCGTCCTTCACGAAGCTCAAATCAACGCCGCTTGTAATGTAAGCATTGATGAACACTCTCGCGCCTACGCCGGTATCATCGGTGATAGTGAACTGCACGATTGAGCCGCCTTCGGAGAAGATGTCGGAGACTACGCCTTCTGTCTTGATAAGCTCGCCGGTCGTGTCGGGGCTCATCGCTTCCTCGGTCGAAACTTCCCTGGGCACTATCTTGTTGATGGCGGGGTCGATGACCTCGAAGCGCTCCACGGTTATCTGCTTCTCGCCCTGGAACTCGCCGATTCTTCCGATTACGCGGATCGCCTGTCCCTCAACTACGCCTTCGGCGACGGGGAATAGGTTGATCCCGGCTGTTTCGTCTTGCATATAGATTGAATCGAAGAAGCCCGTGTTTTCCTCGCCATGCGCGTATACATTCGAGGTCACGGTGCCTTCCACGGCTACGGGTGTGCCGAGTGCCAGCTCACGCGCATCTGCTATGTCGATGACATCGGGTTCCGCTTCGCGTGGCGCGACCATTCTGATGAGGTTGAGGCAGATGTTGAAGTTGCTGAACTGATCGGTTACGTTGTCGATGTCCGTTGCGCTAACTTCAAAGTTGCTCATGAACGCGCCGCCTGCCGCTACGACGAGGGCTTGAGTTCCGTCGGCATGTGTCACCGTCTCATGCGCCATTATCATGTATCTGCCATCGTACTTCGGGATTGTGAACCCGAGCCTAGTGAGAGCGCCGTGTGTGTCATCCGATGAACCTTGCTGGGATGTGCTGACGACACGGGTTACACTCTCAGGTACTGTCGTTGCCGGAGCAGCGTTCCACAGCCCTTTATTTTCGGGATTTACCGCGAATATGGACGAGCCGCTGAACTGGCTGTATCTTTGCACCGTGAACACGCCGTCAAGAAGCGGGCTGTTCTCTGTCCAGTGGTACGAGCCGAGGCTGTCCCTGAGATGCATCGCCCACGGCGTACCTGATCCCCCTCTGTCGGATGGCGGGTCAAGAACCTGATCCCACGAGATACGCAAGGTGGAGCCTATCGCCGCAAGGAGTAGATTTTGCTGGCCTGCCATGTTGTTCATCGGGTCGCGCCCTGCCTGGGTATTTGCGAAGCTGTTTTCGCTAAAGGATGCAAGCCCGCCGATTATGACTATGCCGCCGCGTTTGGAGAAGTTCTCTATCGCGCTTATAACCTCTTGTGAGTAGTATCTTGGGCTTGTGATGCTGCTGTGCCTGTCGGGCGCGTTAATTATCAGCATCTTGTACTTAGGATTGTTGGCTGCGGCAATCAGAGCTTCCGGTGTGGTCAGAACCTCCGCGCGTACGTTCTCATTGGCCGCAAGTGCTGTGAAGTTGCCCATCGTGTCTCTGTAGTTGCCGTCTACATAGGCGTTGCGGTGCGAGCCGTCGATGCCTATGTATGTAACCCTTTCGCTGTCTATTACATTATAGTTCAGCTCCGAGCTGATGGTCATCGTCTGGCCGTCGGCGAAACGCACTACGGCGCTTACTGTGATAGCCTCCGCACGCTCAACCATCGGCGTGTAAGCCTGCTGGTGCGTATAGCTGCCGCTTGCGGGGATTGTCGCATTGAGGTTCGGGTAGCTCGCGAGCACTGTTCCGTTTACAGTATACTCGATGGATTCGATTGTCACGGATGACGGCTCGCCGTTGAACATCTCGGCAGTTATCGTAAACTCCTCGCCGGTAACAGCCATGTTCGTGCTCTTGCTTACATCGTTGAAGCCTACGAGCGCGCCTTGCCCGAACCACACGGGGGCGGTCACGGCGATCCTGTCGCCCTGCGGAGTACCGACGATGACGCGCAGGTAGTACCAGCCGGCAGCCGGGTCATCTACTGTTTTGCTGTAGTTGTAGTTCTGCGTTCCCGGCGTGTCTCTGAGTATGCGTACCCCGCCGTTCGTGACGAGCATCACTTCCTTAACGAAGTTGCCGGAGGTCGGGTTCGTTATTTCCGCCGTGAATGTAGCGGTGTCGGGTATTTCGTCAAAGATTGTGCCAAGAGGCATCCCGTTTACCAAATAGACGATTTCAAGGTCAGCAACCTCGGTTGAGTATACACGCCTTAGGCGCAGCGCGTTGTATACGCCGTCAAGCGAGAGGTCGTTCGTCCAGATGGCGGTGCGGGCTGTGTTGGAATCTCCCCATCTGCCTCTATGGTTATCCTGGCTGTTTGCGGGGGCTACCAGCCAACCCTTATCGAGCGCAAGGTCATACTGCTCATATGACGGGAAGTACCCGCCCGAACCTATCGCGCCCTCACCGTTGCCGACTTCGAGCAGCGTGATTCTCTGCCCGATGACCGCATCGTAATACGCGAAGTTGTTGAAATTTCCGAAAGTCGTGCCGGGGTGGTTGAACATTGATATCGAAGCCGGCGCTGCTTTGAGCAAATCATAATACGCCCTCATGCCCGAATCATTCGGCTTTGCGTTGAGGACTGTGTTGTTGCGGCTTGCGAAACCGGCCGTGGCAAACGTGTTGATATGCCCCGGTCCGCCGGACCATGTCATTTCATAGCCATAGAAGCTAATGAACTCGCCTTCCCTGAATGCGTTTGCGGCTGCGTTTATACCTCTTTGCCAGTTGGTGCTGGTTACGTTGTATGTGTCAAGGCCGCCGTTAGTTATAATCTGCGCCGCTGTCCATGAGTTTGAGCTTGTATGGTCGAAGCTGTTTGAGTGGTCTGTTACCGCGAAGAAGTCAAGACCCGCGTTGTCCCTGGCGTAGCGGTAGGCTTCTTCTACCGTGCCGGTGCCGTCGGAAAGCGTCGTATGCGAGTGCATCTGGCCGAAATAGACTTTCTCTCCGCCGGTGCGCTCGAGCGTATATCTGAACTCCGCCCAGTCGCTGTCTATGTATCCTTCTTTGGTTGCGCGCGTTCTGATAGTAAGCCTGCCCGTAGTTTCGTCGAACATATCGGCAGAGACAACAAGGGCTGTTGTATAGGTCAGCTCAGTTCCGCCGTTAATGGTGTAAACGATTGTCGCATCATTTACATCGCTCCTGAGCGAGAGCGGCGAACCTTCCCTGAGTGTCGCGCCCGGCGTGACGTTTGGTATGACATTGGCGAGCTTTGCGTGCGTGTAGCTGTACTCAATCACGCGGCTGTCTGCCATGCCCGGGGCTGTCGCTTTAACTTGGACCGTTACGGGGAGCGCTGCCAATGTGAACTCATTATCCTGCGCAACGACCCATGTCGCGCCGCCGTCCGCGCTGACCTGAACAGCGAAGCCTTCTACGTCCGCGTCCGCCTCATGCGGCGTGAATGAGAGAACCTGCCCGAGCGGAACCGCGCCGGATTCGGGATTGACCGTAGGCGCTTGAAGCTGGTCTGCATCGACAATGTGGTTGCCTTTTATCGTTATAGGCATGAGAAGCCTCGCGTTGCCGCTGGTTGCCGACGGAACGAGCCGGATATAAACCACATCCAGATCATTAACAACGCTTGGTAATGTGTAGTTTTGAGCATTCGAAGTAGGAGCGTCTGTTCCTGTGCTACTGTACCCAATTTGCGGGTCAAAGCTGTGGTATGTGACGTTATCCAGAGAATACCGTACTTCCCAGTTTCCCGCAGCGGGGGCTGTGCCGAAAGTCCTGTAAGAGAATGTAATGGCTCCCATCCCTGTAGTTTTTAGCTCAAACTGCCAACTGCGGGCATTAGCGCCGCTACCAAGGGAATACCACAGGGTATTGTTGCTACCGGTTGTATTGTACACGCCTGATGATGCAGATAACCTTGAGTTTTCTGCATAATACCCGTCCTGCGCAACAAAAGGCGCGCTAACGTTCGATGCCGTGGCTACTCCGTCCCACAGGGCCAGCAGTTCTTCCTCGCCTAAAACCGGCTCCGTTCCGCCGCCTGTATCGGCAGGGTCTTTTCCTTCCGTAATATCCGCAACCCTGGATGCCTGTATCTGCGCCGTGCCGTTAAAGTTCGAAGCTATGCCGACTATATCTACAAACTGTCCTACCGCAAAGCCCGGCAGCGTCGTGTTTTCTGAACTGCGTAGAACGGTTCTCGCCCCTGTCAGGCTGTCTTCTATCTCGTGGTTTGAGTTGGTAGCGATGTTCGTCAGCCTCACGCCTACGAGTTTTACCAGCTTGCCTTCGTAAGCGCCGGAGTTTAACCCTGCGACTGTGACGAGATCCGGGGTTCGCGGCGCTAGCGGTTCCTCGAGAACTTCTATAGTTACCGTGCCTGCCCCAACCTGAAGAACGCCTTGATACAGACTCAGCGTCCCTGTCACTTTCACTTTTGCGCCGATTTCATATGTATCGAGGCGTATGCCGCTTCTGAACACGGCGATACCGGCTGTGTCGTCTTGAATATACAGCGTGCAGCTTGTAAGGTTAGTTGCGCTCGACTGGATGGCGCGGGTGACAACACCCTCAATCTCTACAGCAGCACCTGAACCAAGCGCGCGCGCCTCGGCGATAGTCATGGTGTCGTCGCCGCCACCGCCGCTGCCGTCTGAGCCTTCGCCGCTGATGACTACATTGCTGACCCTGCTTGTGCCGCCGCTACCGACTACCCCGCCGTTGACCGCAATCGAGTCCGTGTTTAAAAGACGTATCGTAAGCGATGCGATATCTGCTGCAGCCGTAGGTAGAGCATGAGGTCCTACGGGGGTATATCCATTCGCCACTGTGTATGTTACCGGATTGCCTCCCGCAGTTACCGCTAGCCATGTTGTGCCGTTATCCAAGCTATACTCTAACGCGAAGTTCATCGGGCCTGTATTCGAGCTTTGAACCGCAAACGCGATTTCGATGTTCTCATACCCGGCTGTGGAAATGCCGGAAAACTGCCACCACATCCCGCCGTCATGCCAGTTTGTAGTCGTGTAGGCATACGGGTTCGTGCCCGCCCCTGTGCCGACCCCGCCAAAGCTGTCGCCCGATGATAATGTTAGAGCTGCGTTTGAGTTAACCGCCAGCCCTCCTGTTGCGGCATACGATTCCGCGCCTGCCGGCACGGAACCCGGCCTCCACTCTGCCAAAACCTCTCTTTGTTCCTGTGCGCTGGCATTGCTGTTTGAAATGGTGACCAAACCGAACACCATGACTATCGCGAGCATCAATGCCGTAAACTGCCGCATGTTCTTCCCAACCGCCCTGAATAATGTACCCATAGTTTCTCCTCCAATAATTAAATAGTATATCTCAACATCCTAATTCCATAAAAGAAATTAAAGAATGACATTTCCCCAAAAAAACCATTTTCCAAGTCAGTCTCCCCCCACTCTCAACTCTCCTCTCTCAACTCTCAACTCCCGATGCCAGCGTTTCAAACGCCAGTTGCGCCGCTGTATGAAACCCGCTTTGCCGCACGCTTTCGTCAATCCTGCCTCCGGTACGCGCATCTTCCGATACGACAAGCAGCGAAGCCATTTCCAAGCCAAATTTCACCGCTATGCCGCAAAGCCCTTCATGGGCAAAATCAATTATATCGCAGCCATCGGGGGCTACCCTCGACAGCGGAAACTCATCATCAGTATGCACATCCGCAAGATGCAGCGCAGCTTTCTTTGCGTTTGCGGCAGCTTTTATGTTCCGGGTGAGCTTCGCATCGGAACCTTTAGGAACAATGATATCCATGAGGGAATAGCGCCCGGACAGCGTTATGCACTCGCCAATATACACAGCGTTTCCGGCTCCCAGTTCATACGCTTCTTTTAGGCACAGCATAGCCGCCGACGTACCGAACCCGCAGGCAGCAACGGCGAGAGGAACATCCTTGTATGTCCCTGCATAGCACCTCAGCCCTCGTGTCTCGGATACAAGCCTCGCATTATCAAGATGATGCGCAACAAGCATCTCTGCCCTCATTGGGTCATCTGTCAAGATGACGTTACGGGGCAGTATATCGGCTAATATGAACATGCTCATCAGACATCACCATTTGTATATTTCATAATTCATAATGAAGACGGGGCGCGATTACAGGCTGTTTGCTGAGGTCGGTTAAATTTATTATAGTTACTGAAAAATCCCTTACAACCATATTGTTGAAAATTCTATGTAAATTGTTGGTAATATACACAATATATAGCATTGTGTGTGGCAGCTATCATACATATACTATATCTTTAATCGGCACTCGTCAAGGGGTTCGGGCTGTGATTTGAAAAAATAATTAATAATTTTTCTATATGTGACTTAAATGTGACAATTTTTGTTTGTCACTGTCTGTTATACGATAATGGGTACGGGATCTTTTGGTAAAACAAAGGGAATTTTACAACTCTGATACAACTATTAGAATACAATTATGATACAATGGCATCGTCCGTGTTGTTTGGTGAGAGGGTGATTCATTATGGCAGAGGTCTTAATAGTTGAAGACGAGGCTGTAATTGCCGAATTAGTCGAGCTTCAGCTAAAGCTTGCAGGGCATTCTTCGTCGGTGCTATGCAGCGGCGAGGGCGTGTTAGAGCGAATTGAAAACAGCCGCCCTGATATAATCATCCTTGATGTAATGCTGCCCGGGCAAGATGGGTTTTCTGTCATGCAGGATATCCAGCATCTCAGCATACCCGTAATTTTCCTGACAGCCAAGGACCGCACAGAGGACAAAATTGCCGGCTTGAAGCTGGGCGCGGATGATTATATCGTCAAGCCTTTCTCCGTTGTTGAGTTAATAACCCGGATCGAAACCGTGCTCCGCAGATGCGCGAAAAGCTCCAATGTCTTCCGCTTGGGATGCGTTGAGGCGCGGTTGGACGAACGCATTGTGCTTCGTGGCGGAGTCAGAGTCGAGCTTACCTCAAAAGAGTTTGAACTGCTCCATGTCTTGATAGATAATGTTAACCTGGCGCTTTCGAGAGATCAGCTCCTCGAACTGGTCTGGGGTTTCGATTACTTAGGCGAAACCCGTACTGTTGACGTTCATATTCAAAGGCTGCGGAAGAAACTCGGCTTGGACGATAGCATTGTGACTGTTTTCAAGCATGGTTACCGGCTGGAGGTACCGAGATGACATTCTGGCAAAAAGCGTTCTTTTTTACCCTAGCCCTGCTCCTGCTGGCCTTTAATATCCTTGGTTATATTCTGCTTGACCGAAGCTATATGTTAAATAGAGGGAATGCTATACAAGCGGCGCAGACTGAATATCAGGTAATAAAGCATTCAATTTCCGAACAGCTGCTGTACATTACCACGATATATGACGAGCTTACGGCGGACAACCTGAGCGGAATTGTATCACCTTATGCGAGCTACTACTCGCAGCAAGGCGGTTATCTTGCGCTTCTCCAAGATGGTATCGAGGTGTTCAACAGTCATCCGTTTTTTATACCGTCTGTCAAGCAGGATGAAGAATCGCTACTGTACGAAACACAGGGATATTTAATCTGTGTCATCGAGGACGAAATATCCCCACAGTTTGCCGGTATGCATCTCATATACATGAAAGATGTCACTTCTCTATTGGAATACAGAAACGAAATGGTCGGTATATTTATATGGTTAAGCGTAATTATCAGCCTGGTAATGGCAGCTGTCATGTTGTTTTTGCTATTACGGCTTACAAAGCCTTTTCGCAAGCTGGGTGCGGCAGCAGTTTTGATATCACAGGGCGAGTATGGCAATCGTGTCCATGTGCGTGGAAAAGACGAGATAGGACAATTCGCGCAGACATTTAATCTGATGGCTGAAAAAGTGGAGGAGCATATAGACGCAATTACACAAATGAGCGAAGGCAGGGAGCGTTTCATAAACGACCTCGCCCATGAGATGCGCACTCCCATGACAGCAATCATCGGATACGCCGAGCTGCTGAAGATAGGGAACATCAGCGATGAGGAGCGTGAGAAGGCCATCGACCGTGTTATCAGCCAAAGCCGCCGTATTTATGATATGACCTCAAAGCTTGCGGAGCTGGCGTTTATGAGCCACGGGAGCATCGAAAAAACACCTGTCGGCATTGCCGCCGTTATCGAGAGCGCAGCCGCAGCATGCATGATGCATATAGAAGAGAAGCAAATTGTGCTGAATAAAGAAATCCCCGATATGATTATTATGGGCGACGCGTTGCTTTTGGAATCCCTTATGCAGAACCTAATCGAGAACGCTGTAAAATATTCCGCAGCTGGCAGCATGGTGGATGTTACGGCAACTACCGATGGCGAAAGTATTGTTGTAACGGTTTCCGACAATGGCATAGGCATGGATGCGCGTGAGCTTTCAAAGATAAAAGAGCCTTTCTACAGGGTTGATAAGTCCCGCTCGAGGGCAGAAGGTGGTGTCGGCTTAGGGCTTGCTTTATGCGCGCGTATATGCTGTTTGCACGATGCGTGTTTTGATATTGAGTCCGAACCCGGAGCGGGCACAAAGGCAATAGTTCGCTTTAATACTGGATCCCTTAATAATTTTACAACTCCGTGACAACTCTGTGAATACTTTGAAACATGCAAGTATTATTATAGAGGCGTGCATCAACCAAAAAATTACAAGGAGTGATTCTGATGGCGACGGACAAAGGCAGGTTAATTAGGACAGTCGTTCTTACGTTTGTTATGGGGTGCGGATTGATTTTCGGCAATGCTTTGCTGTCTTCGCAGGCAATCAGCATTATAAACGAACCCTCGCAAATGAAACACAATGACTCCGATACCGTGTCTAACATAGAGTACGCATTTTTTGATGATGCGGCACAAGAAAGCGCGCATGACAAAACAGACCCTAATGCGCCAACCGGGATGGTAATGCGGGATAGCAGTCAGGCTGTTATTATCGAGCATGATGAGGGCGATGCTCCCGGACTTGACCCCGCCATGAGCCGGTCCTTATACTACGAGTTATGGCAGGACCTTGGCTCATCGGTCAGTGACGGCAGCTACTATTTTCATTATTATGTGGACATTTTTTACTATGAAGATGCCGATGGAAATAGGACTTACTTCGATTCCAGAGACGAGGCTGATGCTCATTTAATGGAGCGGATTGACATAAGGATACATGAGTTGAGGGAACGCAGGGAAGAGCTTACGGATTTGATGAACGATGACATAACAGCCAGATATGGTTCGCAAACGAGGAAGGACGGACTTTCGGGCTGTTACCGCTGCGGGGGCATCTCTGAAAAGTTTATAGACATAGTTATTACAGAAAGATACTGTGAGGAACACGGCATTGACTGCAGCGGCTTGTTTGAAGAAGGATACTTTGTAAGCTATCGTTGCCAGTATACCGGTTGCGGTTACGCCATGTCCGGGCCCGTGCACTACTCCACTCCGCCTGAGTTAAGGCATTTAGGGTGATGACACAGTTGTAAGCACGTTATTGAGTTGCGCGCACAGCGTCGTTACGCCACCTTAAACAGTTAGGGCGATAGCTCAGTCATTAGTTTTATTACTCACTCGAAGCCAGCCTAAAGTTATCACTCATTACTTCCGATATAATAAACATCTATGAGTTTATGTTGTTCTTCGGAGGGTTATCATGACTGTCTCATCAATATCGGCTGATGTGCCATTGACTAGCAGCACTTTTACCGCAACACCGGCATCCACTACCGCTGCAAGCGCGGCATCATCCTTTTCCGGAGTTTACCAAAGAACCCTCAGCAGTGGAAGTGTCAATCTGGATTCCATATTCGAGGCTGCGGGGCAACGCTATAATCTCTCTCCGAATCTGCTAAAGGCTGTAGCTAAAGTAGAGTCGAATTTCAATCCGAGTGTAACGTCACGCGTCGGGGCTATGGGCATAATGCAGCTCATGCCAGGTACAGCCCGATACCTCGGTGTCACCGACCCATTCGACCCCGAGCAGAATATTATGGGCGGCGCAAAGTACCTTCGCGAAATGCTCAACAGGTTTAACGGCGATATAAAGCTCGCCCTTGCTGCCTATAACGCCGGGCCCGGCGCAGTAGATAAGCATGGCGGCATTCCTCCGTTTCGGGAAACGCAGAACTATGTACCAAAAGTCCTCGGCTTGTTTGGCGGCGGCGACATTACCGCCGGTATGGCAATGCGCGGCTTTAGCGCAACAGACAGAGCAAGCGCTTCGGCAAGCTCCGAGCTGGCGGGTTTTTCAGATTCTTTCGTCCAGATGATGCTGATAAAAATCATCGAAATGCAGATGAGCACATCAAGTGATGACAAAAAGGTGTTCTAGAAAGAATTACATTGCTAGTTACTGGTCACGCGAAAAATATAGTCTGTACCGTGCCTTGCGCTCGGACGGCTATTTCTGTGCCCCTTGTCGCGGGGTGAAACGTCCTGTTTCAATTCGCGAACGCTCCACCATCCATGGTTACGCTCTACGGGGCACATAAATAGCCATCCTCACCGGCAGTAGCAATATCCTTTTCCGCGTGACCAGTAAACCTCTGTTGCTACCCTACTATAAAGAAAATCGTTTTTCATTGACAATCATGCTTCTTTAGTATATAATGTGGCGTATCGGAGTGTCCTCGAAAACAAGTGAGGTGCGCACATTGCAAAGAAGATCGGCAGTTCATATTACACGCACAGCGAAACTAGCTATGGTTCTGCTGCTGTGCGCGATTTTCCTTGTCGTTATTTTTGATATACCCCTGCAGCTCCACATGCAATACAGCCATTCCGGTCACGGCACTCACAGCGCTTCGACACACTTCCATAATTATGACGGCACCGTAAAAAGCTGCTCGATCTGCGCCCATCTGCATAGCGTATCACAGCTTATTATCTTAATATCAATATTATACCTATTCGCTGCCTTGACCGCCGTAATAACTTATCGCTGCCTAAGTCTGCCCGTATCGGCTATTCAGACACCGATACTGCTGAAAACCCGTATAAACAACTAAATACAGCCTCCGACATTACGGTATACACCGCAGGCTTGTCCGAAACAAGGCCATTTCGCGGCAGTTTAGCCTGTGGAAAGACCCTGTGGCTTTCTCAAGCGGTCCGCTATACCCTTATCTTATTGTGCCAATATTTAACATAACTATTATATTTTTGGAGGTTTCAAATGAAACGCTTTACTATAATCATTCTCGTTTTTTCACTAATAGCAGCAATGCTGTCAGGATGCGACCTAGCTCCTGATGTCGATGATTCCGGCTCCCCCGAACCCTCGGCAGAGCAAACGCAAAACCGGACCCCGGCGCAGGATACCGGCCAAGACCCGGCACAGACATCCGCTTCTGACCCGGGATTGCCTTCCGACCCCGGCCGCTCTTTAACAATAATATGCACGATTTTCCCTCAGTATGACTGGACGCGGCAGATACTCGGGGCGCATGAGGATAGAATGGAGCTGGTATTACTGCAAGACAGCCCCATAGACCTGCATAGCTACGTCCCTTCTATGTCCGACATGGTTAAAATTTACACATCAGACCTATTTATATATATAGGCGGCGAATCCGACGGCTGGGTAGATGATGTGCTCCGGCAGGCTTCCAATCCGGATATGGTTGCTGTCAATCTGATGGAAGCTCTTGGCGATAGGCTGAAGATTGAAGAGGAACTGGAAGGCGCTGACAGCAATGACGACCCCCACACGCACAGCCACGCGCATGATGATGATGATGATGATGATGATGATGATGATGATCATTATGACGAGCATATCTGGTTATCGCTGAAAAACGCGCAAGTGCTCTGCGATGTTATCGCCGATGTTCTCTCTACCCTTGACCCTGTTAATTCTGATGATTATAATACCAACCTCGAGGCATATACCCGGCAGCTTGATGAGCTTGACAGAGATTATCATAACGCATTGGATAATCAAGCAAACAGAACAGTGCTCTTTGCCAGCCGTTTCCCGTTCCGCTATATGATGGATGATTATGATCTGAGCTATTATGCTGCTTTTTCCGGCTGCTCCGCCGAAACCGAAGCCAGTTTCGGAACAATAGCGTTTCTTGCCGGAAAAGTCAATGATCTGAATCTGCGCTCGATAGTAGTAACCGAATGTTCAGACCAATCCATTGCCGGAACGATTATCAGCAACTCGCGTGACAAAAATCATAATATCCTCGTATTAAACGCGCTGCAATCCGTGACAGCCGACGATATCCGTGACGGCGTGACATATTTATCCATCATGGCGGGCAATCTCGACGTACTGATTGTTGCGCTGCGCTATACACCGTTCAACACTAGGTAAAACGGCATTACGTTGGTTATTATTTGGCATAACTTCAAGCACACCCTAAGAGTACTCCCCGAGAATCGAGAAAGGATTACCGATATGCCGCAGCTTATTTGCGAGAACCTAACGCTTGGGTATGAAGGGCGGACTGTGATTTCCGACCTATCATTCTCCGTTTATACGGGGGATTATCTGTGTATCGTCGGCGAAAACGGTTCCGGTAAAAGCACATTGATGAAAACCATACTCAAACTGAAAGCCCCGATGTCCGGTAAGATACTGACAGGGGACGGCCTTGCGCCCAACGAGATTGGTTACTTGCCTCAGCAGACTGTCGTGCAGAAGGATTTCCCGGCCTCTGTACGCGAGGTCGTCCGCTCCGGTTTCTTGAGCCGGCACGGTTTGCGCCCTTTCTACAGCAGAACCGAAAAGCGCATTGCGGAAGCGAACATGGAAAAACTCGGTATCACCGCACTGGCAAAGCGGTGTTACCGGGAACTCTCCGGCGGTCAGCAGCAACGCGTGCTGCTGGCAAGAGCTTTATGCGCAACGCGTAAAATCCTTCTGCTGGACGAACCTGCGGCAGGCCTTGACCCAATAGTTACGGCTGAGCTGTACGAGCTGATAGCCGAACTCAATAAAAGCGGGACGACAATTATTGTTATCTCTCATGACATTGATGCCTCAATGAAACATGCCTCGCATATCCTGCACCTCGGTATGCAGGCCGCATTATTCCATGGTACGAAAGAAGATTACGCAAACAGCGAGATAGGCCGCGCATACGGAGTGGCGGGCAGCGATGCCGATGCCCCCATAACAGAGAACCCAGGCGTAAATGCTGTTATGCAAAAAACACCCGGCGGCAGCCATATTGAAGCGACAGGGGGTGAGAGCTCATGCTGATGGAGTGGTTAGAGCAAATCGTAACATATATAAGAGATTGGGACTTTATCCGATATGCCCTGATTATTGCTGTGCTTGTTTCGCTTTGCGCCTCGCTGCTGGGCGTGACACTGGTTCTTAAGCAGTTTTCCTTTATCGGTCACGGCCTTTCTAATGTTACATTCGGCGCAATCGCAATAGCTACTGCTATGAACCTTGCAAACAGCACGCTGCTGGCTTTGCCTGTGACAATCCTGAGCGCGATTTTACTTCTTCGCACCGGGAAGAACACCAAAATAAAAGGCGACGCTGCAATCGCAATGGTTTCCGTGAGCGCGCTCGCCATCGGGTATCTTGTCGCAAATCTCAACCCGAGGCCTAATCTTTCAGGCGATGTCTGTTCAACCTTGTTCGGCTCAATCAGGATAGTTACCATAACCTTTGATAATGTATTATTCACTGCTGTTTTGTCATTTGTTGTGGTTGCGGTGTTTTTACTGTTTTACCACAAAATATTCTCTGTCACATTTGACGAGGATTTTGCCTCCGCGACAGGGATAAAAGCCAAGGTTTACAACCTGATTCTTGCATCCGTTATTGCGATTGTTATTGTAATGGCGGTGAACATGGTGGGCACGCTGCTGATTACTGCGCTCGTGATATTCCCGGCATTGTCGGCTATGCGGGTTTTCAAGAGTTTTCTCTCTGTAACCGTATGCTCTGTAGTCCTGTCCCTGATTTGCGCTGTAATCGGAATATGCATAGCGATCATAGTAGACAGAGCCCATGTCGGCTCCACGATTGTTGTCGTTAATATCGCAGGGTTCCTGTTATTCAGCGGCATCGGGAAAATTACCGGTAGGAGAAGAGCAGTTTAACTACTTAGGGGGATGCGCTATTTGCTCCCCCTGCGGGAACCGCAAAAAACGTGCAAAATGGTCATTTCTTTTTCATGACTGTTTTGTGCCTAAAGAGAAAAGAAAGGAATGACTATTTATGAAGAAGTTTATTTCTGCAACGCTGATAACATTGCTTGCCATATCCTATACCGCAGGCTGCGACAGTGAATCTAACGTTGTGCCCGAACGCAGCACAGGCAGTGCGGCTAACAGCTCAGTGCAGACTGACAGCAGCACGGACACAGGGCTGATGCCTGACAAAGAGCTGACAATTGATGTGGATATTGCCGGTCTGAGGCTCTTAGTGGTTCATGGCGAGGTAAACAAGATTCTGACCAATCCGGAAAACTATATCGGCAAAAGGGTCAGAATGAGCGGGAATTATTATTACATGACATCCCAGGACCGCTCTATGCGTTACCATTATATCGCCGTAGAGCCCGGTGATTCTTGCTGTGTAAGAGGTCTTGAGTTTGCATGGGATGCCGACGGCGCTTTCCCTGATGGCTTCCCGAACGAGTGGGCAGATATTGAGATAACCGGTGTGTACGCAAGCTATACGGAGTCAGGCGAAACCTATTACTATATCGCCGTCGAAGAGTTTGAAGCTTTGTAAAACTGCGGCATATACTATATAATATGCACCATTGTCCGCAAACATAGGTTTAACACAAGGGTTTGCGTATAATATTCCATAGCATTTTTAACATTATACGCTTTATTCCCCCAAACAGCCTATTTCAACTGTATACAATATATAAATATTCTTCTTGACATTAGTGTAACACCATAGACTATTCTTAGTTTGGTGATACATATGTTTAGTCAGATTACAAAATTTACGCGTAACCGGAAACCCCGTCCCAGGCCGGCAGAACCTCGGCTCTTGAGCGAAAGCGACTGCATTCAGCGCCGCGCGCATTTCCGGATGGACTGCGAAATCCCCGTAAAAGTTGCGCTTTTGCGTTATACCGAGACGGGGCAGCCGGCTGCCGAACAGCAGCGCGATGGAATAGCCATAAATCTAAGCGGGGGCGGAATGAAGCTTGCGACTGCGCACAGGCTTCAGATAAATGACCGGCTGACAATTTCGATGAATCTGGATGGCGGCCATTTTTTCATAGTCGGTGAAGTCCGCGCTATATACAACGCTTCCGGAACAAATCTGCAGGGCATTATGTATAGTCACGCAACAAACCATTATGGCATAATGTTCAGCCGGATATCCCAAACAGATCAGGATAAAATCATTAAATACCTCCTTAACGCGCAAAAATGCCGCTCACAGAAGTAGCTGGTCACGCGAAATTATAGTCTGTACCGTGCCTTGCGCTCGGACGTCTATTTCTGTGCCCCTTGTCGCTCAATGAAACGTCCTGTTTCAATTCGCGAACGCTCCACCGTCCATGGTTGCGCTCTGCGGGGCACATAAATAGCCATCCTCACCGGCAGTAACAACATCCTATGCCGCGTGTCCAGTATTTCACAAAAAATTTCTCAAAAATGTAAAATTTATATTGACAAGTGTATTCTATTATAGTATCCTACTCGGGCGACCTATTTTCGGCGTTGCCGGATTTGTGCGCAAAAAGCTGTGAATCGGGAGATTGCAGGCTCTAAATGCGGGGGATTTCCCGCAAGGCTGACCGGCCTGGTAACTTCCGGGGAGCAAGTCCGTCAATCGGGCGACAAGTAAATATCGACCAGTGCCGTACATCGTCTGCAAGCAAAAGCAGCCGGGAAAGAACTGATTTCCGGCTTGATTTACAGCCTCAAATGACACGCACGGCGAAGCGTACAATATTTACCAAACCATAACTATCATAGATATCGTTAAGGAGGAAAAAATGGCAGCCAGTAAGAAAATGATCAGGATCAGACTAAAAGCATATGACCACCAGCTCATCGACCAAGCCGCCTCGCAAATCGTCGAAACAGCGAAGCGCACAGACGCAAGAGTCTCCGGTCCTATACCGCTTCCCACGAAAAAAGAAATTGTAACGATACTCCGCGCTGTCCATAAATATAAAGACAGCCGGGAACAGTTTGAGCGCCTGACGCACAAAAGACTCATCGATATAATCGGGCCCACTCAGAAGACCGTCGAAATGCTAATGTCCTTAGAACTCCCCGCAGGCGTCGAAATTGAGATAAAACTATAACCTGTCCCGGCGGACAGCAACTATCTACGGTCACATGTCCGTTCCTGCCCAAACCCTTAGCCTGACCCGGCGCACTGACCCGCCGCCGCAGACGTGATTGAACACGGTGGCGCAGATTCCTGCCGGCAGGCGTAGGCAACGAAGCGTAATATGTGACGACGAGAAGGAGGAACCCACACAATGCAAAAAGCAATCATCGGAAGAAAAGCCGGTATGACGCAGATCTTCGATGACAAAGGCAAGGTCATCCCGGTAACAGTCATAGAAGCAGGCCCCTGTTTCGTGATGCAGAAGAAAACCGAAGAAAACGACGGATACGAAGCAGTACAGCTTGGTTTTCAAGATGTAAAAGAGCACAGGCTCTCAAAACCTGAACTCGGCCACATAAAAAAAGCCGGAGTCCCCGCAAAAAAACACTTAAAAGAGTTTCGCCTGGACGACATATCCACACTGAACATCGGCGACATCCTGAAAGCCGACGTCTTCGCCGAAGGCGATAAGGTCGATGTTACCGGCATATCAAAAGGCAAAGGATACGCAGGTGTCATCAAACGCCACGGCGCGGGCAGAACTCCGACATCGCACGGCGGCGGCCCCGTTCACAGACATGCCGGTTCCATGGGTTCCGGAACAGACCCGTCACGCATTTTCAAAGGCAAAATCGGCGCCGGCCAGATGGGTGCAGAGCAGGTGACGGTGCAAAACCTGGATGTTGTCAAAGTAGACCCCGAGCAAAACCTGATTGCCGTAAGAGGCGCGGTGCCCGGACCCAGAGGCGGGATCGTCTACCTGAAGAATACAGAGAAAAACGCATAGAAAGGAGAGAGTTAGATGCCAGAGGTCAAAGTATACAGCATGGACGGCAAAGCTATCGGCGAAGTAACGCTCTCCGATACCGTGTTTGGCATAAAGCCGAATGTTTCGGCAATCCATGCAGCAGTAGTAAATCATCTAGCAAACAAAAGACAAGGTACGCAATCGGCCCGAACCCGCGCTGAAGTCAGCGGCGGCGGCGCAAAACCGTTCCGCCAGAAGGGTACCGGCCGCGCGCGCCAAGGCTCGACAAGAGTTCCTCACTACACGCACGGCGGAGTCGCTTTCGCGCCGAAACCACGCGATTACAGCTACCCGCTGAACAAAAAGCTAAAGCGGCTTGCGCTAAAATCAGCATTATCCCTCAGAGCTTCAGAGAACGCCATTATCGTCGTTGACAAAATCGAAATGGACGAAATTAAAACCAAATCCTTCAAACAATTTCTGGAAGCCATCGGTGTCGAGGGCAAAGCCATTGTTGTTACGCCTGATGTAAACAACAATATCGTTCTCAGCGCGAGAAATCTGCCCGGCATAACCACCACATTCGCATCGCTGCTAAACACATACGATATCATGAATGCAGCCTCTTTCGTAGTCGACAAATCCGCGCTCCCAACCATCGAGGAGGTGTATGCGTAATGAAAACATCGTATGATATTATTCTGCGCCCGATTATCTCCGAGCAATCAACAGAGCATGTTGACATCAAAAAATACGTTTTCGAAGTCATGCGTGATGCAAACAAGATTGAGATTAAGAAAGCGGTTGAGGAAATTTTCGGTGTCGAGGTCGCAAAAGTAACGACACTGAACATGAAAGGCAAAAAGAAGCGCACCGGCCGTTATCCCGAAGGCAGCAGGCGCGACTGGAAGAAAGCCGTAGTCAGGCTGACAGACAGCTCGAAGACCATTGAGTTCTTCGAAGGACTAGTATAGGGGGGCAAAATGGCTGTAAAATCTTACAAACCTACTACTCCGTCCAGGAGGCATATGACAGTCTCCGGGTTTGACGGGATAGACAAAAAGGCAAGGCCTGAGCGCAGCCTTACCGAGGTGCTCAAACGCCACTCAGGGCGTAATAACCTCGGCCGCATCACTGTTCGCCACAGAGGCGGCGGCAACCGCAGGAAATACAGGATCATTGATTTTAAGCGTAATAAAACAGATATCCCCGGCACTGTTTTACGTTTGGAATACGACCCGAACCGCTCCGCCAACATCGCGCTTATCGAATATACCGATAAAGAACGCCGCTATATCCTCGCCCCCGTGGGGCTGTCTCAGGGCGATACCGTTATTTCTTCAAAAAGCGCCGATATAAAGCCCGGCAACGCGCTGCCGATTACATCAATACCCGTAGGTACCGTAATCCACAACATAGAACTATACCCCGGCAAAGGCGCTCAGCTTGTCCGCAGCGCCGGAACAGCAGCACAGCTCATGGCGCGCGAGGGCCTGATGGCACAGATAAGGCTGCCTTCCGGCGAACATAGGCTGGTGCGGAGCAGCTGCATGGCAACAATAGGGCAAGTCGGCAATATAGACCACGGCAATATCCACATAGGCAAAGCGGGGCGCAAACGCAATATGGGCATCCGTCCCACAGTACGCGGTTCCGCAATGAACCCGGTTGACCACCCTCATGGCGGCGGCGAAGGAAAGAGCCCGATAGGAAGACCGGCGCCCGTAACCCCGTGGGGCAAGCCGACTCTCGGATATAAAACGCGCAAAGCGAAGAATCCCACAGACAAGTACATCGTAAAACGCCGCGGAAAGAAATAGCTCCGAATCATCTATATAACTTTGAAGACCGTAATTACTGGAGGTAAAATAATGGGCAGAAGCGTTAAAAAAGGTCCCTTTGCTGCACCTGAGCTTATAAAAAGAGTAGACGAGATGAACACCTCGGGGAATAAGAGAGTTCTCAAAACATGGTCTCGTTCCACAACCATTTTCCCGTCGTTTGTCGGCCATACGATAGCTGTACACGACGGACGCCGCCATGTCCCCGTTTACATCACCGAAGACATGGTCGGCCATAAGCTTGGCGAGTTCGCACCGACGCGCACTTTCAGAGGACACGCCGGCAGCAAGACATCAAGATAAGGAGGCAGATGCTTTTATGGAAGCGAAAGCACATGCGAAATTCATCCGTATCTCCCCTCGCAAAGCAAAAATCGTTTGCGACATAATTCGGGGTAAGGATACGAAAATGGCAAAAGCGATACTGACGCAAACGCCTAACATGGCAGCGGAGGTAATCCTGAAGCTGCTCAACAGCGCGGTTGCCAACGCCGAAAACAACCACGATATGGATCCCGACAATCTCTTTGTCTCTGAGACCTATGCAAATCCCGGACCCATCCTAAAAAGGATACAGCCGGTCTCAAAGGGCAGAGCTCACCGAATAAACAAGAGAACTTCGCACATAACCGTAGTAGTTGCAGAAAGGGAATAGGGGGTCGCTATGGGACAGAAAGTTAATCCGCACGGCTTCAGAGTCGGAGTAATAAAAGATTGGGATTCCCGCTGGTATGCCCGCGAGGATAAGGTAGGCGATCTAATCATTGAGGATTACAATATCCGGAAGTATCTGAAAGAATTACTCTTTTCAGCCGGCGTACCAAGGATCGAAATTGAGCGCGACAGCTCAAAGGTCAGAATATTCATACACTGCTCCCGCCCCGGTGTTGTCATAGGCAAAGGCGGCGCAGAGATCGAGAGAATCCGCCTTGATGTAGAAAAAAGAATTGGCAAGCCGGTAGCTCTTTCGATAGTGGAGATTAAAAACCCTGATACAAATGCCCAGCTTATAGCAGAAGGCATTGCCGCTAAACTAGAGAAACGCATCGGTTTCCGCAGGGCAATGAAAAACGCCATGAGCCGCGCTATGCGCTTAGGCGTAAGAGGCATCAAAGTTATGGTATCAGGCCGTCTCGGGGGAGCCGAAATCGCGAGGAGCGAGACATATCACGAAGGCACGATTCCGCTTCAGACCCTAAGAGCCGATATCGAGTACGGTTTTGCGGAAGCGGCCACAACATACGGTCGAATAGGCGTAAAAGTATGGGTATATAACGGCGAGATACTCAGCCAGACATTACGCACAACACCCAGAACAATGGACACCTCGAAACCGCCTAGGGAAAGGCGCGACAGAGGCGATCGCGGAGACAGGGGCGACCGCGGCGGAGATAACAGAGGCGGTCCGCGTCCGGGCGGCGGCAGGGGCGGCAATGACCGCGGCGGCGGTCGCGGTTCGTACGGCGGCGGTCAGGGTTCAGGCCAGGGCGGCTATGGACGCGGTACACAAGGTCAGAGCAATCCAAGGCCGTATGCTCCCAGGGGGGAAGGGGGTAGCAACTGATGTTTATGCCAAAAAGAACCAAATTCCGCAAAGCCCAAAGAGGGCGGATGAAAGGCATGGCCACGCGCGGGAACACTATAGCTTACGGCGAGTTTGCAATGCAAGCGCTTGAACCCGCATGGATAACAGGCAACCAAATCGAAGCTGCGCGTATAGCAATGACCCGTTACTCAAAACGCGGCGGCAAGGTATGGATCAAAATTTTCCCGGATAAGCCGGTTTCCTCAAAACCCGCAGAGACCCGCATGGGCTCAGGTAAAGGTTCGCCGGATTACTGGGTGGCCGTAGTCAAACCCGGCAGAGTGTTGTTCGAAATCGCCGGGGTAACGGAAGAAGTAGCTCGCGAGGCGATTAGACTTGCGGGGCATAAGTTGCCTTGCAGGGTGAAATTCATCAAACGCGAAGAAGAATCAAAGATAGGTGGTGAGTAATTGTGAAGGCAAGCGAGGTAGTGTCTCTGAGCGCTAACGATCTGGACGAAAAACTCACAGAACTGAAAAAAGACCTCTTCTTTTTACGGATGCAGCATGCTACAAATCAACTTGACAATCCGCTAAGGATAGCACAAGTCAGAAAAGATATCGCCCGTGTCAAGACGGTTATTCGCCGCAAGCAGCTTGAACAGGCAGGAGGTTAAACAGATGAGTGAAACAAGAACGTCCCGAAGAAAAACACGGATAGGCCGGGTTGTATCGGATAAAATGGATAAAACCATCGTTGTAGCCGTAGAAAGCCGCGTACAGCACCCGCTGTACAAAAAAACAATAAAAAGAACATACAAACTGAAAGCACATGATGAGAATAACGAGTGCGGAATCGGAGACAGGGTTTGTGTCATGGAAACGCGCCCGCTGTCAAAAGAAAAGTGCTGGAGGCTCATCGAAATCATAGAAAAAGCGAAGTAAGGGCAGATATCATGTTTAACAATCGGCAGCCGGGTAACAATGCCGGCAGCGTGATTGGTTAGAATACACATAGCATGTACCTTTGAAAGGATTGATCATAAATGATTCAACAAGAGAGTTTTCTAAAGGTTGCCGACAATACGGGAGCCAAGGAGATTAAATGCATCCGCGTTTTAGGCGGTTCCGGAAGGAAGTACGCGGGTATTGGCGATGTTATTGTAGCATCTGTCCGCAAAGCCGCACCCGGCGGTACAGTTAAGAAGGGTGAAGTAGTCAGAGCGGTCATAGTCCGGACTACAAAAGGCGTGAACCGCACCGACGGCACGCATGTGCGTTTTGACGAGAATGCAGCCGTCCTGATAAAAGAAGACAAGAATCCAAGAGGAACGCGTATATTCGGCCCCGTGGCCCGCGAGCTTCGCGACAAGGAGTATATGAAAATCCTATCGCTGGCTCCCGAAGTAATATAGTAAGGGGTGCTTCAATATGCATATCAAAACTAATGATACTGTAGTTGTCCTTTCCGGCAAGGATAAAGGCAAGCAAGGCAAAGTGATTAGCGTCGACCCTAAAGCAGCAAAAGCATTGGTCGAAGGCGTAAACGTCGGCAAGCGGCACAAAAAACCGCGCAAGCAAGGGGAGCCGGGTGGAATTATCTCGAAAGAAACCCCGATTTACACCGCCAAGCTCATGCGTGTCTGCCCAAAATGCGACAAACCCACAAGACCGGCTCATGAGTTCGATAAAGAGGGAAAGAAAACCCGCGTCTGCAAAAAATGCAACGCAAAAATCTAAGAGAGGAGGGGCTGTAAATGCCAAGACTGAAGACTAAATACAAAGAAGAAGCCACTCCCGCGCTGATGAAGAAATTTGGTTACAAAAGCGTAATGGAAGTCCCGAAGGTCGAGAAAATCGTTGTAAATGTCGGCTGCGGCGATGCGCGCGACAACATCAAATCTTTGGAAGCCGTTGTCAGGGACATAGGTGTTATCACCGGACAGAAAGCTGTAATCACAAGAGCGCGTAAATCCGTGGCAAACTTCAAACTCCGCGAAGGGATGCCGGTCGGCGTTAAAGTAACACTGAGACAGAACAGAATGTGGGAGTTTCTTGATAGGCTCATCAGTGTCGCACTGCCCCGCGTACGCGACTTTAGGGGAATAAACCCGGATGCATTCGATGGACGCGGCAACTATGCGCTGGGACTCAAAGAACAGTTGGTTTTCCCTGAAATAGACTACGATAAGATTGAAAAAATCCGCGGAATGGATATCGCAATATGCACGACTGCGAAAACAGACGAAGAAGCGCGCGAGCTATTGAAATATCTTGGCGCTCCATTTACTCAGTCGTAGGGAGGAAAACAAAATGGCTAAAAAAGCAATGATCCTAAAACAGCAAAAACCACCAAAATTCTCATCCCGCCGCTACAACCGCTGCAAAATCTGCGGCCGTCCCCACGCATACCTGCGCGACTATGCTATATGCCGCATATGTTTCCGCAATCTGGCATATAAAGGCCAGATACCTGGAGTACGGAAAGCGTCTTGGTAGTATAAAGGAGGAAAAAAGCATGCAAATAACAGATCCCATAGCCGATATGCTTACCCGTATCAGAAATGCGGGCGCGGCAAAGCACGCTTCAGTAGAGATCCCCGCATCGAACATGAAAAAATCAATAGCTGAGATACTGCTGCAAGAGGGTTACATCAAAAACTTTCAAATAGTTAACGATGGCGTGCAAGGCGTTATAAAAGTAACACTGAAGTACAACGGATCCGCAGCCGCTATCGCAGGTCTCCGCCGCGTCTCAAAACCGGGTCTGCGTGTTTACGCAGGCGCTGATGAGCTGCCGTATGTACTAAAAGGGCTGGGCGTGGCGATAATCTCAACGTCAAAGGGCGTCATGACCGACAAGAAGGCCAGAGCGGCTAATGTCGGCGGCGAAGTCCTTGCGTTCGTATGGTAAGGGGGTAGAATGTTGTGTCAAGAATAGGAAGAACCCCAATCTCCATACCCGCAGGGGTGGATGTAACAGTATCCGATAACAATGCCGTTACAGTAAAAGGCCCGAAAGGCACGCTCGAGCAGTCAATATCACCGGATATCCAAGTTGGCGTCGAAGGCTCTGTGGTAAGCGTATCCCGCGCTACGGACACGCCTGTGCACAGAAGCCTGCACGGCTTGTCGCGCACACTGGTAAGCAATATGATAACCGGCGTAACCGACGGCTTCAAGAAAGAGCTTGATATCAACGGCGTTGGATACAGGGCTGCCAAAGACGGCAAAAAACTCGTGATGAACCTCGGGTATTCGCATCAGGTTATAGTCGAGGAAACCGACAGTATTTCCATTGATGTACCCGCTCCTAACAAAATCATAATCAGCGGCATCAACAAACAAGAGGTCGGACAGTTCGCAGCCGACATCCGAAAGAAAAGACCGCCTGAGCCGTACAAGGGAAAGGGTATTAAATACTCTAACGAGGTCATACGCCGTAAAGAAGGAAAGACCGGCGCTAAATAATTGGAGGTGTGCCTAAATGATAAAAAAACCGGATACAAACGCGCAGCGCAAGAGGCGCCACAAAAGAGTTCGGGCGAAAATTTCCGGCACGCCGGAAAGACCGAGGCTCAACGTATTCCGCAGCGAAAAACATATATATGCCCAGGTAATTGATGATATAATGGGCGTGACTCTTTGCTCCGCATCGTCAGTAGAGAAGGATTTCAAGGGTTCCGGCTCTAATAAAGACGGCGCTAAGAAGGTAGGGAAGTTAGTAGCCGAACGCGCAGTGGCTAAAGGCATCCAAAACGTCGTTTTCGATCGCGGAGGATATATCTACCACGGCCGTATCAAAGAACTTGCCGAAGCTGCCCGCGAGAGCGGACTCGCATTCTAAAGGGGAGGATGAAACATTAATGGCTTATAGCAATAACAGAAGAGACAACCGGAAAGAAGAAGTCCAGTCTGAGTTCATAGAAAAAGTTGTTTCCCTCAACCGCGTATCAAAGACAGTAAAGGGCGGCCGTATTTTCAAGTTTGCTGCGCTTTGCGTTGTCGGTGACGGCAATGGCAGGGTTGGGTTTGGACTGGGTAAAGCGGGCGAGATATCAGAAGCAATCCGTAAAGGCATCGAAGATGCAAAGAAAAACCTTACAACCATCACCATTTCCGGAAGCACGATACCGCATGAGGTGATAGGCGAGTTTGGAGCCGGCAAGGTACTGCTCAAACCGGCACCTCCGGGTACCGGGGTTATCGCCGGCGGCGCCGTGCGCGCCGTGGTTGAAGCCGTAGGCATACACGACATCCGCACCAAGTGCCTGCGCTCAAACAACCCCCAGAATATAGTCGCAGCTACAATGGTCGCGCTTAAAACCTTACGCGATGCAGCTCAAGTCGCTAAAACAAGAGGCAAAACAGTAGAGGAAATTCTTGGATAGGCGGCTGCGGCATTCGAGGGTGTTTCGGGGAATGGGCTATAATGGGCTATGCAGTCATCCGGGACAGCTCGTACACAGGTATAATGGGAGTTTCAGTTATTAATCAAGTAGGAGACAGATAATAATGGCAAACATTAAGATAAAGCTTATAAAAAGCTTAAGCGGCAGGCGCGAGAAGCATATCGCAACAGCCAAATCCCTCGGACTGACTAAAATCGGAGCCGAGACTGTTCAACCTGACAACCCGCAGACCAGAGGAAAAATAGCACAGATTTCATACCTGATTTCGGTAACGCAAGAATAGAGAGGGCGTGAGTTTTGATGGATTTACATAATCTTTCTCCAGCCAAAGGCTCAACACATGTGGGCAAACGAAAAGGCCGCGGGCATGGCACCGGCAACGGGAAAACCTCCGGCCGCGGGCACAAAGGGCAAAATTCCCGCAGCGGCGGCGGAACGCGCATAGGCTTTGAAGGCGGTCAGATGCCGCTTGCTAGGCGTGTGCCAAAAAGAGGTTTTAACAATATTTTCGCAAAACCCCTTACAGCAATCAATGTTGCGGCACTTGACAGATTCAAAGACGGCTCTGTTATAGGGGTTTATGAGCTTCTGGAATCAGGCGTGCTCAGCAAATGCGAGCATGGCGTTAAAATTCTTGGAAATGGGAAGCTGACCGCAAAACTAACGGTCAAAGCAGCGTCGTTCTCTGAGTCGGCGAAGAAAAAGATCGAAGCCGCCGGCGGAAAGGCCGAGGTGGTCAAGTGATAACTACGATTCGTAACGCATGGAAAGTCGAGGAAATAAGGAAAAAACTTCTCTTCGTGATGTTTATGGTTCTCCTTTACCGGCTTGGCAATGCTGTAACCGTGCCATTTGTTGATAGCGATATGCTAAGCGCGTATTTTCAGGAAAGTCTCAGCGGAACAATTCTCGGCATAATGAACATGATGTCCGGAGGCGCTCTTGAGCGTGCGTCCATCTTTGCGCTTTCTATACAACCATACATTAACGCATCCATTATCATGCAGCTTCTCGCAGTTGCGATACCTGCCCTTGAACGCCTGAAGAAAGACGGCGGCGAAGAAGGCAAGAAGAAAATCGAGAAAATCACCCGTTATGCCACACTCGGCATCGCCGCTCTCCAGGGTTACGCTTACTACGTTATGCTCTACCAAGGCGGAGGAGAGGCGAGCATGATAACCACCGGAATGGCCGGCAGCATATGGCCTGTGCTTAGCATAGTCGCCACATTCATGGCAGGAAGCGCGCTTCTAATGTGGATGGGTGAGCAGATAACGGAATTTGGCATAGGAAACGGTATCTCCGTTATACTATTCGTCAGCATTGTATCAAGATTCCCTTCAGATATCGGCACAATGATATCCGAAACAATAAGAGTACCCTCCCAATGGTGGATATATACCCTGATGATGCTGGGAGCGCTTGCCATAATCGTACTTATTGTTGTCGTCAACAATGCAGAGAGGCGGATTCCGGTACAGTACTCCAAGAGGGTCGTCGGCAGGAAGATGTATGGCGGGCAGTCTACGCATCTGCCTATGAAAGTCAACATGTCCGGCGTGCTCCCGGTCATCTTTGCACAGTCTATAGCTTCTGTTCCCGCGACGATTGCGACATTCGCCGGATGGGATCAGGAGGGATGGTTCTTAAGTCTCTTTGACATGAGAGGCATACCCTATATGATCATATACTTCCTGCTCATCGTATTCTTCTCGTATTTCTATTCAACTGTCCAGTTCAACCCGATAGAAATCGCAAACAACCTGAAGAAGAACGGCGGGTTTATCCCCGGGTTCCGCGCCGGTAAGCCCACAAGCGAATTTATACAAAAAGTTCTGACTAAGATAACCCTGTTCGGCGCATTATATCTGGCTATAGTAGCGATAACGCCCATACTGATCAGCTTCTTCTCCGAGACTGCTCAAAGATCCGGGGTTCAGCTGGGCGGCACATCAATCATCATTGTAGTAAGCGTTGCCATCGAGACTATTAAGCAGCTTGAATCTCAGCTTCTGATGCGCCATTACAAGGGTTTCCTGGAATAAGAGGTGTAATGATGAGACTTATACTTCTCGGACCTCCGGGTGCGGGGAAAGGCACCCAGGCAGAGGCATTGATCCAAAAACTTGGCGTACCGCAGATATCTACAGGCGACATTCTCCGCGATGCTGTCAAGAGAGGAACGGCCATAGGGCTAAAAGCCAAGTCATTTATGGATGCCGGTGCCCTTGTTCCTGACGATGTAATAATCGGCGTCGTGAAGGAACGGCTCGAAATGCCGGACTGCCGGGCAGGATACATATTTGACGGGATGCCCAGAACGCTCATACAAGCGCAAGCCCTTGACGAACAAGGCGTAGCGATAGATACTGTACTGTCAATAGAAGTTCCGGACGAAGTGATAATCGAAAGGCTCGGCGGCAGACGATCATGCCCTAACTGCGGGGCAGTGTACCACACAACGACAAAGAAGCCGCAAAAAGAAGGCATCTGCGATGTCTGCGGCACTGCGCTGATAATAAGAGTCGATGACAACCCGGAAACAATCAAAAACAGGCTTCAAACATACCACGAGCAAACAGCGCCCCTGAAAGAATACTACAAAGCACAAAACAAGCTAAAGACAGCCGACGGCACGTTAAGCGTTGCCGAGAGCATCATCGAAACATTCAGAGTATTAGGAATTTAGCACATGATAAAGCGTAAAAACGCGCGGGAGATCGAACTGATGCGCCGAGCCGGAAGGATAGCCGCGGCAGCCCGGCAGTTAGCCGGGAGTATGGTAACGGTAGGCGCAACGACCAGAAGCATCAACAAAGCGGTTCACGAGTTCATCCTTTCAAAAGGAGCAGTGCCGACATTTCTGGGCTACAGGGGGTTTCCATCCAGCATATGCATATCAGTCAACGAGCAGGTGATCCACGGTATACCGTCGCAGCGCAAACTCATTAACGGCGATGTTGTCAGCATTGATATAGGAGCCACCAAAGATGGATATATCGGTGACTGCGCAGCAACATTTATCGTAGGCTCAGCAGCAGCAGAATCAATCAAGCTTGTCGAAATCACAAAGCAATGTTTTTTTGAAGGACTCAGATATGCGCGCATCGGAAACAGGGTGTCAGATATTTCCAGAGCCATACAGAACCATGCGGAGAAAAATGGGTTTTCTGTCGTCCGGGAATATGTCGGTCACGGAATAGGCAGCAAAATGCACGAACCGCCCGAGGTTCCGAACTATATAATAATCCCGCGAAGACAAGCAGACCCAAGACTGTACAGCGGAATGACACTGGCGATAGAACCGATGATTAATTCCGGATGTGCCGAGATAAAAGTTCTAAACGATGATTGGACAGTAGTTACTGCCGATGGGATGTCCTCCGCGCACTACGAAAACACAGTCCTGATAACCCAGGGAGAACCGGAGATACTGACCGTCTGCGAGGATATGCCATGAATACCGACATAGCAGATGTAGTTATATCGATTAACGGCCGGGACAAGGGCAAACGCTTTCTTATCATCGGAGCAGAGGACGGGTACTCTCTCCTGTCCGACGGAAAGACAAGGCGGCTGGAAAAACCAAAACGCAAAAAGAACAAACATATTCAACCGGATGGAGCGATAAAAACTCATATCGCCGAAAAACTCAAAACAGGAGAAAAAGTTACAAACAGCGACATCAGACGGGCATTGGCGGAATATACCGCCACTCTGGATAAAGGAGGTATGCAATAATGGCGAAAGACGACATGATAGAGCTCGAAGGAACTGTAGTTGACTCGCTGCCCAACACCATGTTCCATGTAGACATAGGCAATGGGCATACAATATTAGCACATATCTCCGGAAAACTCAGAATGAACTTTATCCGCATACTGCCGGGAGACAAAGTAACTGTCCAAATGTCGCCATATGATTTGACCAGAGGCAGGATTACCTGGCGAAGCAAGTAGGAGGAACAAAAATGAAAGTAAGGCCATCAGTAAAACCCATGTGCGAAAAGTGTAAGATTATTAAGCGCAATGGAAGAGTAATGGTAATATGCTCCAACCCCAAGCACAAGCAAAGGCAAGGCTAGCATACGGCATAACGCGGGGCGGTCGCCCTCAGCCGCCCGTATCTTACAGATGTTCCGTAAACGGATGAACGGGGCGGTCATCCATACACAACAAATAAGAAGGGATTGAGCAAGCAAATGGCACGTATTGTCGGTGTGGACTTACCTAAGGACAAGCGGATCGAGATTGGCCTGACTTATATTTACGGCATAGGTCGGACAACCGCTAAGAAAATTCTCGAACAGACAGGCATTGACCCCTCTACCAGGGTGAAAAACCTTACAGAAGCAGAAGAATCTGCGCTCCGTGAGGCGATAGACAAGAATCCTAACTTGGATGTCGAAGGCGATTTGCGCCGTAAAGTTGCTTTTGAAATTAAGCGGCTGACGGAAATAGGCAGCTATCGCGGACTTCGCCACAGGAGAGGGCTTCCCGTAAGAGGACAGCGCAGCAAGACAAACGCGCGCACCCGCAAAGGACCCAAGCGCACGATAGCCAACAAGAAAAAATAAGGGAGTGAGCAAAACAGATGGCAGCACCCAAAGGTAAAAAAGTCAGAACCAGGCGCAGAGAACGAAAAAATATCGAGAAAGGCGCAGTCCATATCAGATCGTCTTTCAACAACACCATGGTCACAGTCACTGATGTGTATGGCAACGCTATTTCATGGGCTTCTTCCGGCGGAATGGGCTTTAGAGGCAGCAGGAAATCCACCCCGTTTGCCTCCCAGACAGCAGCTGAAACAGCAGCGAAAGCAGCTATGGAGCATGGGCTGAAGAGCGTTGAGGTCTTCGTAAAAGGTCCGGGCTCAGGGCGCGAAGCCGCTATCAGGGCGCTTCAATCAGCCGGGCTTGAGGTCACCATGATAAAAGACGTAACGCCGATCCCGCACAATGGCTGCCGCCCGCCTAAAAGGCGCAGGGTCTAAGGAGGAGATAATATGGCAAGATATACAGACGCAGTATGCCGCCTTTGCCGCAGAGAGGCGCAGAAACTTTTTCTCAAAGGCGACAGATGCTACACCGAAAAATGCGCCGCGGACCGCAGACCGTACCCTCCCGGGCAACACGGCCAAGGCCGCGCTAAGGCATCCGAATACGGTCTTCAGCTACGCGAAAAGCAGAAGGCAAAGAGGTACTACGGAGTCCTCGAGAGCCAGTTCCGCAGTTATTACGAAGCTGCCGCCAAAAGAAAAGGCAAAACAGGTGAGAATCTGCTTGCAATCCTTGAGTCCCGCCTGGACAATGTAGTATACAGGCTTGGGTTTGCTATGAGCCGTGCCGAAGCCAGACAGCTTGTACTGCATGGGCATTTCTTAGTAAACGGCAGAAAAGTCAACATTCCGTCTTTTCAAGTAAAACCGGGCATGATCATATCCCTGAAGGAACAGAGCCGGGGTCTCGAGAAGCTGAAGTCCGTCATTGAGGCAAACTCATTCAGGCCGCCTCCGCAATGGCTTGAGTATGACCCTAACTCGCTGGTTGCTAAAGTTACCACGGTTCCGTACCGGGAAGATATAGATATACCAATCGAAGAACAGCTCATTGTCGAGTTCTATTCGAAATAGTCGAATACTCTTGACCCTCATATCTCAATATTCATAAATTAAGGAGGGTAATTCATGATAGAAATTGAACGTCCTAGCATTGAATGCATAGAAACGCCGGGGGACGAATCTTACGGCAAGTACATTATAGAACCGCTTGAGCGTGGTTACGGTACGACACTTGGCAACTCTATCCGCAGAATCCTGCTCTCGTCGCTGCCCGGAACTGCGGTCACATCGGTGAAGATAGCCGGGATCCAGCATGAGTTTTCTACAATACCCGGGATAAAAGAAGATGTAACGGAAATCATCTTGAATATCAAAGGAATAACCGCCAAGCTGCACTCTCATAAGACAAAAACAATTTACATCGAAGCAAGCGGCGCCGGCGTTGTAAGAGCCGGTGATATAAAACCGGATGGCGAAGTAGAGATACTTAACCCAAATCTGCATATCGCCACACTCAGTGATGATGCGACATTAAGCATGGAACTGACTCTCTCGCATGGCCGTGGGTATGTGTCCGCAGAGAGAAATAAGCTCCAGCAGCCAATAATTGGCGTTATTCCGATCGACTCAATATACACGCCTGTCCACAAGGTGAATTACAACGTTGAAAACACACGCGTTGGCAATGTCACAGACTTTGACAAGCTTACGCTGGAAGTTTGGACAGACAAAACCATTACTGCCAGAGAAGCTGTTTCGCTTGGGGCAAAAATCCTCTGCGATCATTTCACGCTCTTTACCGATCTATCCGACACTATCGGCAGCAGATCTATTGTTGTCGAAAAGTCCGAGACTCAAAGAGACAAGGTGCTGGAAATGACAATCGAAGAGCTTGATCTCTCCGTGCGCAGCTTTAACTGCTTAAAACGCGCTAATATAAACACAGTTGAGGAACTCATTTCAAAAACAGAGGATGAAATGATAAAAGTCCGCAACCTCGGCCGCAAGTCGTTAGAAGAGGTCATACACAAACTGGCGATGCTCGGTCTCGGGCTTTTCAGCGACAAAAAGCTCGAAGGGTAAGGGCTGCGCGAAGCACAATGAAACAACTGCATTGTGTTTCAGATCAATTCATATTTAGGAGGAGAAGAAATGCCGGGAACACGAAAGTTAGGGAAACCTACAGCGGAGCGCAGAGCAATGCTGCGCCAGCAAGTGACTGATTTTCTTGATAAAGGCAAGATGGTAACTACCGTAACGCGCTGCAAGGAGATAGCGCCGCTTGCCGAAAAAATGATTACGCTGGGTAAGAGAAATACGCTCGCCACGCGCCGCAAGGCTCTTGCGTTTATTACCCGCGAGGATGTAGTGACTAAAGTATTTGCCGAAACAGCGCCGGGCTATGAAAGCCGCAACGGAGGATACACAAGAATCACCAAAACAGGCCCCCGCCGCGGCGATGCCGCAGAAATGGCAATAATCGAGTTAGTATAACCGGAAATATATTACCGGTCATGGCTCTGACAGGATAAAGCAGCATCACCCAATCTACAAGAATAATCTTCGTTATTAAGTCTATTGACAACGGGGCTGCCGCTCACGATCTTAAGAAATCGTAAGCGGCAGCGTGCGTTTACAAGCTCAAAACTGATGTTATCCGTATTTTGAATAGCATTTCTGATATGCTGTTAAAAGGCACATTCCGAATAAGGTAAATTAGTTTGATGTTGTCAAAAAATGCCTTATTATGATATCAAAAATATGCAATGTATTGTGTTAGCCATTGTTATCCACACGGCGGTTAGCGAGGAGCTTAAATGAGAATATACAAAGTGACATCGGATTTCAAGAAATATGATGTTTGTGGGATAAATATAAAACGTTGCCGGAAGGCTTTCAATTTAAAACATTTATATGATTGGGATGTATATTTCAGTTTAGATGGCACATCGCAAGCAATTAACTGGTGGCCGCGTGTGATGGAACGGCTATATGGCGGAAAACGGAAACTTGGCGATTATATTGACGATTTGCGAGGCGGAACAATAATCCTCGAAAATGCAGCTATAGAAAAACTAAAACCAGTTATGGGGAACATTGAGATACTACCGTTAAAATGCGATTTCGGCGACTATTGGGCAATCAACGTCATGGACGTACGCGAATGCATTGACTATAAAAAATCCGAGTTTACTTTGCTGTCAGATGATTTGATTGAAGGTCGTCCTCGTATAATGTACTTCAGTAAATACTGGTTTATTAAAGAACAGATTGAGGGGTTCAATGTATTTAAGATTATTGATGAGCCAAAATCTGCTGTCTTTGTAAGTGACATTTTTGTTGAAAGCGTTAAAAAGCACAGGGTAACAGGATTTGTGTTTGAGCTTGTATGGGACAGCCAAGGTGTGGCGGAGTTATCGCCTAGCAGATTTTGTTAATATAACGTAAAACACAATCAACACCTACAAAGGTATCATGCTATCTAATACCGACGGCACGGAAACGCACACGCAGACCTTCGACCTCCTCAGCCGCATGGCATCCTACACAGACGGCACAACAGAAGCGGCATATGCCTACCCCCGACAACCTCCGCAGAAGCAAAACGGTAGAGGGTGAAACCCCGGAGGATGCTCTCTTCAGATTTCTAGAAATGCTCCATCCGCACGGTGATTACATAAAAAAGTTATCCTCATCTTTCGATGTAACTCTATGGCTGTCGTTGTATCCAGATAATGAGCAGATGAACTTTCATTTCTCGCATGACACAATCTCCCGTGTTTGTGATATGGGTATATCTATCGACTGTAGCGCAATGTTTCTAAATCAAATATATGAGGGTAGATACTGATGCTGTAAGAGGATGTATGTCATTTTTTCTTAGACAAAAATAGTGCTGCTGGTAGATGATTATGGAATTTATTTTAATGATTTTAACCTTAGCTATTGGGTTAGGGGTGATGAACTTTTCGATATGGCTGCGTTTCTATCTTTATGATACCTGGAGTAATAGAGCAAAAATTATCACTTACCTAATATCAAACACATTATTCTTCACAGTTTGCCTTTGCTTTTTCTTGAGGCAGTATATATAGTATAACGAGGGGATGCAATAATGAGAAAAGCAGTAAATATACTTAGTTTACTATCACTACTATCAATATCAATTATGATAATACTATCTATAGCTACAAGAAGCTGCGACTTGTATACAAGGTTTGTTATAGATTGGTTTCTAGTTCCCTTGGGCTTTTTAGCGATACCAGCATTGGGGAGAACACTTTCCTTAGCATATAACAGAGATAAGATACCTCCAAAATATGGTTGCTTATCTATGCAGCAATCTTTATTCTGCTCCTCTGTTCGTTAGGACAAGTTTGTCAAGGAGAACTTTTCGGTAGCGCGGTTTTTGTAAAAATATCTAACAACAATAAGAATCAAGACGGGACAAGGGTTTGAAGAACTTGAACTCTGTCTTTTTCTTTTCTTCGCAGTCGAGAAAAATTCATTTCTCTCTTGAATTATTCGACTATTCGATATAGAATGCTAACGGCGAACTGATTTCCGTGAGGTGCTGTGATGGAATTTAATTGGATAACGGCGCAAGAAGCCGCAGAAGCGTGGGGAATCACCGATAGGCGAGTTCAGGTTTTATGTGCTAATGGACAAATTGAGGGCGCACTCAGGCTAAAGCGCGGTTGGCTTATTCCAAAAGGCACACAAAAACCCGCAGATGGGCGAGCGAGAAACGGGCGCAAACCCGCTGTAAATCCGATTTTGGATCAATGACACATCCGGTCTCGAAGCCGAACTTGACCGTCTGGTATACGAACTGTACGGACTAACGGAGGATGAGATTGCGATTGTGGAGGGAACGAAGTGATGATAAATAAAATACCAGTCGGTCTCAACCCAGTTCAAAAGAAATCGTATGAGCTTATTCAGGCGGATGCGCGGTTTTTGTATTCACTTATTGAAACCCGGAACAACCCCAAAATTGAGAGTAACTACATAATGATGGCATCTCCGTGAATTGAACAAGTTGGCAATTCAACTTGAAGAGCATTTATTTTGAGATTGTTTATATCAAAACCGTGGAGAGAGGCGAAGTTATGAGTTCCAGTTTTGACAAAATCATATATGAATTATTAAACGCCCCGGAGGGCGACCACTTCGAATTTAAGGAAGCGAAAAATCGCTACGACTTTGAGGAAGCGGCGAAATATTGCTGTGCATTGTCAAATTGCGGCGGCGTGATATTGGTAATCGGCAATCTATCGGCAACGATTGCCGATAGATTGCCGATTGAAAATGTCGATAGAAAACAACGTGTGGTGGACTATATGGCAAACCATGATCATGTCACAACATCACAGTTGGCAGACTACTTGGGGCTTTCTCAGCGTACTGTTCGCAATATTTTGAAAGAGCTATTGGATAATGGCTTAGTGGATAGAATGGATAACTACCGCCACGCAAAGTATATGTTGAAAAATGCAGAACCCAAATAACATCAAAGGAGAGTATAATTAAAGCTGTTGATCCTATTTTGTTTATCCGCGCCCATAACTGCTTGATTTCCTTGTTGGTGATTTCAATAGAGCGGTTTTGGCCGCCGCGTTTGGTGCGGATGCTTCGTCGCTCCATTTTAGAGGCGGCGGGACCGAGATGCACGGTGAGGATTTGCCCTTTACCCTGCCTTGTATAACTCCGATTTTATTACCTTTTCATTTATCGTAGAAAACATTGAAAACTAGGGGAAAACAGCATTCGAGGTTCTTCAAAAAAGTAGCCACTAGGGGATTAGATTCAATTAACTTAATCATGATTAACTTAATTCCGATTGTATTGTTTATATTAAAATAAATTAAGGCAACCGTTGTTAGAACAAGGGTTGGTAAAACAAGGGTGTTTCCAGAAATTTATTCATTTCATGTCGGGGGGTGTTCTCTGTCATCCATTGATATAATGTTATTTCGTGTAAATCATTCATTCCCCAGCCTGCTTTTTCGTGTATAATATTTAATTTCCAGCTTGCTTTTTCGTGTATCAATAAATTATACTATAGGCTGCCTATATAGCGAAGGGTAGGTGCAGCTTGGATTTAAGAAGAAAAATATATAAGAAAATGCTTGAATGGAAGGAATTTGGCAAAGGGAGAACCGCGCTATTGATTGAAGGCGCCCGCCGGGTCGGAAAAACTCATATTTGCAAGCAATTTGGGAGAAATGAATATATTAGTTCAATCCTTATCGATTTTTCTGTTGCTACTAAGGAAATAAAAGATTTGATTGAGATGCAGGGGGAAAACCTGGACTTTTTTTTTGCGCAGCTTTCGGTATATTACAATACTCAGCTATACATGCGGGACAGCTTGATAATTTTTGATGAAGTGCAATTATTCCCCCTTGCGCGCCAACGCATAAAAATGCTGGTTGCGGACGGCAGGTACGATTATATAGAAACAGGTTCGCTTTTATCAATAAAGCAAAATGTTAAAGATATTTTACTGCCATCTGAGGAAGAAAAGATGGAAATGCACCCGCTTGATTTTGAAGAATTTTTATGGGCGATGGGCGATGAATCCACGGCTCCTTACATAAGGGAATGTTTTAGCAAAACAATTGCTGTGGGCGCAGCCATACACCGCAAAACAATGGATGCATTCCGACAGTATTTGTTAATAGGCGGTATGCCCCAAGCAGTATTATCATATACATCCAGTAAAGACTTTGGTGTGGCGGACAAAGAAAAAAAAATGGTATTGACCTTATATCGAAACGATATTGCAAAATATGCGGCAGGATACGAAAAAAGGGTTGTGGACATATTCGACTCCATACCAGGGCAATTAACCAAAAAAGAAAAAAAGTTTAAGCTCTCCTCCATTAGCAAAAACGCACGCCAGAGAGAATACGGCGATGCCTTTATGTGGCTTGCTGACGCAATGGTTGTAAACTGTTGTTTCAATACCACCGACCCAAATGTTGGACTGGCCCTAAGCAGTGAGCGAACCACGCAAAAACTGTATATGTCGGACACAGGTTTATTGGTGACACATGCGTTCCACGACAATGAAAACCTTGAAAACGGCATATACCGCGCAATTTTGTTTGATAAGCTTCATATTAACGAAGGGATGATTGTTGAAAACGCTGTTTCGCAAGCATTACGAGCTTCAGGCCACCGTTTGTATTTTTATTCTTC
>Ga0099364_10000711_pt1 | contig 56414 bp, 49 predicted proteins | sample TergutTh196P3_FD_73070 | JGI IMG/M metagenome (GOLD analysis project Ga0099364, IMG submission 73070) | Microcerotermes parvus P3 segment gut microbial communities from Pointe-Noire, Republic of the Congo - Th196 P3 | ecosystem: Host-associated > Arthropoda: Insects > Digestive system > Gut ... | reverse complement strand
GTTGAGGTAATCTACTCTTTGAACAACTTTTGTTTTCGTGTGAAACATAGAAAAGCCGTCGTGATGTTTTGTGGTAAAGGCAAAAGCCTGAATTCCGGAACGCTTGAAAAAATCCATCCAAGCCTGTGCATTGAAATTCACCGGATTAAACGATTGATACAAATTGATGTATTCCTGTCTTTTTTCGACGGGCATTGTCAGGGTAGGCCATGAAGCCTCAATGTCCCATATCGAATATACGCCCCAATGAATTCTGATCGAAAACTTGATGTCGCGGAAGGTTTCATAAGCTTCTTCAGGAGCATGCACATATTCGGAATCGGGTATGTCTTCGATATAATTACAAACCACCTTGTAGTGACCATCGCTTGCAGGTAGAAAGATGCTCCGTTCTCGCTCGCTTCTTATATCGGCATTTTGACTGTTAATGCTCATGAAAGGACATATAATCAGCAAGATAACTGTCCAAACACACACACATTGCTTTACAAGAATCATATCATTACTTATTATTATTTAAGAATTTACAAAAAAATAAACGGCAAAAATAAATGGCAAAAATAAACTGTTAGCAGTAATCAAAAGTTGTACAAAATCGACATTATTATGTATTATTCCGGGATTTTATTAATTTCGTCACTTTTTAATGGGAAAATATCCGGAAATATATTACTTTTGTCTTTTACTGTATATATGCCCAAAATATTATGAACAAGAAAGAAAACTTATTAAACCTTATTTTGTTAAATGTCGCTCGCGTGGTGCATGAAGCGGACTGGAACTGGAAGGGCGTCAATAGTCCTTTTGCGCGTATGTACATGGTAGAAAGCGGGTCGGCTAAAGTAATCATGCCTGAGGGGGCGCAACAAATAAAACCGGGATACCTTTATCTGGTTCCTGCTTTTGTGACACACAGCTATGAAAACGATAACAATTTTGTTCTTTATTATATCCATGTTTATGATGAGCAAAACATATTTGAGCGGTTGAGTTTTCCATTCGAAGTGGCGGCTAACAAATCAGATGAAATGTTGATTCGACGTTTATTAGCTATTAATCCCGGAAGAGAATTGAAACGTTCCGATCCGGTTACCTATGATAACCACCCTACATTAATGCAAAACATCGCCCGGAATGATCAGTTTCCTTTTTATACCGTAGTAGAAACAAAAGGCATTCTTCTGCAGTTGTTTTCAAGATTTTTACAAAAGGCCAGTTTTAAACAGGACATCGTAGATAAACGGATTGCCAAGGTAGTACGGCATATCAGGGAAAATATCAACCGGAATATAAGCATTGATGAATTGGCGTCTATCAGTTGCTTGACCAATGACCATTTTATCCGACTTTTCAAAAAAGAAATGAACTGTACGCCCATACAGTACATCAACCAGAAAAAAATTGAAAAAGCACAATTGATGTTGATAGTTGGCAATCAATCAATTAAGGAGATCGCGTATGATCTCTCATTTGAAAATATCTCTTATTTTTACAGGATGTTCCGGAAAATAACTGGCAAGCCACCATACGAGTATAAAAATAATTTTTGAATTTGAATCGCGGAAAATAGCTCGATTATTTGGCTAAGGATTTTTTTTTTTCTATCTTTGTCGCCCGAAATAAGATTTTTCTCCGGAAAAAGCAGGTCCCATAGCTCAGTCGGTCAGAGCATCTGACTCATAATCAGGGGGTCGCTGGTTCAAGCCCAGCTGGGACCACACAGAAAATCAGAGCCTTACAAGTAATCTTGGGAGGCTCTGATTTTTATTTGCCCTCAATCTGATAAATCCTGTCCACATCGCATATCACCGAAACCGTAGATGCCTTCCCAAGTATATCCCTGCGCTTCAAAGGAAGCGACGAATCCATCGCCACAAAGAAGTTTTCCGCAAACTGCTTTTTCAAGTTCGCCTCATCATCGGTAGCACATTGTTGAACACATTCCAACATCAACCGAAAAACACCCAAAAAAAAAATACCCCAAATCATTTGCATTATCAAAAAAAATTTCGTATCTTTGTATCCGATTTCAGGACGAATTTGTTCAAAGGCATTAATCGGGTTCAAATCCCGAATCGTTCACATGTGGGGAGGAGGAGTCGTTGACCTCACCCATGATCCACATAGCGCGAAGCATCTTTATGGTGCTTCGCGTTTTTTAATACCTGAAATGATGGATACGTCCGTCGCTTACAACACATATAATTTCTTTTATATGATTTATTTTCTCCTTTGCAGAAAGAATATTGCAAATTGCCGCATAGCCATCATCCACTTTTTGCCTGTTATAAAAAGAGGCATCGTGAAAGTAAAGTATTACAGAATTTGATTTAACAATATCTGATCTGCGATTGTATTTCTCTAATTGATCGTTTTTTTCGTAAAGCATGTTCCGATAATTGAGTACATTTCTTGTTGCCGACCTAATATCCATTGCTATTCCGTTTGTATTTGAATCCAATGTTGTAACAAGATTCCTATTTGCATCCTTTATATTTTCATTTTCGAGAACACATCTATGACCATTTTTAAATAGAATCTCTTGACATTTCTTTTCCAAATCAATAGACGTCAATCCATCATAGTAGGTCTCTTCTTTTGGGTTATTTTTTTTGTGTCCTTTATGAATAGCCGATAATGCTTCATTTTCAGGATTAAACCGAACATCCGTGTAATTATTGTCTTTTAAAAGACGCTCGTACTCTTTTCTATTTGCTTCTATCTGCTCTGATATTGTTTTGTCCATTTCAATTTTATAAATCCCCGCAAAGGTAATATTATCTTTCAAATCATGCATCAATCCATCCGCTAAATTCCCACCCACATAATTATCCCTGATAAAATAAGGCGCAGACTTCCAACCCTTCGACCGCTCCTCGTTAGCTGCCACCCAATCCTAAAAACCCTGCGGCACATCCGTAATCTCATTCCCCGCGAAAGCTACTTCGTCGATCGCCCCTTGCCAAGTTCAACATCCAGCCCAACCTCAATCTGCTCCTTATATTGTCCGATATATCTTCGCCGTAGCCCTGTTAATTCAGAGCCTTACAAGTGATCTTGGGAGGCTCTGTTGGTTAAGGAATGATTATTTTAACGTTTCCTTTGGCATCGGTTATGAAATATATCCCCTTGACGGGTTTAGTGATTTCCATTTTGTTCGTGACGGCTATGCCGGAGTATATTACCTGTCCGTAAAGGTTGTAGATATGCCACGGCTTACCTTTGGTCAGCCCGCTAAGATACAGTTTCCCTTCATACGTCCAAGCCTTCAATTGTTCATTGCTCATTGTTAATTGTTCATTCGCAACGTCATTGCATGACGTTGCGTCGAAAGTAGCTGTGACGGTCACGTCGTGGTCGGGCATGGTGAAGGTGCGCGTCTCGCCTGTGCCATCTAAGGTAACGGATGTGGCTGTTATGGATGATAATTCAAATCCGTCATCGGGTGTAATGGTCAGTGTGACGGTCTCTCCCGGGAGCGCGGACATCCTGTCCGCGTCAACCGTGCCGCCGTCAAAGGTGCCGATAATCACGGAGTAGTAAACAGGCGGGTCGTCTTCAGTAATGTCTGCATCTTGTGGCAATAGCATGCTCCAGGTGCCTCCACAATTGGTGCTTGCCAGGATACGGTTTTTGTTGTTCGGGTCTTCGTATATTTTCCAGGGCAGCCTGTGTGGTATTTCGGCAATTTCAATCCAGTCGTCCAAGGTTGTGTTTTCTCCCTTGGCAGACATCAGAATGTTTCCCATGGAAGATATATATAAATTGCCCGGGTTTCGGGCATCTATTTTTACGGCGTAAACGCTTTGGATTTCGTTATATATCTGACGCCAGGTAGCGCCCATATCGGTGGAAACATAAGCGCCGCCGCACTCGCCGTCAATTAAATATCTGTCCGTCCCCGCATCATTCATTTGCTTTCTGACCGACGTCCCTGCGTACAGGGCGCCGTCAGGGGCGCGGTCGATTGAAAAAATCCATGTGCCTTCGCCATAGTAACTGCTTTTCGTATCGTTTGGGCGGTTTAGTTTAGTCCATGTCGTGGCGCCTGTCGTCAAATCAAGGTAATAGGTGTCGCCAAACCTTTTGAAGTCGGCGCTGGCCGTTCGCCCCGTGTGTACGAACAGAGTTTTCTGGTCGGTTCCGAGCGTCAATTCGTGCGCGCCAATACCGTATCGGCCGGGTGTGACGGCGCTCTCCTGCTTTTCTAAGCCGTCGTTCATGATGGACCAGGTGGCGCCGGCGTCGGTCGAGCGGAACACGCCGAGGCCATTGCTCGAAAAATAGGCCGTGTTTTCATTGACGGGGTCGAACACAATGGCTGACGGGAGTATTTTAAGATAGGTATCCGGAAATCCGGCGACTTCGTTGATGGTTGCTTCCGCCCATGTTTTCCCGCCGTCGGCGCTTCGCATGATGCGACCGCGTATGTTCGCTACGGACGGTTCGCCATAAATCACATTCAACACTGTTTCGGGTAAATATTCGCCGCCATCGCTTTTGTATCTGTTGGAGTTCACATTGCTTGCAAGAATGATGTCGGGGTTTTTGGGGTGGAACGCAATGCCCGAAGCGTTGGTAGATCTGAAATCGGCGCTTAGCGTTACTTTTGCCCACGATTGGCCGCCGTCGAAAGTTTCCCAAAGGCCGATGTCCGTCCATCCCGCGTACTGGTGGTTGGCGTTCGACGGGTCTGCCGCAAATGAATGTTGACCGGCAGGTTCAACCCCTCTTGTTGAGTAAAAGGCTCTGCCGTCTTCTTCTTTGACGGTATTACTTTCCATGCTTTTCCATGTCAGACCGCCGTCAAGCGTTTGAAAAGCGGAATAATGGTTGGTAATGATTGCCTGGTTTGGATTGCCTTTGTTGACGGCAATCGCAAATGTCGTGCGGATACCGTTATTCATTTCAGTGATAGAGCCAGCGGTGATATAATCTTTTCGCATGAAATACGTTGATTCAAAAGACCATAACCACGTCTCGCCCGCATCGTGGGAAACGGCTACTCCGGCTGTATTCACATTCGACACCCAGTCGAGATAGTTTCTATCCCACGATGCCGTATTCCCTCGGTCGCTGTTGAACGATACATAGATGGAATTTCCTGCCACCTGCAAAGCCCTGAAATAATGCTGATGGCGAACATTTCTTACCGAATCTCCACTTTGCAGTTTCATTTTTTCATAAAAATCACTTTCACCGGCAAGCGTATTTCCGCCGACGACCTTCGTCCATGTAGCGCCGAAATCGTTGCTTTTCTGGATTTCAAACCCGTTTTCGTTCGTGACATAAATAGTCAAATCGTTTCCCGAAACGGCGAACTGTCCGCAGCGGTTCTTTTTAAGGTATCGCTCAATCAGCCCGCCGTTCCCATCGAATACGTATATGCCTTCGTTGCCCATCGCCACAAGTTTATCGTCAACAATAACCATATCCACATAGTCGTTATAGAGGCCTCTTTCTTCTTCAAAGGTCGCATAAGTACCATCCTGCTGCAATGTGCCAAGCACGTTATTTCCGTATTGGGCATTGCCCAGGCCCCGGAGTTCGTCCGCCGACCCGAAACCGCGGGCGAAGTCGCTCCACGTTTCGCCTCCGTCCGTGCTCCATGCAATTCCCATGGACAGGTTAGTGGTGTTGTATCCGTCAAAAAAAATATACATCGTTTGCGGGTCTGCGGGATGGACATATACTTTTTTTATGCGAAAAGCATCAATATTGGCAGGTGAATTATGAATAAAGTGTGCATCCCGCAAGTATATAACTTTCGGCGTGGCATTTTGGGCGTTGCTAAGTTGCATCTGATGCCCGACTTTGTCGATGGCATCGGCTTTGGGCGCGAAGTAATCAAACGTTACGCCCCTGTCGCGCGAAATATAAACCTGCTGCCGGTTATACGCATAGACGATATTGGCATCGTGTGGATTGTAATCGTATCGCGTGTCGTCCCAAAACCGGTGCGATTTAAAACTTTTGCCGCCGTCCGTACTGATAAACGTGGATTCCATGTCGCACGAAAGGGTGATATTATTGCCGTCCTGCGGATTGATGGTCGGGTAAATAATCGCTCCGCCGCCACCTGGCCCAACCGAGTAGAGCGGCGAACCACCATCAAAACCGGAAGAACCATGCGCCTGCATTGGAACAAAAAATAAGACATTCGACACGATAACTACCACTAATGCAGTTTTTTTCAGCAGCAAATTCATCGCAGCTGAGAATATCTCCTGTTGTTTGGCAATAGACATAATAATAGATTTTATCAAATTTGACGTCACAAAAATTTTGCAACTTCTCTTGTTTTTGGGCACAAGTCGGGAGCTAAGAGGGGTTAAGATTTGGTTTTTAAAATAACCGTAAAAAATTCGCCTGTTTTGTTATTATACTGCGTAGGTTTTTCCGACATTAATTTCAGATACAGTTCTTCTTCATTTATTTTTTCTTCCGTGTCAGAGAAGACATCAAAATGTTTAAATTGTTCCAACAACATTTGAGTTGTTTTTTCCTTATCGTTCCAAAATGGGGTATGTATTGAAAATAAAATGGTTATTTCCGGAAATTTTGCTATATATTCCAGTCCGCTCTCAATATATTGTTCTCCTCCTTCTATATCTATTTTAATTACATTCACATTTCCCATATCAATTTTTTTCAGATAATCATCTAAAGTTATTGTTCTAACCTTTACTCTTTCGCCATCTTTGACTATTGTTTTAGTAGATGTGTCATGTATGTTTCTGTCCGCATACCCAAATCCTGCCACATCATTGGTTTTATCAGCTATGCAAACATGGTATAGTTCAACTTTATCTTCGAGATAATTCTTCATGCAGTTTGATTTCAGTATTTGATAATTAACCGGATCTGCCTCAACGACATATATTTTTGAGGGATTATGTGAATAGGCAATTAACATGGTAGGGCCTATCCAGCCGCCAATATCAACTACTGCTTTCATTGGAGATATGTAGCGTTTGTAAAAATTTTTTGTTGCAGGTTCCCAAATCCCGGTGTTAAAATCGTACCAAAATTGAGAGGGGTTAACCTGAAATTCCATTTCATTTGCAATGGCAACCGAAATTAATTTACGTTTATTTCTAACCTCATAAAATCTTTTCCTGATAAATGCCGGAACGATTTTTCGATAAATTTGCCTCAATGTTTTAACCATAAAAAAACTTCTTAACAGTTATTCGTTGCAAAGGTACATGATTTTTATTAAATCACACACAGACGGATAAAAATTGTGTGTGCCGTGGCATTGTTTTTTTGTTTTATGGACAAAACAAAATGCTTTTTTATTATCGGAGGCCTCCCAAAAACTTGTTTGTTACACTTCCGTCATTGCGTCCTGAATTTGATTGGGGAAGCAGAATCCAGTATTGTTTTGTTTCTCTCCGGATTGCTTTGCAAGCCCGCAATGACGGGAGGGGGGATAGAAACGTAAATCAAGTTATTAGATAATATCTAATAACTTGATTTGCATGAAAACCAGGCGTTTAATTCTGTTGCAACATGAACATCAAATAATTTTCTATCAAGGCAAGCGAGGCGTCTTTCAATAACACCATCTTGTCTTTGTCCAGCAGGTACAGGGTCGGGCTTGCTTTGAGATCGTATTTTTCGCCGATGGTAAACGACGGATCGTATCCTTTGATCCATTCGGCAGGATAGACTGTGTAATTATTTTTCCAGGCATCCACGTCCTTCTCCGGATAGATGGACAGGATGGTTAACCTGCGTTCCGAAATCAATCGGTTCATCATCGCCGACTGACGGATACCTTCCACATGTTCGATACACGATGTACATCCCGGATCATTAAAAAACAACAGGATATAGGCTGTGTTGATCTGATACAGAGCGCCTGTCTGTCCTGTGATTCCGGCGTATTGAAAATTGGTTGCTTTGTTCCCTATCCTGTTTTTATACGCCCAATCAAGTCGCATTTGAGGGCGGATTTTTTCCGTATCATCTAATGCAGGCGTTTGGAGCATCACCTCCAATACGGGGATATAAAGTTCTTCGTTACGTGCCGGCGAATTCGGGTCATGGAGGTATTTTTCGGCTATCTCCGTGAAATACAGAAAGAGTTTTTTGCTCCCTTCAGCGCTTTTTGCCATCATGGCTTTCAGTTCTTCCTGCGCCTTATTCAGCGGGAGCCGAAATAACAAATCAATATAATCGACCCAGGCCTGTTCCGTTATATCAGGAACAGGAATGTATGTAGTATCCGCAAAATCAAAATGATCCCAGTAATGCCTGGTATAATATTCAAGTTGAAGATTCGGGTCTGTGATCATGACCGGTATATCAGGGCGTGTAAATCTGGGCGTCACCACTTGAACGGAGTCATTCTGTATGGCTTGTCCCGATGCAGCATTTCCACCCTGTTTACATCCGGCCAAAACGATACACAATGCTATGATCATAACGAAGCATGTTAGAATACGCGTCACGCTGTTATCGGTAATAATTTCTGTCATTTTTGCTGTTTGATGATGATGTTGACACAACATTACCTTATTTTTTGTCATTTCCATAGCCATACCCATAGCCGTAACCATAACTGTAGCCGTAACCATAACCTCTGTTTTCCTTTTTGACTGCATTAAGAACCAATCCCATATTTGTCCATTTTCTCTGCTGGTACTGATTTTCCAATTCAGGTAATAGCCTGCGGTCTAATTTTCCTGCACGAATGATAAAGAGATTCAAATCGGTTATACGGTTCACCACCGAAGCATCGGCCACCAACCCTATCGGAGCGCTATCCAGCATGATAAAATCGTATCGTTTCTTCAATTCAACGATTAGTTCATCTAACCGGTTAGTCAATAATAACTCTGTCGGATTGGGTGCGATAGCGCCGATTCCGATCAAATCGAGATTCTCCCAAACTGCATTTTCGTTAATAATCTCATCAAGTTGTATTGATTCGTCGGATAAATAATGTGCAATTCCCAGTTGCTTGCTTTTTTCAAAATGCGAACTCATCGTCCCTTTTCTCAAATCAAGATCCACCAATATTCCTTTGCGGCTAATCTGTACAAGGCTGACGGCCAGGTTAGTTGCAATAAATGTTTTACCGGCGCCGGGGAAGAAAGAGATGGTTGAAATGACTTTCGATTCCTTGGGACGGATCATATATTGCATGTTGGTTCTCAGTATGCGAAAAGCTTCCGTCATCATGCCAAATCCTTGTCCTGCTACACAAATCTGTTGATCGCGCGCTTCCTTATCCATCGGGATTTCCCCCAGGAACGGAATGGAAACGGCGCTTTCCAACTCTTTTCGGCTATGTACCCGTGTATCAAACATCAATATAAGTAACAAGACGATGGAAGGTAAGCCTATCCCGAATCCTGCTCCTAATAAAGCATTCCTGTACAGGCTTGGATAGACCGGCGAATTGCTTCCCGTAGCCGGATCAATAACCCGTGCATTATCATCTACCATTGCCTGGTTGAGAGCATTCTCTTCTCTTTTATTGAGGAGGAACAAATACAGGTCTTCCTTTAGTTTTTGTTGCCGTTCGATATCAAGCATGGCGCGCTGTTTTTCGGGCAACTGATATACTTTGCTTAAAGCCTGATATTCCTGTCTTTCGGCATCCTGCCTCAGGATATTCAAACTTGAAATCGTTTGATCCACTGTTCTCATAATGTTTTGTCTCATCGACCGGATGGTCCGGTTCATATCCTGCACCACCGGGTTTTCGCTACTTCCTGATTCCATCAGGCGGTTTCTTCGAGTCACAGCGCTGTTATACTGTGCTATTTGACCTTCGACATTTACATCGACCAATCCCGTATTGTCGGGTATCAAATCATTGTTGTTATCTTCCCGCAAATATTGTTGCATAAACCTTACCAACCTTAGTTGGGTATCCAGTTCTCTTAAGGTTGATCTGTATTCCCGGCTGTCGGAGATATACATTCCGGCTGCCATACCTAAATCCAATCCTTCATTTTCTTTTCGCAACGTCTCCATATTCGCTTCGACGTTTCCCAATTCATCTTCAATGATGTCTACCCGGCTTTTGATAAATTCCATCGCATTGACTGCAGCAATGTTTTTGTCTTCAAGCGCTTCTTCATTGTAAACGTTTATCAATGTATTCAATACATCAGTAGCCCGAAGCGTGGAATTGTCGGTCAGTGTCATGCGGAGAATAGCAGCGTCTTCTTCCAATTGACTGATACTCAGTCGAGACAAGAAGGAAAATACCATGATCTCCCTTTCATATTTGGTGACTTTGATCGACTTGCCATACGTTGAAGAATGATAATACACAGATGGAGAAACGACTAATGGGCCAAACGGTAAGTGAATCGTATCATTCAGGTTTGCAAGGATTTTTTCTTTTTCATTTAATCCTGCTATACCTGACAGTTCCACTTCCTGCTCGTTCACCGGAGTGACTGACAGCCAATATCTGTCGTCCGGTTTAGCGTCCGGAAAACTAACCCTGATCGGCGATCTTGAATATAACTCATGAGGTCTCAATTTATTCCGTATTTCATAACTCATATCTGCATTCAAGATATCAATTGTCCGGCGCATCAGTTCTTTCGACCTGAACTGCAAAATTTCGCTTGAAACATTTACCGGAGCTACAAAGCTGTTATAACGGTTCAAACGCATAGCGCCCTGTGTATTGGCAGGCGTCTTAATCATTATCGTTATTGATCGGGCGTATGTATAAGGCGTTCTGCTGTATTTACACCCATAATAGTTTCCGAAAATAAATATAGAGATTAAAAACCATTTCCAGTGGGAGAGTAAATACATGAATATATCAAGAAGATTCACCGACTTCTCATCCGAAGCATACTTAACTGATGATGTATTTTGTTTGTCCATAATCATTTATTTTTTGCAAAGATAGTGATTCTATTTATAATAATTGATAAGAAGTAAAACAGAAATCACTGTATTCCCTAAACCCAGTACAGTATTATACCACTGCCAGGAGCGATTTTCCCGTTCCGATATACGGGCAGCTCTTGGTTTAACATACACAATATCATTCTGTTGGAGATAAAAAGCAGGCGATTCCAACACAGCTACCGAACGTAAGTCATTCACAATCTGCCGGTATCCCCTTCTGTCTTCGCGTATGACCACCACTTCGCCCAATGACGCATTGGTTGTCACCCCGCCAGCCCGTGTAATGGCTTCAAGCAACGTAATCTTTTCTTCAGGTACATTTTGAATGCCAATATTACCCACTTCACCGATGACCATTATTTTAAAATTCAGGATATCTACCGAAACTAAGGCGTCGGTAATATGCCGCTCTTCCCTCAGCCGGTTCCTGATCAGGTTGGATACTTCCTGAATCGTCAATCCTTCGACACGCAGCACACCCAATACCGGGAATTCTATATTACCCTGACGGTCTACAAGATATCCTCCTTCCTTTGCCGTCATATTCGACGTTGTTCTGACTTCTCCGTCCGAACCGATCTGGTATCCTGTAACTCCCAAATTGTAGGGAGCAGCTAATTCCGGATTTCTCGAACCGACTATAATCCTGAGCCTGTCCTGTTGTTGAACTCTCAGTAATGGCCTTTGAGTTAACGTATACAGGATCTCCGGTCGCATGTCTTTCATATAGACAACTTTTGAAGGCGCCAAACATGAGGTCATGACCAGACCACATAACAATAATAACAACACAATTTTTTTCATATCACACATTTTATTATTTATAATTTATTGTTTTTTAATTTCTTCGTAACACAACAATGCCGCCTCTTTATCCGGCAAACATTCCAGGTAACCAATCTTCACTTTATCTACTATCATTTCTAACAAGTTACACATCTGATTGTATAACAGTTCGTTCCATCGCAAGGATAAACAGCTTGGCAAAAGCGTTATCAACGCCTCTACTCCTTTTATCAATGTAAAACGGTTGAAGGGCGCTTGTTTGAGACGAACCATTGCCTTCAATATCACCTTACGATTCCTGTAACAAGGTGTTTTTCCACTCCAGGGTGAACCATATACATATACATCCCCCTCTTCCTCAATACGGATAGCCGGATTATCGTCGTTAAGCAATTCGGTACCTTCTATATTACGCATCCACAAAGAACTGTGCGTACTTTTTCCCGTACCGCTCTTGCCCAAAAAGAGATACCCTTCCCGATCTTTTTCCACTACTGAGGCATGTATCAAACATGTTTTATGAAGCAAAGCCGATTGACCAAATGTGATCATCAGAAACATTGACAGTATCATATCAGCAGATTTATCCATGCAATCCAAGTAAGCCGTAGCGGTTGAAAATATTTTGTCGGATATCATGCGATAAGTATTTCCATTTTCGACAAATTGAATATCAACAATATAATATTCATCTGATTCCATCAGACAGAACCAATAGCCTAATATGCCCGATTCTTCTTTCAGCACTTTGACAGAGTCTGTTTTAATGTCAATCGGCTGTTCTATGATCCGAATCGAACAGATCACTTCTTTCCCTGTTGTCGAGTCACACTTGAAATCCTTAAATGCCGGTAACAGTTGTTCCCAAGCAAACGTTTCCGGCATAACGACTTCCATTCCATGTCCGGCTATACGAAAAATCAGACGCTCCTTTTCCATCACTTTTTTATTTTTTTATTTAATCTAATTGTACGATTTGCTGACATGCTTCCATCAATTGGCGATCATGCGTTACAAAAATCACTATCTTTTCTTTCCCTGCTTCCAATAGATTCCGGATCAGTTGTCCAGCTGTTTCAGTATCTATAGCTGAGGTAGGCTCGTCGAACAGCCAGATACTTCCTCCGCGAAGCAATGCCCGCGCTATGGCTATACGTTGCGCCTGCCCTTCGGACAAGCCGTGTCCCGATTCTCCGACCACTGTATCGATTCCATTCGGAAGCGTATACACAAATTCTGCACAGGCAGTTTCCAGTGCCTTATTGATTTGTTGTTCGGAGGCGTCGGCGTCAGCCAGGCGTAAGTTCTCACGAATGGTACCACAAAACAGTGTGTTTCCCTGCGGCACATAAGCGATGTTGTTTCGCGTAGCTACAGCTATTTCATGGCTTATGCCGTCGCCCGATGTCAATGCCAGTCTTCCGCTATCGGGTTTGATCAAAGCAAGAATAAGCCGTATCAAGGTTGTTTTTCCTTTCCCCGAAGCGCCTGTTACAGCCACAGGAATACCCGATTGAAATTCCACATGCAGATGTTTGATGACTTCTACCTTATCATACTGAAAATACAGTTGATGTAATTTCAGGGAAAGAGGCGGATTCAGTGTGATCTGCTCTCCATATTCTTCGCGTTCTCCTTCGTTCAATTCTATCAGCCGTTCGATGGCAGTGCGACAACGAATAGCAGCCGGCAAAAAAGCAATGATGGAAAAAACCGGCATCTGTACACGGCTTACCAATTGAAGGAAAGCCGCTATGGTCCCGTAAGAAATCTCTCCGGCATGCAGGCGGTAAATGCCCCACAAGAATGCCAACAGGTATCCGCCGTTGAATGTCAGGTTTATGATGGACCGGCTTAACAGCGAAAACAGTAATAACCTGGTTTTCTTTTGAAAAACAGATTGTTGTACATCCATCATTTTTTTCTCTCTTGCTTCCGTAAACAATAAGGACTGAATCAACGCACGATGTTTCAGGTTTTCCTGTAATACTTCTCCCAATTGACTTTCAGCCTGTTTTACATCCTTGTTGATTTTTCTCATTTTCTTATAATATATCTTTGAGAAGAGGAACAAGGGTGTAATGGCCAGGATAAGCTGTGCTAATTGCGGATCCATCGTCCACAAAAAAGCAAAAGCAGCCATTAGTTTGACACAAGTTACGATCAACGACGGAAAGGTATATACAAGCATTTGTACCACTTCGGCACAATCGGCATTGAGGCGCACCAATAAATCTCCCGTATGCCAACGTTTCTTTATCCCCCAGGCCATCATCATTTGCGAATGCGCCAAGCTATTTTGCAAACGCATGGTTAATCCGTTTTTAGTATACTCTCCTATCCATGAAGCCATTAAGCCTGTAATCGTTGCAATCACAATAGAAAGCGCCATAAATATCAACATCCATTGCAGATTTCCGGGCACAACGCCTGTTGCTATATCAATCGCTTCCTTTGAACAATAAACAAAATACAAAAGCAGCAGCATACTTATGATTTCCATAAGCATATACAAAACAGTCTTCCCACGGAAACCTGCAGTTACAGACCACGCCCAACTCAACCTGCTTTTTATACTCTCATTCATTCTTCAAACCAATTTATTATATGTGAATAAACGACGACTGCAGGGTTCCAGCATGCTTCCGCCGGAGCATAACGAACATAACGAATATACCGGATAAACCGTTCCAACCAATGAAAATACGCTCTTTTTCTCTTCCGTGGCGCATCTGTGTTGTGTGATAATGGGCCGCCATAAATGCCAAAATTCCCACTCTGCAACATATCTTTCATCATCTGATCTGATTTTGATTGTGGCGACAACGGAAAAGGAAGATGATTTGCCGGCATACCTAAATGATTTACCAGCAAATTGTTCAGCAACTGCATCCAACGATAAATGCCTAATTTGCCATATATCTTCCTAAATGATTCCGCTTCAATCGTTCGAGGATATGTACAGCATACACGCGCTGAATCGCATAATTGCCGGATTCCAATGCCCGACGTCAATAAATGCTTCAGGATATGTGCATTGACAGACAGATGCATGAGCAAAGGTGAAGGCAGTCGGACTGACTGTTCATTCAAATTCAAATCTATCGCATTCTCATATTCCTGCTGTAACAAACGGCGCAGATAAGGAATACAAAATGGATCATCTATATCGATCAACCGGCAGTGATGTTCTATCAAAAAGCCTCTCCATGTATAAGCTTTGCTGAACTTAGCCTGCTTTTCCACTTTTATACCATTCTTCGCCATCAATTTGTTCGCTCTTTTAAAATGCTTTTTATCAGGAAAGAACCAATCTACATCCCCGCAAATCCGATGAGACGGCTCAACATAACATGCTGCCACTCCTTGTCCTTTGACTAAAAATGCCGTTATCCGGTTGTGCGTGAAAATCTCATATAATTCACTGACGACCAAATTCATTCGTTTGTTTCTCTTTTCAATTGCATCAACCCTGACCACCCAGTTCAATAACAAATCCTTTGGGGGATAATAGTGATTGGGCAAGCGCATAATCCCGTCATAAACAATTCCTTCGACCGTTTGTTTGCACGCCAGCATATAAACCTTTTTCCATTCCTCCGGCGTCAACGGGAAACAGTCGCCTTCCGGCTCCCGATTCCATAATCCTGCCCGGAGCAATGCAAAAAAAGATGAATATGTAACGTTCGTTTCCATGCGATTCAATCCTAGATAATCAATTTTCCTTTGATAAGTATATCCAAAAATGTCTTTACGTCATTCATGGCCATTTCCTGATCCACATCGTAATGATCCAGTACAAGTTCCACAATTTTTTCCATTGTAAAATCTTCATTTTTCAATTGTTCCCATATCCATGCCGAGGTTTCGTTCAGCGTATAAACTTCCGTTAAATCCACCGATTCCTTGCCGGGCACAATGATTACGTATTCATCGCCGATGCGACGCAAAACAAGATTTTCTTTAATTTTCATTGTATTCTGTTTTTTTTATTTAATCTATCATATATTCTTACAACAAATCCCCTGAAAGGCGTCATCAAAAACCAGAGGACAACCGCACAACGCCGTCCGAATGAATCTAATTTCAGTTCCTTGCCTTTTCTGAAGGCAGTAGCCGTAACTGCCAACACATCACTTTCCACAATCTGTTCTTTTTGTCTGGAATGTGCGTCACCCATCAACCATAACTTTTCCTTTTTTCGAAACACCACGCGATGCAGTACGATACCATACATAGCAGTTCGAGCTAAAAGAATGTCTCCCCAATGAATCTTGCAGTCGCTGACAGGAGATAACAACACTGAATCCCCATCGAGTAAGAAGGGTCGCATACTTCTGCCTTTCAACGGAATACGAACCTGTTTGCCTTCATCTAACAGTATTTTCACTTCGTTAAAAAAGAGATCGTTAGGCACAGAAATGGTTTTTCCGGACAGATCATGATATACTTTCAGGCATTTGTCCACCATTTTTTCAGTTGTAAACATTGTTTCGTAGCGTTGACGCGCTCTTTCCGAAAATTCCGCATAGCTTTGCGGATCGGATACGATTTTTTCAATCGCTGCAGCCAATGCTTCTGCATTTTGAGGTAAAACGTTATAGCCCGATATGCCATCTGCATTCACCCAACTCACGCCCGACTCTTTAATATATGTAGCTACAACCGGTTTTCCACACGACATTGCTTCGATTTGCACAATGCCGAATGCCTCCGTTTTCCATATCGAACTCAGGCAGAACACATCACAAGCCTTAAAATAAGCCGCAGTTTTTTTATCATCCGGAATAAATCCTAATAATTTCACTTTTCCGCTTACTCCCTGATCGTCAATCTGTTGCTGCAATTTTTTCTTTAAGTGCCCTTCGCCTCCTATCAGAATTATATAATTATCATTCAGATATTTAGCGGCTTCAATCAGAAATTCATATCCTTTGTACTCTACCAGACGTCCCAACGAAAAAATAATCTTCCGACAGGCGTACTGTTCTTTGATTCGGGCTACCGAATCAGGTTCAGCATTCAGTTCTTCTATTCCGATAGGTATATCAGCTATCTTGTTCTGTACATGTTTCAAAAAGGGCGACTGTTTCACATACACAAGGGTTGTTCCCACAACCACATTTGCCCGCCTGATCAGCCACCGTTGCAAGGGTTGATAGAATTTCAACAACATCTTCTGTTTCAATATATCACTATGCCAGTGCAATATCACTTTCCCTTTATATCCGGACAGGAATAAGGCCAGGCAAGCCATCGGATCAGGATGATGGATATGGATGATATCATAGGCATTCCGTATCTTGCGCAGTTTGAAGATCATGGCAGGCGAAATCATCGTTGCGGACAATTTGATCCAGGTAGCCATGCAAAATAAGCGGGCATATTCATTCAATTGGATCGTTCCCGGCTTTTGCTGCTCAGTAACTGCACACAGCATATCGCAACGGATATTTCTGCGTGATAATCCCAGCATCAGGTCGTACATGACCTTCTCCACTCCACCCCTTATTGGGTAAAATTTTCCTATCTGCAATATTCTCATGTCAATAAAATATCAAATAGTTCCTGCCAGGACCAGGCTACAGGGTCTGGAATATTGTTTTTTTCTGTCTTCATCAGAAAGTCTGTTTCTCCCCGGATCAACTTGCTCATTTGAAGGGCGAGTTCATGCGGATTGTCCGGATTGAAAAAAGCGACCTTGCCGTATCCGCTTGCTGTTTCGTGAGCATAAGGCAAATCAGCGAGTAACATGGGCTTGCCGAAAGCGGAAAATTCGGTTATGGGTAATCCCCACGTTTCAACCTTTGATGGAAATATCAGACAATGAGTTTGTTGATAATAAAAATACAACGATTTCCTGTCTAAAAATCCAATAAATTCAACACACGAAGCTTTCTTCCCCCATTTGTGGAACAACCATTTCGCATACTTGTTTTCATCTCCTTTTACAGTGATATACACTTTGAAATCTTCGATTCCTAACTCTTCTTTTAATATTTTAGCAGCCTGACAGATGCACTCAAAATTTTTATGACTGTCCGGTGAAGCGGGGAATAAAAACGAATACAGTTCCTGTCCTGTTTCATTGGCAAGAATCAAATCATCCATTTTCTCCTCAGAAGCCGATGGCGGAGCAACAATAATATTTCTTTCCCGTAACCCAAACGACCTTATAAACTCCCTCTTCATCCATTCCTGCTGTACAATGATATAATTGTTTTTATGAATATTCACCCCAAAAACATAGTTCGAGAACAAAGCAAACAATACAATTTTAGGGGCAAACAACCATTCGCGCATTTTCCATTTGTAATATGGAAACGAATTATGACAATAAACGGCTCTTTTCTCAGCCATGACTGTCGGCGTGGTATCATGCAAAGAGAGCCACAAATAGACCGGCGCCCATTTTTTGGACAGTTGATACATCGTTACATATTCGCACCAAAGCCGGTTGATCCATGTCTTTTTCGGCCATTGCATTTCGATATATTCAACATTCGGGAAGAAAGCTAACTCTTTTCGATATACCAGCGCCACAATGCGATAGTTTCCGGTTTCGGCCAAAGCCGACAAATACCGCAAGCAATTACGCATAATCATCAGTGTACCACCCACTTTCAGATTCACAGCCGATATAACGATTGTTCTCATATTGAGCCGGTTATTAAATTATCAAATAATGTAGTCCATTTTTCCATAATCACGGATTCCGCAAAACGTTCGGATTTTATTTTAGCTGCCTGTCCCATTTTTTTACGAAGATGCGGATCTTCTATCAATTGCATGATTCGTTCAGCCAATGCCTGTACATCGCCTTCCGATACCAGAAAACCATCTTCTCCATCGGATATGATATCCCCTGGTCCGCATTTACATTTAAAAGAAACAACCGGCAGCCCTACGGACATCGCTTCGATCAATACCATCGGAAGCCCTTCGTAGCGGGAAGACATGGCTAAAACAGAGGCGTTCAAATAATCCGGTAAAATATCCGAAACGCTCTTTTTCAATTCAATAACATTGTCTAATTTGTAGGCGTCAATCAAATTTTGCAATTGATTCCGTAATGCGCCATCTCCGATTATTTTCAGTTTCCATTCCGGAAAACGGACATAAATCAACCGCCAAGCCTCAATAAGCCTTTCGAATCCCTTTTGGTAATCGTAGCGGCCAACGGCAATGACATGTTTGCTGTCTAAAGAAGCAGTATGATCACCCCATTCATTTTTCGCATTTCCAATAACTTCCATATTCGGCAAATCACCCCAATAGCCTTTATCTTCATGTGTCAAAACCACAAATTTATCAAATTTCCTGACTGTTTTTTCATCCATTTTGCTTCGTAACCAATCCGCTGCCCTCCATAATCCTTTCCTGCCATATTGCAGTCTTTTAAATTTGGAGAAATGTATTTCTACTATTTTTTTACTGCCATCCTTTATCTTTGCAATGAACGAAACATCGTTGCAAAACATGGAAATCACTATATCCGCCTTTAAACTACACAAAAACCCTTTGAGTATCTTTTTATGCTCCCATTGTTTGAAAGGATATTGTAATACTTTAATTATAAATCCTTTGTTATTGTTTTCGGAATAATTGATACTCAAGTTATACGTCCGAACCTGAGGCGCCAATTCAAAAAAAGGTTTGCGTTCAAGTTGATCTGTCGTGATGATAAGCACATCATGTCCATGTTCAGCCAGGAAATTAGCTTTGTTGGTTAATACCCGTTCCATTCCTCCGGAATTATATGTCCCGGCTATACAATAGATGATTTTCATAGCTTGTTCATTTGTTGATTATTCGTATATTGTTGAACCATTGGAATACACATAAAAATAGCATATACCAGAAATATATCGGTCGATACTTTCATCCATATCACAAATCCTAAAATACAGAGGAGCAGGAACAGATTCTTTTCCTGGGGAAATCGTTTATAGCAAGCTGCCGAAATATATAGAAAAAATATTGAAAATGCGGATAAGCCTATCATACCACAGTAAAAAATAAAGCGCAGATAGCCGACATCCGTTTCCATATAGTAACCATATTTTGTTGGATGTAAAAAATATCCATCTCCAATGATCCAGGTTTTAACTGTTTCCGGATATACCCACATTTTTCGTAACACATCTGTCGAGTCGGTCCTCCATTCTCCTGTTTCAATCCAATTGATAAGGCCTTCAAAAGCAAACCGGAGTAATTTTTGAGCGGCAGGCACATTATTGTAGAGATAAACACAGACAGCTATTAAAAGCAAGGTCATACTTATTAACACTCCCCATACTTTGAGATTGGACCTCTTAATCCGTATTTTAAAAATCCCGCTTGCATAGACTACATAAATCAAAGCAATTATTAATCCTACATTTGTAGTACGCGCTATCATTGAACCAATCACAGCTATCACAACAAACATAAAAACATATATTGAAATCAATTTTCTGTTTGTCCTAACATCGTTATCGTGAGACAGTAAAACTGCAATCATCACCAATACTGCCGAAAATCTTGTTCCTGCAACGTCTAATGAGGCTCCGATCCCGTAAAGTCGATTTATTTGCTCCATTTTTTCCACATTGATAACAACAATACGATCAACCAATAATTGCACAAATGGGATATTATCAATTAGTAAAGCGATGATACACTGTGCAACACATACTCCAATTAAGTAATTAACAATCAATTTCACAGAGATATATCCGTGTAATTGGGACATGATATCACAAGCGGCGTATGCAGCAAAAAACCACACCCACATAGAAACAACATAGGAGATGTAAGCATTTTCATTTGTGTTATTATAGGTAACGGAATAGAACACGATTAAGGAGAAAATACTGGCAATAATTGACGCTGAGAAAAACTCTTTGGATACAATAACTCCCTGTTTATTAGTGACTCCACGCCATGCAAATAACATTAATCCCAATACAGCTAACATCATCTTGGTGTTTGTGCCCAGCATGAATGTAAACTCAAATGGAAAAAAGAACATGCTCGTGAGCATTACTGTCAAAACAATAAGTACATTCTTCATTTTTGTGAATTATTTGTAAATAATACCATACACTATCCTAACTATCAAATAATAATATAACCAAACGATCCAGAACTGCCTTTTTGCAGCTGCTTTCTGAATGAACCGGATTCTATGCGAAAACATTTTATTCCGGCTGATATACCTGTTTGCTTCCGGATACCATTCCGACCATCGCCGATAAGCGTTTTTATCGTTGGTTATTAAAAAAGGCAACTTAATATTCAGTTTAAAGAATTGAAGTTCATCTTCCAATTCAGCGCCATACCTGTTTTGGATAAATTCAATTGTCCGGTTCGCATTATGTAAAATCTGGGACAAATGAACGTCTGAGGGCGTTTGGGTAAAAGCATTTGTATTCAACCGTACATAATGATATAGCGCAACCGGAAGATAACAAACCTTTTCTGCAAAAGCAAATACCTGTATCATTGTCATATCTTCTCCCATCCCAAAACCATCGGGAAAAGTAATTTGATTGTTCATATACATGCTTCGCTTTACCAATTTATTCCAGACATTATATTTCATGCGTCCCGAAAGCATGGCTTTGATGCAATCTATCGGTGTTTCTTTTCCTTTCTGCTGCATAGTTCGTTCGTTGTTTCGGAACGATAAAAACCAATCACACCATACTATATCCGCCTGAGAGGTTTGTGCCGCCTGAACCATCTTTTCCATCGCTTCTTTTTCAATCCAATCATCACTGTCACAGTGAAAAACATATTCCCCTGTTGCAATAGCTAATCCCGAATTGCGCGCACTTGGAAGCCCTTTGTTTTGTTCATGTCTTATAATTCTTACTGTTAAATCCTTACATTCATATTCTTTCATAAGTTGACGAACGATCGCCATACTTTGATCAGGACTGCAATCATCCACAAATATATATTCTATATTGTTCAGTGTCTGTTCAAAAAGTGAACGCACACAACACTCAATATATGGCTCGACGTTGTAGACAGGTACAATGATTGAAACAGCGTTCTTTTTCATTACTTCTACAGTTATTTATAAAAATATTTAATCACGTTTCTAAGTTTAATACAGAGTGACAACAGTATCCAACAATCGTTTACAATCATCCTTCCGATTAATCTATTTTTAAAGGAGGTAGCCGGACTGTTCAAGAAGTATTCATTTGCCTCCGGAAATACGAGCTGCCAAATCATAAAACCCTGTAATGTAAAAGAATGAAAATAATAATCCTTAAATGCCAATTTAGCATGTATGAAATCTTGAGAGAAATCAATCCCTTTTTCACCGGTTTCCAGAAAAGCTATGATTGAACGAATACATTTTATGCCATCTTTCAGATTTTCAGTTTCATTTTCAGGCGAAGAAGTAATGGACTGTGTGTTCATTTTATTGTAATAATAATACACATTGGGCAAGTATGTACATTTTTGCGCATAATATCTCAATTTAATAGAAACCAGTTTGTCTTCCATTAGATTTATATCATTAGAAAACAATATATTATGTTCAACATATAAATGACGTTTAACGATGCTATTACATAAGGAACCATGTAATTGCCCATGTAATAATCCTCGAACTAAAGCCACACTATCTTCTTCACATAACTGTCGATCTTTTATCCATTCTTTCTCATTCAAACCAAAACAATTATAGAAATCGCACCAAACAATATCGGAATCCGAATCATCAGCCAGTTGACACATCACATCAAACAGCTCATTATCTACCCAATCGTCGCTATCTACCCAACCGATATATCTTCCGGTTGCATGCCTTAATCCTGTATTGCGGGCAGTGGCTACACCTTGGTTTGTTTTATGGTTGAGTATCTTCACTTGAGGAATACGATGGGGATACCGTGACATGACCTTCTGTAAAATTTCAAGACTTTTGTCGAAACAGCCATCATTGACAAAGATATATTCTATATTGTCCGAAGTTTGTTCAAAAAGGGAACACGCACAACGCTCAATATATTTCTCAACATTGTAGACGGGTACTATAATTGAAACGGCTATACTGCTCATAATCTACATTCTCTTTTTGGTTAGCCTGTGTTTAATACTATCAAACAGATTGTCTCCCAGCAAGTTTCTGGCATAGAACTTCAGCCTGAGTACAATATAATCTTTTCGTGTTTTCGCCCGGATTCTTGAAGCCACAACCGCCGCTTTTTCATGTGCTGTTTCAGACGTTTCAGGCAAAACCAATACTTCAGAAGCATACAAATAAGCAAGAGGGGTTATGATAGACTGGTCGTGTTTATGATATGCAAAAGAAGGTAATTGTTCGTTTACTTCTTCTCCGACTGGATCCATTACCAGTTCCGGATGCGACAAGGTAATATCCAACCAATGCTTTATAAACGAATTATTCTTTCCTTTACAAATAATAAATCCTCCCATTATTTTATTACCATCTCCGTAATCACCTGCTATTTCTTCAAAATACCGAAAGGCGCTTAATTTCGTCCAATATTTTATTTTAGTGGAAGTTTGTCCCCAGCGTTTCCACTCCGGCATTTCATCTTTAAATCGGAATACAATCGTATGATGCTTATTTGATAAGCTATTTCCATATTCCTCCCATTTTTTGCTTTTTTTCAAACTGCATCCGGCATCTGCATACACCACCATATCTCCTTCATCATATTGTTGCAGTGTTTCCCAAATGATTGCAGCTTTCCATACCCAATATCCTCCACCACGACTGTAAGCCATTAAGGGAGATTCTTTTATATAGGAAGGTAACTGCTCAGGAGTGTACAATATGATTTCGTCAAATATGCCAACTCTTTTCGCTTGTTTCCCTATCCGCTTTAAAGAATAACGCATGTTATCATCTGCATAAGATATAAATATTTTTTTCATCGTCATCTATCTTCTCATATATCTATACATCTTGATACTGCTTTGAGGAAAAAGCGCTTTCATATATCCCAACAACCAAACGAACGGATAACGGTAAGGGAAACATCTTTGCTGAAATAAGAGCGTATTTTTCAGATTATACCCAATGGGAGAGTTCAAAAACTTAATTCTATCCTTTAAGTTCATTTTGGCGAATTTTTCCCAACGTAAAGGATCATGATCATTCTCACAAATTCCTACGTAATCACGCAAAATAAATAAGGGTAAACCTTGTTTGTAGGCACGGTATGTGTAATCATGGTCACTTCCTCCATGAACATACTTATCACACAAAACGCCTTGTTTTTCAGCCACATTATGAGAAACGTAAGTTATATTTCCATGAGCGCTCTGACACGGCTGAAATGTTCCATTGGGAACAACAAACTTGTCCTTCAATATCCACTTATTCGTATAAATAAAACCTCCGTAAGTCAATTTTGTTTTTTCTTTATCGCAGGTTGAACCTACATAAATTCCCCCCTGTCCAAATTGTGTTTTGGAATAACGATCCGCGTCCTTGAGTTCTTGCCAAAGATTAGGGAACAATTCCGTATCATTGTTCAACCACAAATAGCCATCATAACCGCCTTTACTCAAAGCAGCTTTCCACGAATGGATCATCCCGCCGTTCCAGTACAAATTTCCGCCACTTTGTAACATGAATATATTATCCTGCGGAAACAGTTTTTTCACTTCGGTCTCCGTTTGATCGGTACTTCCATCATCCGTGATAAAAACATCTAAGGAAATCCCGTCAATTTCCTTAACACCCCTAAACAAACTATTCAAACAACGAACAGTTTTTTCAACTCTATTATGCACCGTCAATAAAACAGCTATTCTCATCCTGTCCGGCTTTTGGATGGCAAAAATACAAAAATAAATTCAGAATATCATACTCTCTTCCAAAGTTTATCATTTATATCTGATATTTCTTTGCAAATATACGATTTTAAGAGAATATATATGATAAAAAACGAAATGAATCAATGCTTTAAAATGACTAAGATACGCCTGCCATCACTTTTGATCGTATGATAGTAAGTATCCAACACGACAGGTAAATTCAAAGTGCCATAATCAATTGATGTATAAGCAGGCAGATTGGAGGTTGTATTTTGGTCGTGATTAAAATGTCCCAAATAATAATTATCCCAACCGTCTCCCAAGCGTGTTGGTACCAATCTTTCAATTATCGGATAATTTCGGGAAATATTTTTGATGGCAGGAGCATATTCTATAGAATTTTCCAATTGAATAGATAAACCTTCTTTGCTTCGATCCGGATACAAAGAACTTAAATCCTGCAATAATAAATGTATCCGAAAATCCGAATAACGCGCTTGATCCGCCAAAGCATTTCCATACGATAAAGCAAAGACTAAGAAACACCAATTTAACGCTATAACTGGAACGGCAGCTATTTTTTTGTAATCAGATACGACAAAAATGCATAGAATAGCTAACCATATTCCAAATCCATATAAAGAGCGAGGATTATACATAGGTTTTGTCAAAAATGAATACATTCCGTATGATAAGATAAAAGATAGGATTATAACCCATATTGAAACGAATAATGAAATTGATTTTTTGCGTGAAGTCGTATGTACAGATTTGATAACAAATAAAACACAAACCAGAGCAATGCAAATTTTCCAAATGAGTCCAAAGTCCTTGTGGATGGTTATCGCATAGTTTTTGATATTTATCAATGTTCCGGATATTATTTGAGACATTGGATGTATGGTCGTTGAGGCATAAATATAAACATGATCGCTCGTCGTAGGTTTCATCAGAAAAAATCTAAAGAATAACATGGCAAAACAAAATGCAAGCGCTGAGATTCCCAGGAAGGTCATTACTTCTTTATTTGATTTTTTACGACTATTCCAATCTTGAAAACAAAGGATGATAACAACCAGCAAATAGATTCCGGAAGCCGCCTGATAGCTCATACACATGATGAGCAAAGCTATGACGGAAGAGACAAAAAAAGCTTTTTTTCGAGTGACAAAAAGAAAAGGAATAATGCTTGCAAGGATAGACAAAGCCATGTAGGGAGCATCAAATTTAAAGGATAAACATTCTAAAGAATACGGTACAAGACCTAAAGGAATGCTTGCCAGCAAAGGTATAAAAGTTGTTTTCCGGTAAGCTGTCACATAAACAAGCAATACGCTGCTAACTGACAGAATGAGAACAGCTAACAGTTGTGGCAATGGTGAAATATCTGTCAAATTTGTATCGCCATGAATAAAAATGGACACAAATTCAGCTACATATCGGCTCCAGTCATGCCATCCCCGGACGCCTTCAATTGAACGCCAGATATCATCCCGATATAAATAATTTGCTCGAATAATTGTTAAAACACTGCACATATAAACACCGCACATGAATAATACCGGTTTCAGCAAAGTACGATAATCTACTTCAGAAAGGCAATCTTTGATTTCCTGTTTTGTTTTCTTTACAAGTAGTCTACCTGCATCGGTGAGGGTACAATAATCAAAAAACAGTATGCTGAAAATGCCACCTAAAGCTAAAGAATGAAGAAGTTTGAAGACTCCCTGATACGTAATTTTTCTATGTAAGATATTTCCAGCCAACTCCATGATTAGCAGTCTCGTTTGTGGGAATAAAACGGTAATACAACCCATCAGTCCGAGTATTGATAGTAAAATAATGCAAATTTGATTTGACTTTTTCCTGTCTGATTGAATCTGTGTCATTTTTTCAGGATGATTTATTGAGTTTTTATTTTACACATAACATAAGTAGATAATCCCGGGATTTTAATTCCCAAGAGTTTGAAGACTCTAAAAAAATAAAAATCCAGTAATAAGAATTTTTCATATAAAAATGAAAGAACCTTTCCCCCCTTATAGTTTCCAATGCCCTGATTTTGTGCATTTTGGGATTTCGTTGGTTTTTCCATGATTTTTTGAATATATCTCGGCAGAATAAGCGATGTAAAAAAATATCCTCCTTCCATATAGCATAATCCAGCCTCTTCAACATGTTGTTTCAGTAAATGGTGAGAATATCTTCTGTGATGCCCTAACCATTTATCATGACTGCAATATAAGGTATTGAATGCCGGCACAGTAATGACAAAAATAGTGTTGGGGCTGATATATGCCTGAGAAGTTAGCCCTTTCAGGAAACCAATATCATCTTCAATATGTTCAATCACATCCAACAGAAAAACGATGGTAGCTTCCTGAAGGTTTGTGACATTTTGAATATCATCAAAGAATCGGATATTATATTTTCCGCTTTTGGAAGCAATGATTGATATTATTTCCGGATTAAACGCAGTATCAATTGCTATAAACTCATAATCAGGATATTTATCGGCAAATCGGGTGAGAAAGAAAACATCTCCACATCCAATATCTAAAGCAAAACCTTTGGGAGATCTTTGTAAATATTTTTTCAGCATACTGAAAAGAACCGTACTCCTGGCATATTCCCACGGATGATTTTGTTTGGTATCTTTTCCGGTTGAAACCTGTAATTCCTTGATGTCCATTTATTAAATATTTTATCTGTACAAAAAAATAACGTTTCTGATTATTTTTGTTCCCGCACAATATAGTGAGGACGTTGTTTCACTTCCGTATAAGTTTTAGCAAGATATTGTCCTAATATGCCGATTGTAAAAAGTTGGACTCCACTCACTAATAAAATAATACAAATAGTAGACGCCCATCCGGCAACCGGATCACCCCAAACAATTCTGCGGATAACAATGACAACAATTAAAACCAACGACACTAAAAAAGCAATCGTACCGCAAATAGAAGCCAGAGCCAGCGGTTTGGATGAGAATGCCGTTATGCCATCTAACGAATACAAAAACAGTTTCCATAAAGACCATTTAGTTTCTCCTGCAATTCGGTTTACATTTTCATATTCAAACCATTTTGTCCTGAAACCGACCCATGGAAAAAGTCCTTTCGAAAAGCGATTTCTTTCCTGTAAAGAAAGTAGAGAATCTATATACATCCGGTTCATCAAACGAAAGTCTCTTGCGCCATCAACCACCTCTATCGCGCTTAATTTTGCCATAAAACGATAGAAATGACGAGCAAAAAACGAGCGGATGGGAGGCTCACCCTTTCGGGTAACTCTGCGCGATCCGGCACAATCAAACTCACCGGAGCAAACAACCTCAAGCATTTGCGGAATAAGCGATGGAGGATCCTGCAAATCTGCATCCATGATAACGACGTATTGTCCGGTAGTTTTCTGTAAACCGGCAAATATAGCAGATTCCTTACCAAAATTTCGTGATAAGATAAGATAATGTACCTGTTCATACCGGTACGAAAGGTCACGCAAAATAGCAGCCGTAGAATCGACAGAGCCATCATCCACAAAAATAAATTCATATTTTGCCAGCATTTCTGTTTCTATAAGTAAAGAAATGATTTTCATTATTTCTTCATGAAATAGCGGCAGTGTTGCCTCTTCATTATAACAGGGGACTACAATGGATAAATCTGTTGTATTTGTTTGAGCCATCTCAGCATTTGATTTTTTTTCCACAAAAATAATCAATTAAAATAAATTTGATTACATTTGCAGTTAAATTTGTTGGGTTATGAATAAAAATAAAAAAGTGTATGTTGGAATGAGCGCTGATATCATTCATCCCGGTCATTTGAACATTATCAATGAGGCGTCAAAATTGGGCTATCTGATAGTTGGCGTACTTACTGATTCAGCGATTGCCAGCTATAAGCGATTGCCGTATTTGACTTATGAACAACGTTCTTTAATTGTTAACAGCCTCAAAGGAGTTGAAGAAGTGATTCCGCAGACAACGCTTGATTATGTCCCTAACTTAGAATTAATTAAGCCAGATTATGTAGTGCATGGCGATGACTGGAAAGAAGGTATACAGAAAGATGTTCGTCAAAGAGTGATTGATTCTTTGTCCCAATGGGGTGGGAAGGTCATTGACATCCCTTATACCAAAGGGATATCATCTTCTCAATTAAACACAAAAATAAAAGAAATAGGGACAACTCCTGAAATTCGGTTGAAACGTTTAAAGCGATTAATCAGCGCCAAGCCTATTGTGCGTATTTGCGAATCTCACAGCGGATTAACCGGCTTAATAATAGAAAACACAACTGTTGAAGTAAATGGAAAAAGCCGTGAATTTGATGGTATGTGGTCGAGCAGCCTGACTGATTCGACCTCCAAAGGAAAACCGGACATTGAGGCTGTCGATTTAACCACCCGCCTGCACGACTTAAACGATGCACTGGAATGTACTACGAAACCCATCATTTTTGATGGAGATACCGGAGGCAGGATAGAACATTTTGTGTATACGGTTCGGACGTTGGAGCGATTAGGCATCTCTGCTGTCATTATAGAAGATAAAATCGGATTGAAAAAAAATTCACTTTTGGGCACGGATGTTATTCAAATACAAGATACGATTGATGGGTTTTGTGATAAAATAAAAGCAGGTAAACATGCACAGATTACTGCCGATTTTATGATAATTGCCCGCATCGAAAGCTTTATTGCAGGCAAGGGTTTAGATGATGCAATGGAAAGAGCATTGGCTTACATTGACGCAGGCGCCGATGGTATTATGATTCACAGTAAAGATAAATCGGGGGAAGACATCAAGGCTTTTTGCCGTGTATTACGTAAAAAACATTTGTCCATTCCGATTGTAGTCGTCCCAACAACGTTTAATCATATTACTGAAGATGTATTAGTTGAATGGGGGGTGAATGTTGTTATTTATGCCAATCACCTGCTCAGGAGTTCATATCCTGCCATGCTAAATACGGCAAAATCCATTTTAACACATGGTCGTTCGTATGAAGCGAATGATTTGTGCATGCCTGTGAAAGAAATATTGGAGTTAATACCCGGAACAAAATAATATGCTTTCTCCTGACTTTTTTCTAAATTTACTGAAAGAACATCAGTTATGTTTTTTTACCGGAGTTCCTGATTCTTTATTGAAAAGTTTATGTGCATACATTACGGATAACTGTAATTCTGAATCTCATATCATAGCTGCAAATGAAGGTTCGGCAATTGGTTTGGCTGCCGGATATTATTTATCTACCGGAAAAATTCCGGTGGTTTATATGCAAAATTCCGGCATTGGCAATGCGGTAAATCCTTTATTGTCTCTGGTAGATAAAGAAGTGTATAATATTCCGATGATTTTATTGACAGGATGGAGAGGCGAACCGGGTGTAAAAGATGAACCTCAACATATAAAGCAAGGAAAAGTAACCATTCCATTATTTGATGCAATGGGCATAAAGCATATCATTTTATCAACCTGCCAGGATGAATGTGCCGTACAGCTATCGGAAGCATTGAAACATATTGAACAAACAAAAGAACCAGTTGCATTTATCGTTAAAAAAGGTACATTTGAAAATTATGTTTTACAAAAAAATATCGCCATTGATTTGCCAATGACAAGAGAATTTGCCATTCGAACAGTCGCAAACTCTATCAAGGAAACTTCTATTATAGTTGCGACTACGGGGATGATTTCAAGGGAATTATTTGAATACAGGGAGGTTGTGAGACAAGGACATGAACGTGATTTCCTGACGGTTGGTTCGATGGGACATGCCTCGCAAATCGCATTAGGTATTGCGCTTCAAACCAAGGACAAAAGCGTTTATTGTTTTGATGGTGACGGAGCAGTATTAATGCATTTGGGTTCGATGGCTACTATTGGCTCAATGAAACCTGCTCATTTTTTTCATATAGTATTCAACAATGGCGCACACGATTCGGTTGGAGGACAGTCAACAGTCGGATTCCAGATAGATATACCCTCCATAGCCTTGTCGTGCGGATATGAGTTTGCGGTTTCTGTGAAAGAAGAACATGAATTAAAAAATATACTTAATGAAACACAATCACTGCGAGGTCCTGTGTTAATTGAAGTGAGAGTCAGAAAAGGCTCCCGAAAAGAATTGGGGCGACCCACTACTACTCCTGTTCAAAACAAATTGGCTTTTATGAAATATGTAGCAGAATAAGATGGAACAACAAGTTTATATGGGTAAAAACGCATTAGAGCATTTTGCAAATAGTGTGCAAATGATAAATCCCAAAGAGATTTTTTTGGTCAGAGGGAAAAAATCCTTTGAGCTTTGCGGAGCTAAAAAGGTAGTTGATTCCATCGTAGATGCCATACAGTGTCATGTGACAGAATTTTGGGATTTTGCAGAAAATCCGACTTTTGAAGATATGCAAAAAGGGTTACAACTATTAAAAAAATCGCATGCTGATATGATCATTGGAATTGGGGGGGGAAGTGTAATGGATATGTCGAAGCTGATCCGGTTTTTCTATTCTTTTTCAGAAGATAATATCACGAAGGAATATATTCAACAAAGCGATCTGTTATCATTGATTGTCCTGCCAACAACAGCCGGTACGGGAAGTGAAGTTACTCATTTTGCTGTTGTTTATAAAGATAAGATTAAATATTCGATAACCCATGCCGCAGTTTTACCGGATATCGCCATTGTTTATCCGCCATTTACATACACCAATTCCAACTACCTTGCAGCATGCGCAGGCTTTGATGCTTTGGCACATTCCATTGAAGCATATTGGAATGTGAATGCTACGGATGAATCAGATGAATATGCTTTAAAAGCGCTCACACTTTTATGGTCCAACTTGCCGGATGCTATTCATAAACAAATAGAAGAAGCAAAGGATAACGTCTCCGAAGGATCACACTGGGCAGGTAAAGCAATTAATATAACTCGGACAACAGCTCCTCATGCAATGTCTTATGTTTTTACGGCACATTACCATATACCCCATGGCAGGGCAGTATCATTCACTTTCCCCTATTTCTTCAAGGAAAATTTCAATAAAACTGCTGTCTTTCATCCCGGTATAAATATTGAAAAACATTTTGCCAAGAGAGAGACATTAGCTAAATTATTGCATATTGGTCAGCAGGATCCGGAAATTTTCATGCAAAAATACATCAATAATCTTGGATTAACTTTTCCTTTGCAAACATTCGATATTGATTTTATTGCCCGTAATATCAATATGGAACGGGCAGCCAATAATCCTGTATTAATATCAGAAAGTATTAAAAGAAAAGCGCTATCTTTTCTCTCCTGATCCTTTATTCCTTCAGAAAAGCCCTGGTGTGATGGGTAGGTACCCTCTCCTCCTCAGGAGGTAACTTCATATAGTCCCGATATAATTGAGTTAAATAGTCCCCATAATTCTCTATACACATAAAATCGTGATTTTCAAATTTCAAGGTTGTATAATTATCAAACCATCGTTTTTCTAATATTTCGTTGTTAGTATATGCCCCATAGATGCTACCCACATATGAAGATTGCTCCAAATCGTACATATCTGCAAAGTCGAACAGAGTCTGTTTGAAACGCTGAAATTTTTTATGATATAAATATCTGCAACAGTAATTCCAGGCATAGCTTACCAATTGTCTCACATTTTTCACATCAGCAATGGATTGTCTTACAGCACAGCGAAAAAAAACAGGATGTTGGTATATTTCATTTTTTTTGTCCAATACTTCACAAGCCGTTTGATAGTCAGATGAAAGCGGTACAACAGGAAATATATCTAAATTAATTCCTATGTCGTAAGTGCTTTTCCAACGTTCCTCCCAATTAATTGTACGCGTATCTTCAACTTTTATATAGACAGGTACATACCTGGGTCGATTATGCATTGAAACTACCTGATAATAAGGATGAACAAAGTGTTCCTTAAAGAAATCATAATCCGGTTTCAGCATCATAATATCAATATCGTCATCCCATGGAATAAAACCATGATGGCGGACAGCTCCCAATAATGTTCCGTAACACATTGAGTAGTTAAGAGAATTCTCTTTGCAAAAAGTGTCAACTGCACACAAAATATCCGTTAAATATTTTTGCTGTTCAATTAAAGTAAGTTCCTGCATAAAACACAAATTATTTTATAAATTATCTCAATTTTTCAGACAGATTCATCGCGGCTTTCATAACCGTATCCATGTTATAATATTCCCATTCGGCAAATCGACCCAACAAAAAAACATTTTCTTTTTCGATCAACGTCTTTAACTCGGTTATTACACGCTTCGTCTGCTTATTCTGTACAGGATACGTGTATTTTTCATAATGATGCGCTATATATTGAGGTGAAAAAGGCATTTTAATTAAATTGCCGACGATTTCATTTTCAGACAGATAATCGGTAAATTCAACCGTGCCCGTGCGTTTATTTTTTCCGTTGTTGGAGACAGCAAAGTTCCCCGTGCAAATAATACGATGAGAAGCATAGCGACGACTTGGAAGATAAATCCAACTATACGGATTCTCTTCTATTTCACACAAAACAGACGTAGTTCCGTGATATTCCAATTCATCAATTGGCTTGCTCAATGATTCTACGGATAAATATTTACCGAAAATAGCAGGGAAATCTTTGATGTTTCCGCAGAAAATCACTGTGTCAAATTCCTGCGTATCAATTATCCATTTATTTCCTTTGCGTGAAATATGTTCAATATTGATATTGTATGTTATAGGCAGATTTTCAGCAAACCGGTCTGCTATAAATTGTGAGCCGTCCTGTTTGGGGTAATAAAAAGAAGCGTGAACCATCTTCTCTTCTTTGGTATGAACAAAATTGTTAAACATGATTTCGTCTATGGCAGGCATAGGAAGTTTCCCTTCCAACCACGCAAGAGGAACATTTTTCAGGTTCTGTTTCCATATCTTTTCATTGTATGGACGGAAATAAATTTCATATAACGTATTGCCAAAACGGTTTCGCAAAAAATCTTCAAAATTATCTGCTTCGAGATTATCTCTTTGGGAAAGAAGCAAAAGTTCATTGATAATTGTTTTTATGGTTTCATGCTCTAATTTATATATTTGGTTTTCAATCGGATAATCAATACATAAATTATTATCCATCCTGATAACCGCATTACGCTGAGCTTTCGCAAATTCGTCTTCTTTTGAAAAAAACTTCCAAAACCAATCCAACACATCCTGATGCCTGGAATTAAACACGTGTCCGCCCACAAGGTGATAAAGACTACCGTTCACTCTGTCGCATTTGATTAAACCTCCGGGCCGCGCTGCTTTTTCAAACAATTGGACGTCATACCTGTCTTTCAAACAGTGCGCAACCGACAGTCCGGATATTCCGGCTCCTATAATACCTATTTTTTTCATGTTTTTATTCCTTCAAGTTCAAGTATAGTTCTTAAAAGTTCCACTTTTTTTGATGTGTAATGATTTTCCAGATAATCGGCATATTTTTTCATATCTACATTGGTTTGTAATGCTTTATCCATTTCTCTTTCAAATTCTTCATACGTATTTATGTTTGGACAAAACGCATGAAGCTGATAAAAATCCGTATCCGGATTATCTTTATATCTCGCAATGATATGACAGCCGGAAGCAATGAGTTCTAAAAATCGCGGCGTAACCTGGTTGAACCCTTTGGTCCTTTCTTCTCCTCCATCGATGCCGGGGGTGGCATAGAGACTGACTCTACTTTTTTGAATCAGTTCCATATATCCTTTTCGATCATTTATATTACCTAAAAATTCTCCCTTCGAGGTGTAAAAATCAAACGACATATTGTTGGTTGATCGACCATCGTTTGTGTTTTTTTGGAGTATTCTGTAAACATAAACAAAAGCGCTGTTGTTAGCAGCATATTTTTTCAGGTATTCATCCAAAACAGGATTTTGTCTTCCTGCCAATACCAAATCATATTTTTTCTCATAGTGTGTAGTTGGCGTTATTTGGTAGGCGTTGGGGAGGGATAGCGGAAAATGGTATATTTTTTTAGGGAAGTTGTTTTCTTTTAAAAAAGTGAACGCTTCCAGACTGGATATTAAGATAAAGGGATTGTGACGGTAAGCCGAAAAAAAATCTGCTAACCGGTCTTTTGAAAGATGGAAATCAATAATGCCGGGAATAAGATTGGGACGATTGTAACTGCTGTTTGTTAACCTGACTGACATATCCCACTGAAATTCATAATAATTGTTGGGGAAAAGTGAAAAGATATTCCAGTTTGTAAGTCTCGCAAATTTATTGAAATACCGTTCCATATTGGAATCATAACGATAAGAGGTATTCAGGCTTTTCACAAAATAATCTTCCCATTCATAAACTAAATCCCAACTGGGCCAATTCGTTATTTTCCTGTTTGTTTTTATTCTTAGCTGCTTCATCTGTCTGTATCCTTTGATAGCCAGTCTTTTATTCAATATGATCTAAAATTTTTTCTTCAAACCCTTGAACCATCTGGCCAGGATTTTAATTCTTTCCCACAAAGACATTCTGTCATATTCATGCATTTTTTGAACAAAAAAATCAAAATAATACTTTTGTTCGAAAAAGATGGATTTTCGGTAATATTCCCACCATACATCAAAATGCGGACAATATTGTTTCCACGGTTTATGTCCATTATAATGGATGATACCATCTTTTATCCCTTCTTCCAATTCTTGTTTCGTATAAAGAATCTGTTCTATTTGATAGATAGCACATTCTCTAATTGCAATAAGTAAATTAAACCACGGCGCCAACTTTTTTATTTTGCCCTTACATACAATGTTTATAATATCCTGGTCTTGATACATATACCTTCCATTTCTTGCTTCTTGAATAAATTTGGGGACAATCCGATCTTCTCTCAATTGTTTGGAGTTAATAATTAATGTCCCTGAACAAATATAATCCACAGGATTTAATCCAATGCCTTCAAGATATCGGGCAAAACCTGTATCTGTAATTGAAGAAACACTAACCACGCCTGCCATATAATAATTTGTAAGATCAGTGGTTTCATAGATTTGAGCAAGATCGCCTCTGAAAATAACATCCACATCTGAATAGATTATTTTATCATATTCTGGTATTATCTCCGGAATCAACAAACGATAATATGCGGCAACGGTTATTCCTCTTATTTCGAAAGCATTTTCAAATTCTCTTCCTACGCTACGAAAAGTGACCCTGCAATTATCGTATCTTAATGGTAACTCTTTTAACATTCCGTCGCAAAAAGTACATTGATCCGAATGCAAAATAAAAATATCATAAAAAGTATCTGCCCTGGCATTGACCAATAATGATGTAAGACAAACACCTGCCGGCATCTCTAAATGATCATCAAAACATAATACAAAAGGTATTTTCTTCATTTGATTAATATATATTTATTTTATTAATAACATATTACGTGAAATATCTGCGTTTGAATTTTCCGGCAATAGCATACAAATAAAATAACAGTCTGTTATTAGTACAACGCACTTTGAATGATTTATTGCATCGTAAAGCATATTTTTTCGCGCTGCGATAGTTTAATGTTTCAAACGAATAATTCAAACAAATCACATGGACATAATCATCAAATTCTTTTTCCAAATATGAGTAATATGCAGGAAGTTTCTCGCAAATATATTGATAACATTCCTTTTGTCCCTGCCAACGTTTTTCCAATGCACTAATGCTTTTCGGGCGGGTTATCGAACTTGTTTCAACTCCAAATGTTGCTGTTGAAACATGCAAACAGCCAAATTCAGTAAATGGCGCAAGCAACATCCAGGTATTCCAATCCTGCAATATAAACCGGTATTTGATGTAGTCATCCACATTAACATACCGAAGCAATACATTTTTCCGGTACATTACAGTGGCATTACAACCTATACCTCCCATCAACGATTGAATTGCTGTTTTTTTTTCTCCTGTTTCCTTTTGTATTGTATTTTCAGATATATGTTCTGTAATTTTTCCTGTTTTGCGGTCATGTACCCTGTAATCTGTATAGCAAAGTCCATATTGAGTATATTTCTCCATAAAATCTACTTGTAGCCGCAACTTTTGAGGATTGTGCCAATAGTCGTCATTATCGCAATTGGCAATGTATTTCCCTCGACATTGATTTACGCAAGTTGCCCAATTTGCCCCCAAACCGATATTTTCATCATAAAACAACAGTTTAATGTTTTCAGGATATCGGGATTGATATTCCAATAACACTTCCCGCGCGTGATCTGTACTGCAATCATCGCCGACGATTATTTCTATATCAAAATCACAGCGCTGATTCACAATAGATTCAATAGTTTGTGATACAGTATTTGCCCGGTTGTACGAAGGGATCACAATTGAAACCAACGGATTTTGGACAAAATTATCTGATATGATTTCCATACTATCTTATTTTTTTCAACAATTGCAGGGCATATTCAAAACTATCCATTTTCATTAATTTTGCTATTAAAATATATAGTGAACTGCCCAGTAAACCTTGAATCGCAATTAAAGCAATATCATTGATACGAATGTACGCAATGGGAAATACTAAAATTCCAATTAAAACAGAAAGAATAAAATACGGGAAGACATCTTTCATTTGCTCAAAACAACCATAATTCAACAATTTTTTGTTGGGATAAGTATTGATAAATATACAAATGAAAGAAGAAACAGCTACTGCTCCAACTAATGCAAAGATGGATTTAAATACAATTAATGCAACTAAAACAAGCAACACCCCCAAAAGTCCTTTGATTAATTCAAGTTTTAAAAATAAATCGCTGCGACCAAGTGCATTCATGACTGTAAGATTATTGGAATGAATAGGCCATAAAGAATAAAGCAAGCAGTAAATTTGCATAAAAATCACAGAAGGAAGCCATTTTTCTCCAATTAACAGGCGAACAGTTGGCGCTGCAACCACTATAAGTAGTGTCATTAAGGGGAAAATAATAAAAGAAGAAAAAGTTATGCTTCTGCGAAATATTTGTTTTAATTTTGCTTTGTCATTTTGATATTCGGAAAACGTCGGAAACATAACTGCTTGTATAGAAGTATCAATATTTGTAATAATCTGTTTTGGAAAAGATTCTCCTTTGTCGCAAAATCCAAGCATCGCAGGTGTAAAGTATTTCCCGATTATCAATTTATGCAAATTGCCAAATGTAAGACTTATTAGAGCTGACATAAGCAATTTCCAACCGAAATTAAACAACGACCTGACCCTTGAAAAAGAAAATGCAAAAGAAGGTTTCCACTTAACAACAAATTGCATAAAAATAAACGCTAAAATTGTATTAAACATCTGTTGCCATACTAAAGCCCAAACTCCAAATCCTTTATATGCCAAAAATATACCAAAAATTCCTGTTGGAATAGAAACAATGAAAGTCCGGTAAAACAATTTTTTAAACCACAAATTCTTTGAAACCACAACACTCTGCATGGAAAGAAATACGTTAATGAAAAGATTAAGACCTATAATTCGAAGAATAGGAACTAAAATTTGCTTATCATAAAAAGCAGCAATAAACGGGGTAGCAAAAAACAACAACATATAAACCAGCAAAGCAATACACAAACTAAGCCAAAACACACTGGAAAAATCCAATGCGTCAGCATCTTTTTTTTGTATTAACGCTGAAGATAAACCACTGGACACAAAAACGCTCGCGATAGACATAAATATACTGACAAGGGCAATTACTCCATAATCATCCGGCATAAGCAGACGTGCAAGGACGATAGTTATCAGAAATTGAGCTACCTGTAAGCTGCATTGTTCCAAGTATTTCCATATTAATGAAAGAATGATGTGTCTACGTGTGAATGACATTTTGAGGAATATAAGTGGGTTTATTACTGTAAAAGTCTTTTAAACAATTCATTGTAGTTTCCTCTTTATATGATTTGTCTATTTCATTCAACAAAGCCGTAGAACATTCATCATATTTTTGTAAATTAGCCAGCAAACGATGTATGATACTTCCAATAGTATTTTTTAGATCATCCCAATTGGAAAAAATATTTTCATAATTCATCAAAGTTTCTGACGGAAAAAAATCCTCATTATAAACAGCAAAACCCACGCCACCGAGCTTGTGTATATCAACTATATAACCATCAAATCCTTCTCCAAAAGTGATAGCAAATTTGCAAGTTGCCGCAAATTTCAGAAAATTCGTATAGGTCAGGTTTTTTATTTCCACAAACTTAAATTCCGGCAACAAATTGTTCAGATGTTCCATAATCTCGTTTTTCCTCGGATGTCCATCAGGAGAATAATAAAAAATGTTTTCTTTTTGATAAAATGTTTTTTTGAATATAGAATAATCAATTCCATTATTAGGCAACAAATAATAAAGCGGATAGCCCCATGTATCACAAACCTCTTGCGTTGTATATTTTTCAAAGCCTGTTGTCTGAGTTATATGTTGAGTTAGCTTTTGTAGCGATTCCAACTTTTCAGGAAGAGGCATAAGCTGAATATTCTGATTCATTATATTTATTTGTAATTTTTTTGTGTTTTTCAAGAATCTAATATCATTGCCATTTAACATTCTATAAAAATCACAAGCTGCATATTCCGGAATATGTAGAATTAAATGCTCAATACATTTGCAATTCGTAACAAATTGTTCAAATCGATATACTTTTTCTTTATTTGGAAATCGTGTATTTTTAGCGTACGTTCTTTTTCCCGGAAATGTTGAAACCGCAATAAAAGCTTGTGGATTTACCATTCTCGAGTATTTCGCAAACGTATAAAACATCATAATTCCACCATGTATAGCCTTATTAGCAGGAATGAGGAACAAGACAACAGATGTAGCTTTTTTAAGCGCTGATAGATCGTAACAGTTTTGTATGAGTACGTCTCTTAGTATACGTAACTTCTCTTTCATTTTTCTCTGTGCAACTTAATATTAAATAAATTAACGAGTAATGTTTCAATTTATTATATTCTCCAATCCAATAAAAATTCTATGCCATCCACATCAAAAACGGGAATATTCAATTTTTCTTTTACCATTTTTCTTTCCATAAAAGCATTATCAATAAAAATCGACTTGGGGTGATTGATAAATTTATATTTATCATCTTCTTGTTTTAAATGGAAAATGGCTGAAAATAAGGATTTTGAAATAGCAAATTCTTCAAGAGTCGCATCGATATATTTTGCATGTTTAGACAGCAAAAAAACATTGATATGTTTATTCCTGCACTGATACAGAAATCGAATGGCATTTAAATTAACCTTACCATTCACAATTAACGTATCATCCAAATCTAAATATACGGCATCATATTCATAATCAATATCATATCGCCCGATTAAAGTCCGATCCATGATTACGTTACAGTCATTGTCGAAAACTTCTGTCTCATATCCCATCAGTGCGTATACGGATAACAAAGGCAAATTAACTCCTTTGGCACGCGTTAAACACATGGCGCCGGCACATCGTGTCGAAATTTCCAACAATTTATATCGATTGTTGCAATCCTGTTTGACTTGAAAATACCATAATCCCAGAAAATGCAGTTGAGAATTGATCTCCCCGGCTATATGTTGAATTTCATTCGTTGCCTGTATGGTTCTTCCGGCAACAGAAACGCCTGCCATAATGCGGTCTCTTGTTCGGGGCGATACATAGCGCAATCGTCCGTCTTTATCCGTAAAGCAATCTACAGTCAGTTCTTCCCCCGGTAAATATTCCGAAACGACATATTCTCCAAAGTCAATCGTTACCAATTCATCTGCTAAAGTCACCATTTTTGCATTGACCGTCCCTTGACCAACGTTTGGTTTAATAAAAACAGGGTACTTTTTTATGGAACGAATATCTTCATATATTACCGGCACAAAATCATTGTTTTTAAACAGGTTATATGTTTGATGTTTATACCGGCATATTTCCGTTGTCCTAAAATCGCCGCCAGCAATTTTGGCTTTTATGGCTGCACTGTTTTGATTCAAAAAGAGGGAAATCGTATCATGGGTAGGAAAAATCATATCTATGTTATTGGCATCAATCATTTTATTAAATTCGGAAATAAAATTGTCTTCCGTGATGTTAGGTAAACCTTTGATGTAATTGTTAAAGATAAATCGTCCATGCCGCTCTATGGAAGACGCTCCATACACATTGATATTGACACACGTTGATAAAGCATCGTGTAATTCAACCGAATTGATTTCTCCGGCAGGAAATATTAGTACATTAATTTTTTTCATAAACTACAATATAGAATAATATCGCCTGAAATATATCGATAATTTCTCAGATACAGTTGATAATTATTATGTAAAGACAAAAGATATTGTGGTATAGTTATCAAATCTTCCGGTTTATGATATACGGAAATAGCTAACTTTGGGGCATTTTTTTCAATCGTGTGCTTTGCGCCTTTCAAAGCTTCCAGTTCAGCGCCTTCTATATCCATTTTTATAAATGACACGTTTTCTTCTGAAACGATATCATCAATTTTCTCTGTTTCAATTTGAAAAGTTCCATTTTCGTCAATTTTAGATAGTTCATTTCCTCTAGTTGAAAAAGATAAGATGCTTTTTGAAGAAAAACAGGCTTTTTCGACAATATTTACATGATTTAATTGACTGACATTTTTTTTCAATTTTTCTACGTTTATCTTGTCGCATTCAAAACCATAAATTTTGTCATACTTACCATTGGTGTGCCGACTAAATGATAAAATGGTATCCCCATCAAACGCACCACAATCAACAAAAATCTCATTTTCCGAAAAATGTAAAAAAGGAGGAAAATATTGTACATATTGTTTTTCGTTTTCCATATTTAAATCATATAAATCTCCCGGATATCCCGATATTTTGGCGTTAATATACGCAAGCATAACTTTGCGGGAATAATCATCGGCTAAACCATGGTATAATGCGTTCAACAGGGAATTATGAGTTTTTATAAAATCATAATCAAAAAAATGATCTGCCAAACCGGGTGAATCTATAAACACACATTTTGCAACTCTCTTATTTGAAGAAAGTTCTGAGATTTTTTTACGACATTTGGAAAATCCGACAATTATGTTGATCGAAGAATAATATGTGAGAATATCGCATAAAGGTTGAACTTGATAATTTTCAAAAGATAAATTTGGCAAATAATAAGCGTCGTCTATAACCACGCCATCCAAACGAATGTCATGTCTATCCAAAAAATGTGACTTTACATCCAGCGCATAACTACCCATTCCGTATAAAAAGAGCGGTAGTTTTGAGGTTTTCAGGTATTTTAAATCAATTATTTTTTGATTTGGAACATTTTTAATTTGAGCAAGCATATATTCTTCTAATTTAAAAATTATAATTTTGTGTTTATTGCATAAAGAATTGTTTCCCATGAATTATAACCATAGTGACGCAAATAGATTTTATAATTTTTGTTGAGTAACAGTATGTATTGAGGTATGGTTATCAAATCCTCAGGTTTATGATATACAGAAATAGCTAATTGAGGACATTTTTTTGTTATTACACTTTTTGCGCCTTTTAATGCTTCTAACTCAGCGCCTTCTATATCCATTTTTATAAAAGACACTTCCTTGTTGGATATCATATTATCAATTGCATCAATTTCTATCTGAAAATTTCCGTTTTCTTCAATTTTAGAAATTCCACTTCCTCTATTCGAAAAAGATAAAATGCCTTTTCTTGAAAAACATCCTTTTTGAATAATTTCTACATTATTCAGTTTACCTACATTATTTTTTAGTTTTCCTATATTGACTGGATCGCATTCAAAAGCATAGATTTGATTATATTTTCCAGCTGTCTGTTTGTCAAATTCTAAAATAGTATCCCCATCAAACGCGCCACAATCGACAAAAACCTCACTGTCAGACAAACGCAAAAAAGAAGGAAAATACTGTTTTTCACCTTTCACATTTAAATCATATAAATCTCCCGGAAAACCGGATATTTTAGCATTGATAAATGCAACCAAAACCTGTCGGGAATGATCGTCTTCCAATTTTTCGTATAATTCAGCCCATATCGAATAATCCTTTTTAATATATTCATAATCAAAAAAATGGTCTTCCAGATTGGGCGCGTCAATAAACATACATCGGGCAACTTGCGGATGAGATGTTAATGCGGCAATTCTATCTCTGTATTCGGAAAATGCAATAATAATATTCACAGTAGCATAGTTACTCAGCACATTATGCAACAATTGTACCTTATAATCTTCAAAAAACAAATCGTCCTTATAATACGTTTCATCCAACACGACGCCATCCAAATAAATAGCATGTTTGTCTAAAAATTGTTTGACATCCGTGGCATAACTACCTGTTCCGTATAAAAACAGAGGCAATTCCGAACTTTTTAAGTATGCCAAATCAACTGTTTTTTGATTTGGGACATTTTTAATTTTGTTTATCATCATTCTTTTTTTACATACAGTCATGTCAACGCAATTTTGCCGTCATTGCAGTTGATATGACACTACATATTTTATCTAAATTATTTATATTTAGCCGTTGATCAATAGGCAAAGGCGCTAAATCATTGGTTAATTGTTTTTCATATCCATCTTCTTCTTTTAACCATTCAAGCACATTCGACCAATAAGTTGCCACAAATATTTTATGCTGAATGAAAAGTAGTTTTAAATTTTCTTGTCCCCCCCAAAACGGATAGACCATCGGAACATCTTCGTCTGTTAAATCAAAACTCAGCCGATTCCGACTTCCTAATCGATTGGCAAGATACAAATAATTCGCCCTTCTTTTTTCTTTTACAGAATAATAATCGATTGATTTCAAAATTTGCGCAGTCAGTTTAGACATTTTTTTAATCGGTTGATTGCTCAGCAGACCATCATTTCGCTTAAAATCATCATATCCAAACTCTGCACCCCTGTCAATTCGTTTGCATAAATGCAACATTCTTGTATATGAAATATCCTGCGCAAACGTTTCATCTAAATATTGATCGGTGTATAAATAGGCTCCATCGGGAACGCCAAAGAATTTTCTGGCAGAATAAAATGTATCTGTTCCTTCGATCGGTTTAGCGTAGAATGCCTGTGAACTATCTACTATCAGGTTTTTCCCATAAGAATTGGCAAGTTTTCGCACTGTGTCTTGTTTTAAGCCGAAGTAATTGGTATACAAAAACGCCTCGTTGCCTGACAACTTATAATCGTTTACCGGTTCTAACTTGTGATTAATCGGATAAAACTCGTAACTGACTTGCAGTTTGTTTATTGGTTCCAAAATCACTTCACACGTATAATAAGGAATATATACTTTTTGATAGCGTCTCGCCCTCAAAATGTATTCCAGGCAATTACGTGCCGTATTCAATTGCAACGCATTGGGATGATAATGCTCGCCCTGCCTTAATTCCAATTCAAAATACCCGCCGATACTGTTCATGTTAATTCAAATTTATTCAACATTTCGTTAATTTCTTCTACTGAATTGAACATCAATACATCTAAAATAGATAGCCATGGAACAAACGTATTACTAAATTGATTATATAATATTGGTTGTGTTTTCAAAAAACACAGTTTAATTTTGTTTGCTTCAAAGTCTGATTTATTGTACAATTCCATTCCGCCAATAGCGTTCATATATTCAGTTGATTTCAAAATTTCACAGATATGAAGGATTTTATCTTGTCCTCTGAGTGAACAATCTTTTTGTAATTCGGATGAGTATAGAAATTTTGTATTGAATGTAAGATAGTCGGCAATTTGAATTAAGCTGTTTCCGATAAATCTCGCTAAATTTTTATCCTCAAAACCAACAATACATTCCATCAGAGGGAAAATTGCATCAAAATAAGGCGCTTTCCTGTATGCTCCTTCAATTGTCTTTATAAGTTTCGATTGATTAGCAGCCACTAAAACTTCATTGATTAATTTATTTGGACTCGCACCGGAAATAATAAGATTAAACATGAATTCCTTTCCGTTAAGTAACAGTTTATTCCTGTTGATCCACCCTCCTTTTATGTAATTGACATCATCATAAATTACATAGTTATCCACCGCATTGATTAATTGGAAATAACCAATATACGGCAAAAAATAGGGCTGCATGATTCCAAGTTTCATAGTTGCTTATTTTTAATTTTCCAATACCCGCCTTTATCCGGGCCAACACGTTCAATCAAGCCTTTGATTTTGAGTTGTTGGATATTCCATTCTATTCCCCGTCTTGACAGTACTGTTAATTGAACCAACTCTTTTATCGTAATTTCCGGCTTTTCGTTTATTATTGCCAGTATTTTCTCCACAGTAGCATTTTCTGTGCTGTTTTCATCTGCAAAATTACGGTACAATATGACACGAAAATCTGTTTGTTGCCTGAAAACCGGTTTCTGCAAACCTTTTTCAATACAAAGATTGTTCATCTCTTCAGTCCCCGTGTCCATCCGTTCGATAGTACCCCGCAAATACATTGACTTGGTTAACAAGGGATTTGCCGGAACAGAATTGTGAATGGAATACAGTAAAACAGTAGCAGGCGAATAGTTGGAAGCCGGTACATTCTCAAAAATAAACGGTTCAAAAAATTTAACCAGCAAGGCATCAGAAGTCAAGTAATCGAACAACATCCGCCGTTCGTTCGCAAACTCCGATTGTACACTGCTTATGAAAACCCGTTTTTTCTGCATCCCGTTCAAATCTTATGACGTCAATTTTTCTTTGAGATCTTTTCCCTTTGGCGTTAGACGATATTTTTGCAATCGACTGTTCGGTTTGTCGGGAATGGTCATTTCTATTAATCCGAGTTTTAATGCGGGTTGAATGTAATTGCGTGAGAATGTGCGCCTTTCTCTTAACCCAAAAATTTGTTGTATTTCATCAACACTCATATTATCTTCATAAAACTTCAATAATAAATTCCTGACTTGGGTGCTGACTTGGGTGTTGACTTGGGTGCTGACTTGGGTGTTGACTTGGGTGCTGACTTGCTCCCCGACTGTATCAATAGCGTCTTTGATTATATTATCAAGGACTTGATCGGTAGCCTGTTCATTAACGTCTGTAGTAATTTCCTTTTCTTTGTCTATTAGAATTTTCCAATATCCGTCCTTGTCAGTTCCCATTCGCTCTATTATGCCTTTGGCTTTGAGTTTGGAAACATCTCTTTTTATTGTTTTATCATTGACGCCCAATTGTTTTGCCAGAGAATGTATTGTGATTTCAGGACTATTCTCTATCAGTTCTAATATTATCTCTTGTCTTTTTTCTTTTGGGACATCTTCTGGGACATCTTCTGGGACATCTTCTGGGACATCTTCTGGGGCATCAATTTTATTATCTGCCAAAATATCTCCTAATGGTACTTGCGCAACAAAAACATCCCGTTCCTCAAATTCTATATTGTCTTCGCCCGAATAGAATTTTGTATATTTATACACATTTCTTACGCCTGTTCCCAATTCCTCGCTTCGTCCTATTTGTGTAAATAGCTGTATAATATGTGGATTTTTGGGGAACGGTTCAAAATTATCAGGCAGCAACTGTCCGTATAAATGCGGCTTATTGGCATTTTTTGTTTCCACTCTGTCCCGATATATGACAAACGAAGACGGATAGGCATTCGTATACTCTCTATGCACGAGCATATTGGCAACAATTTCTCTGAAAATTTTTTCACGCAATGAAATTCTTGTATCGCCTTGCAAATAAAACGTATCTGGCAAGTGCTTTGCCACAAATGCCATCAGGCGGTCGTAAGCATCTATTAAATTACATTTGATATTTTCCCGGTCGTCGTAGCGATCAAGGTCTTTTATCCGTAATAAAGCATCCACTTTATAATGAGGTATTGCTCCCATGATCACTTCATCTTTGCCAAACAGCAACAATGCCGCCATTGTAAAACCCTGCGTATCAGTAGTGATGTCTTTTCTGTATAATCCCGCCACTTTGAAAAATTCCATATCCGAAAAATCGATCCAAGGGTGGTCGGGGCGATTTGCCCTTATTTTCTTGCGGACTTTTTCCACGATTCCGGGAACAAAATCACTTTCATAAAGATACGGATAAATCGTGTTTTCAGAATATTGGTTACTCTTTCGTACATAGAGATTTTTAATCTGTTCGCTGGTTTTCAGTTCAAAATCGCCGTCAGCGCTGCGGTCATAGACTTTGCCGTTACAAGTATGTACTTGCGAAGAAGCAGGAACAAACACATGTATTATTGTTTTTTTCTTATAATCAACAGCTTGTACGTCCAACAAAAATGAAGGAAACAGTTTTTGCGGATTATTGCTCAAATTGGCAATATCCTTACACAGCGTGGGAGCCTTATCAGGGTCAACTCCGCTAATGGTTTTATCGTCATTGACTCCCAATAATATGGTTCCGCCGTTGCGATTGAGCAATGCACAAATGGTTTCAAAAAGCGATTCGGGAAGTTTTCCAGCAGCTCTTTTAAACTCTATCGAAACCCCTTCGCCTTGATGTAATATTTTGGGAATGTTGATGTTCATCTGTGTCTTATTGTAATTATATCAATAATCCGTTGCGCATCATCCATTTCCAAATCATGGTATATCGGCAGGCAAATGACAGAATTAGCCAATTTGGTTGCCACAGGTAAATTGTCGGGTGAAGCAGAATCCAATCCGCGATAAGGCGAAAATGTACTTATTAAGGGATAAAAGTAACGCCTGCCGTAGATATTATGAGACTTTAGCCGATCGTATAATTCATCTCTGCTCATGCCATACGTTTTTGCGTCCACAAAAATGGGAAAATAAGCATAGTTTGACTTTACGCCAGGCATATCTTCAATCATTGTAATTCCTTGAATATTTTTTAATTGTTTGTGATAAAACAGCGCGATCTGTTTTCTTTTTTCGATGGCATTGTCCACAATTTTGAGATTGAGCAAACCAAAGGCAGCGCGTATTTCGTCCATTTTTCCATTGATGCCGGGCATAACCACTTCGGTTTCGCCGGCAAAACCGAAATTTTTCAAAAAATCGATGCGTTTCTTCGTTGCTTCATCATGGCAAACCAAAGCGCCTCCTTCGGCCGTACTGTATGTTTTTGTTGCATGAAAACTCAAACTGGAAATATCGCCGGCAGTTAAAATACTTTTTCCGTTTCGTTCGACGCCAAAAGCATGAGCCGCATCGTAAATCACTTTTAAACCGTATTTATCGGCGATTTCCTGTATTGCCCCGGTATTGCAGGGATTTCCATAGACATGTACAGGCATAATGGCTGTTGTCTTGGGCGTTATGGCAGCCTCAATCTTTTCAGGATCGAGATTGCCTGTCTTTTCTTCGACATCGACAAAAACCGGTTTAACACCGCACCACCAAATGGAGTGTGTAGTAGCCACAAAACTAAAAGGAGTAGTGATCACTTCGCCTGTAATTCTAAGTGCGTGTAACGCAAGCATCATAGTCAGTGTTCCATTCGCAAAAAGGCAGATATGCGGAACTTTCAGGTATTCGCACAAGGATTCTTCCAATTTTTGATGAAAGGCGCCATTATTGGTAATCCATTTTGCTTCCCAGATTTCTTTCAAACTTGCATAAAAATCATTCAAATCAGGAAGTAATGGCGATGTGACGGTTATTTGCTTTTCTTGAAACATAGTGTGTTATTTTTTTTATTTTTGGGGGAATCCTTATTTTATCATTCAATAATTGCATAACTTACTTATCAACAACATATTGTCCATTGGTTTATTCAAACCCTCCAAACTCGCTCTTCAACATCCGCTCCAACCCTTCCTCTATTGTAAACGCCGGTTTAAAACCTGTAGCCTCAGCTTTTGATGCGTCGAACTGTGTTACCGCACAAAACTTCTTTACTCTAACAGAGCTGATTGGCAGATTTTTACGCAAAATTTTACCCAGAAGGTCAAAACAATAACCGCCTGCCATGCCTATCCAGTAAGGAATCCGGATCGCAGGAATTCGCTTATTCAAAACCCTGCCTACAATAGATACCAATTCACATGTCGTAAGATCGGGCTTATCCACATAGTTAAACATACTGCATCCTTTAGTGTCCCTTTGATTTTCGATCAGATACAAGATAAAGCCAACTAAATTGCTAACATACGACATTGATTTTTTATTTGTCCCTTTCCCAATCATCATAAACCTGCCCGATGCAATCTGTCGAAGCAGGTTATACACATTTCCCCGGTTGCCTTCTCCAAACAATACCGTAGGACGGATAATCTGTATGTTCCAATCCGGATGAGCAGTCGAGTATTGCTGCAACACACATTCCGCCTCCCATTTGCTCTTTCCGTAATCATTAAAAGGGTCGACCGGAGTCTCTTCGTCCGGATTGATTTTGTTCAAACCGTATACCGCAACCGAACTGGTAAATATCATCCGGCTGATCCGGTTTCGTTCCATCGCAATCAGCGTATTTTCAGCCCCTTTCACGTTGACATCGTAATACAACGAAACAGGCGATACATCATCCTTGTGTTCAGCCGCAAGAAGCACAACAAGATCCGCACCTTGCAGCAAGCAGGTCAATGTTTCCAAGTCAAGCACATTAGCTATGCGTGTAATTTCCGGATAGAGCATACTTTCTTTCTTGTCAATATTTAATAGTTCAATATCCGGTAATTCCTTTAACAACCCAATCAACCGACTACCTACAAAACCCGACCCACCTATAATAATAATTTTCATGTGTTCTTTTTTAATTTTTTTTACGAAGGAAACATGGAAGTTGTATTTTTATTCATTATTAGTATACTTAAGCTTCACGCTTCGTTTCAAGTTGCACTATTTCTCCGTTTGATTTTTGTTCCTTTTTTTTAAGAAAGGAATGTCTGATTCTGCCTAACAACCATAATCCCCCAAACCACAAAAACGCGTCTACTAACAACACTAAAGTCTGGTTATTAGACACAAACCTAACTATGCACATATTAAAAACAATAAAAAACAGCGCTATTCCTAAAATAACAAATAATGTAGTTTGTTGAGAAAAACCCAAATCCAACAAATAATGATGAATATGGTTTTTATCCGGAAGGAATAGTGGTTTATGCGTTAAAAGGCGTATCAGAATAACCCTGACCACATCTAACATAGGAACAAGTACTACCGAAAATGCAACCAGAAAGTTTCCTGACGGATTGAGTAATTCAGGTTCTCCTACCGTATAACTTATCACTAAGAAAGCTACCGTTAATCCCAACGTCATGCTTCCCGTATCGCCCATAAAAATTCGCCGTTTCCTTTTTGTTTTCCCATATACATTGTAATAAAAGAATGGCGTCAATACGCCTACGGTGATAAAGCAGAAAATAACAGGCAACCACGATTCGTGTCTGAAAAATAAGGTACCTAAAACAGTACAGGCCAAAATCGTCAAACCCGAACAAAGACCATCAATCCCATCGATTAAATTATATGCATTGATAATAAACATAATAATGAAAATCGTTAATGGTATACCAATCCAGACAGGCAAAATATAAATACCGAGCATTCCATCCATGTGACTGATCCAAAGACCGGACACCGGTATAAAAAAAGCTGCTACAAATTGAGCGCCAAATTTCCATTTGTAGTAGATACTTACCAGATCATCCACAATTCCTGTGATGAATAAAAGACCTAACCCCATTATCAATAATAAGAAACGGACTAACAGTTCGTAATCGACGTAGATCAGATCTAAAAAACGCAGGACGATAATCACCAGCATGAAAATACAACATTGAGTCGGCAAAAACGCCATCCCTCCCATACGGGGAATAAGACCCAAATGAGATTTTCTGCTATCTACGGGATCAAAAAGTCGCCTTCGAAAAGAAAAGATATAGAGCTTTTTAAGAATGGCTTGCCCTATAAAAAATGCCAGTACAAAAGCTATAAAAACACTAAACAATTTCATACGTTCATACTATAATTCCTCTCCAGCAGAAAGGTGGAAGTTTATATTCTATTTTAAAATCATACAATTAAAGCCTCAAAGTTACTGTTTCTTGTTGATTCTAACTAATCTTTTGCGATATATTTTTGAGAAGAATAAAATAAGAGTTTTTGCCAAAAAAAACAATTGCCTGTAATACAGGATTATATGGATTAGGGCAAATTTGTAAACAATGAAAATTTCATGAAATTCAATGTCATACCCTTCATAAATTCGTTTTAAGCAATGAATCCACACTATTCAGTCATTTATTTATTTATTATAAAAAATAAAAAAATTAATAATGTTCGGCGAAAATAATAATTATACTTATTTTTATAAATATATTTATAAATTTTTAAATCTTATTTATTTCATAAACTAAGAAAAAACTGATTTGAAAAGTCGGATATTTTTTTTCAAACAGGATATTATTTTAGCATATTTATCTTATTATTAGACGATTGATTCCACAAAACACCAAAACTCAAAGATAATTTAATCTTTTAACAATTTTGAGTGCGAATACATTAAAAACAGACTAAAAAAACGGATGAAAAGAATGAAGAATGGCAGCATTGAAAAAAAATAATATTAAAATGTTTCAATTTTGCTGATTTTTTTTTTGATTTTATTTCATTATATATTATCTTTGCATTGTGAAACTGAAAAACGAATTGCTTTGGAAAAAGATAAATCGCCTTTTAAAATAGAAAATCTTGAGGAAGACACCGGATTTTTAGTTCTTCAAGTTTCAAATTTATGGGGAAATCTTCATGACAGGATTTTAAAGAGATACCATGGCCTTTCCCATATGCAATACTCTGTATTAGCAAGTATTTACTGGCTTGTTATATACAGTGGTAGACAAGTTACGCAAACGATACTTGCCCAACATACCAAAATTAATCCGATGACCATTTCTCAAATGTTTAAGGTATTGGAAGCTAAAGGCTATATATATCGCACCCCTCATGCGACCGATGTCAGAGCAAAAGCAGTTAATCTTACGCCGGAGGGCAAGGAATTGATGAACAAGGCTTTTCATACGATTTGGGAAGAGGATGCCAAATTTTTTAAAGCGTTAGGGAAAAACACCGCCCGTTTCAACAAATATCTCTATGAACTACTCAAGGCCAATGATTAGCTAAAAAAGCCTGAAAAATCATTAAAAATCCTTCATTTTATTTAAAACTAACATTTTCTTAGTATTATTATAATAATAAATCTTGTTCATTTCTTTTTTTATCCTATTTTTGCCTGCAACGAGAGGCAATGAAGAGATACTACTGTCTGATTTTTATTATAGTATTGAAGTCCGGTATGGTTGTTTATGCACAGGAATGGACAGAGCAGGATTCAATTTGGCTGCAGCGTGTATTGAACGGTACGGAAAAAATCCGACTGAACGAAGAAACACGGAAAGCCATTGAATCAGGTATGTTGATTCATGATCCGACTGTAATTCAACAATTAAAGATCAGTCCGAAAGAGTATCCTGTTATTGAATCATTTGAAGGCATTACATCACCGGAAGTCAACCGGAAACCACCATCCGATTTACCACCTGCAGTCTATCGATTACATATACTCCATCATAAAGATTCATTGCCGGATATAAACAACGCTTTTAAAATTCATGCTGCCAAACTGACCGAATTTAAAATACTGCATGAAAGAACTTACAGGAAAGCGACAGTTGATGATCCGATGACCATTCGTCCCAGCGGCGGAAGTTTTAGCGCTGAAGATATTCTCCGTACGATCTTTTGGCCAAGCCATCGCGCAAAAAAAAGAAATGCAAAAAATGCGAATGCATGGAAAACATATAATGAGATTCCGTAAAAGGTTATTTCAAATAAATGTGTTATTTTTGCAACGAAATTGAGGTGAATCAGGAATGTTGCCAAAGACTGAAAACTGATCACTGAAAATTAAACAGGAATTAAAAATTTATTAAATAGATATATATGAAAACATTAAACAAAGTAATAGTGGTATGCTTTTGCGGATTCTTTTTTTTAGGCTTTTCGAATGCACAGGAAAAAATGATTCATTCCCATAACGATTATTGCCAGCCATTGCCTTTTTATCAGGCTTATGCCCAGCAGATAGCATCAATCGAAGCTGATATCTTTGCAACGGACAAGGAAGATGAACTTTTAGTCGCTCACCATAAAGAAGAATTGGGAACAGCGCCTACTTTGGAAGAAAGTTATATCGAACCGATTGTCAGCCTGTATAAATTGAATAATGGAAGAGCGTGGCGAGGATCGGACAAGTATTTTGTATTGTTGGTTGACCTCAAAACTCCAGCAGACCCGACATTGGATATACTGATAAAGAAACTTCAAAAATATCCGGAAGTATTTGATCCGCAAGTAAATCCTTATGCCGTCAGGGTTGTGATTTCGGGAAGCAGACCAGCAGTTCATACATTTACTGATTATCCGTCAATTATCTCTTTTGACGGCAGGTTGGAGGATTATTCTTCACAACAATTGGAGCGAATTCACATGATCAGTTTGAATTTCGCACTTTATTCCCGATGGAATGGACAAGGCAATATCCGCGAAGATGAGTTAAAAAGGTTACAAGATACTATTACTACGGTTCACGCTTTAGGCAAACCAATCCGTTTTTGGGGAAGTCCGGATGGTGAGAATGCCTGGTTGACTTTTCATCAACTTGGAATTGATTATATCAATACTGACCAGCCCGAAGCTTGTGTTGCTTTTTTCCGTAATCAGATAAAATGATTTCAAGGTTCAAAGAATTCACTTTAAAAACCAAAACTTTGAACCTTGAATTTTGAATTTTGAACCTTACAATTCCCTGATTTTGATATTTCTAAACGAACATCCAAAATCATTATGATCTTGCAAACCGATGTAGCCTTCTTTGGCAGGATTGGGTTCTTTGAAATGCTCAAAATCTTTAAACTTGCTGTTAGCAACCATTGTATACCATTCCGGAGTCCAAACTGTATATTCACATACTTTTACTCCATTTTGGGTGTGGGTTACATGGCCGTCTTTCATCCGGATTACAAGCGTATTCCATTCACCCGAAGGTTTTGCATTTTGAGGCATGGCAGAAAGCATATCATAAAGCGACGCGGCAAGGTGATTGGTCAGTTTATTGTCGCCTGCATTCCAGTTGTCCAATATCTGAACTTCAACTCCGGCAGTATAAATAGGTCGTCCGGGAATCTCAACAACACCGTAAAAGACGCCTGAATTACCGCCTCTTCCGATATTCCAATCAATAGAAAACTCAAAGTCTTTAAACTTTTTAGCGCCGTACAAAATATCAATTGCCCGTATACGCTCTCCTTCCGGAACTTTTGCCTGTTTTTCAACCCTGGTAAGCACCCTCACCACACCATTTTCAATGACCCAATTATCAGGCATGGCTGTCCCATTACATTCACGCCATCCTTCCATGCTTTGTCCATCAAACAAAAGTACCCAACCATCTTTTTTTTCCTGTTCAGTCAGTTGGTTGTTCTGTGCAATACTTGTAATCGAACAGATTATCAAGCATACAAGTGAAATTAAAACCGTTTTTTTCATTTGCAATATTTTTTAAGTTGAATAAATAATAAAAAAATTGCGGTAAAGATAGGTATTTATTTTGAATCATACAATATTCTTTTCTTATCTTTGTCGAAATTTTTTTAACTAATGGATATTTCAGTTGTTATTCCTCTTTATAACGAAGCGAAATCGTTACCGGAATTGTATCAATGGATTGTTCGTGTGATGAATGAAAATCATTTCACGTATGAGATTTTATTTGTCAATGATGGCAGTACGGATGATTCGTGGGAAGTGATTGAGCAATTGGCGAAAGAATCACCTGCTGTGAAAGGAATCAAGTTTCGGCGTAACTACGGGAAATCACCTGCTTTGCATTGTGGTTTTCAACGTGCCCAGGGAAATGTGGTGATTACAATGGATGCGGATATGCAGGATAGTCCGGACGAAATACCGGAACTATACCGGATGATTGTGGAAGAAAGATATGATATGGTATCGGGTTGGAAAAAAAAACGGTATGATCCGTTATCCAAAACGATTCCTACCAAACTTTTTAATGCTACTGCCCGGAAATTCTCCGGTGTGAAATTGCATGATTTTAACTGCGGACTGAAATCGTACCGGAATGAGGTTGTCAAAAGTATTGAGATATACAATGATATGCACCGCCACATACCTTATATGGTAAAGATTGCCGGATTTAATAAGATTGGCGAAAAAGTGGTTAAACACCAGGCGCGCAAATTTGGCTCATCCAAATTCGGAATGAATCGTTTTGTAAATGGCTATCTGGACCTGATCACGCTTTGGTTTACAGCCAGATTTGGAAAAAAACCGATGCATTTCTTCGGATTCTGCGGAAGTGTTATGTTCTTAGTTGGCTTTGTTGCTTTTGTCTATGTACTTGTGCTTAAATTAATTTCCATCTATGCAGGAGATTTGCGTCCGCTGGTTACCAATTCGCCTTTTTTTTATATTTCGCTGACCTCTATGATTTTAGGAACACAACTGTTTTTGACCGGATTTTTGGGCGAACTGATTTCCCGTAATTCTCCCGGAAGAAATCGTTACAGGATTGAAAAAGAAATCTAAACTCATTACGTCATCCTGAACCTGATTCAGAATCTCACTTGTTTCAGGATCTCCCGTCACCTCAATTCAAAAACGTAATTTCCTGACAATAAACGATATGCGTTTTTTGCATTTTGTTTCGGGCTGACGATCGTTTTTCCATCAGCCAATGTCGCTTTCCTGATCTGCACACCTTCCGGCAGATATAAATCTGCTGTGGAATTAGCCGGAACAGTTACCGAATAGATGATGTCTCTTCTTTTCCTTTCCCATTTAGATTCAATTTTTCCGTAGGGCGATTGGTGCGAGACATTTATATGTTCCAATCCTGTCACAAAATTCGGACGCAGGATGATGTTTTTGAATCCGGGTTGCGCGGGATCGGGAAAAATACCGCCGAGACCTTTATAGAACCACGCACCTATTTCGCCAAACATCATGTGGTTATCGGATATATCGCGTTCGGCGTTCAAATCCCAGTTTTCCAGCAAAGTAGTCGCGCCGTTCACTATCCACCAGCCCCACGACGGGTACTTGTCCTGTATGGCTACTTTATAAGCCGTTTCCACATGTCCGTTTCTGTCTAACGCATTCAACAGCGCTTTGGCGCCTAATACGCCAACGTCTAAATGAAAGTTAGCCTCTTTCACTTTATTCGCCAAATTATCGGCTACTTTTTGCCGCATTTCGTCAGGTACTACTCCCCAGAGCAACGGAACGCTTAATTCGGTCTGCGTGCCGCTTGCGTAGATTCCTGCTTCTCTGTTCAAAAATTTGTCATTGATGGCAGTTTTGATGTTTTCGGCTAATCTGGCATAGTGAACATGGTCGTCAGGTCGGTCGAACAATTTGGCTGCATCCGCAAGTATTTTGGTTACTGCAAAATAATATACGGATGATGTAAGTTCCTTATTTGAACGCGATTTAACCGGAACCCAGTCGCCGCGCCCCCAGGTAGTCAGATGATTGACGCTGATTCTGTCCACATAATTCACATACCTTTTGATGTTGTCGTAACAATCGGCAAGCGCCTTGCTGTCGCCGTAGAACATGTATATTTCCCACGGGATAATGGCAATGGTGCTTGTCCAGTCCAATCCGTTTTCGGTGCCGTATCCCCAGCCACCGGTCGGAATGATGTCGGGCAACACTCCGTTGGGTTGCTGTTCATCGCGATGGTCGGCTAACCATTTTTCATATATCGTTATTCCGTCAAAATTATACAAAGCCGATTCGATGGCAAAATGCCCGTCGCCTGTCCAGCCATTTTTTTCGCGTTGCGGACAGTCTGTTGGGAATCCCATTAAATTGGATAAATACGAATTGTTGGTTGCCCACAATAGTCTTTCTATCATCGGGTTGGATGATTTTATATTGCCTTCTGCCGGCAC
>Ga0099364_10000710_pt1 | contig 56528 bp, 43 predicted proteins | sample TergutTh196P3_FD_73070 | JGI IMG/M metagenome (GOLD analysis project Ga0099364, IMG submission 73070) | Microcerotermes parvus P3 segment gut microbial communities from Pointe-Noire, Republic of the Congo - Th196 P3 | ecosystem: Host-associated > Arthropoda: Insects > Digestive system > Gut ... | reverse complement strand
GGAGCGTTCGCGAATTGAAACAGGACGTTTCATTGAGCGACAAGGGGCACAGAAATAGCCGTCCGAGCGCAAGGCACGGTATAGACTATAATAACTACTTAACCTGTAACTTTTGTTTTGCCGTTGACCGACTGTCTGTGAAATGATGCTTGTATGTTTATTGATTATAGGATATAATTGCATGAAATAATCAAACTATCCGGGTGGTAAGTATGAAAAAGAAGCGTATTGTAGTCAAAGTAGGTACTTCAACTTTGTGTCATGGCGGAAAGGGGTTGAATTTCCGCAATATTGACGGTCTTGCGCGTGTGCTGACGGATATCAGCAATGAGGGCTTTGAGGTGATTCTGGTATCGTCGGGCGCGATTGGCGCGGGTGTCGGCAAGCTTGGGCTGCGAGAACGCCCTGCTGAGATTAGGATGAAGCAAGCAGTTGCGGCGGTCGGCCAGCTGGAGCTTATGCATATTTATGACAAAATGTTCGGTGAGTACGGCGCAACAGTGGGTCAGATACTGTTCACAAAGGATGATGTTGACAGACCTACCGTTAAGCAAAACCTAACCGGCACTTTTGAAGCATTGCTGTCTTTGGGCGTTATCCCTATAGTGAACGAGAACGATTCGGTCTGTATCGAAGAAATCGAGACTGAGCATAAGGTTTTCGGCGACAATGATACATTATCGGCAGTCGTTGCAACGCTTGTCGGAGCAGACTTGCTGGTAATCCTCTCAGATATAGAGGGGCTGTATGACAGTGACCCGCATAAGAATATGAATGCTAAGCTTATACCATATGTAAATAAAATAGATGATAAAATAATAGCGCTTGCCGGCGGGACCCGAAACGCTTTAGGAACCGGGGGTATGCTGACAAAGCTGTTAGCTGCCCAGATAGCAGCCGACGGCGGAGCCGACACTATAATAACAAACGGTGCAAAATCACAGAATCTATATATTGCCGCGCATGGCGGTGAAACGGGAACAAGGTTTTCGCTGCGCAAAACTGATAAAAAACGCCCTGTATAGGGAGAGATGGCGGTTAGCGTGAAGAAATTCACACTAACACATATTAAATAAATAAACCGCTTATCACTTCTCAGGCGACAGGTGATTTGCGTGATCATCCATTATTATTCAAGTCGCCTGAGAAATGGCGGTTTATAATGACAATGACAGCGATAGAACTACAAGGGGCGGCTGCAAAAAAGGCGGCTGCTCGTCTGATGACCAGCAGCGCGTATGAGAAAAATAACGCTTTGCTTAAAATTGCGGATATGCTCAGTGAAAAGAAGCAGGTCATTCTCGATGCCAATGCAATCGATATGCGTAAGGCAAAAGATAACGGGATGTCGGAGGCACTGATGGATAGGCTTGCGCTCACCGACTCTCGGATAGATGCCATTGCCGACGGCGTACGCGAGGTGGCTGCGCTTGCTGACCCGATAGGACGTGTTGATCAACTGGAGAAGCGGCCTAACGGGCTGCTGATCGGGCGCAAAACAGTGCCGCTCGGCGTAATAGCGATTATTTTCGAATCAAGGCCGAACGTAACTGTCGATGCTGCTGTGCTGTGTCTGAAATCCGGGAATGCGGTTATCCTGCGCGGCGGCAAAGAAGCCTTTAACTCCAATAATGCATTCACGGCTATAATGCGCGAAGCAGTATCGGCAGCGGGTTTGCCCGAAGACTGCATTTCGCTTGTTCAGGATACGTCGCGGGGGAGCGTGGATGATTTGCTGAAGCTTTCCGCTTATATCGATGTGCTGATACCGCGGGGCGGGGCGGGGCTTATAAACCATGCCGTGGCCAATGCCAAGATGCCTGTTATAGAAACAGGGATCGGCAACTGTCATGTTTATGTAGAATCTACCGCAGACATGGACATGGCTTCAGCGATTGTTTTTAACGCAAAATGCAGGCGTGTTTCCGTATGCAATGCAGCGGAGACGCTCCTTGTTGACAGAAAGATTGCAGGCAAGCTGCTGCCTCTGGCGAAAAAGATGCTCGACACGAAGAATACCGAGCTACGGGGCTGCCCTGAGACAGCGGACATTCTCGGTGATTGTGTGAAAGCAGCTACGGAGGATGACTACTATACGGAGTACCTTGATTACATACTCGCCGTTAAGGTTGTCGATGGCATAAGTGAAGCTATTTCGCATATCTCAAAATATGGGTCGAAGCACTCGGAAGCGATTATAACCGAGAGTTACGCCGCTTCTAAACGCTTTTTGGATGAAGTGGATGCGGCGGCTGTCTACGTTAACGCATCGACGGCGTTCACAGACGGCGGCGAATTCGGCCTCGGGGCGGAAATTGGCATTTCTACGCAAAAAATGCACGCCAGAGGCCCGATGGGGCTGGCGCAGCTGACATCATCCAAGTTCGTTATCTATGGGGACGGACAAATTAGGGGATGAGATATTACCGGTCACGCGGTTACTATAGTATATACTGTAGTATATACCGTGCCTTGCGCTCTGCGGGGCACATAAATAGCTGTCCTCACCGGCAGAAATAATATTCTTTGACCACGCGGCCGGTAACGATGAGATTGCTATGTATGCTATTTATCAAGCTCCGCTTTCATGCGGAGCAGTTTGGTTTGCGCGTCTTTTACGGATTGATGGTCCGGACCCAGTTCGTGTTCCATGATCGATACTGCTTCCGACAGTTCTCTTATAGCCGGGGGGGTGGAACTAAGGAGCATATATATATCCGATAGGCTGATCTTCAGTTCGGCGAAGTCCATATTTGCGGTATAGTGTCTTCGCATCAGCTCGATGGCGTGGCTGATCACATCAACAGCGCCGTGATAGTCCCCGGAATCGAGCAGCGCGCCGGCTCCGGAGGTCAGCGATTCGGCAGCGGAAAACAGCAGCGCTTCCGCTTCGTCTGTTCTGCCTTGCGCGAGCAGGGAGTTCAGATTTTCCTCAATTTCATTCAATGCGGCATCCTCCGGAAAAGAAAAAGAAAAGAAACCGCAGGGTTTCAAAAAAAGTCTTGACAATAGGTTTTGTTGTGGTAATATATATAGACGTGTCTAAAGATAGGGAGAAAAGCATACAACTCGGTCTCATTATGATATCATAAAAAAACGATGAATGTCAAGGGAAACAGCAAATACATCACAACTGAGCCGAGTGTATCAATTATTGCCTGTCAAATAATTATGACGGAGGAAGCAGATGCCAAAAGATGTGGTATACGGCAGAACTGTTAGAAAGAGTTATGCCAGGACTGAAGAAATTCAAGATATGCCAAACTTGCTGGAAGTCCAAAAGCACTCCTATAATTGGTTTCTTGAAACCGGATTAAAGGAGGTTTTCCACGATGTGGCGGCGATTACGGACCACACAGGAAACCTTGAACTGACATTCATCGACTACACCATGAATGATACTCCCAAATACTCCATAGAAGAGTGCAAGGCAAGGGATACGACTTACGCAAAGCCGATAAAAGTCAGTGTCAGGCTGCGTAACAAAGAAACAGAGGAAATAAAAGAACAGGAAATTTTCATGGGTGATTTCCCGATTATGACAAATGCCGGCACATTTATTATAAATGGTGCCGAGCGTGTCGTAGTGTCGCAGATCGTCCGATCGCCCAGCGTCTATTTTGAAAAGAAAACCGATCTGAAAACAGCTATAACGATTTATGGCTCAACGCTTATTCCATACCGCGGGGCTTGGCTGGAATATGAGACAGATGCTTCTGACGGTTTCTTCGTTCGTGTAGACAAAAACAGAAAACTTCCCGTGACATGGCTGCTTCGCTCGGTAGGCCGGTCGAATGAGAATCCTTTTACGCGCCTGTCAATATCCGGAGCGGAAAACGGAGCTGAGACCAATGAGCAGCTAATGGAGATTTTCGGCGATGACGAAAGAATTGCCGCAACACTGGAAAAAGATACATGCCTGACCTATGAGCTGGCTTTGATTGAACTGTATAAAAGACTGCGCCCGGGTGACCCGCCGACTGTGGACAGCGCGCAGACTCTTCTAAACAATCTGTTTTTCGATCCACGCCGATATGATATTTCAAAGGTCGGCCGTTATAAGCTTAATAAGAAGCTCGCTATATGGGACAGGCTGAACGGCTGTGTGCTGGCGAGGCCTGTTGCCGATCCGCTTACAGGAGAGATAATCGCTGAAGCCGGGGAGGAACTCACGCGCCGCCGTGCCGAGGAACTCGACGCCCGCGGCGTCAATGATGCGTTTGTTCTGAAGAACGGACGTGAGGTGAAGGTATTCTCAAACGGCATGGTGAAGATGGATGCATTCGTGGATTTCGACCCTGAGGCCGTTCTGGGGATAAAAGAGCGTGTGCGTTTCATTATCTTGCGCGAGCTGATTGAGACCTTTCAGGGTGAGGAACTGATTGAGGCTATCGGCGATAATATCGATATTCTGATTCCCAGGCACCTGATCCCTGATGATATTTTCGCTTCCGTGAATTACCTTAACTGCGTTGCGCATGACATAGGAGCGCCTGACGATATCGACCATCTCGGCAACCGCCGTATGAGAAGCGTGGGCGAGCTGCTCCAAAATCAGTTCCGTGTAGGCTTTTCACGGATGGAGCGGGTAATCCGCGAACGTATGACACTGCAGGACCTCGACATAATCACACCGCAATCGCTAATCAACATCAGGCCTGTAACTGCCGCTATAAAAGAATTTTTCGGTTCTTCCCCCTTATCACAGTTTATGGACCAGACCAACCCGCTTGCGGAGCTTACGCACAAACGCCGCATATCGGCTCTCGGACCCGGCGGTTTATCCCGCGAACGGGCGAGCTTCGATGTGCGTGACGTCCATTACAGCCATTACGGACGTATGTGTCCGATAGAAACCCCGGAAGGACCGAACATCGGCCTTATATCATACCTCGCCTCTTTCGCCCGCGTAAATGAGTATGGCTTTATGATAGCCCCTTTCCGCAGGGTTGACAAAGAAACACATTGCGTAACGAACGAGATTGTTTATCTTACCGCCGATTTAGAAGACCAATACATCATTGCGCAGGCTACAGAGCCGATAGACGAAAACGGGATGCTGCTCAACGAGCGCATCACCAGCCGGCACCGCGATGAGATTATCGAGGTAGACCGGGACAGAGTAGATTTTATCGATGTATCCCCGAGTATGATGGTATCGATTGCAACGGCAATGATTCCTTTCCTTGAAAACGATGATGCAAACCGCGCGCTGATGGGCGCCAACATGCAGCGTCAGGCAGTGCCGCTGCTCGTATCAGAAGCGCCGATCGTCGCAACCGGGATAGAGCATAAATGCGCTGTGGACTCCACCGTCGTTCTTGCTGCGGAAGGCGACGGGGAGGTTATTTACGTTTCATCGACCCGCATAAGCGTGAAATACGACGGCCACGGCATTGTCGACCATATGCTAACTAAATTTTCGCGAAGCAACCAAGGTACATGTACGAACCAGCGCCCGATAGTCGCCGTCGGGGACCGTGTTAAGAGCGGCGATATCATAGCGGACGGGCCGTCCACATTCGAAGGCGAAATATCATTAGGCAAGAACATCCTCGTTGGCTTTATGACATGGGAGGGATATAATTACGAGGATGCTATACTTATTAGCGAACGCCTTGCATCGGATGACGTATTTACTTCAGTGCATATTGAGGAATACGAGATCGATGCGCGCGACACCAAGCTCGGGCCGGAGGAGATAACCCGCGACATTCCCGGGGTCGGTGAGGATGCCCTCCGCTATCTTGATGAGCGCGGCGTAATCAGCATAGGAGCGGAGGTTCATGCTAACGATATACTCGTCGGCAAAGTCACGCCAAAGGGAGAAACGGATCTCACGGCGGAAGAACGCCTGCTGCGTGCGATTTTCGGCGAAAAAGCCCGTGAGGTAAGGGATACTTCGCTCAAGGTCCCGCACGGCGAAAGCGGCATTGTCGTAGATGTAAAAGTATTCACGCGTGAAAACGGGGATGAGCTCAATCCGGGTGTGAACATGGTCGTGCGCTGCTATATCGCCCACAAGAGAAAGATCAGCGTCGGTGACAAAATGGCCGGCCGTCATGGCAATAAAGGCGTTGTTTCCCGCATTCTTCCGCAGGAGGATATGCCGTACATGCCTGACGGGACACCGCTGGATATTATCCTAAACCCGCTTGGCGTGCCTTCGCGAATGAACATAGGCCAAGTGCTGGAGGTCCACCTCGGCTACGCGGCTAAGACTCTCGGCTGGAAAGTAGCCACGCCGATATTCAACGGCGCGAACGAACAGGATATATGGGATACGCTTAAAATCGCAGGCCTTAGCGAAGACGGCAAAAGCATCCTCTACGACGGGCGTACAGGCGAGCAGTTTGACAATCCCGTAACCGTCGGGTATGTTTACTTCCTCAAACTCCATCATCTCGTAGATGATAAAATACACGCAAGGTCCACAGGACCATACAGCCTTGTAACGCAGCAGCCTCTCGGCGGCAAAGCTCAGTTCGGGGGTCAGCGTTTCGGCGAAATGGAGGTCTGGGCGCTGGAGGCCTACGGCGCGGCATACACGCTTCAGGAGATACTTACAGTAAAATCTGACGATGTAATAGGCAGGGTGAGGACATATGAAGCGATTGTAAAAGGTCATAATATTCCGAAACCGGGTGTGCCGGAGTCATTTAAAGTCCTTGTAAAAGAGCTTCAGTCGCTATGTCTGGATGTCCGCGTGCTTGATGAAAACGGTATGAAGATTGAACTGCGCGGCGAAGACGGCGATGATTACAGCGACAATATGCGCGACAGGAGCTACTACAAAGCCAGTGAAGACGAGTTCACGGCAAGCGGCTTCTCTATTGCAGAGGGCGGAGCGGATGATTTGTTCGGTGACGACGACGACGATGACGATCTGGAAGACGACCTTGACGACATGGACTCGGATGAGGATTACGCGAATGTTTTTGACTTTGATGACGAAAACGAGGAAAGCGAGGATAATAAATAATGGGTTTTTTACCTTTTGATGCAATGCAAATCGGCCTTGCATCGCCTCAGATGATACGCAGCTGGTCGAGCGGTGAAGTGAAAAAGCCGGAAACGATAAACTACAGGACGTTGAAGCCGGAACGTGACGGTTTGTTCTGTGAGAAAATATTCGGGCCGACAAAGGACTGGGAATGTCACTGCGGGAAGTTTAAGAAAATCAGGTACAAAGGCAAGGTGTGCGACCGCTGCGGCGTTGAGGTCACGAAATCCAACGTCCGCCGCGAGAGGATGGGGCATATAGACCTCGCCGCGCCCGTGTCGCATATCTGGTATTTCAAAGGCATACCTTCAAGAATGGGTCTTTTGCTTGACCTTACGCCGCGCATATTGGAAAAAGTATTATACTTCGCAACATACATCGTTATCGACCCGGGTGACACGCCGCTCAAGAAAAACCAGATTCTCACCGAGCGGGAGTACCGCGAGATGCGTGAGAAATACGAGGACGATTTCAGGGCGGGCATGGGAGCTGAGGCAATCCGCGATCTGCTTGCCGATATTGATATCGAACGGTTCTCCGAACAGCTTAAAGAGGAATCGCTCAATGCGACCGGACAGAAAAAAGCTAAGCTCGTTAAGCGCCTGGAGGTAGCGGAGGCTTTTCGCAATTCAGGAAACGACCCGACATGGATGGTTATCGATGTTCTGCCGGTCATTCCGCCGGAAATCCGCCCGATGGTACAGCTCGACGGCGGGCGTTTTGCCACATCAGACCTCAATGACCTGTACCGCCGCGTGATAAACCGCAATAACAGGCTAAAGCGCCTTATCCAGCTAAATGCTCCCGATATAATAGTACGAAACGAAAAGAGAATGCTTCAAGAAGCAGTAGATGCCCTGATTGACAACGGCAGGCGGGGTAGGGCGGTCACAGGAGCAAACTCACGCGCACTCAAGTCGCTGTCCGATATGCTAAAGGGCAAGCAAGGGCGTTTCCGCCAGAATCTGCTGGGTAAACGTGTCGACTACTCAGGCCGTAGCGTTATTGTCGTCGGGCCTGAACTGAAGCTGTATCAATGCGGCGTTCCGAAGGAAATGGCGATAGAGCTCTTCCGCCCGTTTGTCATGAAAAAGCTGGTTGAGGACGGCGTATCAAACAACATCAAATCAGCTAAGAAAATGGTGGACAGAGGCGTAACGGAGGTCTGGGATGCTCTTGATGTCGTCATAACAGAGCACCCGGTGCTTCTTAACCGCGCCCCGACGCTCCACAGGATGGGCATTCAAGCCTTTGAGCCGATTCTGGTAGAAGGGCGCGCGCTTAAGCTTCATCCGCTTGTATGCTCGGCCTACAATGCCGACTTTGACGGCGACCAGATGGCTATTCATGTGCCTTTATCGGCAGAGGCGCAGGCTGAGGCAAGGATTCTGATGCTTTCGGCTAACAATCTTTTGCACCCGAAAGACGGCCAGCCGGTGACAGTGCCCACGCATGATATGATACTTGGGGCGTATTACCTGACATTTGTGAGGGAGGACGAACCCGGCGCAGGCAAAATATTCATGTCGGCAAACGAAGCGCTGATGGCGTATCAAAGCGGTGATGTCGGCATACATGCCCCAATCAATGTACGCATAAATAAAATCATAGACGGCAAACTCAGAAGCCGCACGATAACCACTACAGTCGGGCGGATCATCTTCAACGAGCCGCTTCCGCAGGATCTGGACTTTGTGGACCGCTCCGACCCCGAGCAAGTGTTTGATTATGAGATAAGCTTCAGGACCGGCAAGAAGGAGCTTGAAAGAATCATTGAACGCTGCATCAACAAACACGGATTCACGCTGTCGGCAAGAGTGCTGGATAATATTAAAGCGCTCGGCTTTAAGTATTCCACGCAGGGCGCAATAACGATTTCCATATCCGATATGACAGTGCCCGATGCGAAATGGACGCTGATCAGGCAGACCGAGCAGAAAGTCATAGCTACCGAGCAGCAATACAAACGGGGGCTTATTACCGACGACGAGCGCTACCGCCTGGTCTGCCGGGAGTGGAACAAAACGACAAGCGATGTTGAAGCTGCATTGAAAAATACGTTAAGCGAGTATAACCCTGTTTTCATGATGGCCAACTCAGGTGCCCGTGGCAGCATGAACCAAATTAAACAGCTTGCCGGCATGAGGGGTCTTGTGCTCAACACGGCAGGGCGGGAAATCGAGATACCGATAAAAGCAAACTTCCGCGAAGGGCTCACTGTTCTGGAGTATTTCGTCTCATCCAGAGGCGCGAGGAAGGGTCTTGCGGATACAGCACTGCGCACCGCCGACTCGGGATATCTTACAAGGCGCCTTGTTGATGTTTCCCAGGATGTGATAGTCCGCGAGATGGATTGCGGCACTCATGACGGTATTGTTGTCTCCTATATTCCGGAAAGCGGAAGCGTATCCGAAACATTGGGCAGTGTAATTCATGGCCGTTATCCGTCTGAGGACATCGTTGACGAAGAAACAGGGGAGATCATATTCACAAGAGACGATTTGCTTCAAGTCAATGATGCCGAAAAGCTGATAAAACACGGTAAGTATTCGGTAAAAATACGCACCGTCATGGATTGCGAATCCGAAAGCGGGATATGCGCAAAGTGTTATGGCACTAATCTTGCCACAGGCGGTCTTGTATCAATTGGCGAAGCCGTCGGCGTAATCGCGGCGCAGTCCATAGGCGAGCCTGGTACACAGCTCACGATGAGGACGTTCCACACCGGCGGTGTTGCAGGTGAGGATATAACACAGGGTTTGCCCCGCGTCGAAGAGCTTTTTGAAGCGCGCAAGCCGAAGAAAATGGCGATACTTACTGAAATAAGCGGCGTTGTCGAGTTAGACGAAACCAGAAGAAGTTCCATCGTTGCCATTACCATCACAAACGAAGAGGATGGTGAAGCGAAGATCTACCAAACGCCTTATTCCGGAGCTATAAGAGTTAGGTCGGGCGACATAGTCAAGGCCGGCGACAGGCTTACCGACGGCGCGCTTAACCCGCATGACGTAATGCGGATTCTGGGCAAGGCTGCCGCGCAGACTTATCTGATAAGCGAGGTACAGAAGGTTTACCGCCAGCAGGGCGTCGATATCAACGATAAGCATATCGAGGTCATTGTACGCCAGATGATGAAAAAGGTTAAGATAGAAGAAAGCGGCGACACGGACTTTATTGCCGGCACGACGGTTAATTCGCATGATTTCAGACAAGCGGAGGCGGTCATCCGCAAGAGAATCGAAGAGGGGGAAACCGAGCTCACGCTGCCTGAGGCCACGCCGCTTCTCATGGGTATAACGAAAGCGTCTCTGGCAACGGAGTCTTTCCTGTCGGCGGCATCTTTCCAGGAAACGACGAAGGTTCTGACTGAGGCTGCAATAAAGGGCAAGGTTGATAAGCTTGTGGGGCTTAAAGAAAATGTCATTATCGGAAAGCTTGTCCCTGCCGGAAGCGGGCTGGCAATATACCGGAGGTTTGACAGCGATTTGGAACGCTACGACAGTGATTTAGACGATGAGGAAAATGATGGCGAACTTGACGAGGAAGACGACATAGACCTGTCAGTACTCAAAGGCGCCAGCAATGTGCTGTGATTTTAGTTGACGAATGATGTAATTTGTGCTAGAATCATTCTCCGTGCAATGTACCCGATACTTTTTACAGTGTTTTTTGCCGGTTTTAAGCGGCATGGACATAGACTTTCTAAAGAAAGGAGGAAGAAAATGCCAACGTTTAATCAATTGGTCAGAAAAGGTAGGGAGACCCATGTGGTCAAGTCGAACTCGCCGGCTATGCAGAAAGGCCTGAATACGCTTAGAAACAGAGAAACCAACCTCTCAGCCCCGCAGAAACGCGGAGTATGCACAGCCGTCAGGACAGCGACTCCCAAAAAACCGAACTCCGCGCTGCGTAAAATCGCCCGTGTTAAACTGACCAACGGCTTTGAGGTCACCGCTTACATCCCGGGTGTAGGCCATAACCTCCAGGAGCACTCAGTCGTAATGATTCGAGGCGGACGTGTGAAAGACCTGCCCGGCGTGCGCTACCACATCATACGCGGGACGCTCGACACGCAAGGCGTGGCAAATCGTCTGCAAGCCAGATCAAAGTACGGCGCAAAGAAGCCAAAAGCCGGAAAAACCAAATAGAACACTAACCCTATGCTTGCCATGAAGGTGGAAATACGGTCATCTATTATCAGCAGATTGATGGAGCTGATTCATTTGCGCTTCACTGCTGATAAAAAGACCGGCGGTTATCTTGCCTCATTGCGGGCGGCCGGGCAGCGCATGAACTGTCCGGAGTACCTATGAACTCATAATTTGAAGGAGGGAAGCATAATGCCCAGAAGAGGCAACGTGCCCAAACGCGAAGTATTACCCGATCCGCTGTACAATTCAATCATGGTTACAAGGCTTATTAACAGCATAATGCTCGATGGCAAAAAAGGCGTATCCCAGAAGGTTGTTTACGGCGCATTCAGCATTATCAAGGAGAAAACCGGTAAAGAGCCGCTTGATGTTTATATTTCCGCACTTGAGAATATCATGCCGACCCTTGAGGTAAAAGCTCGCCGTGTCGGCGGCGCAACGTACCAGGTGCCGATTGAAGTACGCGCATCCAGGCGCCAGACGCTTGGACTGAGATGGCTTACCAGCTATGCCAGAAACCGCAATGAGAAAACCATGCGGGAACGTCTGGCCGGTGAGATAATGGATGCATCAAACAATGTAGGGGCAGCGGTCAAAAAACGCGAGGATACCCATAAGATGGCTGATTCCAACAAAGCATTCGCGCACTACCGCTGGTAACCAAGCGCCGGGAATATGTGTTTATTCATCAATCAAAGCGCTGAACACTAAACTGCGGATTCTTTTGAAAGGAAGTGAGTTATATGCCTACCAGGCAACATCCGCTGGAAAAAACCCGCAATATTGGCATTATGGCTCATATTGACGCAGGGAAGACCACAACTACCGAGCGTATCTTGTTCTATACCGGCCGCACATATAAAATCGGCGAAGTGCATGAAGGCGCTGCAACAATGGACTGGATGGATCTGGAGCAGGAGCGGGGAATAACAATAACATCCGCCGCGACGACATGTTTCTGGAAAGACTGCCGCATCAACATAATTGACACACCCGGCCATGTTGACTTTACCGTCGAAGTCGAGCGTTCGCTCAGGGTTCTTGACGGTTCGGTGACTGTCATGTGTGCAAAAGGCGGGGTCGAACCGCAGTCCGAGACTGTGTGGAGGCAAGCGGACCATTATAATGTCCCGCGCATGATATACATCAACAAAATGGACATTGTCGGGGCAGATTTTCACAATGTCATCCATATGGTGCACGACAGGCTCAAAGCAAACGCGGTGCCTATACAGCTTCCCATTGGTTCTGAGGCAGACTTCAAAGGCATAGTTGACTTGGTTGACATGAATGCCGATGTGTATTACGATGACCTGGGCATGGATATGCGCCAGGAGGAGATACCCGCTGATATGCTTACGGCTGCCGGGGAGTTCCGCATGAAACTGATTGAAGCGGTATCGGATTTTGACGACGAAATCATGGAGAGATACCTTGAAGGTGAAGAGGTTTCGTCGCTGTCGCTGAAAACAGCAATCCGCAAAGCGACGCTTGCAGGCAAAATGGTCCCTGTCGTATGCGGTACGTCTTACAGAAATAAAGGCATCCAGAAACTGCTTGATGCGATAGTCGAGTACCTGCCGTCTCCGCTCGATATCCCTGATGTTGTTGGAATAAACCCCCGTTCGGAAGCACATGAAACACGCCCGCCGTCAGATGAAGCGCCCTTTTCCGCTCTGGCGTTCAAAATAATGACCGATCCGCATGTTGGCCGTGTGTCGTTTTTCAGGGTTTACTCCGGCTCAGCCCAATCCGGCTCAACCGTGTTCAACTCAACGAAGGGCACTAAGGAACGGCTGGGGCGTATTTTACAGATGCATGCAAACCACCGTGAGGATATTGAAACGGCTTTCTCAGGCGACATTTTAGCCGCCGTAGGTCTAAAGAACACGGCTACAGGAGACACGCTGTGCGACGAAAAACATCAGGTTATTCTTGAATCCATGGATTTCCCCGAACCCGTCATCCATGTCGCGATTGAGCCTAAGACAAAAGCCGGCCAGGAGAGGATGTGGAACGCGCTCTCTAAGCTCACAGACGAGGACCCTACATTTAAGACATACACAGATGAGGAAACAGGGCAGACAATCATTGCGGGTATGGGCGAGCTGCATCTTGAGATTATCGTCGACAGGCTGATGCGCGAGTTCAGGGTGGAAGCAAATGTCGGCAAACCGCAGGTTTCATATAAGGAAACTGTGCGCGGGAGCGCTGATGTGGATGTCAGGAACGTGCGGCAGACAGGCGGCAAAGGCCAGTACGGCCATGTTAAAATCATTCTGGAACCCAACGAGCCGGGCAAAGGCTACGAGTTTATCGATAAGATTACCGGCGGTACGGTGCCGAAGGAATTCATACCGGCTGTCAATCAAGGCATACAGGGCGCGATGCAGTCAGGCGTGCTTGCGGGTTATAATGTCGTAGATGTAATAGTAACCCTGTACGACGGCTCGTTTCACGATGTTGACTCATCCGAACTGGCTTTCAAAATAGCCGGCAGCATGGCTTTCAAAGAAGCAATGCTAAAAGCAGACCCTGTGATTTTAGAGCCTATTATGAAAGTCGCGGTCACTGTTCCTGAAGAGTATATGGGCGATGTCATGGGAGACCTGAGTTCGCGCCGCGGCCAGATCACCGGCATGGAGTCAAAGAGCGGCGCTTCGCAGATAAACGCCCAGGTCCCGCTGTCGTCAATGTTCGGGTATGCAACCGCATTGCGCTCGTATACCCAGGGGCGGGGGAACTTCTCTATGGAACCCAGCCATTATGTGGAAGTGCCGAAAGCCATACAAGATGAAATTATCGGTCCGTACGGCGGGAGATGGTTTTAAGAATTAAATAAAAATTACTCTTGCATATTAATTTCAAATGCGATACAATACCGTGGCAGTATTAATTTATCTATTATGAATCGTTAGGAGGACTATATAAAATGGCTAAGCAAAAGTTCGAAAGAAACAAGCCGCACGTCAATATCGGTACGATTGGCCATGTTGACCACGGCAAGACCACACTCACTGCAGCGATCACAAAGTACCTGAGCTTCCAAGGGAAGGCGAAGTTCGAGTCGTATGACACGATCGACAAAGCCCCTGAAGAGCGCGAACGCGGTATCACAATCAATACCGCGCATGTCGAGTACGAGACGGATGCGCGCCACTATGCGCACGTTGACTGCCCGGGGCACGCCGACTATATCAAAAACATGATTACAGGCGCGGCGCAGATGGACGGCTCTATTCTCGTTATCTCTGCTGCAGACGGGCCGATGGCTCAGACACGCGAGCATATTCTTCTTGCCCGTCAGGTTGGCGTTCCCGCTATCGTCGTATTCCTCAATAAAGCAGATTTGGTCGATGACGACGAACTCATCGAACTCGTCGAGATGGAAGTCCGCGAACTGTTGTCAAAATACGAGTTCCCGGGTGACGATATCCCGATCATCAAAGGCAGCGGGCGCAATGCTTTGGATACAGATTCCACCGACCCCGACGACCCGGTCTTCGACTGCATCAAAGAACTGATGGCAGCGGTAGACTCCTATATCCCAACTCCCGAACGCGTCGCGGACCGCCCGTTCCTGATGCCGGTAGAGGACACAATGACAATCACCGGACGCGGCACCGTTGCCACCGGGCGCGTAGAGCGCGGCAAAATCAACATGAACGAGAAGGTCCAGATCGTAGGCTTTACGGAAGAGCCGAGGGAGACGACAGTTACCGGCATCGAGATGTTCAGAAAGCTTCTTGACTATGCGGAAGCCGGCGACAACATCGGAACGCTCCTGCGCGGCGTCTCCAGAGACGAAATCGAAAGAGGGCAGGTTCTCGCAAAGCCAAACAGCATTAAGCCTCTTACCAAATTCAGAGGCCAGGTCTATGTCATTTCCAAGGAAGAAGGCGGCCGCCATACCCCGTTCTTCAACAACTACCGCCCGCAGTTCTATTTCCGCACGACCGACGTTACAGGCGTTATCACGCTGCCTGACGGCGTTGAGATGTGTATGCCGGGCGACAACGTTGAGATGGATGTTGAGCTTATAACCCCGATAGCTATTGAAACGGAACTCCGTTTCGCCATCCGCGAGGGCGGACGTACGGTTGGTTCGGGCGTTGTTATTGCAATCAACGAGTAATCCCGCGACGTTACTTATAATGCTGACGAATCGGAACCGGCAATAGGGGAGGATGCTCTCCGACTTCCGGTTCCGATTCCTGTAAGTCCGTATTCCCGCGAAAAAGTAACAAAAAATAAAAATAATTACGAAAAGTTACGAATTGGGTATTGATATATGTATTCAGCTGGTGTATAATACACGGTATCTGTGCCAACAATAAGACTGGAAGTCTTAGTTAGGAGGCGGCTTAAGTGTCAAGCAGGATATTTCAAAGTGTAATAATTCAAATGAGGGATGCTACTTCAAAATCAATCGGGGTCATCTCTACAGAAGGTTCTGTCATAGCAAGTAGCGAGCTTTCTCTCATAGGAACGGAGATAAAACCGGTTCATCCGAATAATGATACAAGCGCAGACATAATTACAACCGGCGGAGGTTGGACGTTTAAGCCTCTTTATGCCCTGACCGGGAATGACTACTATGTATTCGCGCAGGGTGAGGACCAGCTGGCCAGGACTGTATGCATCATGGCAGCGGTCGCTATTAGCGAAGCAGGGATGCATTTCGAAGAAAACAACGACAAACGCTCTTTCGTAAAGAACATTATCATGGAAAACATCCTGCCGGGTGATGTAGTTTCCCGCGCAAAGGAACTCAGGTTCTCCGCCGAAAATGTCAGAGGCGTTATCGTTATCCGCCACGGCATCGCTGCAGACACATCCGTTGCGGAGCTTCTGCAGGATATGTACAGCGATAAACAAAATGATTTTATTTTCTCCATCACAGACCAGGAAGTTGTGCTGATTAAAGAACTGCCGGCTTTAAACCCCTCAAAAGCCCTTAGGGATATGGCTGAGAAGATAGAAGCGAAAATCGAACAGGATATCGGGTTAAAGCCCTATATAGGAATCGGCACGCCTGCAAATGATCTCCGCGAACTGTCCGATAGGTATAAAGAAGCGCACATAGCCATTGACATCGGCAAGGTTTTTGAGGTCGGGGAATCCATATCTTGCTACGAAAGCCTCGGGATAGGCAGATTAATTTATCATCTGCCAAAAACACTGTGCGATATTTTTCTCGCCGAGGTTTTTAAGCGCAAGCCGATTGAGTCGCTTGACCAGGAGACGCTGCTTACCATCGATAAATTTTTCGAAAACAATCTCAATGTTTCCGAAACCTCAAGAAAGCTCTTTGTCCATAGGAACACACTCGTATACAGGCTTGAGAAAATCAAGAAAATAACCGGTCTCGATTTACGCAAGTTCGACCATGCGATTATTTTCAGGGTGGCTTTGATGGTAAAGAAATATCTGATCTCACAGGAGACAAAACACCAATGATAAGAATGACAGACGTCTTTAAGGTATACCCAACCGGGACTAAAGCCCTTAAAGGCATCACATTTACACTTGAGTCCGGCAAGTTTGCTTTTCTGGTAGGTCCATCCGGTTCAGGTAAGTCTACGATTATAAAGCTGCTGACAGGGGAGCTTGCACCGACTGACGGGAGCGTATTTGTAAACGGCTATGACATGGAGCGGATCAGGCTGCGGAAGCTGCCGTATCTAAGGCGTACCTTAGGCGTTATTTTCCAGGATTTCCGTCTCATCGATAAATCAGTTTATGAAAACGTTGCTTTTTCCATGCGCGTAGTGGGAGCTTCGGGCAAGGATATCCGCAACAGGGTGCCGTATGTGCTTGAGCTCGTCGGGCTTGAATATAAAGCTAAGGCAAAACCCTCCGAATTATCGGGCGGGGAGCAGCAGAGGGTCGCTATTGCAAGAGCTCTTGTGAATAATCCCTCGCTGATAATAGCAGACGAGCCTACCGGCAACCTCGACCCGGCACGCAGCCTGGAAATACTTTTGCTTCTAAACAAGATAAACGAGCTTGGCACGACTGTGCTGGTCGTGACACATGAAAAACCGCTCGTTGATATGCTCTCGCAGCGTGTAATAGCCATAGACGGCGGACGCATTATCAGCGACGGAATGGACGGATATTACAATTATGAAACCTAGCGGCAATCGGATCCCATACTATATCAAAGAAGGTATATCGAGCATTTTCAGGCACAGTCTCATGTCTTTTGCATCAGTCTGCATCATTTTTGCATTTCTTCTGATAATGGGTGCGTTTATTCTTCTGGCCGTTAACATCAACTCCATTATTGGCGAGCTGGAAAGCGAGAACATCGTTCTTGCATATGTTGACGATAGCCTATCTGAGCTTGAAGCACTGGCGCTTCAGCGGGCGATAGCAGCCACCCCGAATGTCGCGACTGTCAGGTTTATCACGCGGGAGCAGGCCACGGAATCCTTCATAGGCAGGCATATTGATTCCGACAGATATACAGACCTTGACCCAACATGGTTCCGCCACAGGTACGCGGTATATGTAGATGATGTCGAGTTTCTCGCCGAAACACTCGAAGGCATCCGCCAGATTTACGGCATAGATACCGTAAACGCCAACCTTACTATTGCCAGGGCTATGGTTACTATCCGCAATGGTATAAGAATAGTGTCCGTAGTTATGATTGTTGCCTTGCTTGCCATATCTCTGTTCGTGATGACAAACACCATAAAACTGGCTACGTTTGAACGCCGCGAGGAAATAGCGATAATGAGAATTGTCGGCGCTACAAACTCATTTATCCGCTGGCCGTTTATATTCGAGGGCTGTATTCTCGGAGTTCTGGGCTCTATGTCCGCATATGGGGCTATATGGGGACTGTATGGTTTAGTGTCGGATAGAGTTTATCAGGTTGAGGCGATTTTCATACCGATTATGCCGTTTTCCAGCGTATCCATGTACTTGTTCATGCTGTTTGCCGCCATTGGCGTGAGCGTGGGCGTAGGAGGCAGCGCAGTGGCGCTGAACAGATATCTGAAAGTTTGACGGGGACAACACCGGGGAAGATGATTTCCCACACAATTTTTCTTTGAGGTGATTTTTTATGAGACATAAGCGTACAGCAAGGATAATAGCGTTTATTATGGCAATAGTTATGCTGCTGTCTATTATCTTTATCATTGTTAATTCGCTGACGGCAAGCGCGGCCTCTAATTCCACACAGACAGAGATTAACAGGCTTAGGGAAGAAAAGCGCGAGCTGGACAGGAGAAAGCAGGAAATCCAGTCCAGAATCAATGACATAGAGTTTGAGAAGATGTCGCAGATACATCAAAAACGCGTTCTTGACGACAGGATTAACCTGACCGGTTTGGAAATTGAGACAATAAACGAGATGATCGACCATTTTGGGGAGCTGATCGCCGAAAAGGAAATAGAGGTCGAGGAAGCCCAGATCCGTGAGAACCAGAAGCTGGCGGAGTACAAAGGCCGTGTACGCAGCATGGAAGAAAACGGTATCATAACATACCTTGAGATTTTATTCGATTCCACAAGTTTCTCAGATCTGCTTGCGCGGATGGATTTTGTCGGAGATATAATGCGCGCAGACGAGAGAGTCTATATAAACCTTATAGCTGCCAAAGAAGAAACTGCTGCGGCAAAAGTCGACCTCGAACACACTAAATTTGAACTGGAACTGGAAAAAGAGCAGCTTGAGGAGAAGAATCTGGAGCTTGAAGAACAGCTTACGCAGGCAAACACGCTCATCGAAGAGATACAGTTGTTGCTCGAAACAGAGAAAGCATTGTACGATGAGGTTATTGCCGCTGCCGAGCGCACTCAGTCGGAAATCAACAGAAAAGTCGAAGAGCAGCGCAGAGAAGAAGAACTCAGGCGCATAGCGGAGGCGAACAGAGTGCGCGGAACCGGGCAGCTAAGATGGCCTGTGCCGGGTTTTGGAACAATAACCAGCGAATACGGCGTGAGAATACATCCGGTGTTTAGGGTCAACAGGATGCACTGGGGGATCGATATCGGCGCGCCCCATGGGGCTAATGTCATTGCCGCCGACACAGGAACCGTTATAACATCATCTTATGATTACTCCTACGGTAACTTTATAGTGATTAACCATGGCAACGGGACAACGACCCTATATGCCCATCTGAGCTCACGCAGGGTAAGCGAGGGAACGGTTGTGGTTAAAGGTGATGTAATTGGGCGTATAGGATCCACCGGGGTGTCTACCGGGCCGCATCTGCATTTTGAAGTCGCAGTGAACGGTCAGAGGGAAAACCCGGTTAAGTATCTTTGATAGGTAATAAGATGCGTATTAACCGACCTAAAGCACTGTTTGCCGTGCTGATATTCATTATATCAGCGCTGCTGTGCTTCATAATTATAGTCACGCCAATGGGCTCGCGCAGCGTTAGTTTTCGGCAGAGCCAGTATGCTGACGAGTATGTGGAGCTGCTCGGGATGATCAGCGAGCTGTATATTGGGGAACTTGACCGTGCGGCAATTCACTACGCTGCTATGGATGCTCTTGTTGCGGAGCTTGATGATTGGTCGTTTTATATAAGCCCTGAAGAATACAGCGCTTATATGGACAGCTCAAGCAACCGCTACACCGGAATCGGCGTCGAGGTTCTCCCTGACGAGGAAACGGGCGGCATGGGAGTCGTCAGGGTGTATCAGGACTCTCCTGCTGATATAGGTGGCGTGCTTGCCGGGGATGTGATAACGCATATTGACGGAGAGCCGGTTTCCGGCAGCACATTGGATATGCGTGATATGCTGGCAAGGCCTATAGGCGATTACGCGGTGCTTACCGTTATCCGAGGCGACTCGTCAGATGTGAAGCTGACGGTTATGTATGGCGAGGTTTTTGTAAATCCCGTCGTTACTGCAATTCTTGATAACAATATCGGGTATGTCAGAATAAGAAACTTTGAAGCAGAGTCCGGGGAGCAGTTTATCTCGGCAGTCGATGCTCTTATTAAAGATGGTGTTGACGGGATTATCTACGATGTGAGAGGCAACGGGGGCGGACGTGTCGTGGAAATGACTATGATTCTTGACTTTTTATTGCCTGAAGGTGAGATATTCATCCAAATAAATAAATCCGGACAGGAACTGATCACAAGGTCGGATTCGCACTGGATTGATATGCCTGCCGTCGTACTTGTTGACAGATACTCGTTTAGCGCAGCCGAGTTTTTTGCCGCGTTGCTCAGCGAATACGACTATGCCGCTGTGGTAGGGGAGCAGACAACCGGCAAGAGCCGCAGCCAGACGACGCATGAGCTGTCCAGCGGCGGGGCATTGCATATTTCGACCGGTCAGTACATGACAAAAAACAGGGTAAGCCTTTTTGATAACGGCGGATTTACCCCTGATTATGAGATTGTTTTATCAGAAGAGGATATGAATCTGCTCCTGTCGGGCAGGCTGGAACACGACAGTGACCCGCAGCTTCAACTGGCACTAAGCCTGCTTAGTGACTAGGAGTTAGGAGTTAGGAGTTAGGACCTTCTAAAACCTGTCACCCTGAGCGTAGCGAAGGGTCTTAAACGGTGTTAACTTCGCTTCACACGCAATGACATAGCAGGGTTTATAGGCACTTTCTTGGGAACGTGAGTAAAACCTCGGGGTAGAGGTAAATTACCCGAGGTTTATTTATTGCGTATTTTTATGCTGCTTCTTGTGTTCCGCCGGCTTGCCAATTGTCGAAGGCTTGCATTATAGAATTGTAAGTGTCTTTTGTGACATCGGGGAGCTTGTCGAAACCGCCAAAGAGCCTGGCGACTTCGTCAAAGCCTTTTTGCACCGCAGAGCGCATGTTATTGATCTGCTCTTCGCTTGCGTTCTCGCCAACAAGGGCTTTTGCAAAACCCATGATGCGGTCTGTCGTCTGTTTTACGCCGAAGAAACCGTCTTCGCTGATAAGCTGCTGCGCCTGAGCCCTGTCGGCTTCGCTGAGCTTGAAGCGGCCGCCTGCTCTGATCGCCCAGAAACCCTGACCGCCCGCGTCTTCTTTGCCGAGCATTGAAGAGACGAGTTTTCGGACAGCATCGGCTGCGTGATTTGTTTCCTCCCAAAGTCTGTTAATTTCAGACGGGTTGGCTGCGCCTTCTACGCTCGGGGTGTAAGTATCTACGGGGTTTCTGAAGAGTATAAGCTCCGGAGTGCCTGCACCCTTGTTGGAGTCGGGTTTGTTTGCGTTTTGATACGGGTTGTGCTGTGGCGGTGTTACCGTTACATTACCAGTTTTCATTTTAGGATCCCTCCAAATTTTATTAACGTGTCGCATCATGCATTACGCCTTATTAACTATATCGTAATTTTAAACATAAACTTTAGCGTTTTGAGTAAAAATTTATCAGGCAGCCGTCAGTGAGTATTTTTCGTTCATCTACGCTCAGGCCTGTACACTCGAGCGATATATTGATAACACCGCGGTCTGTTATTACCTTTGCGGGTATAGCCGGGCATCCTGCAAGGATTGCGGCGCGGATATCAGGAATATATATCCAGTCCCCGGCATTAAAACCAAAACCGTTGCCGCCGCTGAATGTAAATGGGATGATGCCCCAGTTGATGCAGTTTGATCGGTATCTTTTTGTTGCGTATTCATAACTGATATTCGCCAGGCCTCCGAGAACTCTCTGGCATGAGGCGGCTTGCTCCCTTGCGCTGCCGTCACCCGGCTTCGCGGCGAAGATGCAAGAGCCGACTGAGGTTTGGGCGAGTTCTCCCCCGGCTTTACCGAGGATGCTCCTGAGCTCTTCAAGCTCCGCTGTCATATCGCCGTTATACCTGGCTTCTTCGAGTTTACGTACTGCCTTGCTCGCCTGCACATAGCCGGGTACGCGGCGTGATAGAGTATGCTCCGCTAGCGCAATAGGGTTAGACCGGTAGGAAGAAGTCTCGCCGGAGGGTATGAGTTCGTCGGTTGTGGTTACAGTGTCATGAATTACAGCGCAGAGCTTTAATAGCAGGTTATCCTCAAGCTTTGAGAATTTTGGCCAATCGGTTATATTAGGGCCAAGCCGGAGCTCCGTGTTACGCTCAGGCTTGCCAACTCCGTTGTAGCAGCGTTTTTCATAAATGCTTCCATCGTAAATATATTTACGCGGCGACACAGTATACTGTATATCCGTGGCGGCAGTAAGAATGCCACCGTTTACCGCCGTGGCTGCTATAGAGCGGGCATCCATAAGCGCGACTGCGGAAATCTGGCCGTTTGTGGGTTTGGAGCCCTCACGGCTGGCGAAGTTCCGCGTTGCGTGGCGTATTGACAAGGTGTTATGCGCAGGGGTGTCGCCGGCCCCGAAGCATGGGCCGCAGAACGCCGGTTTTATTAAAGAGCCTGATTCGAGCAGAATCTCCGAAATGCCATCGCGTGTAATGGCAAGTGAAATCGGCGCGGAAGCAGGGTAAACGGATAAGTCGAAGTAACCGTTCCCTATGGATTTGCCACGAAGTATGTCTGCGGCTTCGGATATGCTCTCATACATCCCCCCGGCGCACCCAACGATGATGCCCTGTTCGCAGGCTATTTTACCCTGCTTGTTTATGCATCTCAGCAGATCCAGTTTGATGCCGCCGCTAAGCTCGCGGTTACATTCGTCCTGCGCTTGACGTAAAATGCGCTCCGGCTCGCTTTGCAGCTCATGTATTGTAAAAGCCTTAGAGGGATGAAAGGGCAATGCTATCATAGACTTCATTGCGGAAAGGTTGATTTTTATTATGGAATCGTAATATGCGCCATCCTCTAAAGATAAAATAGAATAATCATCAGGCCTGCCTACGTCCTCGTAATATGCGCGCACTTTGCCGTCCGTTACCCAAATTGAAGACAGGCAGCCGGTCTCGGTAGTCATGACATCGATACCTATGCGAAAATCCATCGAGAGCTCAGATACACCGGGCCCTGCGAACTCCAGTATTTTGTTCTTGACACAGCCTCCCGGGAAGGTCTCTTTTATCAGCGCAAGCGCGACGTCATGCGGGCCTATTCCATGCGGTATAGTGCCATCCAGCCAGACGAGCGTGACTTCGGGGGGGTCAAGGTCATATGTGTTGTTCAATAGCTGCTTTGTCAGTTCGCCGCCGCCTTCGCCTATGCCAAGTGTGCCATAGCAGCCATAACGGGTGTGGGAGTCGGACCCCAGAATCATTTTGCCGCAGCCTGTAAGGATATCCCGCGCATATTGATGTATAACGGCTTGGTTGGCAGGGACATATATCCCGCCATATTTTTTTGCGGCTGAAAGACCGAAAGCATGGTCGTCCTCGTTTATTGTGCCCCCAACCGCGCATAGGCTGTTATGGCAGTTTGTGAGGGCGTAGGGAAGGGGGAATTCGGTCATGCCGGATGCCCGCGCTGTTTGAATAATAGCCACATAGGTTATATCGTGTGAAACTAGCGCGTCGAATTTCAGGCGCATTTTTGTGTCTTCTGCGGTATGGTTTGTATTGGCGCGTTTTGAGCCGGTGCCGCTTTCTATCTTATCGTCTGGTACTTCATCATTTGACTCGGTTTCGCATAGGTTGCTGTAATGCTCATGCGCCCTCATAATTCTATAGGCAATTGTTTTCTCGCGGTTTTTACATAGCGTAGACTGCATTTTGTCACCGATTGTAACCGGTACACACGACGATATGCGGACTGCTCCGCTAAAGTATTCTGCCATGGACATTCTTGACACCTCAGTTAATATTTATGTAATATAATGTAGTATAGAATTAATGAAATATTGATGTTGTGTACACATGTTTTTGTGGGAAGTGTGGTAATATACTGGCATATCATTTTGATAACAAGCTATCCCTGCTGGCGTGATGGACGGAACACCGATCAGGCCGCAGGGATAGACCAATTTTGCCAGAGTATATGCTGTGGTTTCTTTGGAGCGGGTGATGGGGATCGAACCCACGCGGCCAGCTTGGAAGGCTGGAATTCTACCATTGAACTACACCCGCTTATATATGGTTTTTCGCTACGCTGTTCTTACCGTTAAGAACTATAACAGAAATCAAGGTAATAATCAATAGTAAATTTATGTTTGGTGAAAAATACTTTATACTTACGTTACAGTACAGAGCCTAATCAGGTTGCGTCATTTGGCTGCGGCTTTGACTACGTTACGCACTGACACTGCATCAGAAATATGCGATATGGAGTAAACTTGTGTGCGGGACTACGTCAAATCCACAGCCAAACGAGGCAACCTGAACGGCGACATTGGTGTAAACGTTATGTACGAGACCCCTGTAAAGTGTAAAATCCTTACTGAAAATCGTTACAAAGACAAATAGGAGTCGGTGACTCCTATTTGCCTAACAGATTATGAGGACAATAAAATGAAAAATATGTTTTAGCGACCCTGCACGCTTATGATACCAATTACTTATTAAGAAACCTATATGCAAATATTGCATTTGTATTAAATATCAAGAATTTATCACAAATTTTAGTAATAATTATGTGAATTAATTGTAAATTGACAGAAAATGTTACTGAAATCGTACTTGACAAAGGGAATTTAAGCAATATATACTTTTAAGGAATTAATTATATGATCATGGAGGTAGGATTATGCAAAAGTGCGACTACTGCGGTAAACAGCTTTTGGCTGGGGAGCAATGTAGGTGCCCCGCTGCGCTGGAAGTGTCGGCACATTTAATACAGGCAATCTCAGAGTTGGATGAGCGGCATTCGATTAATGAAGCAATCGTGGATTTTACGCCGCAGGCTGACAATGAGGTTTTGTGGCAACAGAAGCAACAACAGCAGCAGCAGGTACAGCAACCGGAACAGCAGGTACAGCACCTGCAACAGCAGCAGCAACAGCAGCATCTACAGCAAACAGAACAGCAACACAAACATCTGCAGCAAACGGAACAACAGCAGCAGCAACCACAGCACCGGCAAGACAGCTATCAACCGCAGCAATACGGTTTCTCGGATTTTGCTGCTAATAATGCAGGGCTTACGCCGGACAGCCCTGCGGCTGTACCGGTGAATCTGCCGCCGGACGGACAGGCATGTCATCAAGAGCCTCTCTTACCGGTTAACCGGCATGAAGGAGCGGCGCAGCTGTGCCCTTACTGCAATCGGGATAATTCTGACCGCGATGAGCCTGTATCGAACCCGGAACACCCCCCGGTTGCGGCTGCAGTTCCTCCGGAGAGGATGCGCGGCAGGGTAATGATGAAGGTTTCCGGCATATTATTGACAGTTTTTGCAGGCCTTTTTATTATCCTGACTTCCTTTAACATACTATACTTTGGGCGGGAGTTTCTGCAGAATTATTTTGATGCCGCTCATGCCGGCTTTGCATTTCATGTTAAACTGATGATATACCTTGCCTTTGGCATTATTATGGCAGGGAGTATGCTCGCTTTCGGTATCGTTGGAATTGTTGTTTCATCAAATCCAAAAAGAGGGGCGGTTACTATTTGCTTTGGCATTTTGCTTCTTATAATGAACTACCTGAGTTCGGCGGGAGCATTTTATCTGGCATTGGATTCTTTTTTACCCAGAAACTACTATGGATTTGAAGATTTGAGAATATATCTGTTGGCAACAGGTTTTTTCAGTGTGTTTTTCAACAGCGTGCTGCCGATTCTGTATATAGTCAGCGGCGCAATAAAAAGAAAAAACCGAGCCTGAAAGTAGCGGGGCTTTTGCCCGATACTACTAATCAAACGCAAGCCCGTACCAAGGCGCTGTATTGCCGGACGGGGCGGCATAGGTGATATTCTGCGGCAGCGCGAGCATGGCGAATTTTCTTGTTGACTTGCCTATGCATGGCTCGTTTGAGGTTATATCGGAGTATAACGCGGGCAGCCTTAGTATATATTCTTTTGCCGGGTACAGCGATGATACTTTGGATACTATTTCGTGTAGGCGGCGCCCTGCCTCATTAACGCGTTTATTAGCCGGCATCGCGGGGTTTGCGGAGTGCTGAGGCATTAGTAATTCTTTAATCCATACCGTATCGCCTGATTGCCGCTCGATGATCGCGCAGCCTGTGCCTGACGATGATTTGATCATATAAAGACCGCCGCCGAATAAGCCGCAAAGCCTGTTTTGGTACTCGAGTGCTTGTGTGTTTAGATTTATGTGAGGAATCTTCTTTAGCAAATGCTCTCTTAGCGCTGTATAGCTTATGGGGTCAATGCTCTCTAATACGGCATACTCAGCCGGGTCAATATTTAGCGGCGCCGCATAGTCATCAAAGCCTTTGTTCCCCGGCATTGTATACACATCAGGGCAAATCTTATCCGGCGCTGTACGATGTATCTCTCCCGGCGCCGGATAGGTGTGTTCGGTAATGTAAAACCATTCGCGCATTTCCGTTCGCATGGTATAAAATGAAAATAAGTTTTCATCTGCCGGGCACAGGACGACGGCAGGGTATCCCTTTGCGCGTGCGGTGTTAATTAGCCCTTCGGTAACCGCAGTGCCGAAACCAAGGTTCCGAAATTCGGGCAGCGATGCTACGGCGTATATCATAGCGCATGGTATAGGCGGGTTAGTGTTATCTATATGTAAATTGCCGACAGGGAGGAGGTAGCCCATTGATACAGGCTCTCCATCGCGTTCGGCTACTATGCATAAATCCGGGTTATGGTAAAAACTAAAGAACTCATCCCCGTCGCGGCTGTGAAACGAGCTGTACCAAATGCTATGCAGCTTGGCGAGTTCATCTGTGCGCGGATTTCTGGTGATAATATTACTCATACGTTTTACTGCAAATCTCCTTAATGACCCGCTCCAACTCTTTCAGGTCTATGAATGTCTCCGGCCTGCGGTTTGGATCCCGGAGCAGGGCGGCGGGGTGGTATAAAGCCATCGTTTTCATGCCGTTTATTTCATACCATTTTCCATGGTCATGAGTTATCTTGAAGTCCGCGCTGATCAAGGCTGTTGCTGCTATACGCCCGAGGCAAACGGTTATTTTCGGTTTTATCAGCTCTATCTGAGCATTCAGCCATCCGATGCAGGCCTCGCGTTCTGTGTTTGCCGGGTCGCGGTTGCCGGGGGGGCGGCATTTGACGATGTTCGCGATGAATATATTTTTGCCGCGTTCGAGGTTAATGATTTTCAGCATATCGTCAAGCAGAACGCCGGCGCGGCCGACAAACGGCTCGCCTTTGAGGTCTTCTTTTTCCCCCGGTCCTTCTCCGACGAAAAGCACCTCCGCGCAGCGGTTGCCCACGCCGAAAACGACGTTATTCCGGGTCTTATGCAAATCGCACCTACAGCAGCTGCGGCACGCTGTTTCAAGTTCTTCCCAAGATGACATCCGCGAAACCTCCAAATCGAATTAGGAATAAAGAATTAAGAATGAGGACGTGAGAGGGGTTGGGGTTGCTTCTATATAATATCATAATGAGCGCGCCGTGTCTATTTTGGATAATGTCTTTTCTATACATAATGACGAGACTTATATATGCGGATATTAGCCTTAAAGTACTGTTATCATCATTCGTAGTTTACATAATGTTAACGTAATGTTTATATAATACTGTTATAATTGTTATAGCGGAACCGAAAAACTATGCCGAGGGGGGTGGCTTGCTTATGCGAAGGGCTATCCTTGTGCTATTGTCGCTTACTATGGTGTTTGCGCTTACATCCTGCGGGGATGCAAATTACGGCTCCGAACTATCGCATGAAGATGAGGTATCGCCGACCGACGGCGATATTTCTGATGAGCCATGTCCTGATTCAACCGAGACGGATGATGCACCCACAGAACCGGGGGAGGATGACGACCCGCCACAGGATTCCAATGCTGACGATGACCCGGCAACGCCACCGGACGATGTTGCTGATAACCTTGGCGTGGATGACATCCCCTACGAGGAACCGCCGCCTTTTGATGAGATGCTACTGCAAGTTCGCGAGGACTATCTGCTGTTTCTTGACAGAACTGTACCCGACCACGGGCAGACGCTGGATGACATCAGCATAGAGCAGTATTTTGGCCGCTATAGCGGATGCGACATCGTGCGTATGGACGATGCGTTACAGCCCTTAATTTATATTAGGCAGTATTATATTTTAGGGTATCGCGGGAGGGAAGTGTTTGCGTACAAAAACGGGGTGTTTCTTGATTTGTATCACAGTTATGCGGCGAAATGGATTACAATGGAGGACCTGCGTTCTTTCGTGCCGGAGATAGCCGAAATGGATTTAAATCACATCGAGTACATCCTGACTCCATGGACAGATTCACCCGCTATGGACCCTGAAATCATTTTTGAAATACGAAGCGCATATGCAGATTATGTTATTACAAGAGAGAGCTTTTACTATGACATACCCATAACATATAGGGAGACACATATCGAACGCTATTACGGGAGTATAGGCGGATGTGACTTAGTAAAAATGTCGTTTAATAATGACCTAGGCGCAGATGCCGTTTTTACATATTATGTTGCCGGACACTACTTTTTTAATCCAAGCCGCTCCTCAAACCCCATGATACTTGCGTACAAAAGCAATACCTTGTTGCCCATCACTCACGCCTACATCGCCGGCTGGTTAACGGTGGATGACATACACGAGCTTCAAATCAGCTTCGCAAATATGTACCCTAGCTCGTTTGCGGAATTTTATGAGTACGTCGGACGGATAAACTATGGTGAGTGGGAGCGCTGGACTCCTCCAAAAGGTTGGGTTATATCCAATGGCTTGGACATTTCTCGCATTGAGCAAATTCTTTTGGATAGAATGCCGGATGATTATGGCTATTCACCGGATTACAACATTACGCATTATTTAGGAAACTACAGCGGCTGTGAGATTGTGTGTTTTTGGTTCGCTTACCGCATTACGGATGACCCGCCGATATTAGTCGCCGGGTATGAGTTTTCACGCTGGCATCATGATGTTTTCTATGCGTACAAGGATTCCGAGTTCCTCTCCATAGCTGATGCCTACAAAGCAGGCTGGCTCACAAGAGGGGATGTCCGAGAGCTCGGCCCGTTGGTTGACCCGCATTTTGAAGAGCGGAACTAGTGGTCTGTAAAGCCTAAAATTTCGTGTTGATTGTGCGGGTTTTTTTGTAAGACAAGGCGCAAGGAGGGCGAATACCCATTGGTATTTAACCGACGAGCAACGCCGTATTGCGAAAAAAGACCGTGCAAGCGACCGGAAGATTTTGGCTTTACAGACCACTAAGAGCCTTGGACAAAAAAAACTAGGAGCCTTGGACAAAAAAATAACTGTTGACAAACGTTTGCGTATCTGGTAGTATTTAGCGGCGTCCAAAGACAGTAGGTGGGTTTCGGCGGCTTTGCCGTCTTATATACCCGTAAGTCCTGCCGAGGGTGGCTGATGTTTATTAGCTGTGGCTCCGTGTCTTTTGACCGGGGCATTTTTGTACGCAATACATTTTCGGGTATGCATATATACCCAATAACGGAGGTGAAAAGAAAATATGCCAAATGCAAAGGTTTTAAGTGAGAAAAAGCTGATTGTTGAAGAACTGACCGGAAAGCTGAAGAAGAAATCAGGCGTTTTCGTCGATTACTCAGGCATCAGCGTAAACGAGGACACGGAACTGCGTGTCAAGATGCGCGAAGCGAGCGTTGATTACACAGTCGTAAAAAACACGCTGATGCGATTTGCTATCAAGAACGTGGGCTTTGAAGACCTTGACCCGATTTTCCACGGGACAACCTCGCTTGCTGTAAGTAATGACGATCCGATTGCCCCTGCCAGAATCGTAAAAGAGTATGCCGACAAGTACACAAACTACTTTGAGATCAAGGGCGGCTTCATGGACGGCAAGACCCTTACAGTAGATGAAGTGAAGGCCATTGCGGGTATTCCGCCGCTGCCGATCTTACAAGCGCAGCTGCTCGGGACAATGCTGGCACCGATAACAAGCCTGGCTATCGTACTCAAAGCAATCGCAGAAAACGGCGGGAAATCCGCAGACAAAGCTGATGAAGCGCCATCTGATGCAGCCGCTCCGGTTGCAGAAGCAAAAGCAGAAGCACCTGCAGAGCCGGCTGAAGAAGCGCCGGTAGCAGCAAAGCCAGAAATTCCGGCGGAGCCAGCCGAAGAAGCAAAGGCGGAAGCCGTAGCAGAAGCTCCGGCAGAGGCAGCAGCGGAAGCTCCGGCAGAAGCAGCAGCGGAAGCCGTCGCAGAAGCACCGGCAGAAGCAGCAGCGGAAGCCGTTGTAGAAGCCCCGGCAGAGGCAGCGGCGGAAGCTGTAGCAGAAGCTCCGGCAGAGGCCGCAGCGGAAGCTGCCGAGGAAGCGCCTGCAAAGGCAGCTCCGGCGAAAAAAGCAGCAAAGAAGCCCGCAGAAGCTGAGACTGCTCCCGAAAGCCCGGATGAAGATGCTTCTGAGACACCGGTTGAAGCAAAAGCAAAGAAAACCGCAAAAAAACCCGCTAAAAAAGCAACTGAGCCGGAAGAGGCTGAGACAGAAAAACAGCCGGAAGAGTAAGAGACGGCAAATTAACTAAATTAATGGAGGTATAATAAAAATGGCTAGTGAAAAACTTACCGCTCTGATTGATCAGATCAAAGCCCTGACCGTAATCGAGCTATCTGACTTAGTGAAAGCCCTGGAAGAAGAATTCGGTGTATCAGCCGCCGCAATGGCAGCTCCCGCAGCAGGCGGGGCAACAGCCGCAGCAGTAGAAGAGCAGACGGAGTTCGATGTGGTTATGACCAGCTTCGGAGCCGAGAAGATCAAGGTCATCAAAGAAGTCCGCGCGATAACAGGTCTCGGCCTTGCAGAAGCAAAGGCTCTGGTCGAAGGCGTTCCGGCAACAATAAAGCAAGCTGTCAGCAAAGACGACGCCAACGCAATCAAAGACAGCCTCGCCGCAGTAGGCGCTACTGTAGAAGTGAAATAGCTGTCCGGGCGCAAGCCTAAAAGACAATCATCAAAAATGAGGCCGGGTGCTTATCCGGCCTCATTGAGCAACGTTGTTATCAAATTAAGCAAATCTTGCGATGCTTTGTCTATTTCAATAAGACAGTCGGTTGTACGTTCGGGATTCTTACCCATCATGGCGATTTGCGTCATTCCGATTATAGCATTCATTTGCGTCAGCATTTCATGGTTCATCTCAAGGAGAAACTCCATTTTAGCCTGCTTGCTTTTCGCGGCGAGCTCTTTATCAATTATCTGACGTGTCTGGTCTATCATTTTAATTTGGTTGCGGACTCTCAGCTTGACGATATCAGGGGTAAACGGCTTGATAATGTAATCTGCGGCGCCAAGGGACAAGCCCTTTCTCTCGTCTTCGACTTCGCGCAGGCCGGAAATAAATATTACGGGGATATCCTTTGTGTTTGCAGACTGCTTGAGTTCCGAAAGAACCTCATGGCCGTCCATTTCCGGCATGACGATATCCAGTAAAATCACATCCGGCTTACGCTCGCTTGCCAATTCTACAGCTTCATTACTATCTTTTACAGCATATACATTATACTCCGGTCTGAGAATATCTGACAGTGCAGCCAAAACCGATGTCTCGTCGTCAATTATCAGGATGCTGTAATTTTTGCCTTCTTTCATAACATATTACACCGTGTTCCTTAGTTTAGATAACGTCTGAGCCGCGAGCTTGAAATCATAATTCTCTATCTGCCCGGCCAGTTCAAGCCCGCCCGGAATTGAGCGGATGTCGGATAGCATGTTCACACACTCAGCATCCCTGCATTCCAGCATTATTTCAAGTTTATCAAATAAATCCCGGGCTTGCTCGCCGGTGAGCGGCGCTGCGGCTTCGGTATTGTCAGATTCTTCGAGCAGCGGCTGTAAATCTATCAGGACTTGCTCCAGTTCGGTTTTTAGGGAGGTTAGGCTGTCCTCCGATATCGGCAGAGCCTCATCTTTGAGCATTTGCTCCATTTTAGCGGCAGCATCGGTCAATCCGGACATACCTATGAAGTCCGCATTTGTCTTCAGAGAGTGCGCCAGCCTATGCGCAAGGGAAATATCGCCTGTATTGATTGCCTGCGAAATCTCCTCAAATCTTGTCTGGTTGTTTTTGACAAATTTCGTCTTCAGCATTTTCTGTAGGTCATCGTCGTTGCCGGTGTGCTTGGCGCTATTTATATCAACGTTCTCAACAGGCGTTAAATACTTCAGCAGAACGCGCCATAACTCCTGAGAGGTGAATGGCTTGCCTAAACAATCGGGTATGCCGTGTTTTCTGTATTTCTCAATATCGCCGACCATAATGCTTGCAGTCATCGCCACGACAGGTGTGCCGGTGCCTATTGCCATTATCTCCGATGCAGCCTCGATACCATCCATGAGCGGCATAAACATATCCATAAATATCATATCGAAAGGCCGTAGATTTTTCTTCTGACGTTTACGCACCATTTCAACGCTGATTTTGCCGTTTGCCGCAACAATTGTTTCAAGGCCTACTCTGGCTAGATGCTCGCAAATTACTTCCTGGTTCATGGGGTTATCATCGCATACCAGTACCAAACCTTTAAAATGCGGCTTCGGCAGCTGGGATAGTTTATTGCTGTCAAGCGAATCGTCAGGTTCAGTTGATGATTTTAGCGTAATTTCAAAGAAAAACTTGCTTCCGACATCAGGTGTGCTTTCTACTTTCAGCTCTCCGCCCATCAGCTCGACTATGCTTCTTGTTATCGCAAGTCCCAGCCCGGTACCGCCATAATTACGGGTCGTGCTGGAGTCGGCTTGAATAAACGGGTCGAAAATCTTGCCGACCTGTTTTTGGGTCATACCCACACCGCTGTCCTTTATCTCAAAGTATATCGTTTTTTCATCTTCGGTCGATTTTGTTATAATTGAAGTGAAGTTTATTGAGCCTGTGCTTGTGAACTTTGCGGCATTGGATAGCAGGTTCATGAACACCTGGTATAGCCTGACAGGGTCGCCAATGAGCTTTTCACCGACCAAAGGCTCTGTATCGAAGACCAGCTCAAGCCCTTTCTCGGATATCTCAGGCAGAATTACAGACTGGCAGCGGGAGTAAACATCCTGCAAGTCAAACGTAACATTCTCAAGCTCCACCTTTCCGCTTTCTATTTTTGAAATATCAAGAATATCGTTAACAATATGCAATAGCCATTTTGTGCTTTCATGGATTTTCACGAGATAGTCTTTTACTTGATCCGAGGTTCCGCTTATCTGCGCGTCAAGCGCCAGCTCCGTGAAACCAATGATGCTGTTCATGGGGGTTCGGATTTCGTGGCTCATCGTTGCAAGGAAACGGCTCTTTGCTTTACTGCTTTCCTCTGCGACCTCAGCTCTGCGTATTTCTTCGATAATAGCTTTTTGCTGGCGTAAGTCACGCGTGTATCCTGCTACGGCATAGCCGTCCTCATATTCGACTCTGACAAGTATTACCTCAGAGGGCATAAGCGTGCCATCGAGCATTTTATATGTCCATTCAAACTCGTGGCGGCCTTCTTCAAAAGCTTTGTCAATACATTCGTTTACCTTTATGTCCGAGCGGGAGCCGTCAGGCTGGAACTCGGGGTAAAGCTCTGAGTATCTTTCGAGACATTCCTGCTTGTCCTTGAATCCAAAGAGCTTGACCGCCGCCTCGTTGCAGTCGATCATCTTCCTGTCGGTATCCCATAAACGTGTACACAGGGGGGTCATGTCGAGCAGAATCCTCGTCCGTTCGTTCGCGCGGGCTATTTCATCGACCATGTTCTCTAGGTTGTCGGAGTAGGTCTTGACTGCGGCTTGAACATGCGTATAGAGAATCTGGTTTGATATGCGCTTTTGAAGCAGGGGCCCCGAGAAAGGCTTTGTGATATAGTCCACAGCGCCTAGGCTGAACCCCAGCCTCTCGCTTTCCTCATCGCTTTTTGAGGTGAGGAATATGATTGGTATATCCTTATAGCGGTCGTTGTTTTTCAATACCTTGATTGTTTCAAAACCGTCCATCCCCGGCATTTCCACATCTAAAAGGATCAGGTCGGGCAAGTCATGCTCGAGGTTTTCAAAAAGCGTAGCGGCAGACTGGACGGTGTAAACCTTATAAAACGCCTGGAGCAGGCTCTTCCCCTGGCTTAGCGTTGCCAGATTGTCATCTACTAAAACTATTTTGTAACGAGTGTTATCCATCTTAGCGCCCCCTTAATTATCATAGCAAATCTGCTGCGTTCCTGTACTTTCCTTGGTCTATTTTCCGGCGGATGGTCGTTATAAGGTCGTTATCGGTTGTGTACTCGTAATTCTCGAGCTCTGACATGGTTTCGTCTATTAAGTCAATGTCGTAATTCTCGCAGGCCTGCTTTAGCTGCTGTAGGAGGTCCTTATCAGGGGCTTCTTTTTGTTGCTTTTCCTTCGTGATGAGCTTCGTAAGCGCGTATTCAATGTCGCTCACAAGCTGTGAAACTGCGGTGTAGAACGTATGGTTGTTTGCTAAAATAAACTCATGGTTGCCGGAATCAGCCGCGTTTTCAAGAGCTTCTGCCTGATCGCCGACAGAAAACGCGAATATCCCGCGGCTTGATCCTTTTATGCCGTGCACTATCACGGAGTAATCGCTTAAATTGCTAAAATCGACATTCAACACATGCTCAAGCAGCGGGGATGTGTTTCTGGCGTATGATTGTAAAATACTAAAGAATGTATCCTCGTCATAACCATAATGGGCAATGCCGTTATTGAGTTCCAAGCCGGGGATTATCTCATCGTAGATACGTCTTTCGTTAATGCGGTTTATATCCATGTGAATGACCTGATCGGTAAGCAATGCCTCCGCATCTTTATCCCTCACCCAATGCTTGAGCGCGGCATCAAGGCGGTTGAGGTCTATGGGTTTCGATATAAAGGCTTGAAAACCTCTGCTCAGGAACATTTGCTCATTGCCGACTATGGCGTTGGCGGTCAGGGCGATAATCGGTATCTCCCTGGCGTACTGTGTGCCTATTTCCTCGCGGATGATCCGGGTTGCTTCGATACCATCCATCTCCGGCATCATATGGTCCATAAAAATCGCGTTGTATCTGACGTTTTCGCTGATTATGGCGTCAACAGCCTGCTGCCCGCTTGTTACGCAGTCGATTTTCATTCCGTATAAGCTCATCAAGCCCTTCGCCACATCGAGATTCGTGGGGTTGTCGTCAACGAGGAGGACGCGGGCGTAGGATAGGTTGACGCGCATGATTTTTACGCTTTCGAATTTTTTTATCGAATAGTGGAAGTTTCTCAGGCTGTCAACAATATCAGGGCCTATTACTGCATCGCTCACATACTTCTGCCTCAGCCTGACCGTGAAAATGCTGCCTTTTCCATACTCGCTCTCGGCAGTGATAGTGCCGCCCATCATTTCAGCTACCTTTTTTGAGATGGAAAGACCGAGGCCGGTGCCCTCAATCCTGCGCCCGGTTTCCCGGTTGTCCTCTTCCATTTTGGTATAAAGCGTGAACAGCTTGCCGATATCCTCCTGCCGTATGCCGATGCCTGTATCGCTGACCCGTATCGTTACCCATATGTCGCCGCTGTCTTGGGTGCAGGTAACTTCCAGCTCCACAGTCCCTTCGATAGTGAACTTGAAAGCGTTTGAGAGAAGGTTGTTCAGGATTTGCTTTATCCGCAGCTCATCGCCGTATAGATAGTTGGGGAGTCCCTCGTTGATATTCAGAACAAACTTGACCGGCTTTTCGCCGATGTAAAGTATGCTTTGGGTGATTGCGTCGTTGAGCAGGCTCGGGAGGTCGTAAACAAGCGGATTGAGAACCAGCTTCTCTGCTTCGATTTTCGATATGTCAAGGATGTCGTTTACCAGATACAGCAGTGTTTCGCCTGCACGGTATACTTTTATAAGATTTGAATGTGCTTCGCTGTCGAGCGCAGCGGTCTCGAGGGTAAGCTCCGTCAGGCCGAGAACCGCGGTCAGCGGGGTGCGCATCTCATGGCTCATGTTAGCAAGGAAATTGCTTTTAGCGCGTGAGGCCGTCTGCGCGGCTTCCTCCATCTCTTTGCGGTGGGTGATATCGTATGCTATGCAGATAACCCCGGATATGACACCTTCGTTGTATAGCGGAGATTTTAGGACTTCAAAATACGGCGTTGTGCCGTCGGCGGCAGGAATCCGTCCCTCCAGCATTACCAGCCGGTTTTCGTTTATAACGGTTTTATCCGCTTCTTCGTATTGCGTTACCATATCGGCAGTCAGGTTGAGATAGTCGCTGCGCTTGCCTAATATATCGCTCTCGCTGTAGGCAAAGTGTTCCTCAAACTGCTTATTTACGCGTATGAATTTTAGCTCCAGATCCTTTGCGTATATATGCTCGGGCACGGAGTTGAAGATGCTCTCCAGCATGGATTTCTCGAGAGCAAGCTCTCGTTGAAGCTTGTTTTTCTGCTTGTTGTGTCTATGGTTGACAATCAGGAAGATGCTCGTGCCGATTACTAACAGCGAGCTGATTATGGATAGTATGATCATTGCTGTGAAAAACTCGGGATTTGATTCCCATATGGGTGGGATTGAATTTATTATTTCCGAATCGGCAGGCAGGTAAGCGGCGCTGATATCGAATCGGATCAGCTGTTCATTATCGAAGACCCAGCGGTTAAGGTTGACGGAATTGTGAAGTATAGGGATATCCTCGGCATTTGCACCATCGAGGAGCTTTAGCAGCATCTCACTGATTTCCACACCGTACCGATAGTAGTCCAGAGTTTTGCCGCCTATCGCGTTATACCCGAGATCTGCCGAGTAAATAGAAAAGATAGGAACACTGCAGCTTCTCTCCAGCAAACGCTTCATTTCGCTCATTGAATAGTACTGGTGGTCGGCATCTACAAAATATGTACCGATGAATACCAAGCTGTCATCAGGCAGCGCGCTCATATGCGCCAGCAGGGCATCGAAGCTGATGTTCTCGTTATATTCTATATTGAAGCGGTTCTCCAGCGGCTTGAGATCCGCTTCAATGGCATCTCTGTACTGGATGCCCTCGGCTGTGTAGTCGTTGACAACAAATATATTCTTTGTATCCGGGAAAATGTCCAGTGCGGCTTGGATGGTCTCAAATGCTTCCTTGCTTTTTACAATGCCCGTGAAGAAGTGCGCATGTTCTTGGATAATCGCGTTGTAATTTTCACTGACGCCGTAGAACAAAACAGGCACGTTGCGGAAGAACAGATAATAGTAATCCTTAAGAAAATCCAAAGCGACATCGCCTGAAACGATTACAGCCGCGATGTTTCGGGAGATACAGTCGGCGCGAAGAAGAAAGGCTATGTGCGATAAGTTGAACTGGTCCCTGACGAAGCGTTTTGAGTCTAGGTTCACCGTCATCCATTCGATGGAGCTGTCTTCTTCAAACCGGCTTCTCAGAGCTGTGTTGAATCTGTCCTCCCTGTCTGTTTCGATGCTGGAGGAAACGATGTGAACGATGGTCTTTCTCTGGTTAAGCTCAGGCAGGGGCAGGGCTTCTAATATACGGCTCGCGCTGCCGTTATTCCTCATGGTTTCAAGAGCCGAAGCCAGCAGCGGGATCAGCGCTTCATGTTTTTTGTTAAGGTAGAGGTGCTCTGTCAGCTTGTCTACTTGCCCTGCGCGTGTCACGTTGTGCCTGTCGGTAAGGGTTTCATGGTCGCGCTCAACCAAAATAGCGACATCGAAGTCGCCGTTTACCAGCCCGTTGAGTACGGAGCGGTTTGTTTCGTTTTCGGTTATGGTTACGTTTTCGGGAAGCCTTTCGAGTATGTACGTCCGGTTTTCAAGGATCCCTACATGCAGGCCGTCGAGCTCGGCCCAGCTGTTGATTTGAATGCTACTGCCTTCAGGCGCGAAAACAAGCACATTGTTGTTTTCGAGTGGGACAGGCACTTGCAGGAGATTGGTATATACTGTATGAAGATTCGGGTATGCCGCGATTACGCCGTCTACAATCCCTTCGTCAGCCTGTGAATAGCCTTCTCTGACGGTCGGGCACACGAAATCGACGTTATGGCGGATGTTCCTCAATGCGAGGTATACGAGCCTGTCTACTGCAAGGATCTGGTTGTCGGTAGTCGCTATAACAAGGTGGCTTTGCTGCGGCGCGGCGTTTGGCGCATCGTCTTGCGCAAGCGCATACGGCGTTAATGAGATAAGCGGCAAAAGCACCGCAAGAATGTATGCGCATATTTGCCTGCGTACACGCCGGTATCTCATTTACATCCTCCCCCTATCATCAGGTACGGTGTCTGATTATCTCTGCTGCCGCAGTTAACGCAGTTGATTATCGTTATATAAGGTGGATTCCATGCTGTGATAATGTGTAACGATACGATTATATCACTAACGCTGTGCGTTTACAATAAAAGTTTTAATTAACTATTAAGAAATTTTGAACAATCTTCGTAAATAATGCAATTGTAATTTTACACTTTATGGTGTAAAATTACAACTATTAAATAAGAGGGTTTTATTTAGACTTACGATTAAGGTTACTGGTCACGCGGTTATTAAAGTCTATACCGTGCCTTACGCTCGGACGGCTATTTCTGTGCCCCTTGTCGCTCAATGAAACATCGTGTTTCAATTCGCGAACGCTCCACCATCCATGGTTGCGCTCTGCGGGGCACATAAATAGCCATCCTCACCGGCAGTGACAATACTCTGTGACCCCGTGACTAGTAAAAATTAAGGAGCGATGTATGCCGGGTGTTTATTTTTGTGGGATTGTTGAGAAGAAGATGCTTGCCGATGGGATATTTCAGTTTACCGTTTTCGGCGGGGAAATGGCACGGGAGGCCAGGGCGGGGCAGTTTCTTCATATTAGATGCGGCGGGGAGAGGATTTTGCGCAGGCCGATCAGTATTGCCGGGGTAATGGCTGATAGCTGTTTGGTTACGTTTGTGATTGATACGGTTGGCGCCGGAACGAAGTGGCTGGCCGGGCGGGAGATAGGGGATACGCTTGATATCCTTGGTCCGCTTGGCAGGGGTTTTGATCTGCCGTCGGGCAGTTTTGCTGTTGTCGGCGGGGGTGTTGGCGTTCCTCCGCTGTTATTTGCAGCGTGCTGCGCTGAGGGCGGCGTTACTGCGGTGCTTGGTTTCCGTGATGAGAATAAAATGATGCTTGTTGATGATTTTGAGGCTGTGTGCGACAAGGTTTTTGTCACGACGGATAATGGGGGATATGGCATACATGGCACGGTCATGCAGCCGCTTGAGCGACTGCTGAAGGACGGCAGGCACGGTGCTGTAGGCGCAGTGCTGACCTGCGGGCCTCATGCTATGATGTCTGCTGTCGCCAAGCTTTGCAGGCAGTTTGGTATCCTTTGCCAGGCATCGCTGGAGGAGCGGATGGGGTGCGGTGTCGGGGCTTGCCTTGTATGTGCCTGCAAGACTGTGTCAGGCGGCATCGAGCGTATGAGCCATGTCTGCAAAGACGGCCCTGTGTTCGATGCGGCAGAAGTGGTTTGGTGAACGGAACACAGGGACGGTTCTTACATTCTAATAAAAGAAATATGTTTTTGATAGCTTGTGGCCGAAGACCGGCTTAGGAGGTTTAATTTTGGAATATGCCGTATGTTTTGCGGGTGTTCATTTTAAGAATCCAATCGTTACTGTATCCGGGACGTTTGGGTTCGGGCGTGAGTATGGGGAGTATTATGATTTATCCGAGCTGGGCGGTATTTGCGTAAAGGGGCTTACCGCTGCAGAGCGCTTGGGCAATCCGCCGCCGCGCATTGCCGAGACACCTATGGGGATGCTCAACAGCGTGGGGTTGCAAAATCCCGGCGTGGATGCGTTTATCAAAGACGAACTGCCTTTCCTGCGTAGTTTTTATACTGTGGTCATCGCTAATATTTCCGGGAACACTATTGATGAGTTCATTATGATGGCAGAGAAGTTATCGGATGCGGGTGTTGATATAATTGAAGCTAATATTTCCTGCCCAAATGTCAAAGCCGGAGGTATGCAGTTCGGCGTGACGGCCGAGGGCGCGTTCTCCGTGACGGAAGCCGTGCGGAAGCACTCGAAAGTGCCTGTGATGACTAAACTGTCGCCTAATGTTACTAATATAGCAGAAATTGCTAAAGCGGCGGAGGATGCGGGAGCGGATGCGATATCGCTAATTAATACAGTTTTGGGGATGCGGATTGACTTAGCGACACATAAGCCGGTGCTTCATAATAACGTCGGTGGCCTCTCGGGGCCTGCTATATTCCCGATTGCTGTCAGGATGGTCTGGCAGACGGCTTCGGCTGTGAAGATTCCCGTTATGGGTATGGGGGGAGTGGCGAGCGGTGAGGATGCCGCTGAAATGATGCTTGCAGGGGCAAGCCTAGTCGGTGTAGGGACTGCAGTGATTTCCGATCCTTATGCGCCGATTAAGATAATCAAGGAACTGGGTGGATATTGCGAAAGCCGTGGTATCAGCGCAGCTAATGAGCTGACCGGCAAAGTCATATTGAATTGATGCAGTTTTAATGATAAACGGAACGCAAGAACTGCCCCCGCGTTACACTTGCGTTAATAAAGAAAGGGTTACTGGTCACGCCCTGCCACGAAAAGCCTCTGATCTTCAGCGAAAATGCTAAGCGGGGAACGGACTGCGAGCGTGGGTAAATTCTCGTCCTCACATTGAAGTAAATTTGCAACATTGTGCCCGCAAGCATTTTGTCGTGAATCTCAGAGACTTTCCCTGGCAGGGCGTGACCAGTAGCAAGAAAGGTGAGTGTGAGTTGACTAAGATTTTTTTGATTCGCCATGCAGAGGCGGATGGTAATATTTACAGGCGGGCGCATGGGCATTTTGACGGGAAGATCACGTTTACGGGTCATGCGCAAATTGAGTGTCTGAGGGAGCGTTTCGTAGGCGAACATATTGACGTTGTTTATTCAAGCGACCTTACAAGGGCTTGCACTACGGCTGCGGCTATTAGCCTGCCGCGCAGCTTGGAGATCAATAAGACGGAAATGCTCCGCGAGGTTAATGTCGGCGGTTGGGAGGATAAGGCTTGGGGTGATATTGAGCATGACGACCCCGTGATGTGCGCCAATTTCGGGAAAGACCCCGCGATGTGGAGCGTTGAGGGCAGTGAAGATTACGCCGATGTGCAAAAACGCATGAAGGCGTGCATAGATGCAATAGGGGAGCGGCACGACGGGGAAACGGCGGCAGTGTTTTCCCATGGCTTTGCTATCCGCGCTCTTATGTGTATGCTGTATGAAGTAGCTTCGCACGAAACACATAAGATACCGTATTGCGATAACACTGCGGTAGCGCTTCTCTTTTGGGATAAGGGAAAGATAACGGTGGAATATCGCAGCGACAATTCGCACCTGCGTAATGAGATAAGCACTTTCGCAAAGCAGACCTGGTGGCGCGCGGATAAGGAGCTGATCAGGGAAAACCTTAGGTATGCCGATTTTGAGCCGGAGCGCGACAGGGGATTTCTTGATAAGCATTGCGGGGATGTGAACCTTTTTCATAATACCGATATGAAATGCATGGTTTTTCTTGCCGATGAACCCATTGGCTTCATGGGGCTGGATGCAAGCGGCAGCGATGCGGTTAGCATTGAATGTATTTTCGTAAGACGCGGGGAAATGTTTGCCAGCTTTTTTGTGCAGTTTATAGGTCAGGCTGCTTATGTTGCGCGAAAGCTGGGGAAGAAGGCGCTGCTTATCAGCGAAGCGGCGGTGAATCAAGCGGCGAACCAAGGTGAGAATCAGGGAGAGAACCAGGGGGAGAACCAAGCGGTGGTTCTTCTTTCGCAGCATGGTTTTATCGAATTTAAGGATTGCCGGCATAAGCATCCGTTGGTAAGGGAAGTTTGAGGTCATAGACTGCGTGCGCTTTCACGCTACTCATAAGGCTTCAATATCTTCCTAAAGCAAGAGTGGTATTTATTGTGAGGTTACCGACATGAAGAAACCGGACAGCAAAACTGCCGCAGTTATACTTGCCGTATTGTTCCTAGCTGCAATAGCCGCGAGCACAGCCTATTCAAGGACCGCAGCGGAACAGCAGAAGACGCTCATAGAGCTGGCACTGCCGCAGTCCGCGACGTTGCAGTGGAATTATGAGACGAGAAGCACGATGCGCCCGGCAAGCGAAGAGGAGCGGGATAGGGGCAACGGGGTTGGATGGGTGACGGAGGTTCTTGTACCGTTTGAGGCGTACAGCGGGCATATGGGCGAAATCGTGGGTTCTGCCGCAACCTTGACCTTAGACGGCAGCGATGAGCCGAGCCCCGCGCAGAATCTGCTCAGAAGCAACCTTGATAACGGTGATGTGCTGATGGTTCTTGGATACACGGGTTCAACCCAGCCGGTTGCAGGCGGAGGAGTGACAGTCGGTATCGAGCATGTGGGGCTCACCGAGTTTAGCAACCTGATACCGCCGGAAGCCATCCACAGGGACAGCCATACGGGGGAGCATTATTTGTTCACCGTCAGGCATGGAAACGGCGCATGGGGACGCGAATATTATGTGCAAAGGGAGAGCGTGACTTTTGGGGTGCCGTCTAGAGTCGGAGACCTCGCATTTGTGCTGACACCCAATCTTGCAGGCACGCCGGTCGTAGTATGGTCTGAGGCTTCGCTCTCCATAAACTCACCCGTGAGGTTTTCCGACTCAATGCTAAGGATATATAATCAGGGCAGTCAAGACAGGGAAGACGGACCTTCGGGGAATATTGGCTTGCCGGGCAGCCCCGATCAAAGCCCCGGCGCGGTCGCCGATGCCGGAAGCAAAGAAAACACAATCCGCATTCTTGAACCTATTTCCTCAAAGGAGAATCCATATGTACCGGGACTGATTACAGGGTTTACACACATATACATAAATATGTTCAAAGAACTGTATCCGGAAGTTGAAATCATAACCGAGTCCTACGCGGATGAGTGGGACTGGTATCCCACCTACAGCCAACTGACTGCGCTTGTCACAAGGCTGATAGCCGACCCGCCGGACATATTCTTGTTTGATCCTACGATGATTTCGTTTGAGAAGATGAACATAGAGGCGGTCTTTACGGATTTGAACGTGTTCATAGACGGAGAAAGGGGCATAGACCGCGCTGATTATTTTGAGAATATATTATCCGCGATGGAGACACGCGGGGGACTGTACCATATCAGCCCTTATATCGGTTTTGACATGGTAATGCTCAACAAGCAGTTGTTTGAGCTTATCGGCGTCGATACCGATACTATAACGAGCATAACGATGCAAGAACGCTTGGATTATTACGACATGGTTGCCGAAGCCCGCGAAAGGCCTTTCGCGTTCAGTAATAGCTTCAGTTTCGTCGATGTGTTGCTCAGTGAGAAGCTGTATGACGTGGATACGGGTGCCGTCAGCGCGGACACCGAGGTAATGAGGGAGAACATAAAGAGGGCGATGGAAATACCGATAGGGTTTTACACCCGTTTCACCCCGGAGAGGTGGACACCCGGCGGAATAATCAGCGGATCGGCCGGTAATAACGACTTTCTAAGCGAAGATGGCAGAACGTATCTATTCTACCCGTTTGCTCGTGATCATGGGCCTGATTACACCCGTGTTTTCTTTTTACAGGATTATCCCGCGATGAGGTATTCCCTCCCTGTGCACTATGTTTCAGGAAACGGGGAGATAAGGTTCACATCCGGCCCGTATTCGACGTTTTCCATATTGCGGCAAAGCCCGAATCAGGACTTGGCGTGGGAGTTCGTGCGGCTTATAATGGAATATCAGGACAGCATGGAGCGAGAGTTAGATTCCCCCCTGAGTGTCTGGGAGGATCCTAATGCGGGGTATATAGGGACATCCCATTTCCCTGTCAATAGGGCGAGGTTTGATAATCAGGTAGGGGCCAGAGTGGGTGACATCCTAGAGGTTTTCGTAAGATGGGTCGGTCTTCAAAGCATTGTTGCCGATGTAGGGGCGTATAAAGCGGAGCGGGTGCCGGCTTGCATGGATTACTTCAGGAATCTCATGGAAATGCTCAACTTCGAGAACAGACGCAACATGGCTGTTTTTCAGGAGCTGGTCTACCCGGATATCTGGCTGCTGCACACGGGCCAGCAGACGGTAGAACGCACGATGGCAAACATACAGAGCAGGCTGGAGCTTTATGTTAACGAATAGATTGGAGCCGTTATGCAGAAAATTAAGAAGCACCCGCTTCGCAATAGGAAGATATGGTTCTTGATTATCCCGAGTCTTATCGGGATGTCTGCGTTTTACTTTATACCGGCGGCGGTATCGCTGTTCTATGCCTTTACGGACGCGACGGGAGGCTTTGCCGGTTTTGTCAATTTTACGGATCTGATGTCAAATACGGCCTTTCGGCTCGCTTCACGTAACTCTTTGCTGTTCATTGCGGCGAGCCTGACGCTCACAATGACGATTTCATTCATACTGGCGCAGGCGCTGCAAAAGCTGCCCTACAGGAAAACCTTCATGATTGCCTTCATGCTTCCGCTTATAATCCCGTCCGGGGCTGTGGTTTTCTTCTGGAACGCGCTGTTTGCCGACAACGGGGCTATCAACAGCATACTGATTCAATACAATATGCCCACTGTTCCCTGGCTAGCCACGAGCTGGTCTTTCTGGGTAATACTGGTCGTCTTTCTGTTTAAGAACATCGGGTTTAACCTTGTATTGTTTATGGCAGGCTTCCAGTTTATACCGGGCGAGTATTATGAAGTGGCCAGAATGGAGGGTGCGGGTGTTTTCTCGACTTTCCGCCATGTCACGTTTATTTATATAATCCCAACGACATTTCTGGTCTTTATGATGTCAATAATCAACTCATTTCGCATATTCCGGGAGATATACCTATTGTACGGCCAGTACCCGCATCAGGATGTATATATGCTCCAGCATTTCATGAACAACCAGTTCATCTTTGCCAATATGCAAAGGCTCTCAGCGACTGCAACGATACTGTCCGCCGGGGTCGTTATTCTAGTGATAGGCGTGTTCGCAGCCCAGAGGAAAATCACTGATACGTTTGGTTAGGGCGATGGCGCAAATCTCTTTCGTATCCCTCGTCTACTAAAGCGGTCTTCGACCGCAAGTTGTCAGTTGTCAGTTGTCAGTGGACGATGGAACGAGATTCTTGTTCTTTATTGCGGTTGTGCGCCATTAAGGTACTGACAACTGATAACTGAAAACTGACAACTGCGGCTTGCCCGCGTTAGGAGTTTTGATGAAGAAACTATCGCTAAGAATACGGTTGGTGATTGTCGGCGCTGCGGCTTTGCTGAGTCTGCTGCCTGTCATATTCATATTCGCAAACTCATTCATGGGAGCCGATGAAGCCGCTGCGCGTTACACCAGTCAGGTGACGGCACATAACAGCACCGGGGTCATATCGGGGAATGTCCATTATATGGATGTTGGCTTACTGCCGGACTTGATAAGCACATCGGCCTGGCAGCGGATATTGCTTGAAGAACCAGCAAATATGCGTTTCCTGTGGAACTCCATTATTTTGGTTGTGCCGATTGTCCTGGGGCAGCTTCTGATAGCACCGCTTGCGGCATATGGGTTTGAACGCTTGAAGTCTAAGCATAAGGACAAGCTCTATTTCGCCTACATCATCACCATGCTGCTGCCTATGCAGGCGTTGCTGGTGCCCCACTTCATAGCTGCCGGGTTTTTGGGGATACAACAGAGCTATCTGGCGATAATCCTTCCAGCGGTTTTCGCACCGCTTGGGGTTTTCCTTATACGCCAGCAGATGAAGGGATATCCCAAGGAAGTGATTGAGGCTGCTGCAATAGACGGAGCAGGGGAACTACAGACCTTTTTCCGCATAGTGCTTCCAAGCATAAAACCGGCTATGATCGCGCTGACTGTCCTCGCTTTCGCGGAGGCGTGGAATATAGTCGATCAGGCTGTTGTGTTCATAAGCGAACGGTACGAGTATCCGCTGTCGGTGCATCTGTCAACCGAACTGTCGGATAACGTCGGCATAGTGTTCGCGCTGTCATCGCTGTTTATGATTCCCGCGCTGCTCATATTCATATACGGCCAAGACGACCTAAGCGAAGGCATAGGATACGCAGGAGGGAAGTAGTAACTTAGCGACTGAAAGTGCAAATGAAAAACAAGATAATTGCAGTCGCTAAGTTACAATTGAGAATTGAGAAAGGAGAATTGAGAATTAGGACGGGGAACGGTTCTGAGATGATGGCGCTTTAATCTTTGATTTGTAATTCAAAAGAAGATTATGTAAACTATAGTAAAGCCTCGTAACCTAATTCTCCATTCTCAACTCTCAATTCTCAATTGCGCTCCGCAGAGCGTGTTAGGAGTTAGGTGTTAGGTTGAAGATTAAGAAGATCCTATTTATTTTTATTATGGCAGTTGTTGTTGGGGTGGCTGTTGGGATTGTTTATTCCAGAGGGTATACGCAGTGGCATAAGCCGTTGGTTCAGGTTGTGTTGCCGCAGTCGGATATTTTCTACTGGCGGCACGAAGCCCGCAGTGAAATGCGAGCGTCTAGCGCAGCCGAGCGTGAGGGTGGTATCGTATCCGAGTGGGTAGCGGAAAATACGGTAACGCATGAAGAGTATAAAGACTCCATGGAAGAGTTGGAGTTAACGTCTGCGTCGCTGACCACCGATGGAGGGATTTTGCCCAATGTGACACGGGATATCCTGATGAGAACGCTGGATAGCGGGGATGTTGTTGTTGTGCTTGGTGACACAGGAATCAGGCAGTCGTGGGGCGGGGAGGGTGTGAGCGTACTCATAGAGTACCATGGAGCCAACCCGATTGGCAATCTTATTCCACCGGAAGCTATATATACCGACAGCCGAACCGGGGAGCTGTACGTCTTTGTTTTAGAGCGGAGGGATAGCATTGCGGTACGCGGGTTCTACGCCAAGAGGGTTGATATTACTATTGGTATTCCTATTATGGTAGGAGAGTTAATGTATATTTCGAGTCCCGACTTGGAGAATGCTTCGATTATTATTTCTTCAGATGAAGCAATATTTGACGGCTCAGCGGTTAGGATATACAGATAAAAGTGCGGGGCAGGGCAGTTATACAGAGATGCGAAGGCCGCTGTTTAGTGATAAACCCGATAGCAAAGCCGCTGGAAACTCAAAACCATTATTGACATTGGGTGGGAATAATGCTAAAGTGTGCGTTACTCGCTTTATTTACACGCAACGAACTAAGAGCATCGAAACTGGGGGTTGGTTATTATGAAGAAAAAGCTGGTTCGGTGGCCGAGACTTTTACTGGGGACGGCGGTGCTGCTGTTTGCGGGGATAATTTACGCATGGTCGCTGCTGAGATTTCCATTTGAAGCCATATGGGACAGCGAGGCACTGCTCGGGCTTAACTACACGCTGACGATAACCTTTTTCTGCATCGGCGGACTATGTTCGGGCCTTATCTCAAAAAAGACGAAGCCTATGCATCGGTTGATTTTGAGCGCGGTGCTGCTGTTTGCGGGTTTCTTCATTGCATCGCGGCTTGTAGGCGCGGAGGGTACGAGCATCGTATGGCTGTACCTTTCATACGGAGTTCTATGCGGCACGGGCATTGGCTTTGTATACAACACCGTCATCAGCGCGACGAACGCGTGGTATCCCGATAAGACAGGGTTTTCAGCCGGCATATTGCTGGCAGGCTTCGGGCTGAGCCTTATAACGTTAGGCAGCCTTGCGGAGATGCTTGGCAAGTCGGAGGCAATAGGTTGGAGGAACACATTCCTGATTATCGCTATCACGATGGGCGTTATACTGCTTGTGGCTGCATTTGTCGTAAAACCGCCTCCGCCGGATACTGTTTTTCCCGAGAAGAAAGAAAGTAAGAGAAGCAAGAAGAAAAAGAAAGTGAGGGACTATTCGACGCTCGATATGATAAAACGGCCGGCGTTTTACAAAATTTTCTTTATCATGCTTGTCCTCTCAGCCACGGGAAGCGCTGCGATTGGGTGCGCGAAAAGAATAGCGCTCGATGTCGGGGCGATTGAAGGCGAGGGTTTTCTCACGGTTGCTGTGGGCTTGCTCGGTGTCTCTAATGCTTTCGGCAGGTTTGCGATCGGATGGTTTTATGACAATATCGGCACAAGGAACACGCAGTATGTTGTCAGCGTTACTGCGGTTGCGGCTCCGCTGGCTATAGTGGCGGCGCTGTTGTCCGGTTCGCTTGCTCTGGGGGTATTGGGGCTTTGCATGTGCGGCTTCGCTTTTGGGCTGGCGCCGACGACGGGTAGCGTTTTTGTTTCAAAATTCTACGGGCCGAGAAACTTCGCGCTTAATTTCAGCGTCGTTAACCTTGTTTTGGTTCCTGCCCCATTTGCCACAACAATGGCAGGGTGGCTAAGGGATACGACAGACAGTTTCCTTATCGCGTTCATCATACTTGCAGCATTGTCGTTGATAGGCGCGATAGTAAATCTGACGATAAAGAAAGCGTAAGATACAATTCATAACGCATAATTCATAATGCATAATTAAGACGGGGAACGGATTTAGGGTAACGCACAGCACCCGCTTTCGGACAAACGTAGTAAATAAAAACAATCGAACTCATCTGCAAAACGGACACAATAATTATGGATTATGCATTGATTTTTTGGAGGGTTTATGAAGACATTGCTTTTAGGGAATGCGGCCGTTGCGCGGGGGGTTTACGAGGCCGGGTGCGCTGTGGTTTCCAGCTATCCGGGGACGCCCAGCACGGAAATCACTCAGAACATATCGGAATATAAGGAAATATACACCGAGTGGGCGCCAAACGAGAAAGTAGGCTTGGAGGTAGCGTTCGGTGCCTCGCTTGCCGGAAAACGCAGCTTCACAGGGATGAAGCATGTTGGGCTGAACGTCGCCGCAGACCCACTGTTTACTTTGTCGTACACAGGCGTAAATGCGGGGCTTGTTATTGCGGTGGCGGATGACCCGGGTATGCACTCCTCGCAGAACGAGCAGGATTCCCGCCATTACGCAAAGGCAGCGAAGGTTCCTATGCTGGAACCTGCGGATTCTTCAGAGTGCTATGAGTTCACAAAACTCGCCTTTGATATGTCAGAGAAATATGATACGCCTGTGCTTATCCGCATGTGTACCCGTGTCGGGCATTCGCAGAGCATCGTTGATATAGGGGAGCGCATAGAGCCGCCTGAGATTCCGTATGTAAAGAACGCGCCGAAATACGTTATGATGCCGGCTTACGCAAGGCCGCGCCATCCGATTGTGGAGCAGCGGATGCTTGACCTGATAGCTCTTGCGGAAGATACGCTGCTTAACCGCGTAGAAATGGGCGGTACAGAGATTGGAATCGTAACATCCGGCACAGCATATCAGTATGTAAAGGAAGTGTTCGGGGACAGCGCGAGCGTACTGAAGCTAGGCATGGTAAACCCCCTGCCCGAGAGGCTCATAATCGACTTCGCCGCGAAGGTTGATAAACTGTATGTCGTTGAAGAACTCGACAGCGTACTTGAAGACCACTGCAAAAAGCTCGGTCTGAGTGTTATCGGGAAGGAGCTATTCCCGATTATAGGAGAGCTTTCTCAGAACATGGTCGCTGAGAGATTTGGGTTGCCGGTAGGCAAGGGGCAGATGATAGAGGATGCGGTACCGATGCGGCCGCCGGTCATGTGCGCCGGATGCTCGCACAGAGGCCTGTTCTATATACTCTCGAAGATAAAAGCCGTTGTTCTCGGTGATATCGGCTGCTATACGCTGGGAGCCGCGCCTCCGCTTAGCGCGATGGATACCTGCCTGTGCATGGGGGCGTCTACCTCCGGGCTGCATGGTTTTGTCCGGGCCGGCGGCAAGAACGCGGTTTGCGTAATAGGGGATTCTACCTTTGCACACATGGGCGTAAATGGTCTGATGGATATTGCCTACAACGGTTCGGACTCGACTGTTATCATACTGGACAATTCGATAACCGGCATGACCGGTCATCAGGACAACCCTACGACCGGCTATAATATCAGGGGAGAGAAGGTCGGCAGGATTGACCTTGAAGCGCTTTGCAGGGCGATGGGGATTGAGCGCGTGAGGATTATTGACCCGAACGACCTCGTAAACTCCGAGGCGGCGATAAGAGAAGAAATGGCGGCGCCCGGACCGTCGGTCATAATAGCAAGAAGACCGTGCGCTTTGCTGAGAACGACTGAGTCAAAACCGCCTCTTGTGGTGGATACTGATAAATGCACAGGGTGCAAGCTCTGCATGAGGATAGGCTGCCCCGCAATCAGCGTGAAGGACAAGAAAGCAGCCATAAACCGCACATTATGCGTGGGCTGCGGCGTGTGCGCCCGGCTATGCAAGTTCGGGGCGCTGGTAACTTGGTGACCTGAAGTCAAATTAGAGTAAAGGATATTACTGTCACAAAGTTACAATTGAGAATTGAGAGTTGAGAATTGAGAATTAGGACGGGGAACGGTTTTGGGTATTGTATATGATGAGTTTACATTAGAATTAAAGAATGAGGTTTGCTATGAAAACTAGGAATATTATGATTGTTGGTGTTGGGGGGCAGGGGAGCTTGCTTGCCAGCAAATTGATGGGGAAGGCTTTGCTTATAGAAGGCTATGATGCGAAGGTCTCGGAGGTTCACGGCATGAGCCAGCGGGGCGGATCGGTCGTCACATACGTTCGTTACGGGGATAAGGTATACTCGCCGATAGTCGATATCGGGCAGGCGGAACTGATTGTTTCGTTTGAGCTGCTGGAGGCTGCGCGTTGGCTGAACCATCTTGCGCCGGGAGGGCGGATTGTTACAAACACGCAGCGGATAGACCCGATCCCCGTCATCATTGGCGCGGAGAAATACCCTGAGAATATCGTAGAAAAGCTTGAAGCAGCAGGAGCCGAGGTAGATGCCTTAGATGCGCTGTCGCTTGCCGAGAAAGCCGGCTCATCAAAGGCAGTGAATATTGTTATGATGGGCAGGCTGTCTAAATACTTCCCGTTCCCGGAGGAAACGTGGCAAAAAGCTTTAGAGGAGTCAGTGAAGCCTAGGTTCCTGGAGCTAAACCGCAGGGCGTTTGAATTGGGAATCAGTAATTAGAAATTAGGAATAATTGTTATATATTACGGCTTGTCCGTGTTAGGAGTTTTCTATGAAAAATTATTATCAACCGGAAATTGAATGTATGGCGCGTGGGGATATGATTAAGCTGCAAAATGAGCGGCTTGTCAGCCAAGTGAAGCATGTATGGGAAAATGTCCGTTATTACAGGCAGAAAATGGAGGCGCTGGGGGTTTCGCCCGGGGATATCAAATCCATTGACGATCTGCATAAACTGCCGTTTTTAACAAAAGACGACCTGCGCGACGCATACCCTTACGGATTGCTCGGCGTGCCGCTGGAGAATGCCGTGCGCATACAATCAACAAGCGGCACGACAGGCAAGCGTGTTGTTGCGTTCTACACACAGCATGATATCGACTTGTGGGAAGATAGCTGCGCCCGCGCTATTGCCGCTGTCGGCGGTACAAGGCAGGATGTCGTGCAGGTTGCCTACGGATACGGCCTGTTCACCGGCGGCCCGGGGCTTAACGGCGGCTCGCATAAAATCGGCAGCCTGACCTTGCCTATGTCGTCAGGGTTTACGGACAGGCAGCTCCAGTTTATGACCGACCTCGGCGCGACGATACTCTGCTGCACCCCTTCATATGCGGAATACCTCGCTGAGACGATAGAGGAATCGGGACTGCGAGATGCTCTCAAACTCAAAGCCGGGATATTCGGCGCGGAGGCATGGAGCAACGAGATGAGGCTGCGCCTGGAGGACAAGCTGGGTATCAAAGCATATGATATCTACGGCCTGACTGAAATAACCGGCCCCGGAGTATCTTTCGAGTGTTCCGAACAAACAGGAATGCATATCAACGAGGACCATTTCATAGCGGAGATCATCGACCCGGAGACAGGAGAGGTCTTACCTTTGGGCACAAAAGGTGAGATTGTATTCACCTGCATAACAAAACAGGGCTTCCCGCTGCTGCGCTACAGGACGCGCGACATCTGCGTTCTTACCCGGGACGAGTGTTCATGCGGAAGGACGCTTGTTAAAATGTCTAAGCTGATGGGCCGCAGCGATGATATGCTCATCATAAGAGGCGTAAATGTTTTCCCATCTCAGATTGAAACTGTGTTGATGAGCTACGGTCTATCCGCGAACTACCAACTGATAGTCGACAGGGTCAATCATGCCGATACGCTCGAGGTGCGCGTTGAGCTTACCCCGGATATGTTCTCTGATACAGTCAGGGGTATAGAGGGCCGCGAGCGGGAGCTTCGCGAGAAGATCAAGAACACGCTGGGCATTGCCCCGAAAGTGACATTGGTAGCCCCGAAGACGATAACCCGCAGCGAAGGCAAAGCCGTCAGAGTGATAGATAATAGGAAAATATAGATTTTTTAGGAATTAGGTATCTCAAAAACTGTCACCCTGAGCGTAGCGAAGGGTCTTAAACAGTATTAATATAAAGATTCTTCGCTTCGCTCTTAAATGACAAAACGGTGTTTTTAGAATGACTCAATTAGGAATTAGGAGGTTGCTGTTATGACGTTTAATCAATTATCTGTATTTATGGAGAATAAACCGGGGAGGCTCGTTGAGGCACTGGAAACTTTGTCGGATGCAGGGATAGATCTGCGCGCGCTTTCGCTTGCGGACACTGCGGATTTTGGCATACTCAGGGTAATAGTGGACGAGCCTCTGAAAGCGCTTGATGTGCTGCAGGATGCGGGGTACCTTGTCAAGTCCACTGAGGTAATACCGATTGAGGTCAGCGACAAGCCGGGAGGGTTTTCGGCTATCATGCGCAGGCTCGCCGATGCCGGCATCAACGTCGAATACACATACGCATTCGTAGCCCACAGCCGCGACAAGGCGTATGTGATACTGCGCGTAAACGACAACGATGTAGCTATCAAAGTATTGGAAGAGATAGGCGTGAAGCTGCTGTCCAGCGAGGATATGTACGAGATATAACGAGGCTAGGATGTCCCCCGCCTCTAAGCGTTAGCGTAGGCGGTGGGTTCGTACATCCCATCAGGCGGTGAGCATATCTCCCGCCTCGACGAAATCTGCGTATCTAAGGTCATGACCGAGCAAGCTCGGTCGCTACACTCATTTCACTTGATTATAAGGGTCTGCCGGCTTATTTACCGACAGACACTAAGCCGCAGTAGGTTTACTTACGCCGCTTATTAGCTAACGACCATAAATCTGTATAACGCCGGGAACTGCCCAGAGCAATTCCCGGCGTTATACAGATTTATGGTTATACATAATAATGCGTAATAAGAAGCAATAACATATAATTAATAGTTATAAGCAATAATAATAAATTATAGCATTAATTATTATAGCATAACAAATTATAATAATTAAATACGGTAAATACAAATAAATAAACATAATTATATATATTTATTAAAAAATATATTGACAAACACTTATACATACATTATACTTCATAAGAACACTTAATGGAGGACAAATATGATGCCCAATGTATACTTAACATCCAAGGACTTGGAAAAGAAGTATCAGATCAGCCGCTCTACAGTTGACAACTGGAAGAAAGAGGGTCTTCCGCATATCAAAATCGGCCGTTCCGTCAGATTCGACGAAGCAGAGGTCGATAAGTGGATCAACACACGCTTGGTCCGCAAATAATCCATTTATCCGGAGGTCGTTATTATGGGACAAAGCTACCCTGTACTGCAAAGCGTGAGAACGCTTAGTGACATGATGGTGCTGGAAGAGAATCCGCTCTATCGCTACGAGGTACCTAAATTCTGGCTTGAGCTGGAGATTCTGGGACTGTCGGGCATATTCGACTCCTTTGAAGCATATGAAGAGCCCGAGCCGGTTACCGCCCCGATTTCCGCGCCTTTGCCGAAACGCGCCTCGATTATCGAAAATGTAGTAAACAGATCCCTCCCGCTGTTCATGCGGCTATAATATTGCTCCATTTATCAACACACCCGCTTAATATAAACAAAGCAAACCGGAGGTTAGGATATTGAGTACTGAAGACCAAACAGAAAAACTCCCCGAAGCTAAGCCGGGGATAAATAAGCCGAATAGAACCGCCAGGATAAAAATGCTGGTGATGCTTGCGATGCTCAGCGCGCTTGCGTGGATCGTCGCCTCGGTGGTGAGGATACCGATAGTTCCCGCTGTAGGGTTTTTAGGGTACGAGCCAAAGGACGTCATTTTAGTCATAGCCGGATTCTTGTACGGCCCGATCGCGCCGCTGGCTATGGCAGCATTGCTCTCAATTATAGAAATGATCACAACAAGCGTGACAGGCTGGCTCGGGGCGATTCAGAACTTCATATCCTCGTGTGTGTTCTGCTGCACCGCTGCGCTTATCTACAAGAGATGGCGGACACTCAAAGGAGCGGCCGTCGGGCTGTCCGTTGGTACGCTGCTTACTGCGGGTATAATGCTTCCCAGCAACTACATATTTGCGCCGGTTTTTATGGATATGCAGCTTGGTATCGGGCAGGAAGCGGCGCGCAGCATGGTAGTATCTATGCTGATTCCGGGATTCCTGCCGTTTAACCTCATCAAATACGGCCTCAATACCGCATTGACTATGATATTATACAAACGCATAAGAAGCGCGTTGAACGCGGCGAGAATACTGCCTTTTGTGCAGGAAGCACCGACGATCCGATCGATAAAAATTAACATAATAATACTGGCTATATCGACTTTGATTATCATTATCTGCATTACTTTCGTATTGGCTCTATACGGATGGGTATTCTTCTATAACCCGATGGACTGATAGGGATTAGAGATTTGCGATTAGGGATTTGAAATTATGACGAGGGGACAGATTTGAGATGTGAGCGCGGCTCGCTAAAATAGACAGCTTGATTTGTCAAACTATATTTAGAAATAGTAAATTCATGAGGAGGCAGTAATATGGACGGTACCCGGGAAAATGATTTGCCTGAAAAATCAATAGTGCAGGTAGAAAAGGGAGAAAAGGGGTTCTCTAAAATTAAAGTGCTTTTGGATGCGATGGGAGGCCTGACGCTTTCACAAGTATGTTCCGTAACCGGGCTTGAGGGGTCTACGATCCAAAACTGGGTCAAACGCGGATGGGTTTCACATCCAAAAGGGAAAAAGTACGAAGAGCGCCACATAGCGAGGATTCTCATCATCAATGCGCTGAAAGAATGCGTCAAGCTGGAACATATTGCTTTGATGATGAACTATGTCAATAACTGCTCAGACGGCCGGGGCGAGACCAACATAAAAGAATCCGAGCTCTATAATTACCTCTGCAGGTCGCTTCAGATGCTCGGGCAGGTTGACGATTTTTCGCGCGGCGGGGTAGAGTCAATTGTTGATAAAGCGATGAAAGAGTATGATGCCCCGACTATCGATGCGCGCATGAGGATACGCAAAGCCCTTACGGTAATGATTTACGCTTGCGTATGCACGGACGTAAAACGCGGCACAGAAGCAATGATCAGGCAGATTCTTGACGAACTGGAAAACCCTGTAACTGCCGAAGCAAGCAGCCCGGAGGAATCTGAGAGTGTCCCGGGTGAGAAAGATCAGCAGCCTGTGCCGGAGAGTGGGCCGGTTGCCGAGGTCCGCAAGACGATCTCCCAGACTATCCGCGAATGGGAAGAAATCGGCAATACAGAGAAGCAAACTACCGATATAAATATTAATGGCAGCGAAGAAGCGGCTGCTGCCGGCAGTACCGAGAAGCCGTCAGGTAAGTCGTTGCTTGAAAGGCTCGGCATAAAGAGCTCATGACAATATATGCAGCATAAGGCTTTTTAGCGCATAAGGCCGCCTGAGCATTGTGCTGATGCAACAGGGCGCAGATATATAAAAGTTAAAATTTAGTGTATAATAGCATTTCTACGAAAAAACCATTGACAATTATAGGTCTCCCATTTATAATACATATGCTCTTTGCGCAAATAGCCATTCAAATGGCCCTTGAAGAGGGGTATCTTACGAAATCCCCCAAGCGCACGGTTCGGTGCGTATCGGAGGGAGGGAAGAATAAATGTCGGAAGTCCACCTTAAAGATAACGAGTCATTAGACAGCGCCTTAAAAAGATTTAAGCGCAATTGCGCGAAATCGGGCGTGCTTTCGGATCTGAGAAAAAAAGAATACTATCAGAGCCCAAGCGTAAAACGCCGCAAAAAGTCCGAAGCTGCACGCAAAAACAAGAACAAAAGATTCAACTAACAATACAAAGCCGAACCGAACCTCCAATGGTTCGGTTCGGCTTTTAAACTGCGAATGGTCACGCGGTTATTATAGTCTATCCTAAATTCCCCATGTAATTAACATATACAGCCCAACTGCCGTTCACCTGCTTCCCACCCCGTCGCCATAAGTGGGAACGTCATGACAAAACACCCACCCCAGCAGGAGAACGGCTGCCATAGGGAAAGAATATTATCCCGAAAGCTCAGGAAACAAA
>Ga0099364_10000709_pt1 | contig 56584 bp, 47 predicted proteins | sample TergutTh196P3_FD_73070 | JGI IMG/M metagenome (GOLD analysis project Ga0099364, IMG submission 73070) | Microcerotermes parvus P3 segment gut microbial communities from Pointe-Noire, Republic of the Congo - Th196 P3 | ecosystem: Host-associated > Arthropoda: Insects > Digestive system > Gut ... | reverse complement strand
GGCAGCGGTGGCAATATCACCATCAGCAACGGCACGGTTACAGCCACCGGCGGCAGCAGCGGCAGCAGCAGCAGCATCAGCGGCGGCGGCGCGGGCATCGGCGGCGGCGGCGGCGACAACAACGGCCCCGGCGGCACGGGCGGCAATATCATCATCATCGGCGGCATGATCAACGCCACCGGCATCGACAGCGGCGCGGGCATCGGCGGCGGTGGCAACAGAAGTAACAACAGCGGCGGCGCGGGCGGTACTATTAGAATCAGCGGCGGCACGATCACCGCCACCGGCGGCTACAACGGCGCGGGCATCGGCGGTGGTGGCTCCTTAAGGGACGGCGGCGCGGGCGGCAATATCACCATCAGCGGCGGCACGATTGAAGCCATAGCGGCGGGAGACGCATTGAGCAACCGGATGGCTATAGGCATAGGAAGAAACGGTCCCAGTTACACGGGTAATCCTATAGGCTCCACGTTCACAAATTTCCTCTACTGGACAAACGGCACCGCAGCCACCGATCCGGGCGGCCCAGGGACGCTTAACATCGTCACCCATCTCTATACTAATCCAACAACCTTCGCAAACTATAAATATATCAGAATCGTTCCCGACGCGGCGACTCCCGTCATTTCAATAACCACTCAGCCAGCGGCGAGCACTGCCGTCACGCAGGGCAGCATTTCCGGCAGCCTTTCAGTCGCCGCCACTGTGACGGGAGGCGCGACGCTCAGTTATCAATGGTACTCCAACACGACGAACAGTAACGACGGCGGCACAGCGGTCAGCGGCGCTGCAAGCGCGAGCTTTCCCATTCCGACAAATTTGACTGTGGGAACATATTATTATTTCTGCGAGGTCGGAGCGACGGGCGCGACGCCTGTGCGTTCCAACGTCGCGACGGTGACGGTGAGCGCCGGGTTTGTCCCGGTGGCCAACATCACCGGAGTCCGCTCAACAGCCACGATAGGAAATTCAACGCTGACCGGCACGGTCGTGCCGTCCAGCGCGACCAACCAAACCATCGCATGGAGCGTACAGAACGCCGGAACTACCGGCGCGAGCATCAGCGGCAGTAACACGCTCAATACAACGGCGGCGGGTTCCGTAACGGTCAGAGCGACGATAATAAACGGTTTGACAGAAACCACCAACTACACGCAGGATTTTACTATCGCGGTAGTCGAAAGGCCGCACCTTCCCCTTCCGCCGGATAACCCGAACAATGTGGAGGAGGTAACGTTCAACCCGATAAAAGACGTGAACGACGTGCCCGAAATCGAGGGCTTTAGCGACGCCTTTGAATTGAATGACAAAGACGAAGTCGTGGTAAAAGAAGCAATCGCAAGACGCGCGGCGGAGAACGCCGTCGGCGGCAGCGTGGAGAGAGTCGTGCCGCTTCCGGTCATCAGCGCCGATGTAACCGATCCGGGAAACGTCGCCGCGGTGACGCTGGAAGTGACAGGCAAAGACCTTATGGCGACACACACGCAGTATGTCAGATTGATAAAGATCCTGTCTCCGACGAGAGGGGAACGGTTTGGTTATGCGGGTGAACCGGAAGATTACAACGACATGAAATTCACCATCATGACGCAGGACTACGCAACGCTTTACGGAAGTATAGACCCCGAAGAGGAATATTTCCTCATCGTGTTCATAAAGGACGGCGGCCGGTTTGACCTCGACGGCGACAACGAGCCGAACGGCGGCATCATTGACCCGCTTGCGATTGCCGGCGGCGGGGCAGGCGGCGGCGGAGAAGAGGGCGGAGGGTGTAATGTTGCGGGAGTTGGTTTCCTTGCGCTCGCGCTTCTCGTGTCCGTTCTGTTGGGTTTTAGAAGGAGTTAGTAGTGAGTAGTGAGTAGTGGTTAGTGATTAGTGGTTAGTGGTTAGTGGTTAGTGGTTAGTGGTGGTTAGTGATTAGTGATTAGCAAAAGCAAAAGCAAAAGCAAAGGCAAAGGCAAAAGCAAAGGCAAAGGCAAAAGCGCAAAAGCAAAGGCAAAAACAAAAGCAAAGGCAAAAGCAAAAGCGCAAAGGCAAAAGATAAAAGCAAAAGCAAAAGGAAAAGAAAAAGAAAAAGAAAAAGCAAAAGAGAAAGATATAAAGAGGTTAGGGTTTAGGATTTAGAGTTTTAGGAGAAGACAAAAGAAAAAAACAGCCTTTTTCCTTTGTTTTTTCTAACCACTAATCACTAACCACTAATCCCTATATTTAGGAGGTTGGTATGAAAGTTCGTTATTTTGTATTAATCGTATTTGCGTTGTGTTTTTCGATTATCATCCCGGGCGCAATAGCCGCGAACGCGGCGGAGTTCGCGCGGGCGGCTGTTGTTGACGACCTGAACGGCACGGTCAGCGCGACGCAGGACCAAAGTTCATTCCCCGCTTTCAGAGGGCTCGCCCTGCTCAGAGACGACGGCATCGGCACAGGCGCGGCGTCATGGTCGCGCGTCGAGCTCGCCGAGGGGCAATTCGCGGTGATCGAGGAAAACACCGCCATACAGATAGCGGAGCTTGCCGACGGGCTGACAGCCGGAGCGGGGACCACGCGCGTATATATGTCCGAGGGCAAGGCGTGGTTTGACATTTCGAATAAAACCGGCTCCGCCGGCTTCGAGGTAAAGACTCCGACCTGCGCGCTCACCGTGAGGGGAACGATTTTTTCCGTCGCAGTCGATAAAGACGGCAAAACGACGCTTGTGGTGTACGAGGGCATAGTGGCGATCCGCGCGGAACAGGACGACGGAACGGCGATACTTGACGGCGGAGGGAACGATGTTATTGTGGAGGCGGCTTCCGGCAAAGTGGAAATCTACTTTAAGGACGATATGGTCTCCGAAGTGATAGTGAGCGGACTGTCGCCCGAGGACCTGTCCCCGTTGGTTGACGGCGGCGGCTACGCGCCCGGCTGGGACGGGCCGGGCTGGGACGGGCCCGGTGGTGTGTACACAGTCCTGCGCGGGCATATGGATGAAAACCGCCGCGAGTTCATGCGTGAAATCGAGCGCCAGTACGAGCGCCAGTTGGCGTTGAACATGCCGTCCGCCGAGCTTGCGCAGGTATTGGAACTGCTGAATGGAGGCGGGGCGGCGTCCCCGCGGACGCTTCTGTCCGACCACAGCCTGAGCGTGATGACCGAGGGCGACAGGCTGCTCACCCCCATCCCCGGAGAAGCCAGCGTCACCGGCAGCCTTTCGGCGGGGGCTGGGAATGACGGGACGTACAGCTTCAACGTCAATCTTGGCGACGGCACTATCACCAGCGCGGCAATGAACGGAAGATACAGCTCGATAACCTACGGGCTTTCCGGCGGTTCTGGCAGCATAATAAACGGCAACGACTTCAGCGTGACGGGCCTGACCGGTAACGTCAGCGGCCCCTCCGGCCCATATGATAACGTGAGCGGCGAATTCGGCGGCACAGCCGCGCGAGGCTTCGACAGCCTTGGTGACATCAGGGCGACAGGGGATTTTGCAGTCACATTCGACAACATGTATGGGCCTGGCGTTGTGCGCGGCCATATAATCGACGGACGGCGCGTCAGGTAGAGGCATGGGGAAAATATGAAGCGCGTATTTTTGCTCACGTTTATTCTTGCGCTTGTTTTTACGTTCTCTCTTCCCCGCGTTGCCTCCGCGTTGTCCGAGGCGGACGCGGCCGATCTGTCCATCGCCCGCGCGGCTATGGCCGCCGGAGACGCAGCGGCGGCGCTGTCCATCTACGACAGACTGGTTGACGAGTACCCGGAGAATACCGATCTGCGTCTGGAAGCTGCCCGCGCGCACCACGCGGCGGGCAGCGCGGGCGAAGCGCTCCGGCTGGGGCGGCAGGTGCTGAGGGAGTATGAAAAGCGCCGCTTCCAGTTCCGGGGCACGGCGCGGATGGGGTTTCTCTATGACAGCAACGTCAACCAGGGGCCCGCGTCCGAGCATATCCAACTGGGCAACTGGGGCGTATGGCTCTCGGACGGGATAGGGAAAGCAAGCGCGGGCGCGTACTTCGGGGCGAACACCGACATGGGCTGGCGGTTAAGCGCTATCAGCCCGTGGTGGATAGTGGGCGACGTGAATATTTTTTTGCGGGGCAACTTTTCCAAGGAGATGAAGAGCGTGAACAGCCGCAGGCTGCACTGGGCGCGGGGAGCGGCGGGGATACGATATCTTGACGGCAATAACCTGTTCGACATGCGGTTGAAGGCGGAAGTTTTAGACTATGATTTCGATTCGCGAGTAAACGGGCTTGGCTTTGAAGCGCGTTACGCGCGCGTCGTGACGCCGCGTTTACAGCTTATAACGGACATGGTTTTTGAGCGTAGGAACTACAGCGGTAACGACGACCGCGCGGGGAATTTCGGGCGCGTCGGCGGATACGCGCGATTTTTATTCGGCGAAGCGGGTCACGAGTTTCTGTTCGGCGGGGGCTATCTTGGCGCGTCGGCTGACAACAGCAATTACTCGTATGACGGCTGGCAGAGTCTTGCGCGTTTCAGTTTCAGGCTGCCTAACGGATTTACTATTTCGCCGCAGGTGAGTTTCACGCAGGAATTTTACGACGGGCCGGGGACGGCGCTTGAGACGGAGAAACGCCGGGACGACCGGCTGCGGATAGGCGCTGACCTCGCCTATGCCATAAACGAAGTCTGGAACGTCGAGGCGGCGTATTATTACATGAACTCAAATTCCACCAGCAACCTGTACAAATATGACCAGCATGTGATAAGCTTGGGCGTGTCGAGGAAGTTTTGAAATAAAAAGGGGAGTAGTTTCATATGGCTATGCCAAGCGTGGAAGAACTTTTAGATATCGGCATCGCGCTTTCGAGCGAAAAAAACAGCGACAAACTTTTGGAGAAGATCCTGGATGCCGCCATGCATATCTCGGACTGCGACGGCGGCACCCTTTACGTCCTTGAGAACGAGAAGCTGCGCTTCAAAATAATGATAACGAAATCGCTTGGTGTACGCAAGGGAATGAACGGCGAGAGGATCGAACTGCCGCCGGTCGCCCTGTCCCAGGACAACGTGAGCGGCTGCGCGGCGCTCGATAAAACGCCTATCAACATAGCAAACATTTATGAAAGCGGACTTTTCAATTTTACCGGGCCGAAAGAATTCGACGCCAAAACCGGATACAAAACCGTTTCCATGCTGACCGTGCCGATGGAGGACGAATACAGCGACGTCATCGGCGTACTGCAGCTCATTAACGCGCGGGACGCGGAGGGAAATACCATCCACTTCGCGCCGGAATACGAGCGGGTGATTTACTCCCTTGCCTCGCAGGCGGCGATATGTTTGGTCAGCGTGCAGCGGGCAAAGGAAGTGTCGGAGCTTCTTGACTCCTTCGTGCGGGTCATGTCCACCGCCATCGACGCCCGCAGCCCCTACAACGCCAACCACACGCGCAACATGACGAAATACGCGCGCAAATTTGCGGCGTGGCTGAACGATTCCAAGTTGACCGCGTTCGACGAGGCATGGGAAAAATGTTTCCTGATGAGCGTCTGGCTGCACGACATCGGAAAGCTCGTCGTGCCGCTGGAGATAATGGACAAAGAAAGCCGCCTTGGCTCAAAGACAGCCGGAGTCACGTCCAGGTTTCAGGCGATCGGCTTACAGAACGAGATAAATTTTCTGAACGGCTCGATCAATGAGACCGAATACAACAGCCGCGCCGCAAAGCTTCGCTACGCGCGCGAGCTTGTGAGGAAAGCCGACAGAGCCGAATTCTTGCCGGATGAGATGCTCACGGCGATCCGTACCCTTGGGGAAACGAAAGCCCACGGCCCGGATGGAGTTGTCCCGTATCTTTCGAATGACGAGCTGAACTGCCTGTCCGTGCGGAAAGGAACTCTGACGGACGAAGAGCGAAGGGTCATGGAAAGCCATGTGACGATGACACGGCGCATGTTGAGCGAGATGAGCTTTCCCAAGCGCTACCAGTCAGTTACCGACTGGGCTTCCTCGCACCACGAATACCTGAACGGCGCCGGCTATCCTGATAAATTGGCCGGCGACGCGGTTCCGACGGAGGTTCGGATACTGACGATACTTGACGTCTATGACGCTCTGACGGCACAGGACAGGCCGTACAGGCCAGCGGTCCCGGCGGAAAAGGCCTTCGCAATTTTAGGCGGCATGGCCGATGCCGGGCAAATAGACGCGAATTTATTAGAGCTGTTCAAACAAAGCGAAGCCTGGAGCGACTAAAGATGCCGCATAGAAAAATCAGGCTCGCGTTCAACCTGTCCATACTTGCGTTATGGCTTCTCTTTGCGGCGTTTTACGCTTTTTCCGCCTTTGAAAGGGCGGAAAATTATTTATATGACAAAATCTATCAGCGCGTTTCGCCGGTAGACAGCCGGGTGGCCGTCATCGGAATAGACGACGCCAGCATTGCCCGGCTGGGGCAATGGCCGTGGCCGCGAAGCATGATGGCCGCCGTTGTGGACAAGCTTGCCGAGGGCGGGGCTGTCGCGGTGGGAATAGACGTGCTGTACGACACGCCCGGTACGCGCGAAGAAGGCGAGGACGAAAAATTCGCCCTTGCGCTTGAACGGGCGGGCAACGTTGTCCTGGCGGTGTACGGGCTTTTCAGGTCCCGCGTGACTGAGAAAATGACCGCGGACGAATTAGTGACGCCGATAGAAGCGCTGAACGTCACGCGTTTAGCGCACGTCAACGGCCTGACGGAGAGCGATGGAGTGATCCGCCGGGGGCTTTTTGAGCTTTCTTACCAAGGAAATATTTATCGCTCCCTCGCATACGAGACCGCAAAAATTTATAAAGGCGATTTTCAGGACGATATACCGCTCGACTTTGCCGGACGTTATTACGTCAAGTACACGGGGAACTCAAGGTGGTACCGCCCGCTGTCCTTTGCCGACGTTTACGAGGGCAGGGTCCCGCCGGCGTACTTTAAAGGCAAGCTCGTTTTGATAGGGCTTTACGCGCAGGGAGTCGCTAAAGACTGGCATTTCACTTCAATAGACGGAGAGAAGCCCACTTACGGCGTGGAAATCCACGCAAACAAGCTCCAGCAGTTTTTATCAGGCGACTATCTTAGAGACTTGCCGGGGCGGATAAGTTTCGGGATCTTCGCGCTGTTTTCCATCACGGGCGCGGCGCTGTTTATACGACACAAGCCAAAAACGGGGCTGTGCGCGCTCGCCGCTCTGCTCGCGTCTTACGGGGCTCTGGCGTATCTTATAGCTGACGCGGGGTACGTCATGCCGATGCTTTACGCTCCGGTTTTCTGCTCGGTTTCGTACTTCGCGGCGCTGATGGGACATTACGTGGAGACACACCTCAACGAAGCGCGGATCAAGACCACATTCGGCAAGTACATGGCGCCTCCGGTCGTCAAAAAAATACTCGACGAGGGCGAGGAAGGGCTCAGGCTCGGCGGGACGCGGCGCGATGTGACGGTGCTGTTCGTTGACCTCCGGGGATTCACGCCGCTTTCCGAGTCCATCACCCCTGAGGAGGTCGTACACATTCTCAACGAGTACCTTGACCTTGTGGCCTCCTGCATACACCGGCACGGCGGCACGCTGGACAAGTTCATCGGCGACGCTGCCATGGCGTTATGGGGCGCTCCGTATGACATGGAAGACCACGCCATCGCGGCGGTCCGCGCCGCAATGGCAATGAGCGGGAAATCGGCTGAACTGTCGCGAAAACTGAAAGCCATGTACGGCAAGGATGTGGGCTTCGGCATAGGCATCAATTCAGGAGACGCCATCATCGGCAATATCGGCGCGGCTTTCCGCATGGACTATACCGCCATCGGCGACGCGGTGAACACCGCGGCGCGGCTGGAATCAAACGCGAAGCCGGGACAGATATTGGTCAGCCAGGCGACGGCGGACAAGCTTTTTGGACATGACATCCCGATGAACTTTCTGGGCGGCTTGAAGGTCAAAGGCAAGACGGAGGAAATTCCGGTCTACGAGATTTTGTGATTTGACTGATTTACTCTATTTCCGTGAGTACAAAAAGGCACAAATCAAAGCAGTGAGCGGCATAGTCAGAAGGATCCCAAAACTTCCGACAATTGCCCGCAACAGTTCAACGACAATTAATTCTCTGTTCATAAGCTCTGCAAAAGAATTGGAATATGTAACCAAAAGCAAAATAATAGTCAACGAATTGCCTATATACGCAAGCACAAGCGTATTGGCCATTGTGCCCATTATGTCTTTGCCTATATTAACGCCGGATTTGAAAATTTCGGCAAATTTTAACCCCGCCGCCTGGCTTTTAAGCTCCCAAAGCGCGGATGATATTGACATGGCAACATCCATGACGGCCCCAACAGCCCCGATTATGATACCCGCGAATATTATTGCCCTTAAATCGATCGTGCTGTCCGCGCGAAGATAAAGCAAATGCAGAGATTCAGAATCCAACATTCCCGTAAGCATCAAGGTTTTTGTCATAAGAACGGTCAAAAGGGCGACTGAAATAACTCCGCCGAAACAGCCCGCAATAGCAGCAACGGACTTTCGATTTATGCCGATCACGATAAAAAGCGTGACTACAATTGAATACACACAGACAACTATCGCCGACACATAGATATTTCTGCCGGATAAGAGCGACGGTATGAACACGGCGAAAATCGCGACACAGGTAAGGCAAAGTGAAAGTATGGCGTTTATGCCTTTAACTCTGCCGAAAAAGATCATCGATACGATAAACGCTCCGCCTAAGATCAAGATACCGTTTATTCTGGCGTATTCATAGAAATGCCATTCATCATTTGTGAGCATTAAAATAATTCTGTCGCCTTTTTCAACTTCCTTGAGGTTATAATCGGAATAACTGTCGAGGCTTTGAGTGGCCGTTATTACTTCCCTGCCCCCGTTGACGGTTTCCGCTTCGAATATTATTTCTTTCGTGTACTGCGCGGCTCCGCCCATTTCATATTCGTCATGCGACGCGTCCGCAATATTTATAACAACAGCTTCAACTGTCTGGGTATATTCATCGAAAAATGCCACGCCGCCTGTCGCGACCTTATTTCCGATATAAAGGAATAACACCGACAATAGCAAAACTGCGGCATAGATTATAAATTGAGCAACCCGGTTCACTGTTTTCATAATTTATATTATACTTGCATTGACTCAAAAATATAAAATTGTGTCCAAAATCAAATCACACAGGAGCGTGACATGAAACCGATAATTGGAATAACTATGGGCGATCCGGCGGGAGTAGGTTCCGAGATAGTTGTGAAAGCCCTGAAGCGTGAGGATATTTACGAAAAATGCCTTCCTTTGGCAATAGGCGACCGCGAGGCGCTGACGCAGGCAAACGAGTTCTCCGGCGCCGGCCTCACGTTGCGAGAGATAAGGGGACCGGGCGAGGCAAAGGGCGAGTGTGGGACGCTTGACTTCATAAACATGGGCTTCCTGTCTCCCGGCAGCTTTGAGTACAAAAAAGTACAGAAACTGACAGGGGAAGCTTCATTTCAGTATATAACGAAGGGGATCGAACTCGCCATGAGCGGGCATTTGCACGCCGTCGTCACCTGCCCCGTCAACAAGGAGGCCATCAACCTTGCCGGCCATCACTACAGCGGACACACCGAGATATTCGGGGAATACACCAACACGAAAAACTATGCCATGCTGCTGACCGGAGGGGCGCTTAAAGCTGTCCACGTCACAACGCATTGCTCCATGCGCGAGGCTTGCGAAAAAATCAAACGCGAGCGCGTCCTTGCCGTGATAAAGCTGGCTCATGAAGGGCTGTCCCTCATGGGCTGCGATAATCCCAGGATCGGCGTGGCAGGCTTGAACGCCCACGCGGGCGAGAACGGCCTGTTCGGATGGGAGGAGGAACGGGAGATAAGCCCCGCGATAGAGGACGCAAAAGCCTTGGGTATCGAAGCGGAAGGCCCGGTCCCGCCCGACACGGTTTTCGTCAAATGCCAGGGGGGACAATACGATGTTGTGGTCGCCATGTATCACGACCAGGGACATATACCGCTCAAACTGGCGGGCTTCAAGCTGGATATTTCCACCAACCGTTATTTGTCGGTGTCCGGCGTGAACATCACCATAGGCCTGCCGATCATCCGCACGTCCGTTGACCACGGAACGGCCTTCGGCAAGGCGGGCGAGGGGCGCGCGAACGAGGAAAGCCTTGTGGACGCGATTGAGATGGCGGTCGTAATGGCAAAAAATAAATTCGCCCTGTGATGATGAATAAGCTATTGGTTATCGCGGACGACCTTACCGGCGCTATTGACACAGGCGCGCAATTTTCAAAAAAAGGCGTTCCTTCCCTTGTTCTGATGGCGGAACAGCTTTCTTTCGACGGCATTGACGGCGTGGATTGCCTGGTGGTGGATACCGAATCCAGGCATCTTCCGGGGGAGGAGGCCCGCCGCATAGTTGCCGGGGTGACGGCAAACGCGCTGGCACACGGATTCCGCCACTTTTATAAAAAAACCGACTCGGCGCTGCGCGGCAACATCGGAGCGGAGCTGGCGGGTTTGCTGGAAGCGGGCGGCGATACCTGCCTTACGTTCGTGCCGGCTTTTCCTAAGATCCGCCGGGCCACGCGGAACGGCATCCACTACATTGATGATGTGGAAGTGGGGCAAAGCGTTTTCTCAAAGGACCCGTTCACTCCGGTTACGCTCAGCTCCGTGGCTGACATCATCCGCCTTCAAACCGGCGTCATGACGGAAAATATAACGTCGGACGCCTATGAAAAGGCGGCGCTGATGCCGGAAAAAAAGACGATTCGCATACTCGACGCCGAGAGCGTGGCTGATCTGGAATCGATTGGCGCTCAACTCAAGCGGGGAAATAACCTCAATCTTTTAGCCGGCTGCGCGGGGTTCGCGGAAATCCTGCCGGAGCTTCTGGATTTGCCGGCCCGCGAGTTGAAATGGGAGAGAAGCGCGGGCAATATTCTGGTAATATCCGGCAGCGTGAATCCAATAACTGTGGAACAGCTCGCGTATGGCGAGCAGTCCGGTTTTTCGGCGTTCACTTTGTCAGACGAACAAAAGCTGGATGAGTCCTATCCAGATTCGGACGCCTGCGGCGGCTTCGCGCGGCGCGTGGCGGGCGAACTGGAACGAACCGGGCGCGTAATCGTAAGGGTTACTGAGAACGCGGCGGAGGCCGCGCAGCTCACACGCGGCGGAAAAGAAAAGAACGCGATAAACGAACTGTCCCGCCGTGTGGCGGACAGTATCGGGGAGATCACGCTGCGGATTTTGAGCCGCGCGCAGGTCGGAAGCCTGGCCATCTTCGGCGGCGACACGCTGCACGGCGTGCTGTCGAAAATAGGCGGCGGCGGGGTCATACCCCTCAACGAACTTTCGCCCGGCGTAGTTGCGGCGAAAATCGTTTCCGACCTGCACAGCGGCATCATCATCACAAAATCCGGCGGGCTTGGGGATAAAGACGTTCTGCGCCGGATCGAAGAGTTTGTGTTTGGAGAATTGCCGTAAATTTAAGGGGACCTCTAAAAATAGCTTTTTTGAGAAAAACGGCTTAGTAAAATCAAGGCTTTACCGTCACAGCAATAGCGAAAATTTGAATTTTTAGAGGTTCCCTTAAACCAATTCGCAATCAATAGGGATAAAATACAAAAACAACCGGATTGCCGCGCTACGGAGAAAAGAACCGGCTTCGCCGTAAGCAGGGAGCCGCTGAACAAAAGTGAAGCGTGCGAGGTCGCTTAGTTTCTTCATCAGACCGCGAAGACGAAAAACAACTTTCACGGCAATCAGGCGCTATTTTTTCCCGGCAAAACGCCCCAGGTACGCCTCCAGGATGCGGGGGTCCGCGCGGAGCTCCTTGGAAGGGCCGCTGATCGTCACACTTCCCTGTTCTATCACGTAGGCGAAATTCGATATCTCAAGCGCCAGCCGCGCGTTTTGCTCCACCAGCAAAATGGGGATCCCCAGCTTATTGATCTCGACGATTTTCTTGAAGAGGTCGCTGACGATCACGGGGGCGAGCCCCATTGAGGGCTCGTCGAGCATCAAAAGCTTCGGACGCGCCATCAGCGCCCGTCCTATAGCCAGCATCTGCTGCTCCCCTCCGGAGAGGCTCCAGCCCAACTGTTTGCGCCGTTCTTCAAGACGCGGGAAAAGGTCGAAAACAGCGCGCATGTCCGCGTCGTAGGGCTTGCGCCCGAAAAATCCGTGCCATGTGATGGTGCCGACCTCCAGATTTTCCTCGACAGTCAGCCCCGGAAAAACATGGCGCCCCTCGGGAACGTGGACGATGGCCTTACGGGCGATGCGAGCCGGTGATTTTTCTATAAGCTCGTCCCGTTCGTCGAAGACGATGCTGCCCGTGCGCCGCACCATGCCGGATATGGACTTGAGCAGCGTCGTCTTGCCCGCTCCGTTGCTGCCGATCAGGCAGGTGATGGCGTCCGACGGAATATCTATGTCTATTCCTTTCAATGCCTCGATAGACCCGTAATACGCGCGCAGATTTGTTATTTTAAGCATCGAGACTCCTCCCCAGGTAAGCGACTATGACATTCTCGTCGCTCTGGATCTCGGCGGGGTTTCCAAAGGCGATGACTTTGCCGAAATTTATAACGACGATGTCGCGGCAGATGTTCATTATCATGTCCATCGAGTGCTCGATCAGAAGTATGCCGATGTTCCTCTCCTTAGCGGCAAAGTCGAGCAGGGCCATTGCGTTTTCTATTTCCCTGTGGTTCAGGCCGGCGGCAGGCTCGTCCACCAGCATCACGCGGGGCGAGCCCAGAAGGGAGCGCACGATTTCGAGCAGTTTTCTCTGCCCATATGGGAGCGAGGAGATGTCATCCTCCCAGTCGAAACTGAACCCGGCTATTTCCATCAGGTGTTCCAGATACTCCTCGAACCCCGTGACTTTTTTCCCAAGAAACGAGGCCGCGTAGCTGTAACCGCCACCAAGGTCCGCGCCCAGCAACAGGTTATCCCGGATGTTCGAGCGCTGCAAAAATCTGGGGGTCTGAAACGTCCGCCCGATCCCCATTCGCGCCCGCGCGTGAGAGGGTACGTCCGTGATGTCCTTCTCGTCGAAATAAATCCTCCCTTCGTCGGGCGTATAGATGCCGCTGATGAGGTTCATCAGCGTCGATTTGCCCGCGCCGTTCGGCCCGATCAGTCCGTGGACTCTGCCGGGATAAACGGAGAACGTCACCTCGTCAGCCGCGACGACGCCGCCGAAACGCATGGAGACCTTGTCCAATCTCAGGATCGTGTGTCCTTTGCTCTCAGCGGTCATGCCTTCGCCTCCGTTTTCCTGGTTTTGAAGAAATTTGAGATTTTTTTAAGTATCACGTTGCCGAGGCCCGCCAAACCCATCGGCATAAAGACCATCAGAAGGATTATGCCTACGCCGTAAGCGAGCTTCAGGTAGCGCTGAACGGGGCGCAGCCATTCCGGCAGCATGGTGACAAGGATCGCCCCGACGAAAACTCCGCCCGTGTTGTTGACGCCGCCGAGCATGGTCATGATGACGTAGGTCGTCGCCATGTCGAACGTGAAGAGGTCGGAGCTGATGAACTGGTTGTGCATGGCGTAAAGCCCTCCCGACAGGCCGCTCAACGCTCCGGCGATCGTGAAGGAGATTATTTTGGTTCTGTAGATGTTGACCCCAAGCGTCTGAGCCGCTATCTCGTTGTCGCGGACGGAGGCGAGGGAGCGTCCCAGCCTCGTTACCCGGACGCGCTCGACCAGCACTCCCGCGACAAGGGCAAACCCGATCAGGATGTAAAACCAGTCGTGATAGTTTCGGGGCGCCATGCTCAGAAAACGGATCATGGGAATGCTGGAGATACCGTCCGGCCCGCCGCAGAGGGGCCTGTAGTTCATATAAATGGACCACGTCACCTGGACGAGCCCGATCGACGCGAAGGTGAAATAGGTCCCTTTCAGGCGAAATAAAATGGAGCCTGAGATGTAAGCCAAAACCGTCGCGAAAAGCACCGCGAATATGAGAGCGGGAACAGGCTCCCAAGTTATGCCGAGCCGCCCGGTCGTCAGGTTGGCCAGGCAGTAGGCTCCCAGCCCCATAAAGGATACGGCGGCGAAAGAAAGCTGCCCCCCCATTCCCAGCATGACGGACAGACCCAGCGCCGATATAAAGTTGATCAGGGCGATGTTCAGGATCATCATACTGTAATCGTTCGTAAAGCGGGGAGCGTAGACCACGAACGCGGCAAACGCCGCCGTCAGGCTCACGATTTTGAAAATGCGCACCCCGCTGAAAACGTTCAAATTTCTGCTCAATCCGGCCACCTCCATCGTCAGGCTTTATCGGCGATGCGTTCGCCGAAAATCCCCTGGGGACGAACCAGCAAAACAACGATCAACACAAGAAAGACGACTGCGTCCTTGTATGTCGTCGTGAAGGCTGAACTGTACGACTCGACGAGGCCGATGATAAGGCTTCCCAGGATGGCTCCCTTGACTGATCCGAAGCCGCCCGTCACCACTCCCGCGAAGGCGCGTAACTGAAGCGACCCCAGCGTGACGTTGACTAAGAAGACCGGCGCGATCATGAAGCCCCCGATGCTCGCTAAAATGACGACAATAATGTATGTCGCGGCCGTGGTCAGCACGGTCGGTATGCCCAGAAGCTCCGCCGCGTACTTGTCCTGGGCGGCCGCCTGCATTATTCTGCCCACGTAGAGTTTCTCGAACAGCATGAAGACGAGAAAAATCAAAACGGCTCCCACGACGATGGTTAAAATGTATTGATATTGAAGGCGCAGAGATCCCACTCTCATGACGCCCCTGATCAAAGGCGCGGCGACGAGGGGAAGGCTTCCCCATGTGATCGTGGCGATCTCACGGATAGCCATGGCGGCGCCCATCGTCGAAATGACGGTCGCGGTGGGGTAGGACGCGGTGCGCAGCGGCCAATAGACCAGGAACATGAAAATGACGCCGATCATGGCGAAACAAAGCATTGCAACGGGTATCATCAGAGGAAGGGGCAGCTTCACCTGATAGGTCAGGCTCCACGTAACGAACGCGCCAAGCATCAAAAGATCGCCCTGAGCGAAGTTCATGACGCCGATCGCCCGGATAAGCAGGATGAGCCCCATAGCCATAAGAGCATAAATCATCCCCATCGCCACGCCGTTTACCGTGAGCTGCATGAAGACGTTGGGTTGCATTAAAACATTCAGACCATGCACATTACCACCTCCAAAAAAGGAGCGGGCGAAGCCGCTCCTTTTGCTGTGCGTAAAACATTTTAAAAACTACGGTTCGCGTGTGTAGACGACCTCTCTGAGAACTGCAAGGCCACCCTCGTTCATGGTAAGGAACTGGCTGGTGCTGAAGCAGCGGTTGTCGTTGTAGCTGTAGGTGGACATAGCGCCTGGGAAGGCCTTGATCTGCTTGAGGGCGTTGTTGATAGCTTCACGGTCAGTCGTCGTTCCGGCGATCCTGCATGCCTCGGCGAAAAGGATCAGGGAGTCGTAAGCGGTGACGGCGGGCATGTCGGAGTCGGGCTGCCCGGCAAACTCCGCGCGATATGCCTCGGCGAAGGCTTTCCCCGCCGGAGTGGTTACTTCGGGCGTCCAGTCGGCCACGCCCAGCCATCCGTCCGCGGCCTCTCCCGCCGTTGTCCGGCAGACGACCGAGGCGAATGAGGACGAACCGAGCAGCGGAATGTCTATTCCGGAATCGGCGGCCTGCATTGCGATGCTCGCGGCGGGCATCTGATGGCTGATGCCGATGAGCCCGTCAACGTTGGAATTGATTATTTGCGTAAGTATGGGCGAAAATTGCATTTCACCCGGGTTGTGCGCGTAGATATTTCTCTCCGCCACTTCGACGCCGAGGGTCTTAAGCGCGCTGACCGTCTGCTCCATCAGGCCCGTGCCGAAGGAGTCGGCGATATGAAGGATCGCGGGGTTTTTCATGCCTATAACCTCGATCGCGGCCTTGGCCATGAGCAGCCCGGACTGGTCGTCGGTCATACGCACCTGCCAGATGTAGGGGTTGTTTTCCTTCGGAATGTTAGCGGAGGAGCCTCCGGCAAACATGGGAATCTTATTCTGAAGGATCGCCGGAGAGGTGGCGATGCAGTAGGCGGAGTAAGTGGAACCGAAGAACGCCACAACCTCGGGATAACTCATCAACTTCGTCATTGCGTTGACGGAGGCCTGCAAATTGTCTACCTCATCCTCGAAGACGATCTTTAGTTCCTTGCCCAAAATGCCGCCCCGCTCGTTGATGTGTTTCTGCGCGAGCAGAATGCCGTTCCTTATGAAGTCTCCGACCATTACGTTCGTCCCGCTCAGAGGAGCTACGGCTCCGAACGTCACAGTCCCGTCAAACGCCGCCCAGCTGCTCATCGGAAAAGCCAGCAGCGCCACCAACGCGAAAAGCCATAACTTTCTTCTTGTACCCTTCATTTTTATTCCTCCTTTATATTATTTCGGGCGGTACATCCGCCTGAAATTTCTTAGAATGTAACGATCGCCTTCATCACCCGGTCCGGATGGGCGTCAATAAACTCGAACGCTTCCTTCAGCTCCGACGCGGGGAAGCGCTGCGTTATCAGCCCGTCTGCCCTGACCGCCCCGCTCTCCATGAAGCGTATGGCGTCCTCAAAGTCCTCCCTCACGTACATCATATGCCCGACGACGGAGATTTCCTGCCGTTGGATCACCGGCACCTCGAAGGTCAAAGGTTCCTTGAAATTCCCTGTGACGACGACTACGGAACTGCGCCGCGCCGCGCCCAAAATCGCGCGCATTGAGGCGGGAATCCCTACCGCATCGACGATGACGTCAGCTTTGCGGGAACCGAAGGCGCCCTCTATCGCGTCGGACAAAGAGACCTTCGACGTATCGGCGCGGCGCTCAATGCCGCACTGTCTCGCAAATTCCAGCTTTGCGGCGCTGATGTCCGTTATGAGAACCTTCTCCGCTCCCAGGGCTTTGGCCGCCTGAGCGACGCAATTTCCGATCGTCCCCGCTCCCACGACGGCGATGTTAAGCCCCTGTACGCCTCGGCCCCGGCCCAAGGCTCCGCGCTTGACCGCGCCTATTCCCACGGCCACGGGTTCGACCAAGGTCAACAGTTCCTCCTTCATGTCCGACGGACAGCGGCGCAGGTATGAAACGCCGACCGCGGCGTACTCGCGGCAGAACCCGTCCGAGTGCACTCCCATAACCTTCAGGCTTTCGCAGACGTTGAAGCGTCCGATGGAGCAAGGATAGCATTTTCCGCAAAAAATCTGGGGCTGGACGGTCACTTTGTCCCCGGCCTTGAAGCCCTCCACGCCCTCTCCCGTCTCCGCCACTGACGCCGACGCTTCGTGCCCGATAATCACGGGATAGGTCATGTATTTGTGCTTGCCGTGGTACATCTGGATGTCCGACCCGCAGATCCCGAAGGAATGAATTTTTAAAAGGGCTTCCCCTTTTTGCGGCTTTGGTTTTTCAGCACCGGATCTCTCGAATGTGTAAGGCGCTGTCAGCCGATATTGAAGCATAAGCGTTTTACTTTTGTTTTTTCGCGACGGTCTCACGGACCTTCGCGGCGATAGCCGGGACGTCCAGCCCGTATTTGCTCAGGAGCTCGTTATAGGACCCGCACTCCGCGTGACAGTCCGCAAGCCCCACAAATCCCACCGGTACATAAGCCTGTCCCAAGGCCAAAACCTCGGACACGGCTCCGCCCAGCCCGCCTATTATACTGTGTTCCTCGGCGGTGACAACGGCTCCCGCAGAGCGCGCGGCATCCAAAAGCAATTCCGCGTCCAGCGGTTTTATTGTGAACATGTCTATAACCTTTGCGTCTATCCCCTCGGAGGCCAAAATTTTTGCCGCCTCAAGGGCAAACCCGACCATGATGCCGCAGGCCACTATCGCAACGTCCTTTCCATCCCGGAGAACTTTGCCTTTGCCGTCCTCGAATTGCGTGCCCGGCCCGTAGACGGACGGAAAAACGTCCCGCGAGAGGCGTATGTACATGGGGCCTTTCGATTCGATTGCGTGCTTGACGAGCCAGTCCGTGTGAACTTCGTCGCTCGCGACGTAAACTCTGAAATTGGGAAGGGCTCTCATGAGCGCCAGGTCCTCGATCGCGTGGTGGCTGGGGCCGTCGTAGGCGTCCGAAAGGCCGCCGTAAGCCCCCATGAACTTTACGTTCAGGTCGGAGTACGAGCCGAAGATCCGGGCCGGCAAAAGCCCGAGGGTCGTTATGAACGTCGCGAACGTGTTGATGAACGGAATTTTCCCGACAGACGCAAACCCCGCCGCCATGCCCGCCATATTGGCCTCCGCTACTCCCACGTTGAAGAAACGTTCGGGGTAAGCCCCCTGAAAGATCGCCGAGCGCGTGGAAGCGGCAACGTCCGCGTCCAGAACAACAATGTCCTGATTGTCCCGCCCGTATTTCACCAACGCCTCGCCGTAAACTTCGCGTATAGTCTTAGCCATTTCACTCGCCCCCCAATTCCGTGACGGCGCGCTTGTAATCAGCTTCGCCTATCGGCTTTCCGTGCCACGCGCTCTGCCCTTCCATAAAGGAAACGCCCTTGCCCTTGACGGTGTCGGCCAGAATGATGACCGGACGCCCGTCGGGAGCAGCGTTGGCTTTATCTATGGCGTCGCAGACGGACTCTATATCGTGCCCGTCGCAGGAGATGCAGCGCCACCCGAATGCCGTAAATTTTGCGTTCATGTCGCCCTGCGGCATGATGTCCTCGCTCTTTCCGTCGAGCTGCACTCTATTCCAGTCGTAAATGGCGATAAGATTGTCCGCTTTGAACTTAACGGCGCTCATGCAGGCTTCCCAGAACATTCCCTCGTTGACGTCGCCGTCGCCCAGAATGGCGTATACCTTAGCCCCGATTTTCGAGAGACGAAGCCCCAGCGCCATGCCCAAAGCGGCGGAAAGCCCCGACCCCAGCGGGCCAGTCGAGAGGTCCACTCCCGGCGTGTGCTTGACCGAGGGATGCCCTTGCAGCCGCGTGTTCAGGCGGCGCAGCGTTTTCATTTCATCGACGGGAAAAAATCCCTTCTCCGCAAGCACGCGGTATAACATCGGCGCGGCGTGCCCCTTGCAGAGAACCACGCGGTCGCGGTCGGGTTTCCGCGGGTCCGCGGGGTCCACTTTCGCTTTCTCGAAATAAAGCGCCGTCAAAATTTCGCACACGGAAAGGGAACCTCCCGGATGCCCCGTCTGCGCTTCATACAGCACGTCAACCACGTCCCGGCGAAACTTACCGCACAGTTCTTCCAGATATGCCTTTCTAGCGGCTTTGCCGCCCGCCGAAGGCGAATTTAAAGCGGCTTTGCCGCCCGCCGTCAAACCCATTCTCAACACCCTCCTAATCTCCCGCGGGGAGCAGATATATTTTCCCGCCCTTTTTATTTTCAAACATCCCGAAAGCGCTTTTCCACTCAAGGATCGAGAATTTATCGGTCACCAGCGGCCTCACGTTGACCTTCCCCTCGCTTAAAAGCTGTAACGCCTTTCTCCAACTGGCGTTGCGCGACCCCAAAGAGCCTGAGAAATGCAGCTCTTTGTAGCATATTTTTTCAATGTCGAACTCGATTTTTTTGCCGGGCAGCCCGATCTGGGTGAACCAGCCCCGTTTCTTGATGGCGTTCAGCCCGGCGTCAACCGCATACGGCGACCCCGAACACTCCAGCACGACGTCCGGCCCGTAACCTCGGGTAAGCGGTTTCAGGAACTCAATAAGGTTTTCCTTTTCAACGTTGACGGTGTGGTCGGCGCCCAGTTTTCTGGCCGCCTCCAGACGCGCCTCATCCACGTTCGTTCCGGAAACGACGACCGTCGCGCCGTGAGCTTTGGCGACCTGCGCGGCCATGACGCCGACGGATCCCGGCCCGGAGACGAGGACAACATCGCCCGCGACGATCCGCGTCAGGTCATAAATGGCGTGCGTCACGCAGGCGAGCGGCTCCGTCATTGCCGCCGAAGTGAAATCCACTCCTTCGGGGATAGCGTGCAGCCGCGCCTCGGGGACGACCGTGTAGCGCGCGAAAACCCCGTTGAACCAATAGCCCAGCGTGCGCCGCTCCACACAGAGATTATAAAATCCCTCGCGGCAAAAGTCACAAAGCCCGCAGTAGTGGAATGCCGTTTCCGACACAACACGGTCGCCCGGTTTGAAGCGGGAACACCCCGGGCCGTTTTCCGCGACGACGCCCGCGAACTCGTGCCCTGTAATGACAGGAGGGTTTAACGGGATCGCGATGTCGCTGTGGTAGATGTGGATGTCCGATCCGCAGATGCCCGCCTCTTTGACCTCAAGTTTTACCTGCCCCGGCCCCGGAACCGGCTCCGGGACGTCGCGTATCTCCATATTCCCGGGCCCAAGCGCGTGCTTTACGAGAGCTTTCATACCACGTTTACCTTATTATCAAGCTTTTTATACATAACGAACTCTCCATATAATTTTTTTATATTATAAAACGCGGGAGAAAAAAAATCTATCTTCAATATTCTTAATTTATCCAACGTTTCGTAAAAAAGGCTGCAAAAAAAACGCGCCCCTGCGGTGTTGTTCCGCGGGGGCGCGTTCTTTTTGAATAAGGAAAAATTTTTTGTCAGAACAAGAAAAATTTACAGCAATATCAGCGAAAGCGCCCACACCGCGGCGATGCCCGCAAGCCCTTCGAGCAGGGTCGCAACCGTCTGAGCTTTGTACGCAGTGTTGACTTTCATGTTGGAGAACTGCGACACTACCCAGAAGTAGGAGTCGTTCGCGTGTGAAACCACCATGGAACCGCAGCCTATAGCCAGCGTTGTCAGAACCGCTCCCATCGGGGAACCTAAGCCAAGAGACCCCAGCAGCGGGAACATAATTGTGGACGCCGTGATCAGCGCGACTGTGGATGATCCCTGCGCCGTCTTCAGTCCTGCGCTGATGATGAAGGGGAGGAAAATCCCCAGCTCGTACTGGGCAAGGGTTATGCCAATATAATCGGCCACTTTCGTGGCGGCGATGATCGCTCCAAGGCTGCCGCCCGCCGCCGTGATCATGATGATCGTCGCCCCCTCCTTGACGCCCGAACCTATCCATCCGCTTGAGACTTCCTCTGTGATTTTAGGAGGAAGGGAGAAGCATAAAAGTACGCCGATAAACAACGCGCTGATCGGATGACCGACGAAGGACGAGAATTTGTGAAGCCCGGAATCTCTTCCTACAATTTCAAGCACGGTGGGGAAGTTTATCACGGAGCTGAACGCGATCAAAATCAACGGCACGACGATAGGGGCGAATGCCTGCCTTACTGTCGGAAGCCGGTCAAATTTTGCCTTCAGTTCCTCGAACGTCGGGCCCTCGATATTTTCGACCTGCAACTTGCTTCCGGCTGTCACGGCATAAAAATAACCGGTCAGCATGGCGGGAATGGATACGATGAGGCCGAACAGAATGACCATGCCCAGGTCCGCCTGCAAATTGGCCGCCGCCGCTATAGGTCCGGGTGTCGGAGGCACAAGGGTATGGGTGGCATAGAGCCCCGTGGAGAGGGCTATCGCCATGGTGGCCATGTTGACGCCGCTTCGCTTGGAAAGGGATTTATTCAGGGACGAAAGAATGACGAAACCCGAATCGCAAAAAACGGGGATGGAAACGATATAGCCTATAATGCTCATTGCGAGGGCCGGGCGCTTCTGGCCGATTTTTGCCAGAATGTAGTCGGCCATGGTTATGGCGGCCCCGCTTTGTTCCAACATAACCCCTATTATCGTCCCGAAGAGGATGACGATCCCGATTGAGCGGGCCGTATTTCCAAATCCGGTGGCGATAGTGTTCACTACATCCAACGCGGGCATACGCGCGGCAAGCCCCATAAGCAGCGCCACGGTGAAGAGCGCGAAGAAAGGGTTGAATTTGAACTTTGAAATCATGACAACCATTACAACAATAGCCGCGAACAGTATAAATACAAGAATATTACCTTCCAACATAGTTATCGTTCCTTTCTAAATTAAATTAAAACAAAGACAAAAGATTTCCAGATCGCTGTGAAACTCGTTGTTTTTTCGTCTTTGCGAGGAGTGAGCGACGAAGCAATCCAGTCAAGATACTTGCAATTACAAAAAAGCAAAGACAAAAAACTGGATCGCTTCGGCGAAAAGATGCCTCGCGAAGACGAGAGGAAAAGCTTGTCAACAACATCGCTCATTGATTTTTCCTCCTTTCTGTGTGAATCCCAACTGGGAGCACGGGCAGTTCCGCCCGAGTTTCCAGGTTTTTAAGCCCCCTGGAAGATTTTCTCGCTGAACCTAAGAAGCATGCCTATTTTGAAGAATTTATCATAAATGTTTCCGCCAAGCTTTTCCCTCCCGTCAATGTAAAGCTTCTTATCGCAGATTATCCTGTAATAGGTATTTTGCGTCCCAGATAAGCTCAAATCCCATTGCAGCCTTGTTAAAGCAAGCTCAAGCATCTGTATTATCTCATCCATTATATTTACGTCGGGAAATCTCTCTTCAAGCTCATACATCCTTGCTATAAGCCAGCTTGAAGCGGCATAGTTTATCCTGTGCGAGTTAAGCCGGACGCCCCAATCCTCCGATTTGTTCACGGAGAGCGAAATTTTTGCGACGTCAATCCTTTCGGAATTAAAAGCGCTCTCGATATCCGCGTTGAGGATCACCCCCGCCACATTTTGCACTATGGAAGGCAATGGAACTTCACTTTTGCCCAGCATGGAAAGTATATTCTGATATTTATCGACCATGTTGCGGACTCCATGTTCTATGGCATAGGTTTCCCTCTCGATCAGGCGGGTAAGAAGATACTGGCGCGTATCCTTTATAAGATGCTGAATGGAATATATATTATCCCCGAAAATATTTTTCATTAAATTATTATCGTCAAACGCTTCGCCGCTTGAGAATTTTTCGCGGAGATTTTCATATTCGGCTTTGGTCAAAGCTTCGGAATCATGCGGAAGTTCCCTGACCCCGCATACTAAATCGTGATTTTCCCTCAGCGTCGCGGCAAAAAAGAAGGGCCTTCCGCCAAACGAAAGGGTTGCGTCTTCAATTGCATAACCCGTACAATACTTTAAGCCGTCTTGATTTTTTATATCAATAACCACGTCCCGCAGCGGGTCTTCCAGTATAAAAGAATAAACGGCGGCCTGCGCGACTTTTCTTTCGGGAGTTATTTTTATCGGCTCGACCAATTTTTCGTAAACCGCCCTGCCGTTAGGGTATTCCGCCGTATTTCCCGGGGCAAGCTCGATCCTGTTCTTAAACTCCTCCTCTAAGTCCTTTCCCAATAATTCTTTGGCGAAATCTATGACCCGCGAAGCGTAACAAAGTATCTGAACCGTTTCTATCCCCGCAATATCGTCAAAAAACCAGCCGCAGCTCGTATACATGAGCATGGCGTTTCTTTGCATCCCAAGCAGCCGTATCGCGCGCGCGGATTGATAATGATCCAGCTCTATGCCGGAATTGGAATAAAGCCACTCATTGACCTTTTCAGGGGAATGGTCCAGCATGATTTGTATATAAGCGTCACGGGCGCCCCAAGGGTTATCAAGGATTTTGCCAAGCTCCGTCTCAAAATCTTTCTTTACCGAATCTCTGAGCCAATCAAGCGCGTTCCGCAAAGGGCCTCTCCATTTCTGATGGTACCCTCTGCCCGTATTGCACCCGCAGTCGGCGCGCCAGCGTTCCACTCCATGAGCGCAGCTCCACGAGGAATTTTCTATTATACGGACAAAATGCTTTGGCGGATGTTTCCTTAAAAATTCCGCGTATACCGTGAGAATGACATTCGGGTCATTTTTTACCGTTTCAAGGCAATAAGCGAGAGCCATGTCCCCATGCCTGTGATGATGCCCGTAAGATTCTCCGTCCGTGGCAACGTGCGCCAGGCGGTCCTGAAAATCGTCGGGGAATGAGTCAATAAGGCGCCGCGCATAGTCTCCTCCGTCATTTAACAGCCCCTTAAAGGCTATTTCCTGCGAAATCTGGCCGTTATAGAAAAATATAGTTATGTATTTCCCGGAAGGAAGGATCAGGCGGTACGGAAATGTTGTGTCAACACGTCCGCCGCTTACATCTGTCCATGAGTCGGAACCTAAATTTCTTACGGCTTGTGCCTGATATGGGGAAAGGATCGTGAAAATAATGCCGTTATTGCAAAGGACTTCCAATGTTTCCGTATCTACGGCGGTTTCCGCGAGCCACATTCCTTCCGGGGGCCTGCCGAATCTGATTTCAAAATCAGCCATCCCCCAGCGCACTTGCGTTATTTTATCCCGTAAATTCGCTAACGGCATTATCATGTGATTATATACCTGGGCAATGGCCGACCCATGCCCTGAAAAACGCTCCTGCGATAATTTATCGGCTTCCTTCAGCGATTTATACACTAAAGGAGCTTTTTTTTCCGCCCATGACAATAAAGTCGGCCCAAAGTTAAAACTGATTTCAGAATAGTTATTGCATATCTTGGTGATTTTGCCCTGATTATCCAGAATACGGGCGGCGGAATTACGCAGATAGCATTCGGAGTTGATGCGTTCATTCCAGTCGTGCCAAGGGGCGGCGGAATCCTGGAGTTCTATTTCTCCGTACCAGGGGTTCTCGCGCGGAGGTTGATAAAAATGTCCGTGAATCGTTATATATCTTGGCAAATTGTGTCATCTCCTTTCTAAAGCAGCGGTAATTGAAATGTAGAACCAAGCTTATCGTTCAGCAGATACTCAATGGCATGAATCAGCGCGCGTTCTCCGCCAAATCCTCCTGATTTCGTTATCATCGGCAAATTTGCGAATGGGCCGTCATTAAATTGCGCTAAAGTTATTCCCTCCTGGACTTCTTTGATCAGGCGTATCCCGTTTGACTTGGTTTTTTGCACTAAGCGCACGGCGCAGTCCCCGCCGGTCACGCATACCCCTCTTATTTTTACGCGCCCCAGTATATCCCAGGACACATCCGCCAGGAAATTCAGAAATCCGTTCATATCGTCGTCAGGATATTTATCGCTTATGAAACGTTTATTTTTCACCATTGCCAAAAGGACATTTTGCCCTCCTCTTAAAACGGCTTCCGCCTTGCTTGCCGCGAATTCTCTCTGCTGCTGAGGGTTTTCTTTCCAATTGTCAACTTCGACCTCAACTGTTCTGACGACTCCCAGATCTGAGAGCATCCTGGCCTGACGAATGCTTCTGGGATGCACCGAGCCAAGGATCGTGAGGATAGGGCTTGTTATGGTCGCCAGCTTATCCGCGAGCCCCACCGACCCTGTCCATAGAATATCCCTTGCGGGGATAACGGAGGATATCCCTCTTACAATCAAGTGAATATCGGCTTCATCTTCCGCTTCACAGCAGAAATAGCCTTCTTTCGCAATGTGGTCGGCTGCCTTGCCTGATCTTATATCCTCTTTTGTTATTATAAACGGATTTTCCACTCCTGCTTCCTTCAGAAATTCCACAGATTGCTGCGCTGTCGCGAACTGTTTTTCTCCTTTGGGCTTTGAGCGGTTTACCACCCCGTTTGGCTCAAATGTGCTTACGCCCTCCTCTATTGCCATGCGCCCGCCTGAAAATGTATTTGTTATAACGATATATTTAAATCCTATCTCTTCAGCGAATGACTTTATCTCAACAGCGGCGTTGCCCTTAAAATTAGGATGTATCTTCTTATAAAAAATGGCTTTGTTTTTCCACGGAATAAGGGATTTTGCCAGGCTGCGAAGCTTTTTGGCGGCGACTTCCGATGTGTCGAAAAAAGTTTCAGTGGCAAGAGCTACTGTTGAATAATCCCTTTGGATCGACGGCAGGCTGTCCGCTTGCAAAACGACCGATGAACTGTATCCGCCGTTCATGAATTTTACGGCGGTTTCATTTGCTCCGGTGAAATTATCGGCGATAATTATATATTCAAACAAAACGTGCCCTCCTTGAGAATTTGTTGAGTTGAATTACCTGAGTGGTATTTTATCACTTTAAATCATAAGAATGTATCCCATCCCAATTTTCAGGATAATTTCCTTTAAGCTCATAACACCTGTCTTTAAACATTTCATAAAGTTTCATGCCTCGAAATCTTTCCGTAAGATTGTCAAGCATCATATATGCTTCCGAAAATTTTCCGCCGCGGTAAAGTTCGTATGCCGTATTCCAGTCTGATAATTCGTTTTTTCTTGACTCCGCCTCCTCCATGCTCATTGGCGCCCAAATCTCAACTGCCCGCGCTCTCCCTTTGACCCTTATATTATCTATGATTTGCCATCCAAAATCATTTATGCAAAAAGACCTTGCCTCCCCGCTCACTATGGAGTCAATTTCGTATTTTGAACACATCCCTTCAAGGCGTGAAGCTGTGTTTACAGTATCCCCTATTACCGTGTAGTCCATTAATTCTTCCGTTCCCATATTCCCCGCGTGAGCCATCCCCGTATGGACCGCACCGCCAATTTTAAGCGTTATTCCCATTTCCTTTTCAATAGCTGTATTCAGTTCCGATAGTTCAGCGTGCATATCGAGAAGGGTTTGCACCGCGATTTTTGAGTGGTTGGCGACATCCACGGGAGCATTCCAAAACGCCATCATGGCATCTCCTACGAATTTGTCGAGAGTTCCTCCAGAATCGCGCACAAGCATTGTCATGGGAGAGAAATAACGCCCTAATATATCAACGACCTGAGTGGGAGGCAGCTTTTCCGCGATTGCGGTAAAACCTCTTATATCAGTGAACATTACCGTAACTTCCCGGGATTCTCCCCGTAAACTTGACACGTTTCCCTTCATCATTATACGGGAGACTATTTCAGGGGAAACGTAATTAGAGAAAGCTTTTTTTAGTACTCTTTTACTTTTTTCCTCCATCCGGAATTTTATCCCAAGAATGCAAAAACTGTTTAAAACAATCAAGAGAAACGGATAACTTGGGGAAAAAAACATTCCTTTGCTGATAAACAACCATGCGGAACCATGCCAGATCGCCAATATTCCCGAAATTACGGCGGTGATGTATACGAGAGGCGATGCCATGGCGGACAGTAAAATTGAAATCAACCCTGTCCCCAGTATCAATAAAAATTCCGCCTCCGGGGCCCACGCGGGGGTAACAATAAAGCGCTCCGATAATATGGCGTCAATAATATCCGCGTGCATCTGCAATCCGCTGTAATTATTATCAAACGGGGCAGCGCGCGAGTCCTTTAATCCCGCCATCGTGGAACCGAGGAACGCGATCTTCCCTGATAACTGTTCGCGCGGGATAAGCCCTTCCGCAATGTCAGACGCGCTGTATATCTTATGTCTGTTTGGATGGCGGAAAAGCACGGGCAGGCTTCCGTCCCGGGACATCGGGATCGTTATGTCCGGTAATTTCATATATTCAGGGACGTCATCTCCGGTTTTTGCCGTAAATTGCGCGGGCGTCTTCCCGTCCGCGGCGGCAAGGGCTAAAGCGGCGAGCGCAAGCCCCGGTATAACGTTTCCTTCATGCGACACAAAAAGAGGAACACGCCTGTGAATTCCGTCAAAATCCCTCGCCGCGTTGATTGCGCCGATTCCCCGGGCCGCTTTTGCGAGCTTCGGAATTGGCATGATAAGAAATTCTCCGCTAATGAGCGAATCGGCAAGAGGCGGAGTCCCGGGGGCCCGTGATTCGGCTATCCTGACGGGGGGCGGTTTTGTATCAGGGAAGGCTGCGCCGTCAAAGCCCTCCGCGTCATCCGATACATAACATGATAATACCGCGGGTACCCGCGATAAAACTTTTGCAAGCATATCATCGTTATTGTAGAGTTCTTCCGGGAAAACCTCTTTCGGTATATCGACGCCAAAATTCTCTGAAAGCTGTTTAAGCAGCAATTCCGGAGAAGTCCTGTCCGGAGTCGGCATTAAAAAGGTAACTCCCACCGCCGCAATTCCGTTTTCGTGCAATTTTGTCAGAATATCCGCTATTATGTAGCGGGGCCACGGCCATTGTCCATATTTGAAAATGCTTTTCTCGTCTATGTCTATCAGGATTGGGATGTCGGAAGGCTCTCCTCCCGCGGTATGCCTCAAAAAACGGTCGTAAATCCTCAGATCGAGGCGTTTAAAGTATTCAATTTGCGCGACATACGCGGACAGGACGGATAAAGTTACAAGTATCCCCGGCAGTACGTACAGGAGAAATTGTTTTAAATTTGAATGTCTTTCATGTTTCATGATTACTCCAGCTTATCGTCATTATTGCCCGAATTCTCAATTACTTTTCAGATTTTTATACTGGCGCGTCGTCATGCCCGACCACGCTTTTGATATTTCGTTGGTAAGTATGGCGTATTCAATGCCCTTTTGAATACCTCTATCGTCCCATTCGTCCGTCAGTTCTTTTCTTACTTGAATTGCCTGTAAGCGTTGGTTAATCCATTCGCGGGAATAGCCTTTTTTGAGATAGGTTTCAAGGGCGCGGTTAATCGTCTGTTCCGGGTCAATCGTTTCGTCAATACGTTCACGCCCAACCATTGCCAACCACATCTTAAACGGCTCCGCTTTTGGGGATGGTATGGACTGAATAATCCGCAATAACTGTTCGATATTGGCAACATCAGTGAGCCGCATTTTTCCATCATGCGTTTTCATTTTCAACTGGTTACAAGATGTAACCGTTTGATTTCCCTCGCTGACCATCCGGCTTTTTGTTACTTTCCAATAATTACGAGCCGTTTGATAATCGCTGCCTGTGAGCACACCCACAACATCGACAATAGAAAGCAGCCATTCCTCTTTTTCTTCGTCCCATGCTGTACGGATACGTTTATTTTCAAACAACTGGATTTTTTCAATGCTCACTTAATAATTCCCCCATACAAAACTATACAATGTATTAATCAATTGTTTGTTTAAGTTCAATATCACCCGGCCATTCAACATTATAACCTCATTTTACGTCAAATTTCATCTGCTTCATTCAAGCCGAAATCCAATTTCAACTGGCGGTATTCCATTTCATCAGCTTCCCTCGCATTGCTGATGTAAAGCCCCATAAGACGGACCCTTTTTTGGCCGCCGAACTCCGCGGTGTCCAATAGATCGAGCGCCGCCGCCCAAAATGTGTGAAAATCTTCGACGGGGCTCGAAAATGTCCTTCGCTTGGACGCTTCCCTGAAATCCATATACTTTATTTTAAGCGTCACGGTGCATCCGTAAAAACCCCGCGCGGACGCGCGCTGCCATACTTCGTCCGCGATTTCCCGCAGCTTTTTTTCCAGTTCCTCTTTATTATCGAGATCGGTCATGAAAGTTTCCTCCGCGCCGAGGGATTTTCGTATCCTGTCGGGAACGACTTCGCGGCTGTCCATGCCCCTGGCATTCTGATAATAGATATGGCCTGCCTTCCCGAACAGGCGTACCAGCTCGGCTTCGTCGTATTGTTTCAGATCATGTCCCGTATGGATGCCAAGCTCGCGCATTTTTGCGGCTGTTACTTTGCCGACGCCCCAGAATTTTTCGATCTTCAACTCCCCGGCAAAGGACTCCGCCTCTTCCGGCAGGATGACGAAAAGCCCGTCGGGTTTCCTCCAGTCCGACGCTATCTTAGCCAGAAATTTATTGACGGAGACTCCCGCCGAAGCGGTAAGTCCGGTTGTTTTTTTGATTTTTACCTTTATCTCGCGGGCGATACGCGTCGCTGAGGCAATGCCGGGCTTATTGACCGTCACGTCCAGATACGCCTCGTCCAACGACAACGGCTCCACGAGGTCCGTGTATTCAAGGTATATGTTTCGTATCTGTATGGAAATTTCGCGGTAAACATCAAAACGGGGGGGAACAAAAATCAACTGAGGGCATTTTGACAGAGCCGTCAGCGATGGCAGCGCCGAGTGGACGCCGAATTTCCGCGCTTCGTAACTCGCGGCTGCCACAACGCCGCGTTCGGCGGCATACCCCACGGCCAGGGGCCTGCCCCTGTATTCGGGGTTATCCCGCTGCTCAATGGAAGCATAAAAGGCGTCCATATCTATATGTATGATTTTTCGCACTGAGCTTTTTGAGTTGAGAGTTGAGAGTGAAAAATAAAAGCAAAAACGGTCTTTATCTTTTAACTTTCCTCTCTCAATTCTCAATTTTCAATTTTCAATTCTAAATTTCACCTGTCGAAGAAAGGAGATTTGCCCGAAACGGACAGAGGTATTCCCATAATGAGCTTGTATTCTCCCAGGTATCCAAGCGAGGCGGCGGCCTTGCCGATGGTGAACATTATCCTGCTGTCAACCCGGTTGTCCGAAACGAGTGATACCGCTGAACCCACCGCTATGCCAAGGTCAAGCGACGTAAATACGCACGCCGCCCCGGCTTCGGAACACGCGCCGCAGCTCCCGAAACCGCACAAACCGCACCTCTCGCTGAGCCCTCTTGTCTCATATTTTGCCCCCACGAGCACGACAGCTTTGCTCTTGTCCACGTTCCCCGCGTCCCTGACGAAAAAACTGCCCGCGTCGCCGAAACTTTGACCGATACGGCGCATTTCGGCGGAGAGTTTTTCCATATCTTCGCCGGTCAATATCATCGTCTCCAGATGATCGACCCCGCGCGCTTTCGGAGCAGTGCGCACCGCCGCGCAAATACCGTAAGCCAGGTTCAAAACAGCTTGTTCTTCCGCTTTCTTAGAATCAATTACCATAAGTTACATCCTCCTTATTTATATTGTTGTTCCAATAATTTTTTCCGCGGCGCGTGAAACTTCATCAAAGTCGCCGTCAAGCAGGTGTTCGGACATTGCGGCCAGCAGTTCTTTAGTTTGGCGCGGCCACGTTTTTTGCCTCAGCTCGGTTATTGCGTCCTTGGCGGTTTTTTTATCATACGTTTCGCACGCTTCTTTAATGGCAAGCAGTTTTTCACGCAGATACGCGCGGTCAGCATCCGTTATTTCGCCGCTTTCGTCTTCTTCTTCCTTCGGCGGCGTGAGTTTTTCCACTACTGCCCGCAGTTTGTCAAGAAATTCAGGAGTTTGGGCTATCACGGAGGTATCTTTCTTATGTCCCCCCCACTCCAATTCGGCCGCAAAATCGGAAAGCTCAAATTCGCTGATATTCGCCAGCGCGCTTTTAATCGCATGGACATTGATGGTATACATCCGTATGTCCTCGTCTTCGTAAACGCCCTGCTTTTCAAGTATCTCTTCCAGCGCCGCGATGGTTTTAAGAGCGTCCCGCACAAAAATTTCGGCCAATTGCGGCGGTACCCGCGCGGTTTCTTCCGCGGCATACTCCTCCTGTCCATTTTTTTGCTGCGCGGCTTCAATGACCTCGGGCGGCTGTTTGTCGCGCACATATTTTTTCAGCGCGGCGTTTAGCTGGCGTACGTCGATCGGCTTGGAAATAAAATCGTCGAAGCCGTTTGCCCGAAATATTTCCGACTGCCCTATCAGGGCGTTCGCGGTCAGCGCGATGATGGGGAGATCATAGCCCAGCTCGCGTATGATTTTTGTCGCTTCCATTCCGTCCATTTTCGGCATCATGTGATCCATAAAAACAATGTCGTACACGTTGCCGTTTTTAATTTTGCTGATCGCCTCAAAGCCGCTCATTACGGTTTCAACAGACAGCTTGTAAGGCATCATAAGCCCTTTGGCAACATATAAATTCGATTCCACGTCGTCCACCACCAGAACGCTGCCATAAGGCATCGGCTCAAATATTATCTGCGCCCTTTTTAATAATCTGGCGCTGTCTGTGCGGAAATTTTGAAGGTTTTTCGACAATTCTTTGCCTAACACCTCGGCGCCGTCTCTCTTTTGCGGCAAACGCACGGTAAACACCGTACTCTCGTGCAGTTTGCTCTCCACGGAAATCGTGCCGTTCATCAAGCGCAATAAACTCTGTGTGATGCTCATGCCGAGTCCCGTTCCCTCGGTCGTGCGGTTAGCTTCCGCGTTAAAACGGGAATATTTGTCGAACAGTTTGCTTACCTGCTCTTCCGTCATACCCTGGCCGGTGTCGCTTACCTTGAAAATGAGCGTGACATCGGAATCGTCGATCTTTTCAACGGCAATGTCCAGCTCGACCGTGCCTTCTTCCGTATATTTGAACGCGTTGGAAAGCAGATTGTTTAAAACCTGCTTGATGCGAAGCTCGTCGCCGATCAGGGCTGACGGGATGTTTTCATCCACGTACAGCATAAACTCTATCTGTTTGCTCCCTGTTCGCAGTACGTTCAGAGTCGCGGTGTCGTTTATCAGGCTCGCGGCATCGTACTTGGCGGAGACCAGTTCCAGCTTGCCCGCCTCGATTTTGGACATATCCAGTATATCGTTGATGATGCCGAGCAGGAGCTCGCCCGAATTGTAAATCTTGCTGAACGCTTCATTCATTTTTGGCGCGAGCGTTTTATTATGCAACTGGATTTCGGTGATACCAAGGATCGCGTTCATCGGCGTGCGTATCTCGTGGCTCATATTGGCAAGAAAATCGCTTTTTGACCTGGAGTTTGCCTCCGCCTCCTCCTTTAGAGCCGCCACTTCCTCGAAGGGCTTTTTGATAAAACTGGAAGCTATGATCGCGGCAACGACGCTAAGAATGAAACCGACGACCCCGACCACGATCAGCCCTATGTGAATATCTCTGAACGGGCTTTCCGGAAGCGGCGCGATGACTCCCAGGAACCAGCCTTCATTTGATCCTCTGATGGGCCTGTACGCGCATATCCGGGGAACGCCGGAAACTGAAAAATGGCCTATTCCCGTTTCTCCGAGTATCCCGCGCCTTATCACGCTTGCCATTGCCTCGTGTTGTTCATCGGTTTCCGCCATACGGATAAAATTTACCCGGTTCTGCACCCATTGCTCGCGTATGTTGGCGATTATGGTCCCTTCTATATCATCGATAAAAATATGGCCTGTATCCCAAATAACAAAAGTAGAAAGCTTTTGCGCAAAATACATTCCGGGGATCGTAACCACAAGTATCCTGTTATCCGCGTCTTCCATAGGGACAGCCGAATAGAACACGACCCCAAGGGGCGACGGTATGGTGGAGGAAAGCGCGCTCTCTCCTGAAAATGCCTGTTTGACATATTCATCCTCCATTATTTCCGGGAGCGCCGGCAGCTCTCCCGCTGAAGCGATAATCCCTTTACCGGCATCCAAAACCGCCATTCCGATAAAATCAGGGTATAAGGATTCATGGCTCGCTAAAATTTCCGGTAATTTTGCGTCGTCATATCCGGTTAAACGTTCGGCCGCTCCGGCAGTTTTTAACTTTAAGAGCTCAATTTCGCTGCTGATAAAATGATCGGCGATATTGGCCACCATCATCAAGTCCGTTTCCTGAGATTTTTCGATATTGCTTCTCACATAATTGACGCCGGCTGACACGCTGAACAAAATTATGACCAGGTTAGTGAGAAGAATAACAAAAATTGTTCTGACACGGATTGGCATGTTCAAATCCCCCTTGATTTATTTTCCCATTCAACAAGTATAGCGCAGTCTTCCATTCTATTCATTATAACAATAACAGCGGAGATTTTTTCCCGCTGTTCCCGCGATTTTGCTTATCACGGTAATGTGAGCCGCATTGGGCAATTTCCAATTTGCCGCCCTTATCCTGAAAGGACGATTTAAGCGCGAAACCCCATTTATAGCGATTTGGCTTAACATATTTTCGTGGTTGCCGCGGCCTTTCATCATTCGCCGAGAGCGTCGCGCGGGATAACTTTGGGCAGCTCTCCGTATTCCGATTCATACCTGTGTATCTCATTGCGCAGCGTACGTATCATGAACTTGTTGAACGATTCGTCGTACACTGCGGCCAATATTTTCCCCTTGTAAAAAGTTTCTTCGTCAATTCGTACCTGTGTATAAACTAACATTTCAACTTTTCTCCCGTCCGTTAAGAATCACGTTAAGAATCAAGGAAAATATATGAATTTATACATAGTAATAAAAGGTTTGATATTGCTAATAGCAATGTTAAATCTTCAATTAGCAATATTTTATTAATACTATAAACGTTGTCCGTGCGGCACGCATAGCAGAGAGCCTTGCGGAAAAAGCCTGCCGGTTATGCGCTGGGCGGGGAAGAGCGGGGTGATGAAGAACGAAATTGCTGCGCAAGGAAATTTTTTATGATTCAGCGTTCTATCAGGAAATAAAAAAAGCAGAAAGGAAGTGTATTGTATGCGTAAGTTTTTAGGTGTTTTATTGGTTATGCTGTTCACGTTGGTAATGTGCGGAACGGCATTGGCGGCGGAAGGTGATTTGAGGATTAGCCCGGATGTTTTTCCGACAGCATGGACCAATGGCGAGTCCTATGGTCCTGTAACGTTTTTCGTGGAGATAGAAGATGATGACGAAAATTTTGATCTTTCCCCCCATACCTATACTTGGGAATTCGAAGGAACGCCGCCTGAGGATTTGATTATAGGCGAGCATACCGGCGTGCTTTCAGGCATTTTAGATGATACTCCCGGTTCTTTCTCATTCACGATAAAAGCGACATCGGCTGACGATGTGCCAGAAGATGTTGAGAAACCGGTTACTTTCACTCTTAATGCGGAACTGGTAATCACGAATTCTTCTCAGCTGACTGATGGCTTTGTGGGGGTAACGTATTCTGTAGCATTTACAAAAACAGGCGGAACTGGAGCAGTTACTTGGGCGCGTGATTCAGGAACTTTACCTAACGGATTAACTTTAACTGACAACGTGCTTTCGGGTACTCCAACGGTAGCAGGTGAATTCACATTTGAGATCAAAGTAACGGATTCTATAGGCGCTTTTGGCCTCAAAGAATTTACCATCGAAATTGACGAACATTTTAGAATTGACGCTACAGGTTTAGAAACCGGTAATCGGCTTGAGGTTGGAGAAGAAGCTGATTTCGAACTGGTTACGGTTGGCGAAAATATAGTGATATCAACTATTACATGGACCGTCACAAATGGAACGGCATTGGAGATAGACGGTGGCGCGCCTACTCCAGGTGACAAAGTGACAGAAATAACTGTAAATGCGCTGGCACCAGGGAAGTCGAAGGTTCAAGCAGTGGTTGTATATACGAAAGATGGTGGTAGTTCGGTAACCCGTACCTTCAGCAGTGTTGAGGTATCTGTATATAAACCGGCGACCGAAGCAGCTACTGAAGAAGCCGCAGACGAAATTATTGAAGGATTAGCCGCCAAATTTAATATCACCCCTGAAGAACTGGAAGATGAGGTTTCATATAGTGTTACAGATAATCTGATTACTGCCACAGTCAAGTGGAGTTTTGAAGAATTGGTGAATAATGGGGGATTCGCGCTTCTGCCTAAAACATTGGGTGGGCTTACTGTACCGGAACCTGAAATTATTGGGGATGTTCCCGGCTGTGCGGTTGAGACAGGACCCACAGGAGATCCAGATTTTAGTAATTGGTGGATTTTAGTATTCGATAGCGATTTCGTCGGCGGAGAGATAGATTTAAGGATGGTTTTAGGAAATGAATCGCCGTCGGGAGGTTTGGAACCAGGAACTGAAATCGAAATGAAGTTCTTATTTGCTGAAAAAGAAGGCGGCAATCCCAGCAGCAGCGGATGCGACGCCGGATTTGGTTTCCTCGCGCTTGCCCTTCTCGGCTCGATCCCGCTTGTTCTCAGAAGAAAATAATGTGACGTAGGTTTTGCGCGCGGATGCGCCGGGGCGTTCCCACCCGGCGTTCCCAAGGCAAAAAACGCATAAACACAGTTCCACAACGCCAAACAAAAAACCGCGTTCTGCAGAGCGCGGTTTTTTGTTTGTAAGCTCAAAAAATATTCATAAAATCTTTTGCCGGACGCGCGGCAAACAACGCGTCCTGATCTTATTGGTATATAATATCGGGGAATCATTGAGACAGAATTCCGCGGAGGGCGATATCATCGAAAGGATAAATTGTTTTAAATGCATATATTTCTCCATCACATGGGACCCGAAATTTCCCAAAGCATGTAAGTTTTTTGAGTTTAAATCAAGAAATATGCCTTCGATCACTGTGTTTCAATCCACTGGCAGCAGTTGTATCGCTTTTGAGAAAAAAGAAGGCAAAGACGCGGAAAAATCTCAATCCATGCCTGAAACACAAAAAGATTTACCGGCTATTGATGAATTCTCCGGCCTAAAACCGGATACGAGCAAATGGAAGCTTAGCTGAATGTTGAACGAAAGCCACTTTAAAAGTTCAAAAATTCAAGAATTCACAATACATAGAGCCGTCGGAGGGATTAATACATGGGCTTCACAATAACAGCGGCTGAATTAAAGAAATTCCTTGAAGCAAAGGGATTTTATGTTGTGAGCCAGAATGGTTCACACTTAAAAATGACAAATGGTACACGAACAACGGTAATTCCAATGCACTCTGGTGATATGAAACAAAAAACGGCACGTGGAATTTTAACTCAGGCTGGTTTTAAGGCCAGTGATGTCATGGATTGGAGGTAATGAAAAATGTCGAAATATAACGTAACGGCAGTTATATATCCACAGAGCGAAGGAGGGTATTCTGTAGTATGCCCGGATATTAGCGGATGCTCTTCGCAAGGGGATACGCTTGAAGAGGCGTTGAAGAATATCAAAGAGGCGGTTGAATTACGGCTTGATGGAGATACAGACGCAATGGAAGAACTTAAAGCTTCTTGTATGCCCGGGAGAATCGTCGCTGATGTAGAAGTTGAAACATAGGTATCAATCCAGATTGTCTTGATAATGTCGGTAATCCATCATCAAGCGCCTCCTCGAACAGCTATTTTATATTTTTACGCTCCGCCGCCCGGTTAAGCCAAGATGGGATCGTAAGCGTCTTTTTTAGTAAGAGCATCGTCATGATTGGTTTTCATCGCATCCAGATCAACACGGAGCAAAGATACAAATCCGCTCATGGTTAAATCGACCTCTTCGGTCATACATATTATCATTTATAAAACCTTGGCATTCTGAACGGGAACAGGGCAAGCGTCTGCGAGTAAGCGGTGTTAAGCTTGTTCGACACTTCGGTCAGCGTTATTTCCTCGTTTCCCTGTTTGCCTATGATAACGGCCTCATCGTCGATCGCCGCTTTGGGAACGTCGGTGAGGTCTATCATTGTATGGTCCATGCATACAGTTCCGGTGACGGGAACGCGCGTTCCCCGCACAAGCACCTCCGGAGCGGGGTTCATGCGCGTAAATCCGTCGAGGGTCCCTATCGGTATCACCCCTATTTTTTGTTCCCCCCTCGTCATGTATTTCAGCCCGTAACTTATCCCCGACCCCGGCGGAAGCGTCCTTATATCCGCGATCGCGGTTTTGACCTCGGCTATGGCGCGCGCCGGAAAAGGGCGCGGCTTGCCCGGCAGCGGGATACCGTAGAGAAGTTTTCCCGTTCTTACTCCGTCAAGGTACATTTCAGGGCAGCTTAAAATCGCCCCGCTGTTGCACGCGTGCCTGAAAGGTATTTTTACGCCCGCCGCTTCCATCGAATCGACGGCCTCCATGAACCGCCCGAATTGCCAGCGCGTGTAATCCAGGTTTTTCTCCTCGGACGTGGCGAAGTGAGTGAAAGCCCCTTCAATGGAAAGCCCCATCCCGGAGAGTTTAAGAGCCGCTTCCGCCGCCATGTCGGGAAAAAATCCGATCCTGCCCAGCCCCGAATCTATTTTTATGTGTACCCTTGCCGGTTTGGAGAGCTTGTTTGACGCCCGCGCGAGGGCGGAGGCAATCTCAAAGTTCCCGCACGCGCAGATGATATTGTTTTTTACGATGGCCTCAGCTCCCGAACGCGGCGCGGCTCCCATGAGGAGTATATTCCTGTCTATCCCCGCTTCCCTTAAAGCAAGCGCTTCCTCCGTTATTGCCGCGGCAAACCAGCCGCACCCTTCCTCATAAAGGATTTTTGAGATGGGGATTATTCCGTGCGAATAAGCGTTGCCTTTGACCACCGCTATCACTTCGCTTTTCCCCGCCAGCTTTTTCAGGTCGCGGAAGTTTTCGCGCGCGAACCGCGTGTTTATCTCCATCCGGGTAGGGCGGTAACATTCGCTTTCATTAAATCTGAACTGTTCTCCCAAATACATATTCGTTCGCTCCTTTTTTATTCATGATAGTATTATATATAGAAAGCGATTAAGATTAAGAAATTTTTTAAGGAGATATGACGATGGACAGAAAATTTTTGCGCTGCGTGTACAATGGGGAGATAATAAAAGGATATATTGAGGGCGAGAGCGTGTTTCCGATCCATGGGGAGTTCTGGGAGGAGTTCACGCCGGCCGGGGAAAAATTCCCCGCGGCGAAGATCGAAAAATGGCTTTCTCCCGTTATACCGTCAAAGCTCATAGCTATAGGGCTGAATTACCGCGCTCACGCCGAGGAAGTAAAACGCGAGATACCCGAAGCGCCCGTAAGTTTCCTGAAATCCCCCACAAGCTTGACCGGCCATGATTCGGACATAATCTATCCGGCCGGGTTGACCAAAAACGTTGATTACGAGGCGGAGCTTGCGGTCGTTATGGGGAAATACGCGTATAAAGCGGATGAAAAGGAAGCCCTTGAATATGTGTTTGGCTATACCTGCGCCAACGACGTTTCCGCGAGGGATATACAGAAAAGGGACGTGCAGTGGATGCTGGCAAAATCCTTCAACACGTTCACCCCTCTCGGGCCGTGGATCGTTCCCGGGATTTCCCCAATGGAACTGCGCGTGTCCGCAAGGCTTAACGGGGAGCTGCGCCAGGATTCAAACACTTCGGACATGATATTCAGCGTCCCGTATCTCATCCATTTCCTCTCTCAGGTAATGCCGCTTCTGCCGGGCGACGTTATAATAACGGGCACTCCTTCCGGGGTCGGCAGGCTGAAAGAAGGGGATAAAATAGAAATCGAGGTCGAAAATATAGGATCCCTTTCAAACACGGTCAAATTGCCATAATTGACAAATGATGTATAATTTACGCAACGGGTCGTAATTTATCGGCCATTTATCGCTAATGCTAAGGAGGGATTTGGTAGTGAAGCATGTTTGCACAGTTTGTGGATATACTTATGATCCTGCGGCTGGAGACCCTAACTCTGATGTGGTAGCGGGCACTCCTTTCGAAGAAATTTCCGGAGATTGGGCTTGCCCCACATGCGGCGTGGGAAAGGATATGTTTGAACCTGAGGCGTAAGTTTACTTGGGTTTGCTTAAGCTAAGCCAAGGCAAGCTAAGGAGACCTCTTCTGTGGTTCGTTTTAGTTTTTCAGGACTGAAATGAGCTTTCAGGAGGGGTTTTATTTATAGCGTCTCTCAAAATCATGCACAAAGTTCAGGCACATAAAACACTGTAAAAACTAAATTTAGTATCGAAAAGTTTGTACAGAAAAGAGCCAACGGCTCTAATGTTCAGAAAGCGAGCTTTTATTAATATGTTAAATTTTTTTAACCGTATTGTCAGGCTTATATTCGGCCTTTTTCTTTATGCTTTCGGCATCGTTCTTACAATAAACGGAAACATAGGGCTTTCGGCGTGGGACGTTTTTCATCAGGGATTAACGATACATACCGGTATGACAATGGGGACCGCCAATATAGCTGTCGCCTTCGCGCTTATTGTGATCGTGTTTTTCATGGGAGAAAAAATTGGGCTTGGCACGGTCCTCAATATGCTGCTTATAGGAACATTTATGGATATCCTGCTTAAAAGCGGAGTAATCCCGGTAATGGATGGGCATATATCAGGTTTCCTCATGGTAGCCTCCGGCCTTATAGTCATAGCTTTCGCCAGTTACTTCTACATCGGGGTGGGCTTTGGCGCGGGGCCGCGCGACTCCTTAATGGTGACGATCGTAAGGAGGCTGAATTGCAAGGTGGGCGTGGCGCGCGCGATTGTCGAAGGATCGGTGGTCACAATGGGCTGGCTGCTTGGAGGGTATGTCGGAGCCGGAACCCTCGTCGCGGCGTTTGGAATAAGCATCGCCGTTCAAAGCGTTTTCCGCCTTATGAAATTCAATGTCAAGGAAGTCAGGCAGGAATCGCTTGCGGATACATTCCTCAGCATTAAAAAAAGGCTCTCCGGACCGGGCAGATGAAAAAGGCAATTCTATTTATTATTCTGATTGCTTTGATCTCAGGATGCCTTGCAGCTTTTTACCTCACCGGAAGCAAGACGGGCACGGACGCGGACGGGCCTATAGCGATCCCGGAGTTACCTCAGCCGTATTTGTCCCGTTCCTATATTCCCCCTTCCCAGGTTCCTTCTTCCCGGATAACCGTCCCCGTCAAAATATCAATGGATGATCTACAGTCGCTCGCCAACAGAAACCTTATCAGGCAATACAACGGGGATACGGAGTTTCTTGACGGGACCGTCAGGGGCAAATTGAACTACAGGTTCCGGCGGGAGGAGGACGCGAAAGTCGCGGCGGAAGACGGGAAAATTAAAATAACTCTTCCGGTCAGTTTTAACGTGCGTTTTGCGGGCAACGTCCTCGCGGCGTTCGTAAGAGTGCCTTTCAGCGCGCAGACAGACGGCGCCCTTGATATTTTCATCTCCATTAAACCAAGCATCAGGCGCGACTGGAGTATAAAAACCGACGCCGAAGTTGATTTCGCATGGGTAACCCCCCCCAGGCTCAGTGTTGTCGGTATCCCGATAGGGCTGAAAAAGGAGTCCGATAAATTTTTAAGGGAAGCCATCCGCGATAATTTGCATAAAATCGACGATGTGATAAATAAGGAGATAAGGCTCAGGGATATGATGCAGAGGGAATGGGATAATTTAACCGGGCCGGTCATGACGGCGGATTCGGTCGTCCTTCATTTTGACCCTCGCGGCGTGGCTGCGTCACCTCTTGATATAACTCCGGAAGAAGTGACGCTGAGGGCGTCTGTGGAAGCGGGGATATCTCTGTCTATGGGAGCCGGGGACATTGCGGGAACACGTAAAAAAGCCCTGCCCCCGCTTGAGGAATATGTTCCCGACAATGAATCCGTCATCTTGAACGTAAAAGCGCTGTTAAACTATGATTCTCTTGAACAGCAAGCAATGAAAGCCCTGTCAGGGACTAAAATCGATATGGGGATAACTTCGGTTTCCGTAAGCTCTTTGCGCTTCATGGGCAGCGGGGCGCGTTTGATAGCGGCGATAGAATTGGAGGCGGGGTCTTCAAGAGGAACGATATACGCCGCCGGGGAACCCTACTTTGACGAGGACGCGAGGGTCTTGTCCATAAAAAATTTTGATCTGGATGAAGGAACGCGCGGCTCGCTTATAAATACAGCCGCCTGGCTTCTGCGCCCGGCGCTTGTGAATGTTTTAAACGGAAAATTAAATTGGGAGCTTGGGGATAAAATAGATGAGCTGACGGAAGCCACCCGCGACATAATCGCGTCCCGTAATTTGAGCGATGATTTTGAGTTCCGGGGAACGCTGAGATCCGTAAAATTCAGCGAGTTGCGCGTCGCCGCCCAGGGGATTGAAATTGGGCTGAACCTTGAAGGCGCGGCTGCGATTACATACCTTCCGAGATAACAAGCGGAGGGGCGTAACAAAAGCTGGCGGAACGCCCGCGCTCCCGCAATAAACGTTTCCGGATTACCGTGAAACCCGTTTCGTTCACCGTGGCGAGCGCGGCTGCGCTTACATACCTTAAATGCCCGCGCTCCCACAATAAACGTTTCTGGATTACCGTGAAACTCGTTTTTTCGTCTTCGCGATAAGCAGAGGACCACAATATCAGGAGTGAGCGACGAAGCGATCCAGCGAAGCGCGTAGGACATATATAATCCCTAACCCCTGTTTTTTATCCCGCGTTCCTCAGGAGTGCCCGGGACGAGGTTATCGCAGATGGCGGCGCAAAGTCCCGCTACTGCCATCTGAGTTTTAAGCAGAGCCCATATCATCCCTCCGACAGTGGTTACAAATTCGCTCGCGCCTTCCGGCATGAATAAAGCTCTGTTTTCTTCAACCCAGCCGGGAAGCCCCTGAGACATAAGGAACGCGAACCCGACTATCATGATATTCCTCTGGCTGCTCATATCCGCCCTCATAAGCACCTGAATTCCGAGAGCTCCTATTATCCCGAACAGGGCTATATAAGCGCCCCCGATTATAGGTCCGGGCATCGTTGCTATAAGCGCCCCAAGCTTCCCCACAAAACTCATTACTATCAGTAAGACGGCGCCGGTGCGGACGACGTTTCTTGAAGCGACTCCGGTCAAATTTATAAGCCCTATGTTTTCCGTATATGACGTGGTGCCGACTCCGCCGAATAATCCGCCTGAAAGGGCGCAGCAAAGCCCTTCCGCGCCTATCCCGCGCGCTATCGTTTTTTCATCGGGGTCTTCCAATCCGCAGGAATACGAGCATGAGTGATAATCTCCTATGGATTCGATCATGACGGCAAAAAACCCGGCAAGCATAGCGCCTATTGCGATCGCGCTGAATTTAGGAACTCCCCATGTCCACGCCGCTGTGTTGAAATCCCTCAGCCACGCCGCCTCGTTTACGACATCCAGGTTTATATAAGCCGGATGCCCGGCAGCGAAAAATCCGGATATTGAAAGCCCGAGGCAGACAAGATAAGTTAATATTACCGCGGACAATATCGCAAAAATATTGGCAAATTTATTTTTGCTGACAAGGCTGAAAAGCATTATCAGCACAAATACCATGAGCGACGCAGGCCAGTACCCGGATGCCGCGCCGACGGCAACGGGGGCGAGGGAGAAACCTATCGCCATTATCGTCGGGCCTATTACCACGGGGGTTATGTATTTACGGATGCGGCCTATAAACCCGGAATAGCCCAAGATCGCAAGAATAAATCCTCCCGCTATGAGGGCGCCTCCAATATACTGCATGACGACATCCGGCCCCTGAACTCCGTATATCCCTATTATCGCCATGACCGGAGGGATAAAACTGAAACTCGAACCCTGCACTATAGGCAGCCCCGACCCAAGCTTCGGATGGGTCTGAATAAGAGTGCTTACCCCCATCGCCAGGTAAACGCAGGATATAAGCATTCCTGTCTGAAGCTGATCCATACCCATCGCAGGGCCGAAAATCAAAGGCACAAGAGTAGTCGCGCCAAACAAAGTGAGGACATGCTGGGCTCCCGCCAATACCATTATCGGAAAAGCCGGCGTATCTTCGACCCCATACAAAATTTTTCTTGCCATAAAAACTACCTCCTAAAATTTTTTTATCTATATATAAAAAAAACGCCGCCTTAAAAAGGCGACGATTTTGACTTAAATAATAAAGATATTTCGGGGAAAAAAATCAATGGAAAGGGCAAGGCAAACGCACCGCCTACTGAAAAACTCCCCTTAAACCTCATCTTTTTTTTCCTCCAAGTTCATTTTCCGAATTTTTTACTTACGGAAGGATACCACATTAATAAAATTTTGGCAATCATAAAATTAAAATTTCAATAATTTCATATCTCGTTTGTTCGGCTGCAAAGGGATCAACAGATTTTTGTCAGATTTTTCCCCGCCGGTTTTTCCCGGATTTTATTTTAGGCTAACGTTCTCCTCAATTTCCGCCGATATTAAACCCGGAAAGAGTTTTTTAAAGGGAGCGTTTTTCATGCAAAGAGGTATTTATTCAGCTTGTTCGGCTATGATTGTTCAATCGACTTATTTGGATGTCGTGGCTAATAACCTGGCAAACGCCAACACGGCAGGTTTCCGCAAAAGGATACCCGTGAGCCGGTCGTTTCCTGAATTGCTCATGGACAGGATAGAAAAAGTGTCTGAGGACGGAGAAAGAAAGATAATGACAACTCCGCCGTTTCATATGAACTTCAAGGGAAAAGCCCCGATAGGAGTCCTGAGCTTTGCGAACATCATGACGCAAACTTATATGCCGGACTTTCACGGGCCGTTGGCCGTTACGGATAATCATCTTGACGTAGCTTTACGGGGGGAAGGTTTCTTTACCCTTCAAAACGCCGATGGGGATACTTTTTATTCAAGGCAGGGAAGTTTTCAGGTCGATTCGACGGGAAATATTGTAACACCGGACGGGATGATGCTTCTTGCCGGAGGAGCCCCTTTAAACATAGGAGACAGCACAAGGTTTTCGTTTAACAACGAAGGTTTTATGATCGCTGACGGAGAGGCTTTAGCGCAGCTTGATGTCGTTACTTTCGAGATTCCTTCTCTTTTACGCCAGGTGGGGTCGTCTTCCCTTTTTGCTGAAACGCCTCAATCAGGCGCTCCGGTCCCTGTCGCGGAACTGTTTGTCGTACCGGGGGCTATCGAAAAATCAAACGTCAATGTAGTGGAGGAAATGGCGCGCATGGTTGAAATCCAAAGGGCATATGAAGCTTCGTCAAAAGCTTTGATCACCAATGATGAAACCGCGGGTAAGATGATAGCTTCATACAGCAAATAAAACAGAAATATTTTACGGAATTTAAAAATTTATAGCGCCTCTCAAAATCATGCACAAAGTTCAGGCACATAAAACACTGTAAAAACTAAATTTAGTATTGAAAAGTTTGTATAGAAAAGAGCCAACGGCTCTAAAAGAGATGCAAAACGTATTGTAATGCCATCCCTGCTATTCCATATGCACCAGCGCGGAGGATTTCCAAACGCCGCTGGTTTTTATATTGCACAAGCCCCCGGCGCTTCCCGCAAACCGCCCCCACTGACGACAGCTAACACCTTTTGCAAGCCATCGCGCACAGTTTTCGCGAACGTAAAAGAACATTTCCACGGCGATTCTGAGCGTCGAACGCCTGAGCCTGTCCCGGAAGGCGAGGTAACAAATTGCGGTGAAGCGCCTGCTTGCCCTCGCCGACCCGAATGACTCTCAAAAAGCATATTGCGCCTTTAACGGCAGCTCAGCATTGTCAAGGCCGATAATCTTGCCCACGTCTATCGAATCAAATTGGTCTTGCTCTATCATATTGATCACCATTCCGGCTATTACGGGATCAAACTGGTTTCCCGCGCAGCGTTTAAACTCCTCGATGATAACCTCTTTAGGAAGCCCCTTACGGTAAGAGCGGTCGGAGGACATGGCGTCATAGGTATCCGCGGCGGCAATAATGCGCGCTTCCAGTGAAATATTTTCGCCGGCAATGCTGCGGTTATAGCCTTTACCGTCCCAGCGCTCATGATGTTCCGCCGCCCCTGCCGTCAGGTTGCGGATAGTTGTAATATCCTTCAATATCTCATGCCCGATGTCGGAATGTTGCTTCATGATGTTGTATTCCTCGTCAGTGAGCTTGCCCGGCTTATTGATCAGTTTGTTTGGGACGCCGATCTTGCCTACATCGTGTAACAGCCCTACATAATAAAGGTTTTCAATAAAATTTTTATTTACGCCCATGCGCAGCGCTATTTCCACTGAATACGCCGCGACGCGCGCGGAGTGTCCGCTTGTGTAGGAATCCTTCGCGTCGATGGCATTCGCGATTGCGGTCAACGCCTGCGAAATAATTGTGCGGTATTCCCGTTGCTTCTTATAAAGCCTGCGCGTCCTGTACCTGACAATGGCGACGACAGCCAACGCGGCCAGCGCCGCGGCAAGGAGGGCGATAATGAGCCATACATAGGTATGTTCAAAAAAATTCAATTCTTTATAAAGATTTATTTCAACAAAATGCCCCATGTTGCCGGCGGAGCCCTCTGTCCAAACCCGCAGGATATAGTGGCCGCCCCTCAGATTGGTATAGGAAATATCATGGTTATCGGTTTGCAGCAGCGTCAGCGGTTCCCTGTCCTGACCAACCAGCATATATCGCAATACCGCTTCGTCAATAAGCCCGAAGGATAAAAGGGATAATTCGACGGTCAGGCGGTCAGCGTCGCGCGGTATGGCGACCCCTTCCGAAAAATCCGCGTATTCCCTGCCGTCCACGTTGATTCTGGCAACACCGGCGAAAGGGACAAAAGTTGTTCTGTCGTGCTCAAAACTGTATATGCCGACCCCACTGTCGGTACAGAAATAAAGGCGCCCGTCGCTGATCAAATTCCAGGCGTTGGCGTTGATCGAAGCGTTGAGGCCCGATTCCCTGTCTGCGGCGGAATACACAAAAGGGGATTCGGGGTCAAGCAGCGCGGCGGCGTTTGTACGTATGATCATTCCCGATGTCAGCAGGATAAGATCGTCGTGATACTGCATGATGTCAAGAAAGCTATGGGGTGGAACTTTGTCTATGAGGATTACCTGCCCATCGCTGTTTATATAGCACAAGCCGGGGGCGGCGCCCACCCACACACCATTTCCCTGGGCATCGGCCAGCATCCGCAGGACTACGCCCCCGGTCAGCCCATTTTCCTCCCGATAACGGGTCGTTCCGTTTTTATTGATGGCATACACGCCGCCGCCGTCGGTTCCGATATACAGCGTGCCGTCGGTGGAACAAACCATGGACAACACCATTATATCGGGCAGCTTGATAAAAGCGTCGGTTTCCAGCGCTTCATCAGCCGTAACCACATAGTCTCCTTTGATAAAATTTACGCCGCTTGCCGTGCCGACAGCGATCACACCATTGGGCAGTTCCAGTATAAGGCGCGTCCTCTCCGTCGCCATGCCATCCTCTGGCGTCCAGTTCCTGAATTCGCCTGTCGCCGGCGTATAGCGCACCACGCCAAGCTCCGAGTATGTGCAAATCCATATATTCCCTTTGCTGTCCGGAAAAATTCCGCGTACGCGCGTATTGAAAATCTCTGAAAACGCTGTATGGACAGGTTTTTTTGTGCGGGCGTGCGCGTCCAATATTAACAGTCCGTAGTTAGTACCTATATACATATTGCCATCCTGCAAAACGATTGCGTTCGTTGTGCCTGTTTCCATATTCATCAGCGAGTTAAAATCGGAAAACGCGCTCACGGCCAACTTGATCACTCCACCCCTCGTGGCGGTGATCCAATATCCGTTTTGATAATCTTCCCAAATGCCGCTGTAAAATCCCACCCCGTTTGGATTGCCCGCATTTTGGTATTTCTCGTCGGTATCTAAAAATCCTATCCCGTTTTCCGCGGGCAGCCAGATAAAACCGTTGGAATCCTCGTATACGGCTTCAATATTGATTAACGGTGTGGATACTATCTCCGAGCGGGTAAACATGTTGCCATCGAACCGTAAAATCAACACTTCCCCGTTTCTCGCCCCCGCGACCATCCGGTTACCCGAAACGCATCCAACGGAATACACCGGCTTCTCATGAGGGTGTCGTATTGTCCTGCCGTCGTTTGTGTACACATAAAGCTCCCCGCTGTTCAGCACTATGTAAATATTGCCGTCCATATCGGCACAGAGAGAAACCACAGCCGGTTGCGCGGTGGTATCGAGTGTTATCGCCGTTACATTCCTGTTCCGGTCAATATAGAAAATACCCTCCGGCGTACCGCCGTATATTCTGCCGTCCGCGCCTTCCGTAATGTCCCTTATGATATTGGACGGCAGCCCCTGTGCCTTGTTATATGCCTTAAACACCCCGTCCTGATAAGCGACAAGCCCTCTGTCATTTGTTCCGACCCAAAGGACGCCGGAACTGTCCTCATACAGCGCGCGAATATTGGAGCTGCCGAAGCCGTTTGGTGAAACGGCGTTCCACACGGTAAAATTCACGCTGTCATACCGGTAAAGCCCGTTATATCCGCCGAACCACATATAACCGTCTCCGGTTTGTAATACGGCGTTGGCTTCGTCGCTTGGAAAATTGTTATATCTCGTGTTGTAAGCGGCAACGGCGTAATTGGCAAGAAAACGCCCGGCAAAATCACTGCGGCGGTTGGCTGCCGATTCGTCCTCCGCAGAATAAACCGGAACCGGATAAATACATAACAGCGTTGCGGCAATCAGAAAGCAAACTAATTTTTTCATGGCTCAATACTCCTTCAAAAGACATTTATCTGTGCATATACCAAAGGCAGGAGCGATATTAGCATTTTTCTCCTGAAAATGGACCTTCGCTTTTTCAGCGCGAAGCGATCCGACAAACCATGCTATACGTCATAAAAGCCATGAAATATGCATAAGCATATTATTCGCTGTTTGTCAAATACAACTTGCGTGACATGAACTGTAGTTTATTCTGTATTGCAAAAGTGGCAAAATACATTTCAGTTTTTCGGCGGAGTAGGCGCGGGAAAATAAAAAAAATAAAAGAGGAGGGTTTTAGCATAATGAGAAAAATTTCTGCGGGTTTTGCCGCGCTCGCGGCGTTGTTCGTGGCAATGCCGCCGCGCCGTAAGGCGAATATGACGCCGGGCAAAAAGAAACTGTATATGGCTGCGATAGTTGCGCTGCTGGCTGTTTTTACGGTATTCACGGCTTCCTCTGAAGCCGGGGCCAGGAGGTTCGGGCATTTTTCCATCGACGTGCCCGCCCGCTGGGAAGTAGACGCGGACGTTGACGAAGACGACGATAGCGTCGTCGTTTTCGTAGCGCCGGACGAATCGGCGGCGCTTACCGTTATCGTAATGGAAAACCAAGATAGAGTACCGCTCCAGGAAGTCGCGGAGCTGATGCGAGGGGAGTACGGGGGCGCAAATCTGAGAAGATCGGGAAATATTTACACGTTTCAGTTCCAAATCGAAGGACTTGACAGCCGCGCCGCCGTCGCGGGGAGCAGGATCCTCGCGTTCCTGGCGGTCACGGGCGGCTGGCACAAAGATCTCGACAGGATGCTCGACTCTTTTCAGGCGGCGACGATATCGGATCAGGTAAAGAGGGAGATGATAGCCTCACTTGGCGGCGGAAGATCGGGCGGCGGCGGGGCGGTTGATACCGCGCGCCGTGTCAGGCCAAGCGGCAGGCGGCCGGATAGAAGAACAAACTATCCCGCACCGAGCCAGCCGGCGGCTCCGAGTCAGACGGGGCTTGCGGGATACGCGAACGAGGTGGTCAACCTGAGCAACGCCGAGCGGAGAAGAGCGGGACTGCGCGATCTTGTCATTGACAACGAGGCGATGGCGGCGGCGGCTTTGCGTGCCCGCGAACTGGAGCGCGTTTTCAGCCATAACCGCCCGGATGGAAGGGGTTGGGATACGGTTCTCCGCGAGTACAACGTCAGGTCATATAACCGTTGGGGAGAAAACATCCTGTATAACATGAGCAGCAACGCCGCCGACGCGGTGACGCAGTGGATGAATTCCCCGGGACACCGCGCCAACATCCTCAACGGAAATTTCACTCACATCGGCGCGGGCGTTCATCAAAGCGGAGGCAGAACATATGTCGTTCAAATTTTCATTGGGAGGTAAACAAAACGAAGGGGGAAGTGGAAAATGAGAAAAATCATTAGGATACGGACATAACGAATATCTTGAAAGCTCCGGCCATGTGACCGAGATCAATGCGAAAGATGGCTATCTTGACAGGACGCCGCTGATTTATGCCACCTCTAACGGCACCCCCCCAAATTTTGAACGCCCTTATCCAGGCCGGAGCCAACGTCAGCCTGAAAGACCACGCAGGCAAGACCGCGCTCGATTACGCAAGGGAAAGTAACAGCCTGAAAGAATCCGAAGCCTGTAAGGCGCTGGAGAGTGCCGGTAAATAAAAAACGGGGTATGAAAAACATAAAAAAAATTTTGCCATGGTTCCTGTTAGGAGGCAATCCCGCTAAAAAACATTCTCAAGCAGCAGTTGGGGAAAGTTTTCCCGATTGATGAAGAAAGTTTTCTGCGGTTGGTAGTTCTCAATGAAAGTCTTTGACAATTTGTTCTTTTTTCTTCTCATTCCATTTGATTTCAACTGCTCCCAGCACTCCATCTTTTTGATAAACATAATCAATTTCCTGTTGTCGCGCAGTACGCCTAAAATATTGCCGTCGGGGATGGGGAGATTTTTGGATCTCACTGATGATAAAGTTTTCAAACATCGCCTAATATTTTAGGAATAAAATCCAAATATATTATAATTTATTTGGATAATGGGTATAAGCATATTTTTACTATTTGTCAACTACATCTTGAGCTTCGTAAATGTTGTTTACATATGCTGAAAAATTGGCAAAATAAATTACGCAGATACGGGATCAAAAACTCGTTACTGAGCAAATATAAAAATGGAGGTAGTAAGAAATGGTAAGGAAAGTAAGCGCGTTGTTTTTGTTGTTAGCGACAGTGTTCGTTTTTGCGGGATACGTGGCGGCGCATACTGACGGCAATAAAAATTATTCCTCACTGTCTCCGATAGACAGGGTGCTTTCCGCAGGAGAGGGGCTGATAAAAGAATTTTTCGGGGGCAACTACAGAAATAATGACGAAAAAAACCTCTCCGATGAGCAGCGTGGGGAAGGAAGGCGCGAAAGGGAGCCCCGCCGTGAGGGTGAACGCCGGCGTGAAGATGAGCTACGGCGCCGCGAGGAGGAACGGCGGCGTGAGGAGGAACGGCAGCGTAATGACAGAAGTCGTCGCGGCAGGGGGCGTCGCGACGAGGAATACAACGATTGCAACACGGGCGTCGGCACGTTCGGCACGTTTGGCATGACAGTCCCCCTGTTGGCGCTGCTGAATAAAAAACGCCGTAAAAAATAGAAATCAACAAAATTAAAAGTAACGAATGGCTTTTAGTACGGGCTTAAACTCGTTACTGAGCAAATATAAAAATGGAGGTAGTAAGAAATGGTAAGGAAAGTAAGCGTGTTATTTTTGTTGTTAGCGACAGTGTTCGTTTTTGCGGGGTATGCGGAGGCGGCGAGGCAAACTTTTGGCGGCGCTTTCTCGGTTGACGTTCCCAGCGGCTGGCAGGTTGAGGAAGAGGAAGAAGACGGGGCCCACATGTTCAGTTTCACAGCCCCGGATAACTCAGCGAGGTTGTCAATTATTGCGGGAGAGAACGAGGAAGGATTCACCGCGGAGGAGGTCGCCACAGGCTTTGCCGAAATGTTTGGCGGCAGCAAACCTGAGAAGGACGCGGACGGAAATTTCACTTTCACCTTCAAGAACGAGAACGGGGTTGACGGTACAGCGTTTATTACGGTAGACAAAGAATCAGTCGTTATCTTTTTGGTGGAAGGCGAACATCCGCAGATGGGAGACCTTCTCGGCTCCTTCCAATTGGTTGAATAAGGTTCCGCGGCAATGAAGTATTCGATTCAGGGCGGACAACTTCCTGTTGTCGTGTGCGAACTTGACGTCCATGAGGAAATGTTCACCGAATCCGGCGGCATGAGCTGGATGAGCGACAATATCTCCATGAGCACGAACATGGAAGGCGGCCTGCTTAAGGGGCTGGGGCGCATGTTTTCGGGCGAATCGATGTTCCTGGCGACTTACAAAGCGGAACGCAGGCCCGGAATGATCGCGTTTTCTTCGAGCTTCCCGGGAAGCATAGTCGCGCTTGACCTGGCACAAGGCCAAAGCGTTATATGCCAAAAAGGCGCATTTCTGGCGGCGACGCGCGGAGTCACGCTGGCTGTGCATTTGCAGAAAAAACTGGGGGCCGGGCTTTTCGGCGGCGAGGGCTTCATCATGCAGCGCGTCACGGGGCCGGGAACCGCTTTCTTCGAGATCGACGGGTCGGCTATAGAATATGACCTGAAGCCTCGCGAAGTCATGAAGGTGTCTACCGGGCATGTTGCCATGACGCATGACACTGTGCAGCTTGACATAACGACAGTCAGCGGCTTTAAGAACATTCTGTTCGGCGGCGAAGGGCTTTTCCTTACGACGCTCACCGGGCCGGGACACATCTGGCTGCAATCGATGCCTGCCGGGAGAGTGGCTCAGGTCATCCTTCCGTTCCTGCCGATCAAAAGCGATAGCAGCAACAGCAGTGGCGGAGGTTTCTTCAACAGCCTCTTAGGCAGCGACGACAAGAAGTAGCCGCGAAGAACACGACAGAGGCGGCGAGGGCCTTGAACGGGTGCTTGCCGCCTCTTGCAATATTTACTCTTACAAAACGCGATCACAACAGACAGGATAGCGGCGCGGGCATCGGCGACGGCAACTACGGCGGCGGAACGACGGGCGATAATAGCGAGGCGGGCGCGTTTCAAACTGTTATAATAAACAACATCGGCACAAATACTTTCACCGGAGGCACGAGTGCAGACATGGCGGGCATAGCAAAAGCGCCGGCCTTACTTTCGATTTTTTCGGCTTGGAAGAAAATTGAGAGTGGAGGGTTGATATCTTTCGCCTTTGTTTTTAGAGCCGTTGGCTCTTTTCTGTACAAACTTTTCGATACTAAATTTAGTTTTTACAGTGTTTTATGTGTCTGAACTTTGTGCATAATTTTGAGAGGCGCTATAATTCTCAATTCTCCATTAAAAAAATTGAGGCAGTCAGGAAATGGAGGGAGTTTTTTGAAATTTTCGAGGACGGTTTTGATGACCGTCGTTTGGGCGGCCGTTCTGCTGTCGTTCACCGGCGACGCGTCCGCTTCCGGCGAGGGCGCGGTACGCGCCAGGGCCGTATTTATCGGAGACATCATGGTCCACGAACAGCAGTTCGAAGCCGCGCGGCGCGGCGCGGCGTGGGATTTCAAACCTCATTTCCACAGGGTCAAGCCCCTGTTTTGGAACAGTCTATCGGCGGGCAATCTGGAGACCTTGTTCGCGGGAGAGGGTAAAAAGTTCGCCGGGTATCCCGCGTTCAACACCCCCGACGAGCTTGCGGAAGCGCTCGCCGACTTGAATATCAATATCGTCATGCTCGCCAACAACCATATTCTGGATCATGGATTGGACGCCACCCTGCGCACGACTCAAGTGCTTGATGACGCCGGCATACTCTGGGCCGGGCTTTCGTCCCGGGACGACCTCTACGCGCCCCTGATCGTCGAGTATGGCGGGCTGAAATGGGCGTTCGTAAATTATTCATACGGGACCAATATCGCAAGGCAGTCGGCCAGTCCGGAGGATCTGCATTTGAACATCATAAACGACGACGCGGTAGTGTCGGGGCTCAGACGCGCCTCAGCGCACGAACCGGACATAACGGTCGCGTTCTTCCACTGGGGAGCGGAGTACCAGCACTCCCCGTCGAGAAGCCAAAGGCGCGCGGCGGCGCTCTGTCTGGAGAACGGCGCCAACCTGGTGATAGGAGCCCACCCTCATGTCCTACAGCCAATAGAGGTGACGGATACCGACAGGGGACACGCGGTCGTGGCATATTCCCTCGGGAATTTTGTCTCGTTCCAGAGGACGAGGCCGAGGGAGCGCAGCGTCGTGCTGGCGGTGGACGTCGAAAAAAGACCGGGAGGCCGCGCCGAGGTGTCGCGCGTCTCGGTAGCGCCCACATGGGTATCCGCCAGGAGAGAAGGCGGCGGGAGAGTGATCGAGGTCGTGTACGCCGGGAGCGGCGGGCCGTTCAATCACGCGGGGCTTCCGGCGGGGGAGCTCGCCTCGGCGCGGAGGGCCGGCGTGATGGTGCTGGATTATCTGGGGGCTTCAAATGAACCGGACCAGGACGGCTTTTACACGTTATGGGACGCCATGTCGCCCGAGGCCCTGCCCAGCAGCCGCCGCGCGAAACCTGAATAAAAAAAATTTTCACGGACGGGCGTTTTTTTTGAGAGCAAGGGCGGCAGAATGCCATCCCTACTTTTCCAAACGCACAAGCGCGGAGGATTTCCAAACGTCGCCGGTGATTTCATATAGTATAAGCCCCCGGCGCTTCTAACAAACCGCCCTGACTGACGACAGCCCCACTCCCTCGCGACAGGCTTCCACGGCGTTTTCCAGCAGGTTGCCCATACAGAACTTGAGAGGAAATGGGATATAATTACAAATACATGAAATAAGGAGAAATGAACTATGAGAAACGTAAGAGTGGTGTTTTGGGGGTTTGGGTCGATGGGGAAAGGCGCGGCGGCCATGCTGCTCAAGAAAAAAGGCGTTGAGATCGCCGGTATTGTAAACAGGACTCCTGCTCTTATAGGCAAGGAAATGCACGAAGTTCTCGGTATTGAGAGAAAGAATCACCCTGAAATCTTCATTACCAACACCAAAGAAGACGTTATTCACCCAAAAAGCTGTGATGTCGTGCTTCATTGCTCCGATTCGTTCGCGAAAGATTCTTATGAAAAAATCAAGTACATACTTGAGCAAAAGATCAATGTTGTTTCAATCGCGGAGGAAATGGCTTTTCCACAGTATCAAAATCCTGAGCTTGCGGCAAGTCTTGATAAAATAGCTAAGGAAAACGGCGTTACGGCGCTTGGAACAGGCATCAACCCCGGCTTTATTTTGGACTATCTTATCGTTGCCCTTACAGGCGTTTGCGAAAATATCGACTCCATCAGCGCAAAAAGAGTCAACGACCTTTCGCCGTTTGGCCGCTTTGTTATGCAGGAGCAGGGTGTTGGCATCTCCGTGGAAGAATTCGGGAAAAGAAAGGCCGCAAACACAATGACAGGCCACGTCGGATTCCCGGAATCGCTGGGCATGATTGCCGCGGCGCTTGGCGTTAAGCTTGAAAAGGTCGAAGAGCTTAAGGAGCCGATTATTTCCAAAACGCACAGAGAACATCCCCACGCGAAGGTTGAGCCGGGCAGTTTGGCGGGCGTCCGCCATCAAGGTCTTGGCTATGTGAACGGCGAGCCCTATATCACGCTTGACCACCCGCAGCAGATCCATCCTCATCTTGAAAACACCAATACAGGCGACTATATCAATATAAAAGGCTCGCCCAACATCAATATCCAAACCAATCCCGAAATTCCGGGCGGTATCGGGACGTTCTCCATTGCCGTCAACATGATCCCACACGTTATCAACGCCGCCCCCGGCCTGGTTACAATGCTTGACCTTCCGGTTCCCAGAGCTGTTATGGGCGATTTCAGGCACGCTATCAAAAAACTTGACTAAATTTTGAAATCAGGAGGTATAAATCATGATTGGTAAAAAAGGCCAGTGGGCGCAGATACACGACATAGTGCTTAAACCGGCGGACCGTGCCCCGCAGGTACCCGACGACACAAAAAAGGTTCCTTTGGAACTGTGGGTAAAGGGCTATCTGAACGCCGACGCTGAGATTGGCAAAGAATGTGAAATCACAACGGTCACGGGCAGGGTCGTCAAAGGCTCGCTTGCTGAAATTGAGCCTTCGTACACCCATGACTTCGGAAAATATGTTCCCGAGCTGGACGTTGTGCGCGAACAAGTCAGAAAGATATTGGGGAGGCAGCTCTCATGAAGGATATGTCTTACGAAGCTGTAATGTCAAGAAGAAACGAGATAATGAAAAAGTCAATAGGGATCGACTATTCCGTATATGAAAGCGGCGGGATTGCTTTTGACTACGAGAGAATGATGAGCGAAACAGGCTACGCCCTTGATGAGATCATTGATATTCAAGACAGCGTTTCGGTTGGCAATACGCCTATCATAGAGCTTGAAAACATTTCAAAGCTGGCCGCGAAAATATCGAAATCCGGTGAGGCCGCGCGCATTTTTATTAAAGACGAAGCGTGCAACCCGTCCGGAAGCTTTAAGGCAAGACGCGCCGCCAATGCTGTTTATCATGCTAAAAAATTTGGGTATAAGGGCGTCATAGCGGCTACAAGCGGCAACTATGGAGCCGCGGTCGCGAGCCAGGCCGCGAAATTTGGGCTCAAATGCATCGTTGTCCAGGAATGTTATGACTCAAGAAAAGTAGGGCAGCCCGAAATTATTGAAAAACAACGCGCTTGTGAAGCCATGGGAGCCGAAGTTATTCAGCTTTCAGTCGGGCCTGAATTGTTCTATATTTTCCTTACCCTTCTGGAAGAAACAGGTTATTTCAACGCTTCTCTTTATACTCCGTTCGGAATCGCCGGCGTTGAAACACTCGGTTCTGAAATAGCGTCACAGTTTATGAGCAAGTATAACCGGCATCCCGACGTAGTTTTGGTTACTCACGCGGGCGGCGGAAACGTGACCGGAACCGCAAGAGGACTTAGAAAAGCCGGGGCGACCGACGTTCAGGTGGCCGGCGTCAGCGTTGATCTATCCGGGCTTCATATGGCGTCGGATACGGCGTTCAACAAAAAATCGTTTACGACGGGGCACACAGGGTTCGGGATCCCATTCGCCACATGGCCGGACCGTTCCGATGTTCCAAGAAACGCGGCAAGAAGCCTTCGCTACCTTGACAGATACCTGCTGGTCAAGCAGGGCGAAGTATTTTATATAACAGAGGCGTTATCGGCACTCGAAGGGCTTGAAAGAGGCCCCGCTGGAAATACGTCCCTCACCGCCGCTTTTGCTCTTGCTCAGGAAATGAGAAACGACCAGGCAATAATCATTCAGGAAACAGAGTATACAGGAGCGGGGAAACACCATATGCCTCAGCTTACGTTTGCCAGGCAAAACGGCATTGACGTCAGGTTCGGCGACCCGGATACGGAAGTTCCCGGAACAAGCATAGTGTTGCCCAGCGACCCGTCGCTGATCAAGCTAAGAGACTTTGACCTGGACAGGGCAAGAAGATCGTACATTAAAAACTGTCTAAACAATCATGGCGTAAAGGAAGTTACTGATGCTGAAATTAAGTTCCTTGCCGAAGAAACTAACTCTACAGAAGAGTTTGTCAGGGATGCTCTCAGGGGGGTATAACCTAAATAAAAATCATACCTTGACATTGAGGGAACCTCTAAAATTGCTATTAGGCAATATTCCAATAATCAGGTATAATGTAGGTGTTGGCAAAGATTTATCAAATTTAGAGGGTGATATAAGTGATTCAACCAGGTCTTTTCGATTTA
>Ga0099364_10000708_pt1 | contig 56585 bp, 52 predicted proteins | sample TergutTh196P3_FD_73070 | JGI IMG/M metagenome (GOLD analysis project Ga0099364, IMG submission 73070) | Microcerotermes parvus P3 segment gut microbial communities from Pointe-Noire, Republic of the Congo - Th196 P3 | ecosystem: Host-associated > Arthropoda: Insects > Digestive system > Gut ... | reverse complement strand
TCCGTGCTTCCAGTCGTTACGATAAGCAAAAGACGCTGCCGTTGATAAACGCATAGCGGATATTGAACGATGTACGCGGCGACAACAAATAAAATAGAGGTTGTTTAAGAATCTACCACGAGAGATATATGCCATATAGAACCCTCAAGAAATCCAGTAAAAATCAATATTTTTTAGGCAGAGGTAAGCGAGATGGTACAATTACTTTGGCGATGAAGGTCTATAGAGTATACTGACGCAAGGGGGGTTCTTGTCCGTTCACGTTCAATCGGCGAACAGGTTATGAAAAATTTGCTCAGTTTACTCGTTATATTTTTTCGGAAGGAAAACATAATGGCATGAGCCGATTTACTCAAGTTGAGGGCGTTGACTCTAAAGGAGGGTCTTAACCTTGGCTAATAACAGCAGAGCGATAAACCGCGTGTTCACGCGCGGCGTATTAAGTGATTTGCTTAAGACCGGATCGAACGAGGTATTTGACTACGTTGTGCGCCGCTATGTCAGTGACCCCGAAAATAAAACCCACGGCGAGATTTTTAGCGAAATATACGCCTGTCTTGGCAAAGAGCGACGCAATGAATATTACTATATGAACACTCTACTCAACAAACTGCTTATCGGGATACATTCCGTCAAAACCACAACCGCGCTATCACAGGTGCGAATTGGAAATCATATAGCCGATTTCATAATGATAAATGGTGAGGGCAGAGTCTACGAAATAAAGTCTGACCTCGATAATTTTAACAGGCTCTACGACCAGTTAAGTGATTACTTCAAGGCATTCAGCAAGGTATCTGTTTTATCAAAGCTTCATGAGTTTGAGAAAGTATCGCTTCTTCTCGAAGGATTAGGGGATATAGGCGGATGTGTTGGAATATATCTTATGAATGAATGTGATAATTACTTTAACCGCAGTAACCGTAGAGAACCGAAAGAATATAATAATTATCTCGATCATAGTTGTATATTCAAACTCTTACGCAAGCGCGAATATGAGAACGCGCTAATTACGTATTACCATGAGATACCGCAAGTTGCGCCTGTATTCCATTTCCGTGCTTGCCTTGAACAGTTTCAACAAATACCGATTCTTGTGGCGCAAGACTTAGCGCTAAAAGAGCTTAAAAAGAGGAATAAGATAACCAAAATCGCTTTTGAGAACATTCAACCCGAGTTGAAGTCCATTATCTATTTTTCGGATATGTTTCACAAACTGTCGGATATAAACCAACTACTTCAAACAACTTACAGGGGGTAACGGATTATGTTTTTCCCGTATTTTCGAGGTAGGCAATATGAATTGCTCGCACTAAAGGAGCTTGTAAGCGGGCGGTTGCTCAGTCAGTCTGTTGTTCCTGTGGTGGAGCCAGTCAAGCTGACATCAACATTTTATGGAACGTTTAGGACATTTGCGAGCGAACAAAGAAGAATTGCGTTAATTTTTAATCCGGTTGTCGGAGATTTTGCCGGTGCTAAAAGTTTTGTTGAAGCTTTTCAAGCACGAGGCGATACACTTGATAATGTTGTTCCGGCGTTATTAATGAGCAAAAATACTGACGAGGTTCTTCAGTCCCTCGTTGCAAAAGGAATAGCGCTATCCAACATAACCGCGATCCTTGACAAACGGGATTTTCTTGGGGCGTACAAAAAACATTTTACTGAAGCTTCACCCCAGTATACGCTGTTCCCAGATGAACGTCAGATCAGACGCACTGTTACACAGGGTAAGGTTATGTTCGAGGACAGGTTTAATAAGCAAGAGAAAAATGCCGATTACGAAGCAGTATCTGATGAGTTTTTTTCAGAAGATCATTTATTTTTTTTATCTGAGGGTTATGTGGGTTTCGGAGATTATTCCGTTGTCGGTAATATTTTCGATGAGAGCGGATTCGCACCCAAAGCAGTCGCTATTCATATTGTATATTTCGATAACGATGATATTTTGCGTATTCATCATTTTGTTTCAGATTCCAATATGGACATAAAAGATGTAGCCGGAAAGTATTATGAAGCCGTGACAAAACTTGCGGATTGGTATTATGATGGTCATCAGTCACAAACAACAAGCGCTTTATCAACATTCATAAATCATTATGAAAGCGGTTATTATCCGGGACTACCAACGATAAAGAAACTTTCGATAATGCACCACATGGAGCTAATGAGTAAATATCTTGACGGAGGCATGGCAAAATGAACTGTTGCGTTAACTGCTTCCATGATGCTCACATACGAGCGACAATTGATAAACATGGATCGGTGAGTGATTGCGACTTCTGTGATTCAAAAGGTGTTGCCGTGTATGATGTTAGCAATCCATCAAATCCGATTTCAGAAAAAATTATTGGATTAGTACAGATATATTCCGTTTCGGATAGCATAGACGCTAAACCATTGAAATATGCGCTTCGCGATGATTGGGACATCTTTACTTCCGGCGCAGAAACCATACTGGCGCTAACAAAGAAACTGTGTGCGGCCTCCTACCTCGATAACGCGGAAATCTTTACGGAAAATGTTATGATCGGACAACTCACGGATAATGATTTCCTTCGCGAATATGGCGTTGTAAGCGGGTACAGTTGGGATGAGTTTTCCGAGTCCATAAAGTATGGCAATCGTTTTCATAGCGGAATGTTTAACTCCGAGCAGTTCGCATCGTTCCTCTCCATTATTAAAATAATATATCCTGCCGGCAAATATATGTACAGAGCAAGAATATCTACGGAGAAGAAAGGTTTTACAATGAGTGAAATGGGTGCTCCGCCCAAAAGTAAACGTACCGCAGGACGTATCAACCCGGAAGGTGTTGGAGTTTTGTATTTGGCATCGGATAAGTTAACGGTTCTTAACGAGGTTCGAGCGAGTGCGTTTGACTATATCACAATTGGCAAGTTTCAAGCATTGCGCGATATTAAAGTTGCTAACCTATCAGGCGTTGGTAAAACAAGCCCGTTTTTTTACGATAACGAGCTTGAAAAGTTTGCGGCAAATCGAAAAGTTTTTCAAGAAATTGCGGCTGAAATCGCAAAACCGTTAAGGCGTAGCGATAGCCCCTTGGAGTATCTGCCGACGCAGTATATCGCAGAGTTTATAAAGAGCCAAAATTACGACGGAGTTGGGTATGCAAGCACACTAAAAAAAGGCGGGTACAATCTTGCCGCGTTTCGTGAAGATTTATTTGAGTGTGTGAACGCTGAAACAGTGGAAGTGTCGGAAATACTATACCGTACAGAGCCGGAGCTTTTGGATTAATAATTTATTACCTTGCCGCGAGGAATGCCGGGGGGCGGTAAGATTTTATACGTGAACGGAAGCCCATCTCCGTTTTGTTGTGGGTCATGGCGGAGAATTTGTCAACTGTCAGATTGTTATTAGCAGTACACAGCCTCTTGATTTCGCCTATTTCGTTTGCCACAGATGAACGCTCTTTGTTAAAATTGCACAGAAAGCAGTGAGTGCTTTGTAAAAGCTGAAAATCCGCCACGAAACTGTTGTTTTAACAGGCCCTTTGACGACCAAACTCAGCTTAGAATAAAGCTGGAATCAGAAGCCAAATTGTATATTCAGAACAAAATATTGATGGGTGATTTGTACTTGGTGTGGTCTTATATATTGGATGTTGAAAATAACCGTAATCCTGACGAAGAAGTCCGCGATGCGATAAGTGATTGGAAAAACATTGCTAAAACGTTCTGTAAGGAGAACGAACTGATTCTTAAATATGCCGAAAACCTGCAAAATTTAGGCATAAAACCGAGAGACGCCCTTCATGTGGCTTGTGCGATATATTCCGAAGCCGATTATTTTTTAACTACTGATAGGAGGCTGTCGAATAAACAAGTTAGGGAGATACCGAAAAATTTCCGAACGCGCGGATAATCTATTGGGAGACGACGAAACGCACGCCGGATGAGGTGGTTCTTTCACTTGAATTCCCCGATGGCGGGAGCTATGATTACGCAATCAAGACCCTCAAGTTTCTGGATCATGGGCTCAAAGAACTTGAAGAGAAGCGATTAGTGATCTTACTGCCGTTTTACGTACTGAAGCTGAGAAAACGGGTTGTGTCCGCAAGAAGCCACGAGCGGCGCGCGCTGTGAAAACCGGTTTATTGAGCGGGTCGGACGGTCGTATAGTGCTGGAGTACACGGAAAGGCTTGGAACTAGCTGCGCGCGGGATGCTGGCGCGCGGCATGACTTTGCAGGAGGTCGCCGAGATTACGAGCTTCCCAATGGACAAGCTCAAAGGCTTTGTTCTAAATTAAGATCACACAATAGATTGAAGAAGCTTACAAGGTTATGAAAAGGCTTTCGCAGGACGAAGAAGTGAGGCTTTTGTACGATTCACGTGAGAAAGCCATCCGCGACGAGCAAGCCAGGCTCTATGGGGCACGCGAAGAAGGTATTGAAATAGGTATTGGAATAGGTATTGAAGAAGGTCGCAAAGAAAGGCGCGACGATATGATTGAAGTAACCCGCAATCTTTTCAAAATGGGATTCAGCGTTGAACAGGTATCGCAGGCGATGACAAAGTTAACGATATCCGAGGTTGAAGAGATTCAGAGACAAATGGTCATTGCCGAGAAACCCAAGCCTTAAAATGTAACGAGAAATATGCCAACAACATAAACGTGGTATAATTTCTGAAAATGCAACATTCTATATAAATGTTGCATTTTCTATCATAGTGTCCCTTTTGTGCGGCACGATTGAGTTTTTTGTTGAAGAGTAGGGTTTTATACACTATATCCTGCAAAGAAGAAACCGGAGGGGTGGCGACGCTGGACCAGGAGGTTTATTATAGCAGTTTCATCTCATGTGTACGCTTGCAATTATAGTGTTTGACGAGTTTTATTGCATAATACCATAGTACACGATTTGCGAAATTGCTATAAAGAATTAAAGAACACATAATAAGACGTCGTCGGAAGGTGGAGTGATTTCCCAAAATTAGTTCGCAATATCTTCAAGATCCTCCTGTGTCAGAATAGATGTCGTGTATGTTGGGCGAAAAAATATATATTGTCCCCAAAGCCCGGTAGGCATGGTTACTATGTGATCTGTTTTTTCTTTTTGAGTATATATAAGATTGGTAGGCGGCTCTTGGATTATAGTCAATTGTGAAGTTGTTTGAAAGAGGTATTATTGGACAAATGGTCAAAATAGTATGTGGGATGGGATGGTTTTAATTATGAGGGAAGTTAACAGAACATCGACAGTACGGAAAACAAAAAAAATTGTGGGCGTTTCCGTAAACATGTCGCAGCGCGAACCCCGTATCGCGGATGTGCCCAGGAAAGGGAAAAGGGCGAAGGAGTGGAGATACGTCCTGTTCGGTCACTTTGATGAAATGCAGATCACCATTGTGGATTCCCTGAAAAAGTTTTCCGTGCGAACGTTGTATGACGGCCTGGCGGAAAGGGCGTATGACGAGCGTGTTCATTACCATCCGGAGATACAGCAGGTTTTTCTGTACGCCGACGTCGACATCGGGATGGAAGAGGATCTGTTGATTGAAAAATTCGCCGACAAAGACGGCGAGGGCGCCGAGTTTCCTTTTGTGGGTTTGATTGCCGTGAAGCTGCGGCGCCAGTTTGTCGAGAAGCCGCGCAAGTGCGATCCGCGCAAATGCATAAACAGGTTCCTTAAGAATCGGCTTGAGGATGGAAGCGGGGGTGCGAGGAATAGTGTTTATTGTGTACTCAGATCCTTGGGTCTTGACGATGTTTATGTGCTTATAAATGCCAGCCATCCTGACGATATCCTCGAATATGAGCGTTGTCTGCTGGATTTGCAGTGTGACTTCGAATGCGAATTGATGAACGGTGGCATCGTCAGGTCTATCGCGGCGGAATCGATCAAAAAGTTGACTGTTTTAAAAGAAAATACCCACATATACTATATGAGCAAAATAGAGCAGGATTCTGTAAATGAAATAATCGATAATTTTATATGTAAATTAGAGGGAGTCACGGAAACCGGAAAGCATTTCGATTTTGGCGAAACCAAAAGACTTGTCACTGCGTTTGACGATATCAAGGAAAAGGGGAAGCTTCCGTTTTCCGTCCTGAATTTTATATTGAGGTGTGTGGACGCAGTGCGGGCTTGTGGCATCCTTCCAGGCGTTTTACATACCTATTCGATTATTGGAGTTAAACATTCTTTGACGTCGAAAGAGCTTCCCGACTGTTCCCGTGACAGGAAAACGAATGTCGAAATACAGATACGCCTGCGCCCGGGCGTGGATTGGACGGACTTTGTGCAAAGGTTGGATGAATTTGTGGGGACGGATTTAAAAAAAGAGACGTTTCTAATGGCGGCGGGGAGGTATGACGTTATATGGTACCCTGACTTGACGATAGGGCAATTTATTGATTTGTACACAAATCCGATTTTAAATACGGCGGAATCCGAATTGATTCAACATTCGTCCGCTCGCTTCGCCATTGAATATAAATCGGCGGATCTCATCAGGGGCGATGCTGAAAAAGCTGCGGAGACAGCGGAGCTGAAAACCCTGTTGTTCGAGGAAGAGGACTGTTTGGCCCAAAGGTGGGTAAGCGAGGAGCAAAGGAAAGCGGTCGATTTGTTTTCGAAAATAAGCTCGAAATACGAAAGGGAATTCCCATTTTTGCACAGGATCATCAACGAAGTGTCTCGATTGCACGCGCATGGTTGCCGGCGTATTTTCAACGCGCTAACCTGGAATGAATTCGACAACGCGCGCCGATTCTTTGAGGTATTTTTTGAGAGGTTGAAAAGGGAATTCGAGAGCTTTGATAAAACAAAAGGGGAAGAGCGTATAAATTACGCCAATATGATATACAAAAGCATGGATCTGTTCAAAGACGCAATGTCGGGCATATTCAATGAGCGGATTGTTCTCGATCAATCTATGTATGAGAATACGCGGGTCGGAGTATACGCCACAGGTGCATACGAGGCCGCGCTCAAGTTTTATACTGGATGGATACTGGATCAGCGCGAGCTGCTATCCGAATTGGAGTCGAAGGAGTCCGAAAATCCAGGACACAAAGAGCGTGATTTTGAATTCCTGCTGCTTCCAGTTGAAACCGGCGAAATTCATTCCAACCATCTGTTTCCAATGTCACAAAACAGCGGAACGCTTGTTCTTTTCCATGCGTCTTTTGAATCCATGATCAATTTCTGCATGGCGTTATCAATGTTTGCCCACGAAGTCGGCCACTATTTAGGGATTATCAAGCGTAAAAACCGTGTTAAAACCTACTTGAACAGGGTTTCCTATCTCTGTGCCCTAGAGATGGGGAAAGACTCTTGGCTCATAAAGAAAGATCCGGGCGCGGATCGGGAGACGCTGAATATACCCATGGAATACTTCGAGGGGTTATATAAAGTATTGGATAAATATTATAATTCCCGCCTTTCGGAGATGAGGGAAAGTGAGGAACGGGAAACAAAGCAGAGGAGCTACTATTTGGATCATGCCTCCTCGCTCTGTAAAGACTGGTGCGAGGCTTTGGTAAACAAATTGAAGGATCCCGCGAAGTTGGAGGAAGACGCCCTCGAAATGAAAGTTAAGAAAGAGTTGGATACGTTATTTTCACGATACGAACTCGACGGGGGGGACGTATCATATAATCGATTATTTGAAAGATTTGAAGATCTGACGGGAACTGCGGCTAAGGGTTGCCAATCGCTCATGAGAGAGTGTTACGCGGATTCGATTATGATTCATGTGACGGATCTCTGCGTGGAAGAATATTTTGACGTGCTTCTTACCGCGTTGAAGGAGCGGGACGGCGAGCCGAGGCCGGATGACGACTCCTCGGATAAAAATCTGAGCCACATAAACTATATAGACGGTACGCGCGTCATTTCCGCCATGATGCAGATAGAAATGCGAGAGGAATACAGGGAAAATCCCGACGGCTTCTTTAGTAAGGAGCGAAGCGTTACGCTGATAAAAAATGTGCGGGAAAAAACGTTATTGATGATAAATAGCCTGTTCATCGAATATAAGTCAAGTGAAATAAGCGCGCGTATGGAAGCATTATTAAAGAAACATGGCGTAACCCCCGAAAATTTACGTAAATCGGTAAGGGTTATTATTGATCCGGTCGATCCCGATCCTTGTTCGTGGAAATGGTTTTCGGCCATTACGGAATACGCGTTAAGCAGCGGCATGGAGATTTTAAAACGTTTGGAGAACCTTGACGACAAGAGCCGGAAAAAATTGGAAGGTATGCGCGGATTGTATAGCGCGATAAAAAATAAAAATAATGATTTGGAGCAACTCTGCGAACTGTTCGACAGATAGGAAGAACATGTTGCGGGTTTTTTATCTATTGGCGCAGTGTTGTACACGCGATTTGACAGTCGATTCCATTGTGGTTTCAGTATCTCAATGCCACAACACCTTAGTGTTTGCGGCAAAGATTAAATCAATAAAATACTAAAGAGGGTGATTTGTGTGATTTCAAAGAATTCCGATTACGCGCCGACCCGCAACAGCATGGCTCCGCTCCTTCCACGAACGGAGGCGGAGATTACCTTCGGGAAGTGGCAAGATGTTGAAGAAAAAGAAATCCCGCCGGAACTTGCAGAGGGAAAATGGATAGCTGAATACATGCGGAAACTGGATGATGATAATGATGGTGATGGCTGATCCTGAATGCGTAAATGGATGAAATCTGTTTCTAAAGAGCGAAAAATTAGCGCGTCTTGTTGAAGGTTCCTCGTTTGTTTTTTACGAACGGGGAACTTGTTGGTGTTACGGCCGGACGAAAATGTCCATCAACAGCCGGAGTAAAATGCCCGTGAGCAGCCGAAGATAACGCCCAGTGAAGAGGGAAACGGCTGAAAAGCGTGTCCCGAAACCGCACTACAAGCCCGATATCAAGCCCCTCCCGCTAGTTCACTACGTAGCACAGGCAAGTTTGATGGCGGCGAACAACCCCAGGAAAAACAGTTGATCGATGACAACTTTGGAAAGGGCGTTTCCCTTGGCCTCGGTGTGAAGAGCTTGAACAGTTGTTGAATGGTAAGTACAAGAGCCTTTGTTTGAGGTTACAACCAGGGATTTATGCTCATTACAAGCCGAAATAAAAGAAAACAAAAGATGCGCTTCGGCTTTGCTTATTGCCAAAATTCCGCACTAATTTATCGTATACAACCGCTCCGGACAAACGGAACCGCCTCGCCGGAGCCAGAGCCACGTTACAAATGAAGGGTGTCAGGGTGTCTTCTAGATCCTGATTGCGAAAGCCGTTTGAAATGTTCAAACAATACTGGAAAAAATATTTCTGAGGTATAATTCAGGCATCAACCAGCGAAGCCTGAGAGGAAATAAGCGGCATCTTTGAGAGATACATACCGAAGTTCGAGTATGAACTCGTCAGCTTGAACGAATACAGCATGGACGAACTCGTGAGGTTCGGGGACACGCTGTCACTGATAATGATAATCGACAAAATAAGAACGCCGGACGGAATAAGGATGCTGCGCCGATTGCCGGAAGACTATATTGAACGTTTGTCGCTGAACATTCCGGATCATTTGAAGAAGCTGATAGCCGACGTGATAACGGTGCTTTTGACAAGAGTAAACGTGCCCGAGGAAGAAATCAGGGGGATTGTGGAAGGAATTGAGCAAAAGGGGGTAAAGGAAATGTTCGCCATAGAAAACTATGATGTGCAGGAAACAAGGCGTATAGCCCGGAACGAGAGTAAGATCGAGGATGCAATAAGCATAATAAAAGAACTGAAATTATCAGTAAGCGAAGCGCTGAGAATTTTGCGGCTTCCTGAACAGGAACAGGGAAAAATCGTTGCTGAGTTGGAGAAGAGCAATATACCGTATGTCCTTGGCCGGTAACCTCGCTTACGGTATCCCTTAGTCTATGGGCGCCGGCGGCAACTGCCGCCGGCTGTACCTTGGGAATGTGGCTCTGCTTCCGCGGAGGCGGCTCTATTTGGCCGTGCAGATGGCTCTGTCGGAGCGAAATCTCCAATCCGGAATTACGAACCCACAAATAGTCACTCCCACGGAATTTATGAATATGTAAATGTTGGAATGTACGTGAAATAATTTCTTAATATGCAACAATTTTTTAAAATGTTGCATTTTCTACCAGAGTGTCCCTTTTGTGCGGCACGATTGCATTTTTGATCGGCTTTAGCCATATTCATGCGATTCGAAAGATGATAACAGGCGTTGCTGTTCGCATAGTGAGAGCGGCGTGAGGCGGAATACCCTTAAGTACATCAGCATTGGAAGGGTGAGGGCGGGCGATATTTGTCTCGATTTGGATTGATCATCCAGCGTTTACTCAATATAATTAACCTAACCGGACGGCCGCATAGTGCTGGAGTACACGGAAAGGCTTGGAACTAGCTGCTCGTGGGATGCTGGCGCGCGGCATGACCTTGCAGGAGGTCGCCGAGATTACGAGCTTCCCAATGAACAAGCTCAAAGGCTTTGTTCTAAATTAAGACCACACAATACATCGTTAGAGGTCATTAATGTTCGATGGACGGATGATTTTTTCTCCGTCCATTTGGTGTATTTACCTTGTAGCACTTATACCTTGCGGGTATTGGAATCATTGAAACGTGATATAATTTCTTAAAATGCAAATTTTCTAAAAAATGTTGCGTTTTTTGCCGGTATTGATACCGATAAATATTTTTTTAAGCAGAGCGAACGCGATGTGTGGCTAGAAGAAAATTTTCCGCGTGGGTTTTTGCGAAGATAAAAACTTCACGAGGAGCTTTTAGCGATGTCAAATATCCGGCTCTATTCCAGTTGCAAATTTTACCTAACTTTGGGTTAGGGTGGATGCTTTGCCATGAAAATCCATGTTCAATTTTTGTGAGGTTGTGAGTAAATTGATAAATGAGCAATCACCTGTAATAGCTGTCTGTATCCCTTGTTATAATGAAGAATTGACAATTGCAAAAGTCATAAACGACTTCCGGCATATTCTTCCTGAGGCCAGAATAATCGTTTTTGACAACAATTCAACCGATGACAGCGTAAAATTCGCTATTGAAGCCGGGGCCGAAATAATGAATGTTCGCCGCCAGGGGAAGGGCTCCGTAATGAGAGATATTTTCCGAAAGATTGACGCCGACGTGTATCTCACGGTGGATGGAGATGATGCCTGCCCGGCGAGTTCCGCTCATGATTTAATAACTCCCGTTATTAATGGAGAAGCTGATATGGTGATGGGAGATAGATTGTCTGAGGGAAGCTACATTAAGGAAAATAAAAGGATGTTTCACCATTTTGGCAACAGGCTGGTTTGTCAATTGGTTAATAGATGTTTTTCGACAAAAATAAATGACGTTATGTGCGGCTATAGAGCTTTTAGCCGTATATTTGCCAAGAACGTGCCCATTTCGTCTGATGGTTTTCAAGTTGAAACTGAATTGACTATAAAATGTTTGGACAGAAAACTCCCGTTTGCTGTCATTCCAATTTCTTTTAAAGATAGACCCGAAGGGAGTTTTTCAAAACTCAGTACTTTTAAAGACGGTTTAAAGGTGTTATTGACTATTTTTTCGATACTGAAAGACTATCGCCCTATGTTTTTTTTCGGATTTCTCTCACTTGTTTTTTTTGCCCTCGGATTATTTTTCGGAACCCCGGTTATCCGTCAGTTTATTATCTACGGGCAAATTACTATTTTTTCATCTGCCGTGCTGGCAACCGGACTTGTTTTAATCGCAACGATATTCTTGATTTGCGCCCTGATTCTTGATACCATTGTATTGCACGAAAAACAGCTCAATGAGCTTTTTATACTGCAATTTAAAAAAGATGAATTGAGAGCGCGTTGTGGTGGGTGGCGTAAGGAATAAAATGATATGGGGAAACATGTCTTTATTACATTACACTGTCATGAAGGTGATTAATATTTTTTTAGCGTTTCTTTATAATGACTTCGACATCCGGTTCAATACTATCTATAAATGGTTTACTGGTCTAGAATGTTGATAAAACGAGGGATTTCGTATGATTATCACTAAAACCCCATTTCGAATAAGTTTTGGTGGTGGCGGAAGCGACATCCCTTCGTTTTATGAAAAACATGGCGGTTGTGTGCTCAGCACTTCCATCAATAAGTATATTTATATATCAATACACCCATATTTTTATCCACATCAGACCGTGCTCAAATACTCCAAGACAGAAATCGTAGACGACATCGGCCAGATAAATCACCCAATTTTCAACTGCGCGCTCAATGAAATGGGAATAAAAGGTGTGGAAATTACCAGCACGGCGGATATTCCTTCTAATACAGGTTTGGGTTCGTCCAGTGCGTTTACAGTCGGCCTTCTCCACACGCTATCATGTTATGCGGGAAAGTACAATTCCAAAACCAGACTGGCGGAGAAAGCTTGTTCTATTGAAATCGAAAAACTCGGCAGCCCTATCGGAAAACAAGACCAGTACGCAGCCGCTCTGGGAGGTCTTAACTTTTTTAAATTCAACAAGGATGGCGCTGTCTCTTGCGAACCCGTTATGTTGAGTACAGACACCAAACGCGAACTACAGCGGCGCCTGATGTTGTTTTATCTCGGCACAACCCGTCCTGCCAATCCAATCTTACAAGAGCAACAACAAAATATGACTGATGAAGCCAAGGTTAAAAATCTCCTGGATATGTGTCAACTTGCTCAGGAAATGAGAATTACTTTGGAGAACGATGATCTTTCGACATTCGGTAGTATCCTTCATGAAAGTTGGTTGCTCAAGCGTACACTTGCATCAGGCATAACAAACCACGAAATTGACGAATTGTACGAGAAGGGATTAGCGGCAGGAGCAAAAGGCGGAAAATTGCTTGGTGCGGGCGGAGGAGGTTTTTTACTGTTCTACTGCGAGCGCGACAGACAGGAAAGGTTGTGTGTCGCGCTGGGTATGAGACCCACGCAGTTTTCCTTTGAACAAGACGGAACCAGCGTTGTGTATATCGGTGATAAATACTGGGGTGAATAATAAGGGGTTATTTTTATGAAAGCACTTGTCACTGGAGGCGCGGGATTTATCGGTAGTCACTTGATTGATGCATTGCTTGAGCGTGGATGGGAAGTGGTTTGCGTCGATGATTTATCTATAGGTATACGGGAAAATATCGCTCATTTGCGAGAAAGCGCGTCCTTTACTTTTTACGAGCAGGACATATGCGATATGGAAAAAATGGATATAATCTTCACACGCGAGCGCGCGAATTACGTATTTCACCTGGCTGCCAACTCTGACATACAAGCCGGCTCCGAAAATCCGACGATAGAATATCGCAATACATACACGACCACGTTCAATCTATTGGAGTGTATGAGGCGGCACGATGTGAAAAAACTTTTTTTCGCCTCGACGTCCGCCGTATATGGAGACGCGGAAGGAATGGATTTAGTCGAGGGCAGTTGTCGCCTTGAGCCGGTTTCGTATTACGGAGGCGCGAAAATGGGGGCGGAGGCCATGATTTCCGCATATAGCTATATGAATCGATTTTCGAGCTTGGTCTTCAGATTCCCGAACGTGATAGGCCCACGTTTGACTCACGGAGTTGTGTTCGATTTTCTAAGAAAGTTACGGGAGGATAATACTCGCCTGCAAATTCTCGGAGACGGTACGCAGTCAAAACCTTACATGCATGTACGAGATCTAGTTCGAGGGATCATGCTGTTCGTGATAGATAAAAATACAGGAGAAGGCGTCACGACGTACAACATCGGAGTGGAATCGCAGACCACAGTTACTCACATCGCCGATGTCGTCTGCGCGGCGATGGGATTGGCTAACGTAAAGTATGAGTACACGGGCGGACGGAGTGGTTGGCGCGGCGACGTTCCGACGTTTTCTTACGATCTGTCGAAAATTCACGCCGCAGGTTGGCGTGCCGAGTTCACCTCTGATGAAGCCGTAAAAACGACGATGAGGGAAGTGGTTTCGTGCAAGCGGTGATCATGGCGGGAGGAATGGGCAAAAGGCTTTTGCCTCTGACCGGCGGCGTAATTCCCAAACCGATGGCAAGTATTTGCGGGAAACCAATTTTACAGTGGCAGCTGGAAAGCCTGAGAGATGAAGGAGTAACTGAATTTTGCATCGTCACGGGGCATCTTGGGCGGATAATTCAGGATCATTTTGGCGATGGAAGCGAATGGAGCGTTAGTATACGTTATTTCCACGAAGAGACCCCGATGGGCACGGCAGGGGCTCTGGCGCATATCGGAGATTTTTTCAAAGAGGATTTCTTTTTACTTGTGTTTGGAGATACGATTTTCGACATATACGTTTCGCGCATGGAAAGGGTTCATAAAGAAAAGCGCGCGCTTGCCTCGATGTTCGTACACCCGAATTCGCACCCCTCCGACTCGGATCTGGCCATTTTGGACAAAGAATCACGAGTTGTATCCATCGACTCGAAGCATAATGTACGTAACAATTGGTACGACAATATGGTAAACGCGGGTTTTTATATCCTATCCGCGAAAAGCCTCGAATATATTAAAAAGACTGGAAAAACCGACTTGGAAAAGGATTTTTTACTCCCTCTAATTGAAAAAAGGGCTCCGATATTCGGATATGTTTCGACGGAATACATCAAGGATGCCGGAACGGCAGACAGAATCGAGCAAATAGAAGGCGATATCGCCGCCGGCACAGTGGCGGCGAAAAAACTCTCGAAACCGCAGAAATGCATCTTTCTGGATAGAGATGGGACTTTGAACAAATATAAGGGGCTTGTTTATAAAACGGAAGACATGGAACTTGAGGAGACCGCGATTGAAGCCGTCAAGTTGATCAACGGATCTCCTTATCTGGCTATAGTCGTTACGAATCAACCTGCCATTGCACGAGGACTTTGCGAAATAACACAGATTGAAAAGATACACCGCAAAATGAGCACACTGTTGGGGCGGGGCGGCGCGTATTTGGACGATATGATTTTTTGTCCTCACCATCCGGACAAGGGCTATCCGGAAGAAAATACCGCGTTCAAAATTTCCTGCGAGTGCCGCAAGCCAAGGATAGGGATGTTGAAAAAAAGCGCTGCGCGTTGGAATATAAATCTTTCGGACTCGTGGATTATCGGAGACACTACACGAGATATACAAACAGGGAAAAACGCAGGACTCCGCAGCATACTGGTTAAAACCGGCGAAGGCGGTAAAGATGATTCATTTGCCGCCACGCCTGACCATGTTTGTGAAAATATCCTTGAAGCAGTTAGTTTTATACTGAAAGGAGAAGTATCATGAATTTCAAGTCACAAATTCAGGAGTATTTGAAACATGAAGTGGAAGTGATAGGCAGATTGGATGTCGATGCAATCAACTCCGCGATGAATCTTTTGCTTGAGGCGTATAATGCGGAAAAAACCATCTTCATCTTCGGTAATGGAGGCAGTTCAGCCACTGCTTCACACTTCGCCGGCGACTTCAACAAAGGAGTGTCCGAGAATCTGGAGAAGAAATTTAAATTCGTCTGCCTAAACGACAATTTGCCAACATTAATGGCTATCGCTAACGATATCGGTTTTGAGGAAATTTTCCGCTCTCAACTAAAAGGATATCTTAAGTCAGGAGACATCGTCATCGCAATATCCGGAAGCGGAAACTCGGCGAATATCATCAATGCCGTACTATACGCAAAAGAAAAGGGAAACAAAGTAATCGGTATCACAGGCTATGGGGGCGGGAAACTGCGCGAAATGGCCGACATTCAACTTCACGCGCCGGTAAACAGTATGCAGATCGCCGAAGATGTCCATATGATCTTCGATCATATGATGATGAGTATTTTCTGCAAGATGATGACGGGTAAAGATCATTTTTCATAGAGTCCAACAAACGATGCGCGGCGGGCGGTCGATTTTGCGCCGGCAAGCGTATTTGTCATTAATATAGGGTTTCATGTATAATCGGCATCGTGCCAAGTGGTCGGTTGCGACACACGATACTTTATAAGCGAGTGATTTGATTATGAACATTCTTTTTTTGAATCCGCCTTTTAAAGGCCGTTTTTCCCGCACCTCACGCAGCCCAGCTGTGACTGCCGGCGGCACAATATATTATCCTTTCTGGTTAGCTTATGCGGCGGGTGTGGCGGAAGAAGCAGGGTATACAGTTTTGTTGGCGGACGCGCCGGCAGATGGATTATCCTTGGATGATGTCTTGAATAGAGTTAATCATTTTATGCCTGACTTGAGCATTCTTGATACAAGCACCCCATCGATATATAGCGATATAAAGGTCGCTGAGGCGATAAAAAAAGCGCAGCCGGAGTGTTTTATTGTACTGGTAGGTACGCATCCTTCCGCTCTGCCGGAAGAAACCATGAATTTGTCTCCGGCATTGGATGCCGTGGCGATAGGCGAATACGACCATACTGTCCGCGACTTAGCCGCCGCTCTGGCCGAGAAAAAATCCTTAAGCGAAGTGCCGGGTCTTGCTATACGCCGGAATGGGACAATCACGCGCACCGAAGCAAGGGAGAAAATCAATGATCTTGATTCATTGCCGTTCGTAACCTCGGTATATAAAAGGCACCTCAACCATAAGAATTACTTTTTTGCCGCAGCAAAATATCCCATGTTGATGATCATCACCGGTCGGGGTTGTCCTTTCCGCTGCTTTTTTTGTGTCTACCCGCAAACCTTCCATAGCAGGCGTTATAGGGCCCGCTCGCCGGAAAATGTCGTATCCGAGTTTGAATATATCAAAGTAAATTTTCCCGATGTGAAAGAGATAGGTATTGAAGACGATTGCTTTACCGCCAATCCGGAACGGGTGAGGAATATCTGCCGTATGCTTATTGAACGAAAAGTCGGCCTTGCCTGGTATTGTAATGTTCGGGGAGATGTGGATTTTGAAACCTTGAAGCTAATGCGCCAAGCTGGATGCCGATTGGTTACCGTAGGTTTTGAGAGCGCCGATCAGCGGGTGCTGGACTCAATGCATAAGAATGAAAAGTCGGCGAACTATTTTCGCTTTGCCGAAGATGCCAAACGTGCCGGTATTATGGTACATGGTTGTTTGATGTGCGGCACTCCTGGAGATTCACGCGAAACACAGGAAGAAAATTATCGTTTTGCCACCAAAATTAATTGCGATTCCATGCAATTTTATCCCCTTTATGTTTATCCGGGAACGGAAGCATATCAATGGGCAAAGGAAAAAGGTTTTCTGATAACGGAGGATTTTTCCCAATGGTTGAAGGAGGACGGCAGCCATAACTGCGTCATCAACATGGAAGATATGAATGCCGAGGAAATGGTTGCCCTTTGCGAGAGGAATTTGCGGAGTTACCATTTGAGACCTCGCTATTTATTGATGAAGCTTGTACAGGCGCTGCGCGAACCGGCAGAAGGATGGCGAAGCATAAAGTCTGGATGGAGTTTACTTAAAAGAATTGCTAGAGGTAAAACTTATGCAAAAAGATAATGTACGCATTCAAGCTGAGACAAAGATAAAATATAAATCTTGGTTTAAAAATCAAAATAGACTCAATACCAGAGAACAGTATTATTTACGGAGATACTGCCAAATTTTTGATAACTCCTTGTATCTGCGGGGGGGGGGCACCATACTGGAAGTTGGCTTTGGAGACGGCAAAATGCTTCGTGAGTTAAGTAATATTTACAAAGATGCCAAATTTATCGGGGTTGAGGCGCGTGAAAAATGCGTCGCGGATATGAAAACGCTTGGATATGATTGCAGGTTTGTTTCAACTGAAATATTTGATATGGGTGAAGAATTTGATATCATATACGGGAACGCTGTATTGCATCACATGTCTAATCCCTATTTGACCTTAGAATCTCTTTTAAAATTGCTTAAACCAAAAGGGATATTAGTATTTACGGGAGAATCTCATCCGTTTTGTATTCCAGATATCATTTATGTATCAATAAAAAATGAATGGAGTGTCGAGAAAAATCTATTAAAAATGAACCGTTTAAGATTTGTTGAAATTCTAAGTCGTTATCCGGGTACTTTTTATGTTAAATATGATGGCAATCCAGTGATAGCCTGTTTCAAAAAAATAAATTCAATCTACGAAAAATTTTATATGAATAGGATTCCATTTTGGAATTCAATGATGATTTTTTTCGAAAATGAATAAAGGATGGTATCTTATGGGAAAGCGTATAGTTGACAACAAGAAAAGTTATGACGAATATTATTCTAAAGTCACTTACGATAAAAAAAATTCGCTTGCCGCAAGATATATTCTTTATCTCTCTAAGGAGCTTTTACGCGCAATAGATTGTTCAAAAATTAAAACTGTTATTGATGTAGGTTGTGGCGATGGCTCAAAGACATATAATCTACTTCAGTTATTTGAACACGCAAATGTTTTGGGTGTCGATTTTTCTGCGTCAGGTATCGAACATGCGATTAACACTTATAAAAACACAGCTCCTCCCCGCATTGACTTTAAATTATGCGACGCTGAGAACGCAGATTATTTGAATAATGATGTGGATATGGTTACATCGTTCTATGTGCTTGAGCATATAGAAAATTGGCAACAAGTCGTTGATCAATGGGTTTCTTCAAAGGTAAAATATGTTCTTTGCGTTGTCCCGTCGGGTCGAATGTGGCGCTATGACAGAGTTGAACATTACCAGCATTTCCCGAAAGGAATACTGGAGGAATATTTTGCCCGGCACGGCTATGTGTGCCTAAGTTCCTTTTATTGGGGATTCCCATTTTATCATCCCATTACTAAAATAGCGCTGGACATAGGAATGGACAATGCTCGAAAGGCAACTGCTGGTGAGCCGTCACCTTTCATGAATCTGATCTTCGATATACTATATTTTCTATATACCCGATGCACTTCTCGGCGTATTGGCGGAGATTTTTTTGGGCTATTCCAACGGAAAGAGGATAAATAGTAATGCGGGTCAGTATCATAATTCCCGTATATTATTCACACAACACAATTGGTCTTTGCTTGGATTCTTTCTTAGCTCAGTCTTTTTCTGATAGTATGGAGATACTTTGTATTGGCGATAAAATAGAAGACCCGACTCACGCGCTGGTGGAAGAGTACGCCCGTAAGCATCCCGGTATTATACAATTGTATCTACAGGACGGCAGGGGCCAGGGAGGGGCGCGCAATCTTGGGCTCTCCCTGGCCACCGGCGAATACGTCATGTTCGCGGACGCGGACGATTATGTGGAGCAGAATATCCTCAAGGTCTGCGTGGACGCCATGCGTGATCACGACGCAGATTTTGTCTGCGTGGGATTTGATCGCGTTTCGGTATCCGGCAAAAGATACTCGCGCGAACAGGTGTTATCTGAGACAACACTGATAACGGTAACTCCGGAAAATGTATCGCGGTTGGCTTTTGTCTTCCCTGCGCCTTGGGGAAAACTCTTTAAGCGCGAGCTTATAACCGCTTGCCGTTTTCCGGAAAATCCGGCGTCGGCCTATGAGGATTTAATCTTTTTTCTAGCCATATGTCCCCGGATTCACAGATATGTCCTGTTGCCGGACGTACTATACCACTATATTGTTCACGAAGAATCTTCCATCACCAATGCTTCGCCGGAAAAAACGACGATTTTCCGACAGGATCTCATTACATTGCGCCGGTCTTATGAAGCAGATGGTTTGCCGGCGCGGTATTTAAAACTGCTTGATATTGCCGCTTTTATCCATGTGGGTATTGCGGATGTGCACCGCATGGCGGAAAATCCTTCCGTCCCACTGCGTTTTTTTTGCGAGGAAGTCAAAGATTTTTTATGCGCGAATTTCCCAGGCTGGCGTCGTATACCACTACGTCCATACGGGTGTTTTACCACGCGTTGCGTTGCGGTATGGGCTGCAAAGCATATGTATAGTTTAAACCTATTTTGGATTTTTATACGCTTGTATAACCGCATGATTAAGACTCTGCATATAGACATAAAATGGTGACTAATAGAATTGACAAGGCGCAAATTTGGAATATGCTTGGTTTCATGTCCGTCAATGTAAGCCCTTTTTTTTTGATGTTAGTCGTTAGCAGAGTTTTTAGTCTTGAAACAACAGGAGCTTTTGGAATTGCTTATACAAATTCGCTTATTCTTTACTCTTTTGGCTCATTAGGCATAGATCATTACCAAATGACAGATTACGGAAATAGATATACACTTTCGGTATATTTATCTTCTCGTGTATTTTTATGCGCTATAATGCTCTTGATATGTTTTAGCATTCATCCGTTTTTTAACCGCCAGCAGATGTCGTTAACGTTTCTCTTAACGGTACTTATGTGCGTTAATGCTTTTTCCGGGTGCTTCGGATGTCATCTCTTCAGGGATGATATGCTTGAGTTATACGGAAAAACACTGTTTTACAGGGTGTTTTCGTATACTGTTGCGTTTAGCGCGGTTTCAATACTTGCAAATTCTATTGAACTTGCGATATTTGTTGCCATAGTGACAAACTTGCTGACGACATATTTTGTTCTGATTGAAAAAACGGCCCCTTTGTACGGGTTTGGATTTAGTAAAAACTTCAATGAGATTCTCAACCTTATTAAAGATAGCTTTCCAATAATTGCAACGCTTTTACTTTTTACGCTTCTAGCAAACTGCTACAGATATTCTGTGGCTTATTATCTGGACGATAAAACATTGGGCGTTTTTAGTATAATAATGCTTTTCGCGCCCGTGCTTAATACGTTTTGTTCTCCTATTTATTTTGGTCAATTGGGTAAAATCAGTAGTCAGGCAAATAAGGTAAGAAAAGATTTTGTTAAATATTTGGGTTATATCATGGCAATTATCATCTTTATAGCTTTCATTGAAATTCTGGGAATATATTTTTGGGGAGTTGAGTTAATAGGAACCGTGTATAATGTAGACATTTCATTTGCCAAAACGGAGTTGATGATAATAACCGGCTTTAGTTTGTTTCATACGTTGGGGATGTTTTTCTATTTGGTCATACTCACATTGAGAAGACAATGGCTTATTCTACTTAACTGTTTTCTTACAGCCCTTCTTGCCATTGCTTTAAGTTTCGCGCTGACTAAACATTTTGGCGTCAGAGGCGCTGTATATGCTTATGCTATTGCATACGTTGCAAGCTTTTTAGGTTTTTCTATGATTTTGACTCATTATGTATGCGATGGTCGCGCTCAGAGATAGGTGATCAAAAAAGGTTGCAATAATATTCCTACTTTTAGAAGAAAAGGGGTTTCCGGTATCTGATGGTAAAAAATATATTCACCAGGATAAAAGACAATATATCCATTCCGTATACTATAATAATATTATCGCTCTTTAGTATCGTATTGATATGTTTTAATGCCATGAGAGAAGATAAGAGAGTACTTGATATTATCGAAATTCTTGATTTCGATAGTTTCGATAGTAAAGAAATAGTCTTTAATCCCGAAGATAATCTCGATTTTTATGGGTACGAGAAAAATGGTAACCAATTTACGAATATCATTGGTGATTCGCAAATCCGTTTTCCTCAATTCGATGAATTATTTCTTGAAGACATAACAATAAAATTTTTATCCCCATTGCCTCAAGACTTGTTTATTCAGGTGTATTTCGCTAAAAGAGGCGCCCCGTTTTCGGAATTATTCTCCAGTGGAGTTTATATTAATAAGGGTGAAATAAAAACCAGCATTAAAGTCGATTCACTTGTCTCATCTTTACGTGTCGATATCGGCGATACGGTTGGAGAAATATTTGAGCTTGATTCTATAGTTGTGTATAGTAATCCAGCTGTTGCACAAGGATACATGCAAAGACAATCATTGAGAATAACATTGACTACAATTTTGTCTTTAGCTCTTATCATTTTATTCACTGTAATGTTTTTTTTATTCTATTATAAAATACGTCTCGAGTACGTTTATATAGCAATTGCAATACCGCTTGGCGTCTTGTATTTATTGATTTTAACACCTTTCTCCATTCCCGATGAGTATCCACATTATTATGGCTCTTATAGTTTGGCAAATACGTTGACGTTAAATAGAGAAAATACAACACCTGCTAATCATTGGGACTTTTCCGGATTTAAGGGCCATAGTAATTCTTTTGACGCATATGTAAGATTTATGAAAGACGGCTTATTTTCGAAAGACTTGTCCGTTCCTGATGTTTCATTTGGTAAAAGCCCTTTCCGTAGTATTAATAGCATATCGTACCTACCGCAAGCGCTTGGAGTAATTGTGGCTCGCGTTTTTTCAATGAACATTTTCGGAGTTTTTTTTATGGGGCGCTTTTTTAATTTACTGTTTTATATCGTTTGCGTTTATTTATCTATGAAAAAATTTAGTGATTTCAAGTTATCTTTTTTGTTTATTGGCTTGATGCCAATGGCATTGCATCAGGCGGCATCTTTTTCTTATGATTCGTATATCAATGGCCTATCAATTTTATTGATATCTTGTTTATTTAATGCCGTTTATTCAGAAGGAATTTTAAAACAGAAAGACTACATAGTGATTTTAGTTCTTTCAAGTTTATTGGTACCTATGAAGGTAATTTATTTCCCTCTTATTGCGCTTGTATGCTTAATCCCTAAGGAGAGATTTAAAAATAAATATGACTTTTATACTAAGGTTTTAGTAATGTTTAGCTTGAGTATTTTTGTGCTTATTTTGTTTAATTCTCAGGCCTTAAGTAGTATATTTAGAGCAGATCGGGAGGTTCACCCGATCAATTCGGGTGACTTATACAGACTTGATTTTGTTTTTGAAAACCCTATCGAAACAATAAAGATATTAATTCGTACTTTGTGGAAGGAGAATAAATTCTATTGGCGGAGTTGTATTGGGTGGTCGTTCAGTGGGCTTTCGCTGGTGGTTTCCAAGTATTATCCCCGTTTAATGATTGCCGTTTTGCTGCTCTCAACATTAGAGCCTCCTTCCGGCTCAAAAAAAATTTCCGTTTCTATCTACCAAAGACTGTATTTCCTTGGTGTTTCTTCGTTGGTTATATTTGCTTGCTTCATGGTAATGCTACTCGTTTGGACCCCTGAATCAAGTCCGATAATTCAGGGAGTACAGGGACGATACTTTATACCTATAGTCCCATTAGTACTGTTTGCAATTAAAACACGTTATACAGTAACGCAAAGATGGTTCAACCCGGCACTGTTTTTCTTCACTCTGATTGTGAACGCCGGAGTCCTGTTAGAAATATTAAGACAAACAAATTAATATCTTTGATTTAGGTAGTAATATGAGGCAAATTATAGATGAATAGAATTTTTAATATATATCCGGTTGAGAATAGGAACCCTAGTGTCGAAGTCTGCGATGAGGTTGTATCGGAAATAATGATCGAAGCGAACGGCGAAATAATATCCCAGGACTCGAATCGAAATACTGTTGTACACGCGAGGTGATTAATTTGCAGTTTCTCAATAAATCCTTGTTAATTAAACCAAAACGATTATCATATTTATCCGCATGGATAGGCCATATTCCTTTTGCATTTTGGTTGATTGAAGAACTACGCCCCGGGTTGGTTATCGAACTCGGGACGCATTCGGGCATTTCGTACTTTGTAATGTGTCAGGCCGTCCAGTTTAATTCTCTCGATACAAAGTGTTATGCCGTAGATACCTGGCTTGGAGATGAACATTCCGGTTTATATCCCGAAGCGATTTTTCAGGACGTTTATTCTTATAACAAAGAACAATACGCTTCGTTTTCCAATCTTATGCGAATGCCCTTTGATGATGCTTTGCAATACTTCAGCGACGGCTCGATCGATTTATTGCATATTGACGGTATGCACTCGTATGACGCGGTAAAACACGACTTTGATAATTGGCTGCCGAAAGTGTCGCCCCGCGGAGTTATAATAATGCACGATATATCGGTGCGGGAGCTTGGTTTTGGCGTATGGAGGTTGTGGGAGGAACTAAAACAGCGTTATCAATCATTTGAGTTTAGCCATTCATCCGGCTTGGGCGTACTGTTTGTCGGAGCTGAAAGCGAAAGGATTTTAAAGGTAATTTTGTCCGCGGGACAAAATGAAGTATTAGTGCGGAATTTATTCGCGTCTCTTGCCGATCCCATAGAAAAAGAGATAGCGCGGGATGAAGCTTTTCTGTATTTGGACGACGGTTCCGGATTCTCGGAGGAGAATACTTTAAGAAAGATATACGGACCGGTCAATTTTTATTTTCATTTTGAAAATAAATTCAATATTCCGGTGAATGTTGTGAATATTCGTTATGACCCGTCCTATAATTGTTGTGTTGTAAAAGATCTGAATATTAACTCAAATATCGGCGAAGTCGCGTATACGACAAATGGCTGTAAGCTTGGCGATTCTATCTTGTTTCCTACGAATGATCCGCAGGTTTTAATTAAGGATACAGCCGACATAACCTGGATATATGTGGATGCGCAAATATATGGGGTTGGTTCGGACGTTTTTATGGAGAATATGGAGAAATGCGTCAACGAATTGAACAAATCACGTAACTCCGTATTTAGGCGCATGACAAAGCCTTTTAGAAAGATTTGTGATTTTTTCCGGAGAAAATAACAACGCAAACAACCTTTTTGCAGCATTCCTGAACGGAGTCTTTGGTTGAAAAAATATACGATCTTTAGTAATGTATGTCGTATGAAAAATAAATCAAAAAAACGACTTGCAATATATGTTCAATACGATCCCAAAGGCGAAGTCCGCGATTATGTTATGTGTTGTTTGAACGGGTTAAAAGAAGTAGTATCGGAAATAATGGTTGTCGCAAACGGCGAATTATCCGAGGAAAGCAGGCAAAAACTCGACTCCGTGAGCGTAAAGCTTCTTGTGAGAGAAAACAAAGATTTCGATTTCGGCGCATGGAAAGCTGCTATTGAGCATGTCGGCTACGACAATATAGCGCGATACGACGAATTGCTCCTGACGAACAACAGTTATTACGGCCCTATATATCCCTTTTCGGAAATGTGGAACGCCATGGACGCCGCCGCCTGTGATTTTTGGGGCGTCAATATGCATCCTGAGGCGGGTTCAAAAATTCCGAGGCATATCCAAAGTTACTGGATGGTTTTCAGGAAGAAAATTCTGACGTCGGATGTATGGCGCAGTTATTGGACAAATTTGCCGACTTTCGAAAATTTATGGGATGTGATTTTAAAATGCGAGGTGAAGTTAACCGGATATTTTGAGGATAACGGTTTCAAATCGGCGGCATATATGAACCTTGACAAGTACGATGGATTGATTCATGATGAAAACGCCACGATTATTAGTGACATACAGGTAATAGATGACAAATGCCCGATAGTAAAAAGAAAGTTCTTTTTTGGTTATTCCGGCGTCGTGTCTCCCGCGGGCGATCTTGTGATGGGATTTCATTTTAAACGCCTGATGGATTTCCTGGAAAAAAATGCGCCTGATTTTGCGGATATCCTCTGGGATGATTTGCTTAAAACACAGCATTTATCCACGCTGAACGATCATTTGAATCCGAATTTCATTTTATCGTCTGCGTTATCGCCGAAACAAAAAAAATATTCATCCAAAGCGGCCGTCATAATATATATAAACAATGAAGACATGGCGGAGTATTGCTATATATATTCCAAAGCAATTCCCGGGTATATCGACATCGTGATAGTATACGCGTCGGAAAGCGCGCGCAAAGAATGCGAGAGATTTTTCTCCGGCAAACCCAACAAAATAATTTATAAAATACAGCCGGATCGGGGCGGGGATAATGCGGCGCTGTTGGTGACGTGCAGGGAAATAATAAAACAATATGATTTGGTCTGTTTTCTCCATACGAGAAAATTGGCATACAAACAGGGAGACCTGCCCGGATTGGATTTTCGGGAACACTGTTTTTCAAGCCTGCTGCACTCCGCGCCCTTTGTGGAAAACGTCATTGAAGTCTTCAATGACAACCCAAGATTGGGTTTTCTGGTTCCTTTTACGGCGGCGGGAGGAATAGTTACCGTTATAGCTGATGAGTGGGCGGCGAATTATGATAACGCCAAAATGATTTTAAAGCGGTACTTCAATATTGAGGAAGATTATCTTGACCCCCATCCGCCCGCTCCATTCGGGGGAATGTTTTGGGCGAGAACAAAAGCGCTTGAAACATTGACGGGTTACAACTGGCAATATGAAGATTTTCCAAAAGAACCAATTTCCGGGACAGATGGACTTTTGGCGCATGCGATTGAAAGATTGATGCCCCGACTTGCTCAAAACGACGGATTCTACACGGCCTTTACCGCGCCGGATAAATACGCAAGTTATTACGTCGGGCATATGTACTACACGAACCGGGAGATGAAGGTTCGTTTGTTCGGCAATACCGGGATTAGAAGAGATATAGATTTATTGCGGCAAATGGAAATTCTTAATAGCGCTGTCGGCAGTATAGATTTTTGGCGGAAACATAGAATTTTATTGGAAATAAAATACACATACTTTAAATTGTTTCGGATAATAGTGACGGGAGAGTTACGTCAGCATTACAAAGATAATTACCTGTGGTTTAAAACGATAAGGCGATTGGTTAGAAAAAAGATCCCGAGCATAAAATCGCGGAATTTGTCGGCTATAATTATGAGCAGCATAGATTTGTATTGCGATGAGTGAAACTGTAAGTATAAAGTATAATTCGAGCAAACAATCTCAATATTGATCGAAAAACCAAAATACGGATTGTTAATAGGAGTTAATGTAATGAAGTTACTTGAAAAAAAACATATCTGAACAACGGTCGCGTGCGGTGGTATTTTTGCGGTTTCCGGATTGCTTCATATAAAACCAAGATACTAACTGGTTTTAGACCTTATTTAAATAATATTGACAAAACGAAGCGAATTTTGGAAATCGGTCCGCTGGATAAACCAATGATTAAAAAAAGCAAATCATCTAATAACGTTTTTTATGCGGATATTCGTGCAACATATGAAGTCAAAGAATTTTACAGAAACAATCCTAACGTAGATAATCACGGTATATGTGGGATAGACTAATGCGTAAAAGGGGTGTGTGAAATTGAAAGCCGTCATACTCGCCGGCGGATTCGGTACCCGAATAAGCGAAGAAAGCCATCTGCGCCCCAAACCGATGATTGAAATCGGGGACGCGCCGATTTTGTGGCACATTATGAAATATTATTCCCGCTATGACGTCAACGATTTCATCATCTGCTGCGGATATAAAGGTTACATGATAAAGGAGTATTTCGCCGACTACTACCTCCACCGTTCCGACGTCACCTTTGATTTTTCCGAAGGAGGCTCGATGACGGTACATTCCAACGTTGCCGAGCCGTGGCGGGTAACGGTGGTGGATACAGGATTACATACCCAGACAGGCGGGCGTATCCGGCGCATACGGAAATATGTCAGCAATGAACGGTTTCATATGACATACGGAGACGGCCTATCGGATATTGATTTACGAAAACTTATGGAAACACATGAAAAGTCCGGCAAAACGGTCACATTATCGGCGATTCAGCCGGGCGGGCGCTTTGGCGTGCTCGAAATCAACGATCGCGACGGCGCTATTGTTGGCTTTCAGGAAAAAGCGCGCGAGGATAGCGCTTGGATCAACGGGGGATTTATGGTAATGGAGCCGGAGGTGTTCGGATACTTGGACGGCGACGATACGGTGTTTGAACGCACTCCGCTTGAACTTTTGAGTGCGGACGGCGAGCTTGGTGTATTCAAACATCACGGTTTTTGGCAATGCATGGACACCGCGAGAGATAGGGGATTATTGGAACGGCTTTGGAATGATGAGAAAGCGCCGTGGAAAGTGTGGGGTTAAGGGGGGCATCGGCGAACTAATGAATAAATATTTGAAGAAAATAGCGTTAATGATTAGGCCAGTGAAAAGAATGTATAAAGATTTGGAAAATCTACGCCGTGAAATCGAATCGCTTCACGCACAGCTCGGTCGTAATGCATATGTAATTAACTTGCTTGACAGACTGCACGAAGATGCTGTTGAGTCGGCTTGGGATAAAAATAACGAACGAAAACGATGGATATGCGAATGGCCATTCACCAGAGCACAAATTGACGCAAACGGAGACGTTTATACCTGCTGTCCGGATTACCTAAAACGAGGGAATAATAGCTATTGCATAGGGAATATTTTTGCCGATTCCTTTGAGAGAATTTGGAATTCGGATAAAGCGAAAAAGCTTCGATTCAGTGTTTCTCAGGGGAATTTTGAATACTGTACTGTCAAATGTCCTGCGCTCAACAATCCAAGTCTGTATCAGAGTAGAATGTTGTCTAGGAGGGAAACAGGTTATAGCTATGATAGATGGCAGGACTGTTCTTTAGAGAAGAGCCCGATTGATATCATGACATGTATAGATGCTACCTGTAATCTATATTGCATTACCTGTAGAAATCATATCCATATAAATTCTGAATCGCAAAATGAAAATATAAATCATATATTGGAGAATTTTGTCCACCCGGCATTGAGGGATTGCACGCATTTTACATTGGACGGGGGGGGGGAATTTCTGGCAAGTAAACCATACGAGAAGTTTTTACAAAAAATTTCGAAAACGGAAAATCCTTTTTTAAGGTTATCATTTTTTACAAATGGTCAGTTATTTACACCAAAAAATTGGAAAAAGTTTTCCAATCTCAGGGGAATGGAAATTTTCATCGGCGTATCTATAGACGCTGCAACAAAAGACGTCTATGAAAAAATTCGCAGAGGGGGCAAGTGGGAGACTCTTTACGAAAACATGGAATACATATCTTCCTTGAAAGTTTCAGGCGAAATTAAAAATATTACTATGAGATTTGTTGTGCAAAAAGGAAACTTTCATCAATTAGAAGATTTTGTAGCATTGGGCAAAAAGTGGCGCGCTGATACAATCTGTTTTCAAAGGCTTCTAAACTATGGCCTAGCCCCGGCGATTTATGCGGAGGAAGACGTGTTTTCTCCAGAGAATCCATTGCGAACCGAGGCAATACAAGTAATGACGAGGTTAACGTGTGAAACCGTGGGTATTAGAGTTGTGGAGGAGGGGTGTCTTAACTTATTATAGTTGGCTTCATAAAAAATCAGGAGTATAGCAAGGCGGGATTGGATATTAAAATCATTTTGATTGTGAATTTGTAATAGAAAATTATTGATGCGTGAAGTTTGAGTAACTCCGTATTAGCACGAAAAGGAGCAGCGAAAAACTCTGGTTTGAGCTGCTGTATATCCAGCGGCGATGCTGTACAAGAATGGTATGACAATGGACTTAAATGAGAATGCATATTTTCCGGAGGAAAACGAAAAGGTGGTTTCATTCGCAAATGAACTGCTGAAATCAGGCGGAGTATGATATTATGACACGCAATGGGAAATAAGTATATTACGTTTAGAGAATCTCTGACTAGGGAATGAAAATATGGTTGACTTAAACTTCTATAAAGGCAAGCGAGTGTTCCTCACGGGACATATGGGTTTTAAAGGCGCGTGGCTGTCGAGGATACTTGTCCGCGCAGGCGCGTTTGTAACGGGGTACGCGTCGGAGTCGCCGACTACGCCAAATTTGTGGACGCTTTTGGAAATGAAGCGCGATTTGCGCTCCGTAAACGGCGACATCCGCGATTTGGACGTCCTCAAGACGTCATTTGACGAAGCGAAGCCGGAAATTGTCATTCACATGGCCGCGCAGCCGATTGTGCGCGAGGGTTACAGAAACCCGGTTGGTACGTACGCTACGAATGTGATGGGAACTGTACATCTGCTTGAATGCGTCCGTTTATTAGATTGTGTGCGCTCGGTCATCAACGTGACGACCGACAAAACATACCGCAACAAAGAATGGTGCTGGGGATATAGAGAAGAAGATGTTTTGGGCGGTTTTGACCCGTATTCCGGATCAAAGTCGTGTTCGGAGCTTGTGACGGAGACGTACAATCGTTCATTTCTTATGGAAAGGGGCGTCGCGGTTTCGACTGCGCGTGCGGGCAATGTTATCGGCGGGGGAGACTTCGCGAACGACAGGATTATCCCGGATTGCGTCCGCGCCGCCCAACAAGGTAACGCCATTATCGTGCGCAATCCAAACTCCATCAGGCCGTATCAACACGTATTGGAAGCTCTTGGAGCATATTTGCTGATCGCGCAAAGGCAGTATGAAAAGCCTGAGATAGCCGGTTACTACAACATCGGACCGAATGACGACGATTGTGTCAAGACAGGCGATTTGGCCGACATATTTTGCGCCGCGTGGGGTGAGCCGGCTCGTTGGGAAAATCACAGCGAACCGGATGCGCCGCACGAAGCACACTTTTTGAAGCTGGACTGCTCGAAAATTAAGACGGTGTTAGGCTGGCGGCCAAAATTGGATATTCACGAAGCGGTCGGGCAGACCGTGGCATGGGAGAAGGCGCGAATTTCTGATGGCGTGAACATTCGAGTCATGACGGACAAGCAGATTGACGAATATTTTTGAGAGCGCTGCTGATCATGCCGGCATGTAACTGAAACTGTGGCGTATAATAATGTCGGAGGTGACGTTGCGATGGAAGAGAGGGCTGACGTCATAACGGATTACCAGGTGCGAACGCTGTTCAATATGATAATTTCTATAGTGGGGGATACAATAAAGCAAGACAATCCCTCAAGAAAAGAACTGCTCGACAAGCTGAGATCCATCAGGGACGGGAAGCTCGATGAATTTATTGAAGCGATGGAAAAGGAATAAAAATTGCCAGCAGAGGTGTGTAAAAGCGAAAAAGCACTGTGGAAGGTGTGAGACAACTGCGAATTTCCGTGATTATGCTGACATACAACCGTGAAACTCTCATTGGGCGAGCGATTGATAGTGTTTTGCGTCAAACCTTCACAGATTTTGAGTTTATCATCGTGGACAACGGCTCGACCGATCACAGCGGCGCGATTGCCGACGAGTACGCGCAAAAAGACAGCCGTATCAGCGTAATCCACCGCGAGCGCGGCAATATCGGGAGCGGGCGCAACGCTGGGTTTGATGTGGCCGGTGGTGAATATATCGCGTTCATTGACGACGACGACTGGTGCGAACCGGATTTTCTCGAATTTCTCTATAACCTCGCAATCGAGAACAATGCAGATGTGTCGATTTGCGGGGCGGCGGACAAGATATTTGACGAGAAGATCATCATGACAGCCGAAGAGGCGCTGATTGAACTGATGTGGCGCAAACGATACAACGTGGCTTTTCCGACAAAGCTGTTTTCGCGCGAACTCGCGGCGCATATTCGCTTTCCGGAGGGTGATAAATATGACGACATCTCGCAAATGTACCGCCTGCTGGCGCTTGCAAACCGTATCGCGTACCACGGTTTGCCCAAGTACACGTTTTATTTGCACGAGAACAACAATTCCGGATGGGTGACAAACCATGCGCTGCTGACGCCGGAAACTCTCGACGAATACCTCAAAGCCTATCGCGAACGAACCGAGTGGTTAAGCGATATGTTCCCAAATAATGCGGCGGCTTGGGGGTACTTCGAGTGGTCGTTCATGCTTTCGATGGCGGAGAAGATTACGCGGCTTGGGATTAAAGACTGCGAAGCACAGCTTAAGGTTATGACGCGGGAGTTGAGGGAAAACTCTGATGAATTTCTGAACGGAGGGTTTGTGTTGGACTTTGAGAAAGAGTGGATGAGAAAATACGTATCCGGTACAGAAAGGCGGGTATGATAATGAATATAGCGGTTGTGGAGCGAGACCGGATAAATGAGATAGCAGTGACAGAAGAAATAAAGGAATTAAGAAAACAATATCAAGAATTAAACGAAATGGCATACGCAGACGGAGGAATAGAACATTTATCTTACATGTTGTCTGGAATAAGTGGGCAAAACATTAATGAAAACAAGATGCTCAAAACGTATTTTGAAATACTTGACACAAAGAATTTTTTATTAGAAAAATATGCCGAACTCTCGGGTATTGAAATGTTGAAACATGAAAAAAACGTAAAAGAAGCCGTTGAAGATGCCGACGAGACTCTGAGTCTTATAAGCCAATGTGGATAAACAATAAAATATTTATTTTAATAGCTGGAGCAAATGCTTCAGGAAAATCTTCAATCATAAAACCCAAGTACGTTGACGGGCGGGTTAAGAATTATCTTGATCCGGACAGATATGTGGACGTAATCCAAATGTACGACAATTCGCGAGGTATTGGCGAAGAACAATTACTATTGCACATTGAGAAGGGGAGGACAGTTTACCTGGCCCCGGAACCGCCTCGGTGGTTCCGGGAGGCTAAAATTAGGGCTGAATATGGCATATAAAACTATCGAAACCGACAGGGGAAATTTTACGCTTATTTCTATCTCCGATGCTTTGGCGCCGGTTTTCACGGCGCATCACGTTCGAAAAGCCGTGCTGTTCGGCTCGTATAGTAAAGGAGAAGCCGAAGCAAACAGCGATATCGACATTCTTGTGGACAGTGATCTTAAAGGGCTTGATTTTGTCGAGCTGATCGAAAACGTGAGAGAAGCAATACAAAAAGATATCGATCTCTTCGACATTCGCCACGTCGAAGAAGGATCGTTGTTTCATTCTGAGATACAGAACACTGGGGTTGTCATATATGAAACCTAAGACAATCATTGATAAAATCATACAATGTCTTGACAAGATATCGAGATATTGCGCCGGACGCTCTTACGAGGATTTCCGAATTGATCAGCTGCTGATCGAAGCTTTTGTGTTCAATTTTAGCCAAGCAGGAGAGCTTGCGAACAAAATCGACAAAGATTTTAAAGAAAGTCATAGCGGTATTCCGTGGAAAAAACTATACGGATTGCGAAACCGGATTATTCATGACTACGAAGGAATAAATTTTTTACTGATTTGGGAGATCATCCAGGAAGATTTGCCAAAGCTCAGAGAACAACTCGCGGCGATAGACGATTTTGAAGAGTGAATAGAGTATTAGGGAATTGCGGATATCACCATAATGATAATTTGATATACAAGCGGAGCGTTTGAGAGGAACATTTATTGATTTTCGACGCGAATACGAGTACGAAAAAGAATGGATGACGCTGTATATATGAGAAGCTTCAAGGAAGAGTTTGCCGATATAAAGCAATTTTGTGAGAGCAGCGAAGTTAAACGTGAAGTCGAACATACATATCGACTGTTATCGCAAAGGCCTCTCGTTTTGTATGGTGCCGGCGCGGTGGGCGTTTCTGTTGCTGGTGTTTTAAGGCATTATGGTTTGGATGTGACTTGTTTCTGCGATAAAAACAAAAGCGGTATCCAAAGAGAAACCCAGTTGCCGATTATTTCGCCGCTTACATTGATAAATGATTATACAAATGCCAATGTGGTTATATGCTCCGTTAATTTTACCGTGGCGATTATAAGTTTTATCTGCGGCATTATGTAAAATCTATTTATGAAACTGTACATTACGGACTTTAATGAGAAGGAGGAATTCATTATCAAGGCCTCGTTTAAACCCTCGTATAATACTAACCGCATGTTATTAGGCGAACAACTGCCACTGGATACGCCCTTATCGGTTATTTTAGATGTAAGCGAACGATGTAATTTTAGATGCGGTTATTGTTTTCGATCGGATAAAAAAGATGAAAGCTGGAGCTTTGCTGCATCCGATGCGCTGATGCCTTGGAGTATCTTCGAACGCGCGAGCGCGCAACTGTTGTCGTTCCCGCAAAAAATAAAACTTGTTTCGCTCTCTGGTCAAGGTGAACCGCTTTTGAATCCGAGGATTGCCGATATGGCAAGACATTTGCGTAGATTGGGCATTGAACGGGTGGATATACACACGAACGGCTCAGCGCTGACGGAAACCAACGCGGCGGAGATTGGACAAGCGGGGTTTACGCGGATTGTAGTTTCACTCCAAGGTGTGAACGCGGACGACTACATACGTGTTTGCGGATATGAAATAGATTTTGAGCGATTCATTGATAACTTGCAGCGATTATATAAACATAAAAATCCGGAAACGCACCTGCATGTGAAAATCATGGATGTAGCGTTGCGTGGTGACGACGAAGAGCGGCGGTTTTATGAGATATTCAGCGGCGTTGCTGATTCCTTGTATATTGAGAAACCGGTGCCGATTTGGCAAAACGTGTTAATCGCGAACAACCAGGACAATAAATTCGGCGAAAATGTTGGTAAGGTTGCGTGTTGCCAAATCGTGTTTTACAAGCTCTGGGTATCGCCGGAAGGGGATATCTACCCATGTACTAAACTGCCGCCGCCGCCACGTTTGGGGAATATCCTCAAAATGACGCTGCGTGAAGCATGGGAAAGCAGACAGCGCCTGGAATTTCTTAAAAACCATTTGAAAAGTACGCGGCAAGCAATCCAAACTTGCGCTGCTTGTTATATTCCGGTCAACACAGTCACATCTTCCGAAGATATTATCGACCCGTACAAGGATGAAATACTCGAACGATTGGAAAGGTTGCCGCAAGATGAATAGAATTAATTTTGCATGGCCGGTTACATCAGAAAATGCTGTGGCATATCAACACTTTTTGTCTAAGATTGAAAGTATCAAAAATATCCTGGCCGACAAAAGAATTGTTATCTTCGGCGCTGGGATACGCGGATGCTGTTTGCTGCGTATATTCGAACAATATGGCTTCAAAAACATCATATTTTGCGATAATAATCCTGAAAAACAAGGTAATCTCATAAATAATTATGACATTATCTCACTTGATGAAGCTCTGCGGTTTAACGGCGGACAAATATTCCTGATTTCGCCGGAAAACAGCGGTTCAATGAACCTTCAATTAGTAAATGCCGGTTTGCGTGAAGGTAAAGACTGGTTTTCATTTGATGTTTCAGTTTACGACGCATACATTACGGAATATCTGCGTCCTGTCACCGACCATATGTTGGTTATGGGCGATTGCGCTTTTTCGCATATAGCGTTAAGCGATACAGTGATTGACTCATTTGGCGATATGATAAAAGCCAGGCTTGGCGAAAACCATTGTAAGGTATTGGCTATGCATGGAATCGGCCAGCAGGCGCACTATCACATTGCCTGTTCGCTTTTGGACAATGAAGAACGTCCACTACTACTACTACTACTGGTAATGGAGGTTCTAACTCCAAAAGCGCACCTTATGCCGCGGACACAACACCCGGCTTTAATCCACAGTCTGGTGACCGCCGCACAAAATCCTAGAGCAGATTTCAGCGAATATGCGAAGCTTGCCGAGGAGCGATTCAACCGATTTCAAGTGGAATCATTTGCGTCGTTTAACACAAGCGAGGGTGAAGCCAGCGAAAAATTGTACATGAAAATGAACTACCTGTTCAAAATCAGAGAAGAAACCGAAGGGGTAGTGTATCTGAAAAAAACAATAAAAATGTTTAATGAAGAGGGCATTCCAATAGTTCTTTATATACCGCCCGTAAATTACATGCAGGGTGAAAAATTTTTCGGGCATGATTTCAAGTCAAGATATATGGAAAACTTTACGAAATTGTTTGGGTTCTTAGATAGCGAACACCTCGAATATGACGTTGCCGACGCCAGCTTTCTCATTACGGAAGATGAATTTGCGGCAGCAAACACAATAGACGAAACAACAAATTTCAGCGGCCGGAATAAATTGCTGAAGTTTTTAACAGAAAATGGACATCTTCGCCAGTTGTTTGGATAAGGAGTGTTTTCATGCTTAACAATGTTACCGGATACCTGAAAAATTCAACGGTTGCTTATCCTGATAAAATTGCGTTCAGAGACGATCAGCGCAGCTTATCGTTTGCCGAGTTGGAAAGGCAAAGTCGATTATTAGCCTGTGCAATCAACTCCGCAATTGACGGAAAAATAAAGCAGCCTGTCGGAGTGTATCTGCCTAAAAATATTGACTGTATTACCGCATTCTTTGCGGCGGCGTACAGCGGGAATTTTTATGCGCCTTTAGATATCTCCATGCCAAAAACAAGGCTTGCGAAAATTACGGATGTTTTGCGCCCTGCCGTAATCATCACAGACACGGCTCACCATGAAGCCGCCGCAGAGTTGTCGCCCGATTCTGCGTCAATAAACATAGAAATGCTCAACACCGAAACAGTGGATGATGATTTGTTGAATAAGATACAACGAACGCTCATTGATACAGACCCTTTATATATTATGTTCACTTCCGGATCGACGGGCATTCCCAAAGGAGTTGTCATCAGCCATCGTTCGGTTATTGACTACGCCGAATGGCTCGCCGAAACTTTTTCCTTTTCCGAAAAAACCGTGTTCGGCAATCAAGCGCCGTTTTATTTTGATAACTCCATTCTGGATATCTATAGCACCATTAAGAATGGCTGCGAAACGGTCATTATTCCGGAAGGGATGTTCCTGTCTCCAAAGCGGCTTTGCCGTTACTTGGATGAAAGCGGCATCAATACGATTTTTTGGGTGCCGTCTGCGCTTATATTGGTAGCTAATTCCGGTGTTTTAGATACTGTCCGCCCTCAAAAACTGGGAAAAATTCTGTTTTGCGGAGAAGCCATGCCCACAAAGCAGTTTAACATTTGGAAACGCGCTATTCCAAACGCGATGTATGCGAACTTGTACGGCCCTACCGAAATTACCGATGTTTGCGCCTATTTTATTATTGATCGCGAATTTCGTGATGACGAAAACCTGCCTATAGGATTCCCTTGTCTCAACACGGATATTCTTGTTTTGAACGACAATGATAAAGCTGTTTCCGGCGATGAAATTGGCGAGTTGTGCGTTCGGGGAACGTGTTTGGCTCACGGTTATTATGATAATACGGAAAAAACCTCCGCCGCTTTCACTCAAAACCCACTGAATGACAAATACACTGAAAATATTTACCGCACAGGCGATTTGGCACGCTATAACGAGAGAGGCGAATTGCTGTTTGTTGGGCGCAAGGATTATCAGATAAAGCATATGGGACATCGTATTGAGCTTGGGGAAATAGAAACGGCGGCCGGCACATTTGCCCCGGTTGAGCGGAGTTGCGCGCTATATAATGATGAGAAACAGGCAATTTCGCTTTTTGTCACCCCCGAAAATGTCGATAAAATGAAATTATATGAGCACTTGAAAACAAATTTGTCCCGATACATGTTGCCTGCCTTAATTTTATCCGAAAAAGAGTTTCCGCTTAATCCAAATGGCAAGATTGACAGGTTGAAATTAAAAGAAAAATTATAAGGGAGCGGCTGGATTGATAGAAAAAATTATTGAGCTAATCAGGGAAATTTGCCCTTACGAACAAATCACCGAAAATACCGAGTTAATCGAAAGCGGTATTTTAAACTCGCTTTCCATCGTAGGACTAATAACGCAGTTAGAGGACGAATTCGGAGTTGAAATTGCGGACGACGCTGTAACTGCGAAAAATTTCTCCACTGTACCGGAAATAATGAAATTAGTAGAAGAAAGCGCTAAATTGTGATTAAGGAAAGAGATGATGTCCATGGAGCGTGTTACAAAAACAATATTGGAACGCGCGGCAGGAAGATCCATTTGCATTTATGGCGCTGGAGAAGCAGGGGAAACGATGTTCCGGCTGATTAAAGCCGGAGGGATGAACGCTTGTTTTTTTGTGGATCGGAAATGGAGGTTTTTCGCGGAGTTTTGCGGACTGCCGGTATATGACGCAGACATTTTGGATTGCAAAAAACATTTTGTAGTGCTGAACAATTCCAGTGATTTGCGGACGGTAGAAAGCATGAAAGCCAATTTGACAGAGCAAGGATACATGCCGGGTGAATTGTTTCACTGGGATGATGATGTAGACTACGACATCACGTTGAACGGCATCACCATAGGCAGGGGTACCCCTGTTATTGACACATTCCTGCAACCAAATGCAGAAAAGCTGTTTGTATCCGTCGGGCGATATACGTCCATTAATCCGACATTATACGTGGCATTCAATCATTTTATCGGCCTTAGCACGAGTTTCCGTGTTCCAAACGACGATATTCGCCGCCAAAAGTTAACGGTAGCCAACCGCATAGAAATCGGGCATGACGTTTATATCGGCGCAAATGTGTTTATCAACCAATCGAAGGTAAAGAGAATTGGTAACGGGGCTATTATTGGCTCCGGCGCAGTTGTACTTGAAGACGTGCCGCCGTATGCGGTTGTCGCCGGGGTTCCTGGCAATGTGAAAAAATTTCGGTTCATGCCAGAGGAGATTGCCGCACTGGAACGAATCCAATGGTGGAACTGGGACAAAGAAACGATGGAAGCAAACGCGGATTGTTTCACCAACCCGGTGTTGTTCTTTGAGCGATTCGGATAACACTATTGTTATACCCATAGAAAGTTCTGTTTGAAAGCAGTTAAGCAATAAATCTTTACAAAGAAAAGAGGAAATTGATTTTATGTTAATAAAACCCAAAAACCCTAACGCATTAAAATTACGTTTGGCAGAGCGTCCGCTGGTGTTGTTCGGCATGGGCGGCATGGGACAAAAAATAATGGAATACTGTAATACAAATGGTATTCCTATAGCTTGTTATGTTGATAACAGCGCTGAAAAGCAGGCAGCCAAGGCGATAATTTCGCCACAAAAAATGAGAGAAAATTATCCCAACTCAAACGTTTTGATTTCATCAGCCATATACTTTAATGAAATCAAAAGACAGGTGGAACTTCTCGGCTTCCGGCCGGAACAAATACTTTCGTATAAAATGTTTTTGCCGGAGGAAAAAATAACATGGCTGGATTTGGATAAAAAAGCCAACTGGGAGAGGATGAAAATTCGCGCTAAGCAGCTTTCGGAATGGATAGATGAAAGCGTCCGGTCGGTGGTTGATTACGGCGCGGGCGAAATGTTCTTCAAAACCCTGTTATCGCCTGGAGTAGAGTATTTTCCGGTTGATTATATACGCCGCTCGGAAGATACCATACTATGTGATTTAAATTCCGGAGTATTTCCTGATCTTCATGCCGATGCCGCCGTACTTGCCGGTTTATTGGATATTATTGCGACTGCGGAAACATTAATTCACCATGTATGTATGACCACAAAACATAAGATTCTCGCCTCATACATGACGCTTGATAATTTTTCCGACATAGAGGCTAGGCGAGCGTCCGCATACGTCAATGATTTCACCGAACAGCAATTCATTGACCTGTTCGCACGAAATGGATTTGTGCTGAAAGCGCGGGAACTCAGCCTCGCTCATAATGTCGACACACTATTCTTGTTCGAAAGATGCCGGAATTAGTCACGTTGGCTAATGAACGCGGTTCTCCAAATTTAGGACTTCGGCATGAATATTCTGTCGTGCGTTGTTTATCATCGGACAAGGAGTTGTGAACAATGGAAAAAATTGAAATACCCCGTTTAATAATATATTCGTCAACGATATGTAATCTACGCTGTAAGCTTTGCAGCGAGTATATCCCTTATATTTCAGATTACCAATTGAGTTACCCGGCAGAACGGGTTAAAAAAGCCCTTTATGAATTATTTCAGATTATATCATGCACCAATATAATTACAATTAGTGGCGGTGAGCCTCTTCTTAACGATTCCACAGCGGATATTACCGAGTTTTTAGCGCAGTTTTCCAACCAGTACAACAAATTGGAAGTGATGACGAACGGTACGCTCAAACCTTCCCGGCGACTGTTGGAGGCATTGGCGGAGAACAATAAGGGGCTGTTGTTCATTAATGATTACGGTGAACTGTCTCCTCGGGTTAGCGAAATTGCGGATCTTTGCGCAAAATGGAACATCCGTTATAAGGTTCGAATCTACCACGGCGAGAATGCACATTGCGGCGGATGGTACGACATGGCATTGCTTTCGGGCGTGCGATTGACGGATGACGTCGCGTTACAAGACCGCTTTGCGCATTGTCAGACGGGAAACAATCCCAGGCTGGGTTTGTCGTTCGGACTGTTTAGCGGCAAGCTGTTCGCTTGTTCTATGTCAGGCATTGTGGAACGGCTAGGCTTGATGGATGATACACGCGCATATATCGATTTATGCGACGATACTCTGTCTTATGCGCAAAAGCGGGATTACATTGTTACCATGCAATCTCAGGATTATTTACCTGCTTGCGCAGTTTGCTGCGGAAACGATGGACGGATAGAGGTAGGGCGGTTTGTTCCGGCAGAACAGTTGTGTTGAAAATATATGTTTTTAGAGATGATTTTTGATGATTATGAGGAACCAACACTCTATAAAACCTGATAGACTTACTCTCTTTATTATATCAAAGTGAGGTGTGAGTCGAGCGTCTACTCGACAATCAGAAATGAAAAGAATCTTCGTGAACGTGAATATGCGGAATGAAAGCGACATTGTTGAATCGTTTTGCAGATACAACCTTACATTTTGCGATGGTATGTTTATTTATGAACGCGCGAGTTCCGACAACACAAATGAAATTATAAGGAAACTAATCGCCGAGGGTTTTCCGATTCATTTGGAGGATGATCCCAATGTCGTGTTTGGATCGTTTGAGGTGGATCTTTATGGCGATATGGCCTGCAAAGCGATTAATGAATATGGAGCGGATTTAGTCGTACATTTAGACACAGACGAGTTTTTGTACCACACCGACGGCATAAATCCACGAGAGGCATTGGAGTCGCTGCGTGAGGATGTAGAATATCAAATACCGTGGCGTACGTATGTGTACGAAAAAGAACCGGATATCGATCTGGGGTTTTTGCCGAATAATTTTACGCATTATCGAAATCCGGCGTTGGAATGCCACAATAAGGCAATTGCAAGTAAGTATTTGATTGAAAAAAAACAAGCAAAATTTGCGCCCTCCGCTACACACTCCCTGACATATCCGCACGAATATAGAGGTTCTGTTGAAATCAAAAGCCCATCTAAGCTGGTATATGCTCATTTTCCTTTAAGAAGCAAGGCACAACTTATGAATAAGGTTGTTCCGAATTGGATATATTATTGGAAAAAGCCACTCCCTGTATGGGAGGGAGAAGCCTTTCAATATGGATTGATGTGGGATGAGCTGAAAGAAAAAGGAGAAATATCTCACGACTCGATTGTGCAACATTGTATCAAATACGGTGTGCCAGATGATCATTTAGCAAAGTTAATGCCGGAGATCGAAAATTCTCTGACGATTGAGGGACAAATGGATGTTTCTTTTTGTTCGGAAAAGCTCGGTTTGCGCTACACGGATTACAGCGAGATGGATAGAACTTTCCTGCGCGCAACCCTGACCGAAGTTGAGTCGGCGGTGATGTCGCTGCCTAAGAGGGAATGGGAAACCATTCGGTTATACAAAGAACTTCAAAACGAAAACAACGCTTTGACACAGCAAAATAACGCTTTGACACAGGAAATTTCTCGCATTCACAAATCCAAAATATGGAAAATAGGGAAGAGACTAAAGAGGGCATTCAGATTTTTGAAACCGTTTAAATTAAAGAGAAGACAATTTTTGTAAAGATTTTTGCCGGTAAAATCTTAAAACTAATCCTTTTGATGTGATTTAACCTATCGGGTGAGAAGTATAACCCGGAGACAGAGCCGCATTGCAATTGAAGGATGTCTTCCAGGTTCTGATTGGGAAGGCCATCGAAACTATCCTGAAAAAATATTTCTGAGGTATAATTCGGTATCAGCGAAGCTTGGGAGGAAATGAGCGCGATATGGATGTTATTCGCAATGCAAAAGACAACTGTCTGAAACTGATACTCGGCGAACACGAGCTTTTTTCGGAGTTTCTCAGGGACTTCATCAATATTGATATTTTGAAGACCGTTGACCCCGCGGACATCGAGGACATAACCGAGCGTTTTATCCCGCTGTTCACGGATCAGAAGGATTCCGACGTCGTCAAACGCATAAATCTCAAAGGGGACGCGCCGTTCTTCGTCATTTCGATCATCGAACACGAATCGGAAGTAAACTACCGGTCGAGCTTCAAAATGCTCCAGTACATCGCGCTTGTGCTCAATGACTACGAAAAAGAAGTAAACGCGGCGAAGGACAAAATAAGTTACACAAAAGACTTCAAATACCCACCTGTGCTGCCGATAGTGTTTTACGACGGCGCGGGAAAATGGACGGCTGAGACCAACTTCCTGCACAGGACGGAAATGAGCGGCATCTTTGAGAAATACATACCGAAGTTCGAGTATGAACTCGTCAGCTTGAACGAATACGGCACGGATGAACTTGTCAGGTTTGGAGACACGCTGTCGCTGATAATGATAATCGACAAAATAAGGACGCCGGATGGAATAAGGATGCTGAGCGGATTGCCGGAAGACTACATTGAACGTTTGTCGCTGAACATACCGGAGCATTTGAAGAAGCTGATAGCCGACGTGATAACGGTGCTTTTGACAAGAGTAAACGTGCCCGAGGAAGAAATCAGGGAGATTGTGGAAGGAATTGAGCAAAAGGGGGTAAAGGAAATGTTCGCCATAGAAAACTATGACGTGCAGGAAACAAGGCGTATAGCCCGGAACGAGGGCAAAATCGAGGGTAAAATCGAGGGTAAGATCGAGGGCAAAATCGAGGGTAAGATCGAGGGCAAAATCGAGGGTAAGATCGAGAGTAAGATCGAGGATGCAATAAGCATAATAAAAGAACTGAAATTACCGGTAAGCGAAGCGTTGAGAATTTTGCGGCTTCCTGAACAGGAACAGGGAAAAATCGTCGCTGAGTTGGAGAAGAACAATATACCGTATAAAAAATAAATCCAAAAAACGACTTGGGATATATGTGCATTACGACTCAAAAGGCGAAGTCCGCGATTATGTTATTTATTGCTTGAACGGCTTAAAAGAAGTCGTATCGGAAATAATGGTCGTCGCAAACGGCGAATTATCCGAGGAGGGCAGGCAAAAACTCGACGCCGCGGACGTAAAACTTCTTGTGCGAAAAAACAAAGGGTTCGATTTCAACGCGTGGAAAGAGGCAATCGAGCACATCGGGTACGACAATATAGCGCAATACGACGAATTGCTGCTCACCAACAACAGTTATTACAGTCCTATATATCCCTTTTCGGAAATGTGGAACGCCATGGACGACGAGGCGTGTGATTTTTGGGGCGTCAATATGCATCCTGAGACGGGTTCAAATATTCCGAGGCATATCCAAAGTTACTGGATTGTTTTCAGGAAGAAAATTCTGGCGTCGGATATATGGCGCAAGTATTGGGCAAACTTGCCATTCTTACAAAATTTAGAGGACGTGATTTTAAAATGTGAAGTAAAGTTAACCGGGCATTTTGAAGAAAACGGCTTCAAGCCGGCGGCATATATGCGCCTTGAGAAGTACGATAAATTGATTCATGAAAACCCTGCCTTCGTCAGTGACATACAGGTTATTGAGGACAATTGCCCGATAGTAAAGAGAAAATTCTTTTTTGATTACAACTACATAACGTCCGAGGCGGGCGATTTGGTAATGCCGTTTCATGCAAAGCGTCTGATAAATTATCTGGAAAAAAACAATCCCGTTCTTGCGGATATAATTTGGGATGATCTGCTCAAGACGCAACATTTATCGGTGTTGAACGATCGTCTGAACCTTAACTTCATTTTATCGTCCGAATTGCCGCCGAAACATATGATACTTTCTCCCAAAGCGGCCGTCATCATATATATTTATTACGAGGACGCGATCGAGTACTGCTGCAAATATTCCCGGGCGATTCCGGAATATATCGACATCGTAATAGTTTACGCGTCGGAAAGCGTGCGCGAAAAATGCGAGAGTTTTTTTTCCGGCAAACCTGAAAAAATCATTTATAAAAAACAGCCCAACCGGGGCAGGGATAATGCGGCGCTGTTGGTGACATGCAAGGAGATAGTAAAACAATATGATTTAATTTGTTTTCTCCATGCCAAAAAATCGGCTTACAATTTTGGAGACCTGCCCGGAGAGGATTTTCGGGAGCACTGTTTTTCGAGCCTGCTGTACTCCGCGCCCTTTGTTGAAAACGTTATTGAAGTTTTTAACAACAACCCAAGATTGGGCTTTTTGGTTCCTTTCACGTTAACGGGAGGACAAGCCGTCATTATCGCCGACGAATGGTCGTGGAATTATGATAATGCCGGGAAAATTTTAAAACATTACTTCAATATCGAGGAAAAAAAATATCTCGATCCCCATCCGATAGCTCCATTCGGGGGGATGTTTTGGGCTAGAACAAAAGCGCTTGATACATTGACGAGTTACAATTGGCAATACGAAGATTTTCCGGAAGAGCCGATGAAAAAGCTGGATGGACTTTTGGCGCACGCGCTTGAGAGACTAATGCCGAGACTCGCGCAAAACGACGGATTTTACGCGGCGTTTGTCGCGCCGGATTTATACGCGGACTCCTACTTCGGCCGTATGTACTGCATGAACCGTGAGATGAAGGTTCGTTTGTTTCGCAGGACAGGAGCGCTCTGCGATTCGGACTTATTGCGCGTAATGGAAAAACTGAGCTGCTATGACGGCGATGTGGATTTTTGGCGGAAACATAGATTCTTATTGGAAATAAAATACGTATACTGTAAATTACTTCGTAAAATAACGGCGGGAGATTTACGAGGATATTACAAAGATAATTTTATGAGGTTCAAAGCGATAAGACATCTGGTAAAAAAGAACTGGGCGGGGCGAAATGTCAAAAGCTAACAATAGGCAAGCGAGGTAACAGCCGTTGTATCCGGATAACGGGAATATCATACACGTCGTTCTGGCGGTTTATGACCCGAAAGGCACATATTCGCAGCACGCGGGGGTTGTTGTGGCTTCAATTTTCGAACGCACGCAAAGCCGGGTTTGCGTGCATATTTTGCATGACGAAACCCTTTCGAACCGCAATCGGTCGTTTTTTGCGGAAACGGCGGAACTCTTTGCTCAAAAGGTCGAATTTCACAACGTTTCGGAAAATATGGATCAATTGGGAGAGGAAACAATTGAAATAACCCAAAAGAGGTATTGGTCCGTCGGAACGTTGTTCCGCCTGGCAATTACCGATATTCTGCCTTTGGACAAGGTTATCTACCTTGACTGCGACGTCGTTGTCAACCTGGACATACGGGAGCTTTGGGATATTTCCGTTGAGGGCTTTTCATTCGCCGGAGTGGTGGAAACCCATCACCGCCCGTTTTCTTCTTTTACTTTCGGGAAAAGGCTCATGCGATGCGACGTGAAGAAATACATAAACGCCGGCGTTCTTTTGATGAACATACCCCGAATAAAAGAAAAATTCGATATGCGGCGGGCCTTCGAATGGTTCAAACGCTATCGGAATTACATGGAATACCCGGATCAGGATATGATAAACTCTTATTTCCGGGGCGACATAAAATTTATTGACGCCCGGTTTAATAACTACACGGCGAACCGCGGCGGCGTTCAATTATCCGACGTTGCGGATTCCATTTTGCACGCTACGCTCACCAAACCCTGGATCGAGCCGAGGGGATCGGCGGTGGATTATCTGTACTGGAGGGCTTTTCTAAAAACGCCCTGGGGCAGGCTTTCTCCCGAAGAATTGATTGACCGTATGCTCGAAGTGTTCCAAAAATCTCCCATTACGCATCGCCGAACGGGGCAGTGTTACAGAAAGGTTTTTCACCGCCTGGGGAAAGACATTTTCTTCAGCGATACATTAAAAACAGCGGCTTCTTATTTAAAACTACTGTTCCTTGAAGCGAAGTATTATTTAACGCGGGGTGAATCGAAAAAAAAATGACGCGAGTTCTGTAAAAAAGCAAAAACATACGGGCGCTTTATGCAAAAAAGGCGCGGGACGTTTCGCGCGCGGTGACAAAACAACGCGATTCTGTTATTATCCCATCGGTATAAACGAACGAAGCAACTCGCTAAATCATTGCAAGGAGAGATGGCGACGCATTGGGTAAAAAGCCGAAAACCAGGCCTCAGCCCGGAGATAAAGTCTTGTGGATACGTTTCGGCGCTTTCGGCGACATCCTGCAGGCGGCGGCGTCGGCTCAGCGTTTCAAAACGAAATATCCCGATGTTCATCTGACGTTTCTCTCCAAACCGGAATATGCGGATATTCTTGAAACCCAGCCCTATATAGACGAGCGGATGTATTGGGACGTCAGGAAACGCGCCCATGATTTTTTCAAAGTGATTCGCCGCGTTCGCGCGTCGAATTTTGACTGGCTTTTCAGTATGCACCGATCCGGTTTCGCCGCGCTCGTTTCTCTTTTCAGCCGCGTCTATTGGAGCTTCGGTTACAATCGGCACTTACAGTTCTGTTACAGAGGGACGCACTGGGAATTCTTCAACTCGGTGAATTTGGACGTCTCGTCCCGGGAGGACATCGCGATTTTTACGACCGCCGGGCACAGAGAGAAAGCCGCGGAGCTGTTGTCGGGACTGCCGGAAAAAAGAATATTCGCCGTTATCGGAGCCAGCAAACCGCAAAAATTCTGGCCTGTGCGGCACTGGATAATTTTCTTAAAAGAGGCGTTGTCCCAGGGGTGGGGGGTTATCTTAAACGGCCATGGAGATTTTGAAGCCGGAGCCGCCGGGGAAATTGAGACCGGACTCGACGATCCGTCGCTGCTGAATCTTGTGGGGCGGCTCCCTTATCCCCTGATGGCGGCCGTTGCGCAGGCTTCCGCCGTTGCCGTGGGAAATGACACCGGACCGCTGCACCTCGCGGCATTGCTGGGAGTCCCCACGCTGGGATTTTTCGGAGTCACGAACGCTTATGACGCGGGCTATCGCATGCCCTGGTTCCGGGACGCTCGGGTGACTTGCCCCAGGGAAGGCTGCTGGGACTATAAATGCCCGATCGAGTGCCTTGCCGATATCTCCCCCGAAAAAGCTCTTAGGGAATTTACGGATCTCGTGAACGGGAAAAGGGTTATATAAATTGAGCTCAGGGGACGAAAATATCATCCACGTCGTTTTGGCCGTTTACGATCCGAAAGGAACGTATTCGCAACATGCGGGAGTCGTTATGGCTTCGATTTTCGAACGCACGCAAAGCCCGGTTTGCGTTCACATTTTGCACGACGAAACTCTGATGGATCGCAATCGCTCGCTTCTGGCCGAAACGGCGGAGTCTTTTGGTCAGACTGTATCTTTTTACGACGTTTCAATATATATGGAACGGCTTGGAGACGAAACAATTCAAATGGTTCAAAAAAACGGCTGGTCCGTTGGAACGTTGTTTCGTCTTGCCATTACCGATATTCTGTCTTTGGATAAAGTTATCTACCTTGACTGCGATATTGCGGTCAATATGGACATCCGCGAACTTTGGGATATTCCCCTGGGTGACAGCGCCTGCGCGGGAGTATTGAACCCCCATCGCGGGCGGTTTTCTTCCGTCGCTTTCAGGAAGAAGCTGGTGGGATGCGATGAGAGAGAATACATCAATGCCGGCGTCCTTCTGATGAACATTCCTCGTATGAGGGAAAAATTAGATTTTGATCAAGTATGCCGGTGGTTCGGGCGTTACCGATATTACGCTGAATTACAGGATCAGGATCTGATCAACTCGTGTTTTCGCGGGGAGATAAAAATATTGGAAGACCGATTCAATTTTCACCACGCCGACCGCATCGAAGCATTTCAGGGTGATATTCACGCTTCCGGAGCGGCGGATTCCATTTTCCACGCGACGCTCGCCAAACCCTGGAATCAGCCGAGAGGATCCGTTGTGGATCGCCTGTACTGGAGGGCTTTTCTCAAAACGCCCTGGGGCAGGCTTACGAATGCGGAACTGGCGGATCTGATGATCGATGTGTTCCTGAAATCTCCCCTAACGCATCGCCGAACAGGGCAGTGTTACAGAAAAATTTTTCGCCGAATTAAAAACGATATTTTCTCGAACGATATTTTCAAAACGGCGGCCTTGTTTTTAAAAGCCTTGTTCCATGAGACAAAATATCTCCTCATGAGAGAAAGACAGGAAGAAAAATGAACGCGAAAGAAAAAACCGAAACTCCCATTCACGTCGTTCTGTCGGTTTACGATCCGGAAGGCACGTATTCGCGGCACGCGGGGGTTGTTATGGCTTCCGTTTTCGAGCGCGCCAAAAGTCCGGTATGCGTTCATATTTTGCATGACGAGACCCTGACGGAGCTCAACCGTTCGCTCCTCTGCGAGACGGCGGAGTTTTTCAGCCAGGCTGTTTCGTTTCATGACGTTTCCGCGTTTATTAAACGTTTGGACGACGCAACGATCACTTCAGCACAAAAGTGCGGCTTGTCCGCCGGAACGTTGTTTCGTCTGGCAATTACAGATATCCTTACTTTAGACAAAATTATCTATCTTGACTGCGACATCGTTGTTAACATGGACATTCAGGAACTCTGGGATATTCCGTTAGATAACTTTTCCTGCGCCGGAGTATTGGAATCCCCGCGCGGCCGGTTTTCCGCAACCGCTATCAGAATGAGGCTCATGGGATGCAATCCTGTGGAATACATCAATGCCGGCGTCCTGCTGATGAACATTCCCCGGATGCGCGAAAAATTAGGAGCAGACCAGGTTCTTCAGTGGTTCAGGCGCTACAGATATTGCATAAAATATCAGGATCAGGATCTGATCAACTCGTGTTTTCGCGGGGAAATAAAAATTCTGGAAGGCAGGTTCAATAACCATTACGCTAACCGCAACGAAGGTTTCCGGGGCGATATCAACTCTCCCGGCGTGGCGGATTCCATCCTGCACGCCTCGACAAAAAAACCGTGGGAGTCGCCGAAGGGATCCGCGGTGGATTGCCTCTACTGGAGAGCTTTTCTCAAGACGCCCTGGGGCAGGCTTCCCCGGGAGGAACTTATTGATTTAGTAATTGATATATTCCAAAAATCCCCCTTCACGCATAGGCGAACTTCGCAGTGTTTCCGGAAAATAGCGGTTACTTTGCGAAACGAATTCCTGCGGAACTATGTCTTTACTATGGCAGGTCTTTTTGGGAAATATCTGCGCCAAAAGGCCGAGGGGCTTTTTTATGTAACTCCCGCCGGAATTCCCAAGCCCGGTGACAGGGTTCTCTGGGTTCGTTTTGTGGCATTCGGCGACATTATCGAACACCTTGCGGACGCGCATAATTTCAAAAAACGTTTTCCGGAGGTTCATCTGACTTTTTTATGCTATCCGGAGTATGAGGAATTTGTACGAACACAGCCCTATATCGACGATGTGATTACGGGCGGCAAGAATCCCTTGGCGGAATTGCGGCGAACCGCGCAAAAAATCAAGGCCGGGCGTTACAGGTGGCTGGTAAACACCCATCGGGGGGGGAAATCCTCCGCAATAACCATACTAAGCCAAACGGAACGCCGTATAGGAACCGCCGGTCTGTTTTTCTTAAAAAAAATCTATAACGCTAGTTCGAATCTTTGGAGCCGACAGTGCGATGTTGATATACACGATCGTTCACTACCGGCAATCTTTGTTTCGGCCGAAGAGCGGGCGTCGGGCCTTTCGCTTCTTGCCGGTCTGCCGGAGCCGAGGCTTTTCGCCGCCATCGGCGCCGGCAGCGCCTGGAAAATGTGGCCGGCGGAGCAGTGGATCGAGTTCCTGCGCCCGCTTGTGAGCAAGGGATGGAGCGTTGTATTGAACGGTCACGGCGCGGAGGAAGAGGCAATGGCGCGGCAAATAGAAAGCGCGCTCGACTCCGGGAACGTACTCAACCTTGCCGGCGCGCTGGATTTCAAAAAAATGCCAGGCGTGGTCTGTCACTGTACTCTGGCGTTGGGAAACGACACGGGGCCGACGCACCTTGCCGCTCTGTGCGGAGTTCCGACGATGGGGCTTTTCAATTATCCGGCGAAGGACGCCGCGCTGGAGCTGCTGAATGTTCCGTGGTTTCGGTATTTGCGCGCCAAGGATCATGTCGCTCGCGCCGCGCGCGGATTTCCTTTGAAAAGATTGCCGGCGGATACGGTAATAAAAGCGTTCGACGCCTTCACCGCGGAATTTTTACCAAGGGCTTTTGAATGGCGCGATAAAAAATAATTTTATTCAAGCGGTTCCTTATATAAGTTCCCCGAACAGTTTCCTGTATTCTTCCACGGCGCGTCGTTGCGAAAAACGGGAAGCGCGTTTTTTCAATTCCTCCGGCGGCAGGGGATGATCCAGCGCCTCTTCCATGGCTCGCGCCACGTCTTCAATATCTCCGACTCTCGCAAGGAATCCGTACCGGCCGCCGTCCAGTATCTCGCTCGGACCGCTTTTGCAGTCAACCGAGGCCACGGTGCGGCCGCAGGCGAGAGCTTCGGCAACGACCAGGCAAAATCCTTCGTAGCGCGACGTGACCGCGATAAGCGCCGCGCGCTTCATGTAGGGGTAAGGATTGGCCGCATATCCGGGCAGCGAGACGCGCTCTTCGAGTTTATATTCCCGGACGAGTTTTTCCAGCATGGGCCTCTCCTTGCCCTCGCCCAAAATCACAAGCCTGGGCTCCGGTTTTCGGCGCGCCAGCAAGGCGAACGCGCGTATCATTGTCGAAAAATCCTTCTGGTTTCCAAGGCGTCCGACTCCCAGGATGACCGGCGGCTCTCCTTCTTCGAACCAGGGGTGGCTTGCCGGTTCTTCCATATCAGTCAGGATTTTATCGGTCACGGCCGGATTGTATATGACGCGGATTTTTTTCTCGTCGATAAGGCCGAGGGTTTTCATCTCATCCGCCACTCCCCGCGATACGCAGACGCAAGCCGACGCGAAGGGATACAGGCGGCGGCAGCGCAGGAAGCGCAGGCGGGTTTGCACCGGCCCTCTGTCCATGGTGAACATGTTGTGTAAGGACAGAATGACGCGCCACCGCGCTCGCAGGAATATTTTAGCGAGCAGCGCGCTCATGGATGTGTAAACAGGCAGCAGAAAATCAATTTGAGCGGAACGCAGCCGCTTCAAAAGTTTGAAAAAAGAATTTTTTAAATCCACTATCTCGACGCCTGAACAAACCTCCGTCAGCATGGGGCCTTTTTTCTTCATCAAAAACAGTGTAACCTCGGCGCCGTCGCGCGCCAGCCCATTCGCAAGACAGACTGAAGCGCGCTCCGCTCCTCCTTCGCCGAGGTCGCGAAGCAAAAACGCAACGCGGTATTTAGTGTTCTGATTTTCCGAGGAATAGTCCATATAAGAATTTTAGCATGACCGGAAGTTTTATGACAAAAAGCCGCTATTCTGCTATCATTCCTTCGAAAGTTCACATGGCGCGATTTGGAGACGGGGGATACGCAATGAAGTTCGAACAGCGTTTTAAACCAAAAAATATCCTGGTCGCCGGCGACGTAATGCTGGACGTTTACAGCATCGGCGAGGTGAAACGGATTTCCCCGGAAGCTCCCGTGCCCGTGTTCAAAAAGTTGGCGGAGCGCCATGCCCCGGGCGGCGCTTCCAATGTCGCGGTCAACCTGATCTCGGCGGGACAGCGCGCGTCGCTGCTCTCGGCAGTAGGCGCGGATAATGCCGGCGGCCGCCTCATGGATATGCTTCGCGATATATCCGTCGGCGCCGGGTTGATACACCGTTCAACAGAACGTCGAACCACCGTCAAAAACAGATTCTTCGCGTCCAATAACCAGCAGGTGATGCGCATGGACGAGGAGGATTCCTTTCCGCTCTCGAATGAAGAGAGCGCGGCGTTGAAGCTTTTCCTAAAAAAGACCCTGCCCGATTTTGACCTCGTGATTCTGTCGGATTATTTAAAAGGCGTGCTGACCGGCGATTTGACGCGGGAAATAATAAACCTTGCCAATGCCGCCGGTATTCGCGTGCTTGTCGATCCTAAGGGTCCCGAAGCGGATAAATACGCCGGCGCTTTTTTGCTTAAACCGAACCTGCGGGAACTTTGCGACCTCACAGGCCGGCGCGTGTATGAATTCGACGAAATCGCCGAAGCCTCGGCTCTTCTTTGCGAAATGTGCGGCTGCGAATACGTTCTTTCGACCTGCGGAAGACGCGGCATGGTTTTGACCGAACGGGGAGGGAAGAGCGAAGCGTTCAAGAGCACCCCGATGGAAGTCTACGACGTGACGGGCGCGGGAGATACCGTCATCGCGTACCTGGGCGCGTGTCTTGCGAACGGGTTTTCAATTTTCGAAGCGGCTTCGTTTTCCAACATCGCCGCGGGCATACAGGTATCAAAAGTGGGAACGTCGCCGGTATATTTAAACGAAGTGGACGAGTGGATACGAAAAAACGACGGGCGAAACCCAAGCGGTTATAAAATTATCGAACGATCGGCCGCCGCCGATCTGCGCGTGATCCATCCGGACAAAAAAATCGTATTTACCAACGGATGTTTTGACATTCTGCATCTCGGCCACGTCGACTATCTGCGCAAGGCCGCCGCTTTGGGCGACATTTTGATTGTGGGATTGAACAGCGACGCATCGGCGAAGCGCCTGAAAGGAAACGATCGCCCGATAAATCCGCAGGAGGAACGCGCCTTGCTGCTGGCGGCTCTGGAGTTTGTGAATTTTGTCGTCATCTTCGACGAAGACACGCCGTATGAGCTGATTAGCGAGGTGAAGCCCGACATTCTGGCCAAGGGCGCGGATTACCGCCCCGAAGAAGTAGCCGGAAAAGATCTGGTGGAAGCCGCCGGAGGGAGTTTGGCTCTGATACCTCTGGTGGAGGGAAAATCCACAACGGCAATTATCGAAAAACTTGCGCGGCGGGAGAGGACTTTATGAAACAACTCATACGACAGAGAATCGAGGAAAGCCTGAGTGGATAAAGCTGTTTTTCTGGATAGGGACGGCACGATCAATTTGGACAAGTCTTATGTATATAAAATATCCGATTTCGAATTTCTCCCCGGGGCGAAGGAAGCGCTTTTTCTCCTGCGAAACGCCGGGTATCAATTGGTAATTGTGACAAATCAATCCGGAGTGGCGCGAGGTTATTACACCGAGGACGATGTGCGAACACTGCACCGCTGGCTAGCGGAAACGCTCGCCCGGGAAGGCGCCGGCGTCGCCGGTATCTACTACTGTCCCCACCACCCGCGAGATATGTGCGGCTGCCGGAAACCGGGATTGGATCTGTTTTACAGGGCGGCCTCGGAACTGGGACTTGATATCGACAGTTCCATCGCCATCGGAGATCGGGCGCGTGATCTGCAAATATGCGGGCGCAGCGGATGCAGGGGATATTTATTGGGAAACGGCCAATCCGGGGAATCTTTGCCCGTTTCCGTCCGGCGGGTAACGGATTTGCAGGCGGCCGCGCATGATATCGCCGGTTAGCGTAAGGGAGCAATGCGCTTGCCCTTATACTTTCGCTTTCATAATCCGTCGGTTATAATGGCGCGAAAGAATGCGTTATGGAGGTGCGCGAATTGATGGTCAAAAAACGAGGTTTCACTCTTGTGGAAATAATGATTGTCGTGGTGATCATCGGTATGCTTGCCGCGCTGGTGGGTCCGCGCCTTGTCGGCCAGAGCGAGACGGCTCGGATCACGTCGGCAAAAACACAGATGAAGAACTTCGAGCAGTCGCTGGAACTTTTCCATCTGAACAACGGTTTTTTCCCAACGACGCAGCAGGGGCTTGCCGCCCTTGTTTCGAAACCGACTATCCCTCCGGAACCCAGAAACTACCAGGAAGGCGGGTACCTCAGGTCGAAATCGGTGCCCAAAGATCCCTGGGGCAACGACTACGTTTATTTTTCTCCGGGCGATAACAGCGATTATGATATTATTTCGTACGGCCCCGCGGGCGCCACGGGCGGAATAGGCAACGAGTCTTCCATGATAACGAACTGGGATGAATGACGAACAGTTATTGACCGGGAGGGAAATTTTACATGCGTGACGCCGAGAAAACAGAGAAGATAGAGAAGATGCTGGACGTGATAAGAGACGAGATCCTTCCCCTCACGGAATGTGAGGTAAAACGAGGCAATCACGTCTTCGGGGGAGCAATCCTGAGGCCCGATACGCTTACTTCCGTAATGGTCGGATCCAACAACAGGGTCGAAAACCCGTTGTTCCACGGTGAGATCGACACGTTGGTAAGATTTTACAAATTGCCCGTGCGTCCCAATCCGAACGAACTAATATTCCTGGCGACGCACGAACCATGCCCAATGTGCGCCGCCGCCATTGCGTGGGCCGGTTTCAGGGAGGTATGGGTTCTCTTCGGCACAAAGGAAATGATCGAGGATTTCGACATGCCCGTCGATATTGCGATGTATAACGAACTGTTCCGCACGGACGGGGTAGAGCCGGATAATATTTTTTTCAAGAAATATTCCATCGTGGAGGCAATTGAGGAATTGGGCACAGACAAGTTCGATGAAACAATCGGCGAGATTCGTAAACGTTACGCCGCTATAGATGTCTCCGATTTCGAATACCCCGGAACCATAGTCTGAAAAAATTTTATCGTGGGCGACGACGGGCGCGTTGGAGAATTCGAATTGGTATCTCCCTGGCCTGTGTCGGGGGATCAACCCGAGGCCGTCGAAAAAATTTGCGGAGGGTTTTTAAACCGTGAAAAAATGCTGACGTTGCTGGGAGTGACAGGCAGCGGCAAAACTTTCACGATGGCGAATGTGATAGCGCGGCTCCAGCGCCCAACCCTCGTTATGGCTCCGAATAAAACTTTGGCGGCCCAGCTTTACAGCGAATTCAAAGATTTCTTCCCAAATAACGCGGTTCATTACTTCGTCAGTTATTATGACTATTATCAGCCCGAAGCTTACGTTCCGGCTCAGGATATTTATATAGAAAAGGACGCTTCGATAAACGAGCGCATCGAAAAGCTCCGCCTCGCCACGACAAAGGCGCTGATAGAGCGCAGAGACGTCGTGGTGATTGCGAGCGTCTCCTGCATTTTCGGCTTGGGAAAGAGGCGCAGTTATGAAGAAGCGATATTCCGATTCGCGGTCGGGGACGTGTGGCGAATGAGAGATTTTATGATGCGGCTTCTCGACAACTACTACGAGCGTAACGACATGGCGTTCTCACCCGGTGTGTTCCGCGTGCGCGGCGACGTGCTGGAATTATATCCGTCGTACAGCGACACGGCGCTCCGCATATCATTTTTCGACGAGGAGATAGAACGTATCGACGAGATCGATCCGGTATCGGGCAACTCGATAACAGGCACAAAGTCCGCCGCGATATTTCCGGCAAAACACTATGTCACGACCGACGACGCCATCATCACGGCGAAGGAATTGATTGAGGCCGAGCTGGCGGAGCGCACGGCGTACTTCAGGGAGAGAAATATGCCGCTTGAGGCGGAACGTCTTGCCGGCCGGACGAAGTATGATCTTGAGATGCTGTCCGAAGTGGGTTACTGCTCCGGCATAGAGAACTACTCGCTTTACCTCGACGGGCGAGAACCGGGGGAAGCGCCCGGAACTCTGATGGATTTTTTCCCGGAGGATTTTTTGCTGTTTCTCGACGAATCGCACATGACCATCCCGCAGATCAGGGGCATGTACAACGGCGATCGCGCCCGCAAGGAAGTTCTCGTGGAACACGGCTTTCGCCTCCCGTCCTGCCTCGACAACAGGCCGCTCAAGTGGGACGAATTTTCGAAGTTCATGGGGAGCGTCCTGTTCGTTTCGGCAACTCCCGGAGATTATGAACTCGACCGTTCCTCGCTCGTGGCGGAACAACTGATACGGCCGACCGGCATCCCCGACCCGGAGGTCGAGGTTCATCCCGCGACAGGCCAGGTCGATCACCTTCTCGCGGAGCTCAGGGATATCACAGCCAGGGACGAACGCGCTATAGTCACGACGTTAACCAAACGCGCCGCCGAGGATCTTACCGGATACTACGCGGAACTCGGCCTCAAGGTGCAATATCTTCACTCTGAGATGGACACGTTCGAGCGCGCGGAAGTACTTCGCGATCTCAGGCTTGGCGTTTACTCGGCGGTGATAGGCGTCAACCTTCTGCGCGAGGGGATAGATTTGCCGGAGGTTTCGCTGGTTGCCATAACAGAGGCGGACAGGGAAGGCTATCTGCGCTCGTACAGGTCGCTTATACAGATGATTGGCAGAGCGGCGCGAAACGAGGCGGGGCGCGTTATTTTGTACGCCGACAGGATGACGGACAGCATCGGGGCGTCGATTCGCGAGACCTCCCGGCGCCGTTCGATACAGATGAAATTTAACGAGGAACACGGCATAATCCCCCAAACTATACGCAAGGAAGTTAAAAATCTGCTGCCGGAAGAATTGACGCGGGAAACCGGCGACGGGCGAATCGCGGTTCTTCCAGACGGGGCGGAAGCTCCGGCGGCAGGCGGACGCGATGTTAAGGAACTTGAACGCCGCATGTGGGAGGCTGTCGAACGCCTCGATTTTGAACTTGCCGCGGAGTTAAGGGATATAATTAGCGGTATAAGAGACAAGGGCGGTGGCAAATACGGAATCTCAATGGATAAAAGTCGTCGGCGCTCGGCAGCACAATTTAAAAAACATAAGCGTGGAGCTGCCAAAAAATAAACTCGTGCTGATTACCGGCCCGTCAGGTTCGGGCAAATCATCGCTCGCCTTCGATACGATTTATGCCGAGGGACAGAGACGGTATGTCGAATCGCTGTCGGCTTATGCGCGGCAATTCCTCGGCATGCAGAACAAACCCGAAGTCGACGACATTTCCGGCCTCTCTCCCGCCATATCGATTGAACAAAAGGGAA
>Ga0099364_10000707_pt1 | contig 56613 bp, 39 predicted proteins | sample TergutTh196P3_FD_73070 | JGI IMG/M metagenome (GOLD analysis project Ga0099364, IMG submission 73070) | Microcerotermes parvus P3 segment gut microbial communities from Pointe-Noire, Republic of the Congo - Th196 P3 | ecosystem: Host-associated > Arthropoda: Insects > Digestive system > Gut ... | reverse complement strand
TTAACATATTCTCTGCTTCCGCAACGAGTACACTGCATAAATTCCTCCGTGTTTAATATATTCTATATATTAAAACAAGAAAAGACAAATATGTTACACAAAAAATCAACATAAACAGAACACTGCCTCCGAAGGAGGGGAATTGGAGCTCCGCTACGTAACATATTATGTATCAAGAATATATAAGGAACGAATAAATGCGTTCCCTACAGAAATTGGTTATTTTTCGACTTTTTGGAGGGGACTCAATTTTATGTCCCGTAACATATTGGGTTTTAATACGATAGCGGAACGAAAAATTGCGTTCCCTACAGATTTTCGGAGGGGACTCCTACGGGGCGGTGCCAATTATCGATTTGGGGCTTTGTATGAATAAAAGAAAAATGACCATTAAAAAACAGTTGACAAAAAAGAACGAATATTTATTTTTGGTTTCTTGTAACAAAAAAGATTGTTAGAATAAAAAAATATTAACTTATGGAGGATATTTATGAGCATTCATAGGATCTCAAAAATATGGATATTAGTGTTTTTCATATTGTGCACCAGCTTTCTACACGCACAAATAGTAGTCAGGATTGATAAAGGATTACCTGACAATATGAATCTATTAGAAAGCCTCAAAATGAATTTATGTTTTGAAATGGAGGATTATATTGTAGTGGCGATATATGACAAAGAGCCTACAGAGCCAGACAGTCATCAGCGAGACTTTTCCCCTTTAAACGTACTCAACACCAGAAATATCCCGTACACAATTCTTTCGAGTGATCTTGAAAAAGAACCTCTTTTTATAGTTTCCAAAGGTATGAGGGCATCATTGGAAGCCAAAAGTTATATAGGAGAAATTGTATTAAGTGAGGGAGATTTTAGGATAGAAAAAGTCGTCTCTATGGACAAAAACTTTCCTACTACAGATAATGAACTGTATTATCCCATTTCTCAGGACATAAATGATGGTCATTTAAAGATAATCGCTGTCAGGGCAAATAGACAAGTATTCTATAAAAATACATCAAAATCTCAAAATTTTGAGCAGAGAATAAATGATGATCATCGACATCTCGAAAAGAGGAACAATATCATAAATTCTGTCAATGCAGACTCTATAGCGTGGTTCATGCAGGGCTTGGAAAACTTTCATTCTCGACATGCCTTTCATACAAACAGAGAGGATCTCTCTCAATGGATAGCTAATCAATTTACCCGAATGGGATACACCGATGTAGTGATGGATCCTTTTTTTGCATCATCATGGAATGGTAGCTCTTGGCAAACAAACGTGGTGGCGACAACGATTGGTACACAATATCCAGACAGCTATGTCATCATAGGAGCACACCATGACTCTATCACCAATGCACAAATGAGCAACCCAAACGCTTTTGCACCTGGGTCAAATGACAACGCTAGTGGCGTGGCTGCCGTGTTAGAAATCGCGAGGGTATTAAAACAAAATGCGGCACTGTCAAAATACAGCATACGCTTTGTCACTTTTGCAAAAGAAGAGTTTGGGTTACATGGAGCATATCATGATGCAAACAAAATGATAGCAGAAGGCAAAAATATAATAGCTATGATAAACAGTGATATGATATCATACTCGACTCTACCCACATGGCAGTTTCGCATCATCCGCTATCCGGGTTCTGAGTTTCTGACAAATCTAGCAATGGAAATGGGTTTGGAGATGGGGATGAGCATGTCATCAACTACTCAAATGAATCAGCAATCAGATAGCTGGGCATTCCACTCTGTAGGCATCCCCTCTATTTTTTTTCATATAGGAGATGATGACCCTTATTATCATACAGTAAATGATCTGTTCATAAACCAAAACATGCTTTATACTCAGCAGTATGTAAAACTTATCGCTAATTTGTCGATGACAATGAGTGAGGTAATAGAGTTTGACAATGATATTATGGCACATAGCCTTTCGGGACCTGCTATAATATATCAAAATACATCAGCTATTTATACCGTTACTGTACAAAACATAGGCTCTGTCCCTGCCGAAGGCTACTCTGTCGAGCTCATGCAATCAGGGAATGATTATCCTCTTGCTACTACAATGGGGGTGTATTTAGAAACAGGACAAACTCACAATTTTTCATTTGAGTGGATACCACTAGAGCTAAGAATGTCAGAATTGTATGGACAGGTAGTTTGGGAGATAGATGAAAACATAGCCAATAACCAAACGGGACTACACAAAGTACATGTTTTACCATTTGGAATGCAACATTTCTCTATAGGAAACCCTAACAGCACATTTGCAAACAGTGATTTTGTGAACTATAATTATCAAAAAAGTATCTCTCAAACAATCTACCATGACTACGAAATAAAATCAGGTTTTATATATGGAATGAGAGTCGTTTTTACTGGCAATTCACCTACTCCCCCATCAAATATCGATATTGATCTTTTTATGACCATGACAGACAAAGACGTTTACGAAAACACATTAGACTGGGTACCATTTGAGCAATTTACTCAGGTATACACAGGGCGACTTCCTGTTTCTGCTGTTGGCACATATGCAGTAGACATTTTATTGGACAGTCCATACGAGTATCTTGGAGATAATCTAGTCGTCATGGCTATCAAAAACCACACCACATCATATAGTGCCGACAATGTATTTTTATACACACCATACGCAGACCAGATCAGGAGCATTCACTGGTACTCTGACACAGATCCTATTACAACTGCACCTTTCCCTCCAGCAAATGGTGTCAGAGGCGGATTTACAAATGCAATGTTTTCGATACTACCTTTTGTATATGATCCACCTATCAATCTGACAGCTACTATAGTGGATGATGTAATAGTGCTTTCTTGGGATGCTCCGAATACTGATGTACAAAGCTATGAAATATACCGAGATGGCGTATTTTTAATAGGAACCACTGCGACAGAATATAGCGATATCGATGTAGCAAAAGACAATAGATATATTTACCACGTAAAAGCTATCTATGTAAATGGAGAGTCTGAAGTGATGTCTGTGTCAATAATTTTACCGATATTTAATCCACCTTTGGAGCTGGTAGCACGTAGCGGAGAAAAAGAAGTTCTACTAGAGTGGAAAACTCCTATACTACCGACCTATGGTATTCTGGAAAGATTTGTTTTGTATCGTGATGACGAGCCCCTGCCACACACTATTACACATGATGTTTTGTCATTTGTCGATAGTGATGTCGAATACAGTGTCGAATACACTTACTACGTAACAGCTATTTGGGGTGGAGAAATAGATGGAGAATCTGAACCTTCTAATACGCAAGTCATCGAACTGGAACTACAAGATATTCCTGGAGATATTTTTCTCGTGACAGAATTGCATCGAAACTTTCCAAATCCTTTCAATCCTGATACTATCATCCATTATTCTATGAAAGATGATGGACTAGTGAGCATAGAGATATTTAATGTCAGAGGTCAAAAAGTAACCACTTTGGTCAATGGTTTTATAGAAAAAGGGCATCATCGCGTAGTGTGGAATGGTACTGATGAAAATAAAAAAAGCGTTGGTAGTGGGCTTTATTTTTACCAGATGAGAACAGAAGGATTTTCTGATATTAAAAGGATGATATTACTGAAATAAAATAGGATAAAAGGACTGTCTATGAATCTAACAACAAAAGGGCTAAAACTACTATACGTAGGAAAAACAAAAGATGTCTATGGATACGATGATTCCACTGTCATCCTGCATTCCAAAGATTGTATTACAGGGTGGAAAATTCAAAACCCAGATGGTAGTATCAGCATAGTAGAAGATCCCGGAGCAAATGAAGTCGTAGGAGAGATAGCGGGTATCGGATTAAAAAACTTGGTCTCAAGTGTTTATTTTTTTAAAAAATTAGATAAAGCAGGGATACAAAATCATTTCATCGAAGCTGATCTAAAAGAAAAAAGCATGAGAGTAAAAAAGGCGGAGCCTATCGGACGTGGTTTGGAATGCATTGTTCGGTTTAAAGCTATGGGTAGCCTCCTCAGGGTTTATCCTGAATATGTAAAAAAAGGGCAAATGTTACACGATTTCTTCGAGGTTACCACAAAAAATGATTTGGCCGGTGATCCTCGTATCTCAAAAGAATTTTTGACGAATCCAGACTTTGGTCCCATAATGACAGACACTCAATATGATGAGACCAAAACGATGGCACTACATGCAGCAAAACTGATTCGAGATGATTTATCAGGCCATGGATATGATCTGATAGACATTAAATTTGAGATAGGATTTGTAGAAGATAAAATAGTGCTGATAGACGAAATCTCTGCAGGAATTATGAGGGTATTTAAAGATAACGAGCCTTTGAGTGAAGAGGAGCTATCTAATTTGTTTATGAAAATGTCAAAATAAAAAAAAGAATAGGAATGTATCTATAAATGGTTTTTGTGTTTCTGGGTATGCAAGGTAGTGGCAAGGGCACTCAAGCTAAGCTCTTGAGTGATTTTTTTGGATTGGAACATGTCAATTTAGGAGAGTTTTTCAGGAAGCATATTTCTGATAAAACTCCTCTAGGAAAGCTCGCACACGAATACTTGTCAAAAGGAAATTTGGTACCTGACGAATTGGTCTGTGATATAATAGGGAAAATGCTTCTTAAAAAAAACAATGGATTTGTCTTTGATGGCTTCCCGCGAACTATCAATCAAGCAGAATATCTAAACTTTATCTATCCCGTACATAAAGTTTTTTATCTGGAACTCGATGATGCTCGGGCAAGAGAACGAATGATGGCACGTAGAATATGTGCTGAGTGCAAGCAGGACTATAATCTGCTAGTTTTTACTCCGAAAACACCCGATCGCTGTAATATTTGTAATGGGAGATTAATCAAACGAGCAGATGATACAGAAGAATTGATTCAAAACCGACTGGACTTGTTTCACAATGAAACACAGCCTCTCACCAGTTTTTACAATGAGCTCGGATTACTGTCGATAATAAACGCAGATAGTGACATAAAATATATACATAAACAAATCTTAGATTTTGTGAGCATCGTAAAAAATGAGACATAGACTGTATGTTAGAATTTCGAGTAAATAAAGAGTTTGAGGGTTTACGACTCGACAAATACTTAAAAGAGCAGAACCATGAAACACTTTATTCTCGGGCATTGATAGAAAAATATATCTCCGCTCAAAAAGTGAGTATCAACAAAAAAGTATGTCCCAAAAAAAGTCATATAGTAGCCCATGGAGATGTCGTCAATATATCGATGAATGTAGATAAATCATCACAAGTGTCTAGTGAAATCGACCTGCTAGAACATGATAGAATAATAACTATAGAAAAAGAAAACATTCCTTTAAAGATTGTTTACGAAGATAAATACTTGGCTATTATAGACAAACCTGCCGGCTTGGTAGTTCACCCAGGAGCAGGAAACAAAAACGGGACACTCGTGAATGCTCTATTGTATCATTTTGGTAACAATTTATCGCATATAAACACCACATCTCAGACTGTTTACAAAGGGGAGATGGAAAGTGGTGCTAACAAACCCACCTATAGACCAGGCATTGTCCATAGACTAGACAAAGACACTACAGGATTGATAATAATAACAAAAGATGACAAGACCCAGTTTGAGATGTCACAACTCTTTATGAAAAGAGAAATAGAAAAATCATATCTGGGCATATGTCTAGGAGTGCCCTCTCCACGAGATGGGCATATAAACAAAGCCATCAGTAGGCACAAAACAAATAGAAACAAAATGTCTGTCGCTGAAAATACCTTTTTATTAAACCCATACTCCGCGAGCACAAAAGATCTTGTCAAAGCGGTAAATAAGCATGGTAAAGAAGCTGTCACAAGCTACAAAACCCTTTGTGATCTAGAATATTTCTCCTTTCTGGAGCTAAAGATTCTGACAGGCAGAACACATCAAATACGAGTACATCTGGAATCAATACACCATCCTATTTTAGGAGATAGTGTATACAACTCCATAAAAAGGACATTAGGTAGCTGCCCTATACACAAACAAACAGCAATCAAAATGTTTTTACAGCAACATCTACAAAGACAAGCCTTGCACGCATGGAAACTAAAATTCACACACCCAATTTCTCAAAAAATAGTATGTGTGACAGCAGATATTCCCGAAGATATGCAACGGACAATCACGTTTTTGAAACAAAATTTTGTATATTATGAGACTGTTTAATAACGCTGTGGAGAACCACATACAATCTCTTTATTGTAATTTTAAAGGAGGATACATTTGATAGAGTTTTCGACCATCAATGAAGCTATAGAAGACATCCAAAAAGGTAAACTCGTCATCGTCGTCGATGACGAAAATAGAGAAAATGAAGGTGATTTGGTGTGTGCTGCAGAAAAGATATCTACAGAAATGGTTAATTTTATGATCTCAAAAGCCAGAGGACTCGTGTGTGTTCCGATGAGTTTTGAAAAGCTTCAAAGATTAAATATTGGACTGATGACCCACGAAATAAACGATAAACATTCTACGAAATTTACCGTATCTGTGGATGCTAAAAATGGTACTACGACTGGAATATCAGCTGCAGAAAGAGCACTGACAATAAAAAAACTTTCTGATCCAAAATCAAAGCCAAATGATTTTGTAAAACCCGGACATATATTTCCTCTCATTGCAGAAAAAGGCGGTGTACTAAAAAGAGCAGGACACACAGAAGCTGCTGTTGACTTGGCATTGCTTGCAGGTTTTCAACCTGCTGGAGCTATTTGCGAAATCATCAAAGATGATGGCAAGATGGCGAGACTAGATGATCTTTTTGTCTTTTCAAAAAAACATGATTTGAAACTAATAACTATCAAAGATTTAATTTCTCATAGACTAAAGCAGGACAATCTCGTATATGTTCATTCAGAAGCAAATCTACCTACTGAATATGGAGTATTCAAAATAAGAATTTACCAGAGCAAGATATCTTCTGAATACCATGTGGCGATATATATGGGTGAGAACTTTGAAAATAAAAACGTTTTGGTACGAGTCCATTCTGAGTGCTTGACCGGAGACGCCTTGCATAGTCTGCGATGTGATTGTGGTCAACAGCTAGAATATTCATTTCAAAAAATTGCAAATGAAGGAGCAGGTGTAATCCTTTATTTGAAACAAGAAGGTAGGGGTATAGGGCTTCCAAACAAAATCGCAGCATATCATTTACAAGATTGTGGTAGAGATACGGTACAAGCAAATATAGAGCTAGGATTTTTAGCTGATATGAGAGATTATGGGATAGGAGCTCAAATATTAAAAGATTTAGGTCTATCCAGCATCAGGCTTTTGACAAATAACCCCAAAAAAATGATAGGATTAGAAGGATATGGATTGTATATAGCGGAAAGAGTATCTGTGGAAATCAAGCCTCGAAGGGAAAATGAACACTATTTAAAAATAAAAAAAGAGAAAATGGGACATATATTAAACAATGTTTAGAAGCCATAATTTTTAAGGAGTTTTTTTTGATGAATTTTAAGCAATTTATTACTTTATTATTACTGATATCCATCCCGATCTTTTTACCTTGTAACCAATATCCGCGTCCTGTTGGCTTAGTAAATGACTTTGCCGCGATATTTGATGCTGTTTCTAGACAGAATTTAACAAACATGTTGACTGAGCTACAAGAAAAGACCACCGTGGAAATAGCAGTAGTCACTGTTCAAAGTTTTGGTGGCATAGATAGAGACTCGTATGCTGTAGGCTTGTATGAATCATGGGGTATCGGATCCAAAAACGATGAAGGACTCCTAATTCTCCTTTCTACAGAAGACAGAGAAATAAAAATAGAGGTTGGATATGGGTCAGAAGGTTATTTGACAGATGGCATGGCCGGGCTATTGCTGGACGAATACGTCATGCCATTTTTAGTTCAAAATGATTTTAAACAGGGGCTTTTAAATGCAGGAATCGTTTTTGCACATCATATAGCTCAGGCAAAAAATGTTGAATTAGCGGGAATGCCAAACATAATAAGATCAGAAACCCATAGAACAACAGAATTTGATCAGAAGGCTAGTTTTCAAAAAGGGAGCTTTATCTTTGAGATTATTTTGCTCGGAATTTTTGTTTTTTTGATCATTATCACGAGAGGTCGCATACTAATATGGTTGTTGTTGTTTGCTCGAGGTGGTAGAGGTCGCCATGGTGGCGGTTTTGGAGGCTTTGGCGGTGGGCGTTCTGGAGGTGGTGGTGCAGGGAGACGGTTTTGATTGGTTTTTAGCATTTTCACTTTACATTCATATGAAGGAGTAAGCAATGATTTTATTCAAAGGCCTTTGTGTTTTATTTTTCAATGTTGGTATAGGGTGGCTACTCAGCTATAGTTTACATTTTTACCTATTTTCTCCTAAAAAGATATACTTCTTTGGCAAATACCCTCTACCTTTTTCTGATGGACTCTTTTATCGAGCAAAAAAAAGACTGATCTCATACCTGCAAAACAAACTAACAGAATATATTCATTTAGTAAAAAAAGATTTTCGAGATGTGAATTTTTTAACCGATTTTGAGAAAAAAATTTATAGAGAGCTCTCCATTTTTGCAAAGAAATTCCTAAACAACGATTGGCTACCCGAAATTTTTAGAAATAAACTATACAAATTAATTTCATCTCTACTATGGATGTTTGTGAGACATTTGACTAGAAGTGTAGCTCCACGAATCATTATAGAACTTCAGATAGAACAAAAAATAGATATTTTGGACATAAAACTCGATATTTTTAGGCTCAAAAAGCTATTTGAGACCTATGTATACAAATATATTTTATTGTTTAATCTGGTACTGTTTACTATAGTAGGTCTCTGCAATATGGTGTTGCTATTCATTTTTTTATAAATAATATTTGACAAATAAACATATTATGATATTTTGGTCTACAGAGAATATTTATGGAAGGGAGTATGCGTAGTCGTCAATTAGGCATATGTGTGCAGAGAGTAGCATTGTCACTTGCATTGACCATGTTAGCTTGTAATATATTTACACCTCGTTCAGCAGAGCCACCAGATAAACCTGCCGAATGGAATGCTTTTCCAAATACGCCGGAAAAGTGTTTAGAAAACCTAATTTATGCGTACAACCATAGAGAAAATGTGTTTCTCTATGGAAATATTTTATCTGATGATTTTGTCTTTTATTTTGACTCACAAGATGTGCTCGACTTTACTCTCCCGCCCCGCTGGTATAAGCAAAATGAAGTAGATATGCTCATGAATGTATATTTTCAAACAAACATGCTCTTTGATATGAATTTAAGGTTGGAGGTTTTAGCCAATCAACCAGATATTTATCACGCAAATTATGCGTGGGTATATAGAGGGTACAAGCTGTATGTAAATCACAATATCCCGAATCTTTTTACAGAATTTATTGGGAAATTTCAACTGTACATGGAAAGAGAAAGCAATGGTATCTGGAAAATAAAAGAGTGGCATGACTTTCGAGAGCAAAGTGAATGGACTTTTGGGAGAATGAAAAATGCGTTTAGTTCTTAATACACTTACCTTTCTTGTAATACTTCTTTTTACATCATGCATCAACCCCTTTAACCCAGATATAAAAAGGAACGAAAATAGTGCAGGGCACGATCAATCTACTCCTGACAACGTACTAAAAAATTTAATGGATGCGTATAATCAAAAATCTATAGAATTGTACAAAGACTGCTTAGATAAAGATTTTCGCTTTCATGTGCTTTCGCAACATGCTCCAGAAATAGGTCAGGATTGGTGGGGTTACGAACAAGAAATAGAATATCATGTCAATCTATTTTCAAAAGGATCGTCCGATGGGCGGCATTTATCACCTGACAACATTTTTTTGCATTTGGAGATTTCGCCTCAACATTTGTGGCAAATCGATAATCAGGTCGGACATGAAAACTGGGTGATTATTTCCTGTCATTTTACATTACAACTCAGCTATGTTTCAGGAAATAATATTACTGCTGTGGGTCATGCCAGATTTCATTTGAGACCCATAAACGATAGATGGTACATAGCCATCTGGATAGACGAGTCGTTTATCTAAAATAACATCATTAAAAAACAAAAATCATGTCTAGACTACTATCCATAGATTACGGAGAAAAAAGAGTAGGTGTGGCAATGACAGATCCTCTGAAAATGTTTGTAACTCCTTTTTTGACTATAGAAAATAAATCGGAAGAAATACTGTTCTCTGAATTGTTGAAAATATTTAATCAGCATGATATAGAAAAAGTGATAATAGGGCTGCCATTAAGCACAGAAGGCAAGAATACTCCAAAAACTTTAGAAGTGCAAGCTTTTTTTAAAAAATTATCTAAAAAAACTGATTTACCTCTAGTCTGGTGGGATGAAAGATATACCACATGCGAAGCAAATGATTTTTTAAAAAATAAAGGTTTGAATTGGAGAAAAAGTAGAGATGTGGTGGACCAGATAGCTGCAGCTATGATACTAAAGAGCTACCTAGATGATTTTAAATGAAGAGTTGTATCAAAAAGTATCTAGATTTATCGCCCTCTAAAAAGGATTAGAAATTTAAACATGAAAAAGATATTTTTTCTGACATTGATAGTGTTTCTCATAGCATTCGCTTTGTTTTTTGCTCACATAGCTAGACTGATGTACAGTCCTATACAGATTCATTATACACTCTGTGAAATAAACCAGGGTGATACAGGCAACATAATAGCCAAAAAACTCTTTAGTAATAGTATCATCACAAATGAAACTCTTTTTCGTTTTTTGATACGATACAAAAAAACAGACCGTATGCTAAAAGCTGGCCATTATTTATTTGCCGGTGAATATAATATGTTTCGCGTATTAGAAAAGATTAATTCTGGCGAGATCCTAGTAAAAAAAGTTACGATACCAGAAGGTTTGTCGATATATAGAACTATGCGTATATTAGCCAATCATGAAATAGGAGACTATGAAAAACTACTTTCACAGGCAAAAGATCCTGCTTTTTCTAGAGAAGTTACAGGCTTTGAAATAGACACTCTCGAAGGCTTTTTGTATCCGGATACATATGTTTTTGGCTTTAATATGACAGCAGAAAGCGTGCTCCGCGCTCTAGTGGCAAATTTTTTTTTCAAGGTATCAGAAGGGCACGTAGAAACAGACAACAAGGAACAGTTTTACAACGATCTAATCCTCGCATCTATTGTCGAAAGAGAGGCTATTTTCAACGATGAAAAACCTTTGATCGCAGGAGTTTTCCTAAATAGACTACGTCGTAATATGAGATTGCAAGCAGACCCTACAGCTGTGTATCACCTCGAGCCATCCTTTATACATAGGAGTAGAGTCACCTATGCTGACCTCAGGACAGAAACCCCATTTAATACTTATTTAATCAGTGGTCTGCCACCACATCCTATATGCAGTCCTTCTTTGTCGTCAATATATTCAGTACAAAACCCTGATCAAACAAACTTTTTATTCTTTTTTGCTGATGGCACAGGAAGACATAAATTTACAAGAACATACGAAGAACATTCGAGACTACTTCGAGAAATGAGGAGAAATACCAGAGGGGACTAAAAACAAAAGAAATTGTATGGAACAATTCTCAAAGAAGAGTTCATACAAAATAAAAAAGCAAGGAGATAATATGAAGAAATTGCTCTTACTTATTATCAGTACAAGCTGTTTGATAGTCTTATTGGCAGCTCAAGTAATGACCTTTCCCTTTGAGGAAGGTTTTGAGAGTACGACATTTCCACCAGCAGGGTGGACAATGATCGACTCAGATGGAGACGGGTATAATTGGCTACGAGTCACTGCACCCGAGTATCCTGTGCATTCAGGGAATGGTGCCGTTATGAGCGAGTCCTACACCCTGCCCTTTATTGAACTAACCCCTGACAACTATTTGATCACACCTGCTCTGATCCTACCGACAGGTACGTCTACTCTCAGATGGCACGTGATGACATTGGTAAACTGGGCACCACATGAAACCTATTCTATCATGGTTTCCACCACTACTCATACTGTAGAAGCATTTACGCCTATTTTTACGGAGACGCTGACAGCAGCAAACACAGTATGGAGCGAAAGATTACTGAACCTAACAGATTTTGCAGGGGAAACAGTATATATCGCTTTTCGACATCACAATCCCGTATCTGAGTTTGCGATGTTTATTGACGATATCATGGTCTCTATTCCTTTGGAAAACGACCTGGAGGCACTGTCAATCACAGGCCAGCTCCAACCATCTCAAAACGCAGAAAGTATTTATACCGTCAGGGTAAAAAATGTAGGAGGAGTCTCTGCGGCAAATTTTACAGTGAAACTGATGAGCGAAACTGAGGTATTGTCTACAGTAGATGGCTACGAATTGGCTCCAAATGAAATCGGAGATTTTTTAATCTCTTGGACACCTAGTGTCGTTGGTGCAATGAGCATTTATGGGTATATAGATTGGTTTGCAGATGAGAATCAACAAAACAATCATACGACACCACTAGATATCAATGTCTTACAAACAGGGCTCGCAAATATCTATATCGGGAACCCGAATAGTGCCACATATGATTCTTTTTCACCCTTTAATTTTGGAATGGAAAATGGAGTGGTGCAAGTGCTCTATCTAGAGAATGAAATCAATACTACAGGTTTGATCACTCATATTACCTACACCTATAATGGTTTTGGCAATCTTTTACAAGAGATGCCTGTAAAAATCTACATGGCTACCACGCATATAAACACTTTTGCCAGTGATACTAGCTGGGTACCATACGCAGATTTTACAATAGTGTATGATGGTCTTTTGCCTGTAAATTCATCTGGGGTATCCGACATATTGATCACTCTGGATACGCCATACGAATACGAGGGTGGCAATCTAGCAATCATGAACCATAATGTTTTTACCACTGAGTGGAAATCTGGCAATAGATGGCTTCACACTAATACAGCAGGACATCATAGAACTCTCTATGTGCAATCGACCTCTACTGTTTACAATCCTGTGACAGGTTTGCCAGCAGGTCAAAGACATGCTAGCATTTCAAATGTGTCTTTGATTTTATCGACAGGCAGTATCGGTTCTCTCTCAGGTGTCGCGACACACAGTAGCACCGGTGAACCCTTAGAAGGAGTCTATGTCTCAATCGATGATACCATATACGAATCCTATTCAAATCAAAATGGTGTATATAATATCGAATATATCTCCGCTGGTAGCTATAATATCACTGCCTCAAAGCTAGGGTTTATCAACTCCTCGTTTGCTGATGTCCTCGTTTTACCGGGGGACGACAATATACTAAATATCAGTATGGATCCGATACCTTTGGTTTCTGTATTTGGTACGGTAAAGGGCTCTGATACACAGGCGGGCTTGGCGGGTGCAGTGGTGACTTTGACAGGAATTGAAAATTACTCTGCTATAACAGATAATTCAGGTAATTTTGCCCTCTCAAATGTGTTTTCTGGCAATATTTATACGATGACAGTAAATAGAAGTGGCTATCAAAGATTTATTACTGAACTACAGATAGATACAGAAAGTGACATAGAGCTACAGCCTATCACACTTTTAGAAAGAATAAATCCACCTAGCAATCTCATAGCGTCAGATTTCACTGCTCATATGAACCTCACATGGCATGAACCTCTGGTAGGTAACAATTGGTTTACGCATTCTCAAACGGAACTGAATAGAGGAATAGGCACGAATACTCCTGCAAGCTTTACAATCGTCCAAAGATTTACTCAAAATCAACTACTCAGCTTTGGAGTGCGTGGTGCTAGTTTGACAAAAGTGTCATTTGTTCCCATGAGAGACGCAAGCTATATTATACGTATATACACAGGAGGAACTGACAATCCCTTGCAGCCAGGGACGCTGGTTCATGAACAAGCTATCCCTACTTCTCAATTAGTATGGCAAGAGTGGAATGACATTTTACTCTCATCTGATATTCCCATCCCTGACAATGCAGAATTGTGGATAGGTATTCATATCGATACCCCACATGGATTACCTGCTGGTGTAGATTTTGGACCACAGCTTCATGGGTATGGAAATGTACTTTTTTATCAAGGAATATGGAGTTTTATGCAAGCTTTAAACACTCTAGAACCTTTACCCTATAACTGGCTGATAAAGGGATACGCAGAAGGGATAGTAGGCACAAAAGAAACTATACTTTTGGAAAAAAATGAAACTAGCTTTTTTAGAGGAGAAGTAGGTTTAAATGCTTTTCATAGAAATCATCCTCAAAACCCCTCTACGGAAATGGCAAATCCTTTACAAATGACTTTGATAGGATACAATGTTTATAGAGCAAACATAAATGACATAAACAATGAAGCTGCATGGACAAAGATCGCAGAAAATATTAAAACAGAAACTTTTAACGATCCATCATGGGCATCTGTGACTTCTGGCATATATCGCTATGTAGTAAAATCTGTTTTTACAGAAAACTTTACCTCTGTTCCTATTTTTTCAAATGTGGTCTCTCCTAATATGACATCTCGAGTTACTATATCTATTTCTACTGACAACGAACAAATAGCTCATGGTGCTTTAATAAAACTTTTAAACAACGACCAAAACCCTGATTTTGTTTATCAAACTACGGCGGAAAACAATGTGTGCTTTTTCCCTTCTGTATGGAAAGGAAACTACACCTTGTCCATCAATCACCCTAATTATTTGCCTTTTATAGATTATAATGTGAATATTGATACCAATCCTTTTGACTATGAAGCCTTTATGCTAGCTCTAAACGTGGTATTGCACGAATGTTTTGAAAATCCCGGCTTCCCTCCTGATGAATGGTTACTTTTTGATGTAGATGGAGATGGTCATGAGTGGCAAAAAACTGATTGGGTTCCCGCATTTGGCGAATACATGGCAGTTTCTCAATCAGCCTATAGCGTTGGGGGCGGATATTGGCTACCTTTAAATCCTGACAATTATCTGGTCACGCCTGCAATCACATTTTTACATGATGCTCTGATCAATCTCAGATATTACGTCAGAAGTGATCCTTCATTTCCCGTAGAAACCTATTCAATCATGGTATCTATATACGACCCTTTCATAGAGTTTTTCGTGCCCATTTTTACAGAAACCTTAGAACACAATACTTCAAATTGGTCTGAAAGAAATATAAACCTCTCTGAGTATGCTGGGAAAACTATACATCTCGCATGGAGACACTACGACTCTTATGACAATAATTTTATAGGATTAGACGGCATCTGGATACACTCGTCAGGTGGGTATACAAACGAGTATGATGCTCCTCTGACGCCATTATTTCCTGCTCTCATAGGAAACTATCCAAATCCTTTCAACCCCTCCACTACAATAGTCTTTGATAATGCTACAAGAGGAAATGTTTCGATAGACATATACAACATTAGAGGACAAAAGATTCGGACACTCGTAAATGATTTTTTTGATCCGGGAACACACAGAGTAGAATGGAATAGTACCGATGAAAATGGTAAAATTGTTTCTAGTGGAATATATTTTTATCAAATGAAAACAGGGGAATTTGTGCAGACGAAAAGAATGGTAATTCTCAAATAAATATTGAGGAAAATCTTCGTAATTTTTTATATATGAGAGGGAGATTAATATCTCCCTCTTTTTATTTTTATAGTTTAACTAAACCCGTCTAACTTTTATTTTTTATTGTATTGACTCACTAGCTGTCCACATGCAGCTCTGATTTTGCCTCCGTGAGACTGCCTTAATACAACATCTAGTCCTATGTTTTCTAGTCTTTGTTTAAACCTTATTAGTTCTTGTTTGTTTACTCTATTTATTCTATCATTACTTGTCGTATTATACTCTAAAACATTTATCATCACATTCTTATCACAAAGCCATCTCCCTAGTTGTTCCACATCCGATGCTTTATCATTTATTCCTGGTAACAACAGGTATGCTACTACAATTTTTCTATTATGTCTCAAAGAATAGGCTACTGCTTCCTCTATTGTCTTATTAATATCATTTTTGCACATGTTTGGCATGATCATATCTCTCACTCTTTGACTTGTAGCGTGCAGTGATATCGTCAGCTGGAGCTTCATGTGTTCTTCTCTGAGTTTTTTTAATTCTTTTATTGGTGCAACGGTAGAGACTGTTATGCCATCTGTAGGAAAATTTACTCCATTTCTGTCTCTCAAAATATGAAGGGCTTTTATTAAAGCATCATAATTATACAGCGGCTCTCCCATCCCCATAAAAATGATTCTATTTACTTTTTCATTTAACAATACGACTTGTTGTACAATCTCCGAAGGTGTCAAATTTCTGACAAAACCATTACTTCCAGATTCACAAAAAATACAGCCTACTGCACAACCGACCTGCGTACTAACACAAACGGTGATTCCATCCCTACGCTTTATGCAGACAGTTTCTATGCACCTACCATCAGAAAGCTCAAATATGTATTTTGATGTATCCCCATCTTTTAATACATTCTTTTTGCATATTGTTTTGTGTTTTTTTGAGAGATTCCTCTTGTATAGCGTTGAAAACCATTTTACTGCTTCATGTTTCCCCACAATCTCTGACATTTCTTTGAAAGTAAACTGATATGGGTCACTCATGACATCGTCAATGGTACAACTTTTGCCTGATAAATATTTCATAGTGGTGATTACTCATTCTCGCTTAAACCCGTAGCGACGATCGGAAGATCGCCGCCACGGGCTGCGGTGTTTTCCTACGACTAGAAAATCACCGCAACAAAGCTAAAATGCCTCGTTGCTTTTCTAAACACCGTATCTTTTTTAGAAGTATTCAAAAAAATATTAGTATTCTTTTAGTAAATGAGATGCTACTATACCTCTTTGAATTTGATTTGTGCCTTCATATATCTGCATGATTTTTGCATCACGCATCATTTTTTCTACGGGATATTCTTTCATATATCCATATCCACCGTGTAGTTGTACAGCATCAGTGGTTACTTTCATTGCCACATCAGATGCATAATATTTACACATCGCTGACAGCTTTGCGTAATCTTTACTACCAGAGTCTATCATGCGGGAAGTGTGATATATCAGAGCTCTCGCAGCTTCTATTTGAGTAGCCATGTCGGCAAGCATAAATTGAACACCTTGAAAAGTTGCAACAGGTTTACCAAACTGATTTCTTTCTTTGATATATTTAGCAGCTGCCTCAAACGCACCCATAGCTATTCCTATTGCCTGTGCTGCAACCATCGGTCTTGATTTGTCAAACGTTTTCATCGCTATCAAAAACCCCATCCCCTCACGAGCAATAAGGTTTTCTTTAGGAATGCGACAGTCTTCAAAAATTAATTCTCTAGTGGCAGAAGCTCTGATACCCATCTTGTTTTCTTTTTTACCAAAGCTAAATCCTTCTGTTCCCTTTTCTACTATAAAGCACGAACACCCTCGTGCTCCTTTTGTTTTGTCAGTCATCGCAAAAACAGTATAAATATCAGCTTCGCCTCCATTTGTAATCCATTGTTTTGTTCCATTTAAAACATAAAAATCACCATCTTTTAAGGCAGTCGTTTGAATGTTTCCAGCATCTGAACCTGCATTCGCTTCTGTTATGGCAAAAGCTGCAAGCTTTTTCCCCTCTGCTATAGCTGGCAAATATTTCTCTTTTTGCTCATGTGAAGCACTTAATAGAATTGGATATATTCCGAGTCCTGTGGCTCCAAAAGCAAGACTAGTCCCTGCATCGACTTTGCACAACTCTTCAGTGACTACGATGAGGTCGGTGACTCTACCACTCAAACCGCCATATTCTTCTGGTACCATGACTGCAAAAAGGTCTGATTTTGCCATGACTTCAACAATGTCCCATGGGAAGATTTGCTCCTCATCATACTTTTCGCGGACAGGAAGCATTTTTTCTATTGCTATTCTGCGAGCTAGTTGTTTAAGCTCTTTTTGGTCTTCTGTCAAAAAATAATCCACTTATTCCTCCAATCTATTAGCCTGTTATTTTTAAATAAAAAAAGTTATTCGCTATTTTGTGCTATTTGTTCTGCTAGCTTTTTTTTGTGCTCGACTATATCAGGGTGAATCCCTGCTTCTCTGTTGATAGCTTTCACTGGACAAACTTCCAAGCAGTTTCCGCATTTTACACAATTCACTTGAACAATATCAAATTTGTCTTGTTTTGAGCCAGTAATACATGAAGTAGGACATCTCCTAGCACATAAAGAACATCCTATACATTTATCTTTGATGACATTAAAATGGAACAGGTCGAGGCAAACTTTCGTAGGACATTCCTTGTGTTTTATATGAGCTTCATATTCGTTTCTAAAATATCTGATTGTTGATAAAACTGGGTTTGGTGCTGTTTGTCCAAGACCACAAAGAGAGAGCTGTTTTATAGACATTCCTAGATTTTGCAGCTCTTCGAGGTCGTCTTCGTGTCCATCACCTTTTGTAATCCTATTTAGAATGCTAAACATTTGTTTTAGACCTATACGACAAGGTGCACATTTTCCACATGATTCATCTACAGAAAAATCCAGAAAATATTTTGCGACATTGACCATACAATTTGTGTCATTCATGACAATGACGCCTCCAGAACCCATCATCGCTCCACGAGCTGTCAGGTTTTCATAATCTATCATGACCTCTTCATGCTCTTTTGTTAAACAACCTCCAGATGGGCCACCCAGCTGAACAGCTTTAAATTCACGATTTCCGACTATCCCGCCGCCTACATCATCTATCAATTCTTTCAAAGTGATTCCCATGGGCACTTCTACTAGTCCTGTGTTTTCTATATCTCCGGTTAAGGCAAACACCTTTGTTCCTTTTGATTTTTCAGACCCCATAGCAGCAAACCACTCAGGACCTTTGTTAAAGATAGAAGTAATATTTGCTAAGGTTTCCACATTGTTTACCAATGTGGGCTTTTTCCATAGTCCAGCTTGGGCAGGATATGGTGGCTTGTTTGTAGGCTGACCTCTTTGTCCTTCGATAGAAGATATCAGAGCTGTTTCTTCTCCACAAACAAATGCTCCAGCACCTGTTCTCACCTCTATATCAAAACAAAAATCAGTATCACAAATATTGTCTCCTAACAATCCTTTTTCTCTCAGAACATCGATCGCCAGTTTGATACGTTTAATTGCTAAAGGATATTCTGCACGAATATAGAAAAATCCTTTTGATGCTCCTGTCGCAAAAGCCGAAATCATCATACCTTCTATCACTCGATGTGGGTCACCCTCTAGGATAGACCTATCCATAAAGGCACCAGGATCTCCTTCATCCGCATTACAGACTATATACTTTGGAGTACCCTCAGCTTTTTTGACAAAATCCCACTTCACACCTGTAGGGAAACCAGCACCACCACGCCCACGAAGTCTTGAATTGATGACTGTGCTCACGACATCCTCTGGTGACTTAGAATTCAAAATGTTGAATAGTGCTTCATAGCCACCCAAAGCAATGTACTCTTCGATACTTTCAGGATTTAAATAGCCGCAATTTTCGAGAGCAACCTTTATTTGTTTTTTATAAAAGGGGACCTGATCCTGAGTATATGCAAGGGACCCTTCTTTGGTTTTTTGTAGCAATCTTTTTACTACCAAACCCTTTATAAAGTGCTCATCTACTATTTCTTCCACATCATCTGGAGTCACCTTTTCATAAAAGATTCCATCAGGATAAACCATAATGACAGGAGCAAAAGAACATGGTCCCATACAGCCAGTTTCTATGATGTTTACCTTTTGTGAGATGTTTTTTTCTTTTAAGACCTCTATAAATTTTTCTTTAACCTTTCCTGATCCGGCTGATGTACATCCAGAACCATAACATATCAACAAATCTATTCCTTTTGAGATATTTGCAGTTCCAGCTTCATCAAAACCTTTAATACGATTTTCGCTGTTACGCAGATTCATATCGGCTCTCGCTTTGTCACGAACCATTTTTAATTCTTCTAATGTCTTCATAAAATCACCTCCTACTATGCATTCTCACGATATTTATCGAGAACTTCATTTAACTTGTCACGAGTGTCAATCTTTCCAAAAGATTCTTCATCAACTACAAAAACAGGTGCCAAAGAACACGCACCCACACAGCGAACTGCACTCAAAGTAAATTGTCCATCTTTAGTGGTTTCACCTATCTTTACAGAAAGCTCTTCTGATAGCATTTGAAGCAGTTTAGGAGCTCCTTTTACAAAACACGCTGTTCCTGTACAGACATTAATCACATGTTTACCACGTGGTATCATAGAAAAGAAATTGTAAAAAGTAACAACTCCATAAACCTGACTGACTGGAACATTTAACTCTTCAGCGATGACCTGCTGAACCTCAATAGGCAAATAACCGAATATATCCTGTGCTTTATGCAGGATCTCGATCAAAGGACTATCAAATTCCTTTTTTTCTTTAATAATTCTTTTTAATTCTTCATATTGGGCTTTAGTGTCTTTTTGTGCATTTTGACTCATTTTCCCTCCTGACTTTATTCTTGTTTTAATATTTTCACACTATACTATCGAAAAAGTCTCTATCTATTCAATAGTTCACGACTTTTTCTCAGGTACAATTAATTTTATATTGATTTTTTTGTAAACATTTTTTTTCAAAACTTTAAAAATATTTATAACTTCATACAATGTCAGTAGTTTAAAAATGCATTTATAAAAAAGCAAAACTCTCATTTTTAATTTATATTGTCCATAAATGAAAAAATACTTGACATATTTTATATAAAAAATTATTTGGGTTGCTGTTGATAACAAAACTCGATAGGAGGCTTTAAATGAAAAAGCTACTTGTTTTTTTGTGTGTTCTATTTATGTGCTTACCATTGATAGCGACACAGAGGTTTGTAGTGGGTGAAGTTTTCACCTCTACTACATGAGGTTATTGTCCAACAGCGCGGTCTGCGCTGAGAAATATGGCGGAGAACAGTGACGAGTTTCCAGTTCTGATTCCGCTCATATGGCAGCTAAATGCAAATACTAGTCCAAATGGTAGCTCCAGATTTCAAATGTTCACCCCACAGGGGTTTATCCCACATGCACAGTGGGGTGGTAGTGTGCATCATGTAGGAGCAAGCTCTGCACTCTCTATATATACAAACATGTATAATAGTTTTGTAAATATTCCGAGTTCTATGGAAATAGTGATAGGGGCTGAAGTATCTGATAGTCATGTAAACGTGTCTGCAAACGTCAATATGCTAGACTCTATTTCTACTACAAACAACAAAATCATTTTTATATTGAGCTACAATTTTGACGCTACACAACCTGGCAACTATTTTGCATCAGTTGTTAGATACAACGAACAAAACTTTGATTTGACAGACGCTGGGCAGAGCAATGTTTTTAGCCAACAAATGCTACTGGATCCTACATGGGATAAAGATTTGGTAAACATCGTCGTCATCGTGCAAACTTTTTCAGGAGATCACGTCATTCATCAGGCAGCTATGAGAAAAATGGATGTCGAAATGGGACCACCTCAAAGCCTCACATATGAAAAAAGACTCGAACTTTCACCCCCAGAAATTCGTCTATACTGGGATGAGCCTGATTTCTACAACACAGACTTGCTAAGTTTTACTATATTTAGAAATGGCGTTGCTCGTGCGGAAACTACAGGCTGGTCATTCATTGATCGTAATTTTTCACTAGATACTCATTACAGTTATTATGTCATTGCAAATTATGTTCATGGAATATCAGAACCTTCCAATGTGGTAGAAATAGATACCACTGTTTCTGAGTTTGACCCTAGTATAATCCCTGATGTCACTTTTCTAGGAAACAATTTTCCAAATCCTTTTAATCCTACGACAAATATCTCTTTTGGATTGCACGAACCAGCATCTGTATTGCTCAAAATATTTAACCTGAGAGGGCAGGTAGTAAAGACACTGATAAAAGGGACATTCGACAGTGGGCAATATACTGCTCGTTGGGATGGTTTAGATGACAACGGTGTAGAAGTAGGATCAGGAGTATACTTTTACCAAATAGAGATACCAGGTTTTGTTGAAACAAAAAGAATGGTTTTGATGAAGTAAAAAAAATACATTAAATGATTCTGTATAAAAAAAGCAGGAAAAAAAGAATAGGGTTGTATTAATAAACAAGAGGTGATTTATGAAATGCAACCCTAGACTTTTAGAGGCTTATTTGAATAATGAATTAGATCCGCACAACAGCGGTTTATTCGTAGAGCATATGGCTACCTGCCCGAGCTGTGTCAAAGATTTACAAAACCTCACCAGCTTGAATAACTCATTGAGTAGCTATAAAAAACAAAAAATGAGTTCAGCCCTTTTATATTCACTAAATCAAATCCCTTTTCAATCAAAAAAGAAGTTTAGTCTATTTAATTTGTTGCCTCGAGAATTTGCATTTGTCGCCGCCTCTATCGCTGTGGCTCTTTATTTTGGTTTTGTATCTGGTACACAAATACTGAGTGCTGATGTAGACACGCTCGCCTATGACCATGATTATCTAGAACAGATCAGCCTCGTGGCATTGATAGATAGGTGAAAAAAAATACTTGCCCTTAAAAAATATAAAAAACACCATTTTTCATATCACTTTTTGCAAAAAAATGTTGACAAAAACAACATCATAAAAATTCATAAATCAATATTTTGATGATTACATCGGAGGTAAAATGGAATATCCTTTTATGGAAATAGAAAAGAAATGGCAAAAAAAATGGGAAAACAGCCGTATATTCGAGGCACAGGATTTTTCTGAGAAAAGGAAGTATTATGTTTTATCTATGTTTCCTTATCCATCAGGAGCTCTGCACATAGGGCATGTGTCAAACTACAGCATAGCAGATGCCATCACTCGACTTAAGCTGATGGAAGGCTATAATATAATGCAGCCACAGGGATATGATGCCTTTGGTATGCCAGCGGAAAATTTTGCTATTATGCACAACTCGCATCCGTCCATTACTACAGAAAAAAACATATTAACTATGTATAAACAATTTAAAGCATTAGGGTTTGCAATAGATTGGGGACGAGAGCTTTCGACTTGCCGGCCCGAATATTATAGATGGGGACAGTGGCTTTTCAAGAGACTTTATGAAAAAGGACTCGTATATCGAAAAAAATCGTGGGTAAACTGGTGCGATGAATGCCAGACCGTGTTAGCAAATGAACAAGTAGAAGACCATAAATGCTGGAGATGCGACTCACAAGTAAGGCAAAAAGAGCTGATGCAATGGTTTTTTAAAATTACAGATTATGCGGAAGAATTGCTGGATTTCTCAAAAATAATAGACTGGCCTGAAAGAGTAAAAATTATGCAAACAAACTGGATAGGCAAAAGTCAAGGCACAGAAGTAGAATTTCAGCTAGAGCCGTCTGAGATATCACAAAGTATACAGACACATCACTGTTTAAAAGTTTTTACCACCAGAGCTGACACTTTATTTGGAGTCACTTTTATGGCATTGCCTCCAGAGCATCCACTAGTCATAGGTTGGTTAAAAGATGAGCCGACAGATTCTGATATAGTAAAATTTTGTAACAAAGTAATAAACGAGGATAAAATATCCCGCTCTGCTACAGATACTACAAAAGAGGGTGTTTTTACAGGTAAATATTGCATAAATCCTGTTAATGGAGACAGGGTTCAAATCTGGGTTACAAATTATGTTCTACTAGACTATGGTACTGGAGCTGTGATGGGTGTGCCTGCACATGATCAGAGAGATTTTGAGTTTGCAAAAAAATATAATATCCCCATCAAAATAGTTATTGTTCCAGGTATAGAAAACAAACTAGTATCTGCAGAACTAACAGAGGCGTTTATTAGTGATGGAATCTTGGTAAATTCTCTAGAGTTTGACGGAATGTCCTCAGAGGTTTCAAAAAGTAGCATCACTGATTGGCTTGCCAGTAAAGGACTTGGTCGCAAAACGATTACATACAGACTACGAGACTGGGGTATCTCTAGACAGAGATACTGGGGTACTCCCATACCCGTGATTCATTGTGATACTTGCGGTGTAGTATTGGTTCCTGACGAGGATTTACCTGTAAAATTACCAATGGACGTACAAGTCGGAAAAACTACAAACAATCCTCTACTTTCAGTAGAGAAATGGGTCAATACCTCTTGTCCGAAATGTGGCAAACCAGCAAGGAGAGAGACCGATACTATGGATACATTTGTGGACAGCTCGTGGTATTTTGCCAGATATATAGATCCTCATAATGAGGCAAAGCCTTTTGAAGAAAAAAAAGCTAATTATTGGCTACCTGTAGATCAGTACATAGGAGGTATCGAACATGCCTGTATGCATTTATTGTATGCGAGATTTTTTCACAAATTTATGAGAGATAGCGGACTAGTCAATTCGGACGAACCTTTTTTGCGTTTATTGTCACAAGGCATGGTTTTAAAAGATGGCTTTAAAATGTCAAAATCAAAAGGGAATACTGTAGACCCACAGGAGTTTATTGATAGATACGGGGCTGATACTATTCGTCTGTTTGTATTATTTGCTGCACCCCCAGAAAAAGATAAAGAATGGAGCAATGAGGGTGTTGTAGGGTGTTTTAGATTTTTAAATCGATTGTGGAAGTTTTTTAATCAAAATGAATCTATCATTAAAGAGGGATTACAGGTACAAAAGGCGCTTAACTCCTCTTCTCCACTTTTGACAGAAGAACAAACTACCCAAATCAGTATCATGATAAAGAACCTCAGATATAGCACACACCATACAATCAAAAAAAATACTGAAGACTTGAAGTGTAGAATGCAGTTGAATACAAATATTGCAGCTATTATGGAACATTTTAACACGTTAAATGCCATTAAAAACCCCGAGGGATTATCAGAAATAGAGAAATATCATTACGCAGAAGCTGCTCTTTGTATACCTAGACTTTTGTATTTTTATGCTCCCCATCTTTCAGAAGAGCTGTGGTCAATGTTTAATGATTTCCGGTTAGATGCCAAAGAAGGGACTCCTGTTTGTGATAAAATATCAGACGATGATCTTTTTATTCATAAAGCAGGTGTCATAGATTACAATCCAGAATATCTGGTATTAGAAAAAATAGTGTTAGTCGTTCAGATAAATGGAAAGGTCAGAGGAAAACTAGAAGTCTCTCCAGATGCAAAAGAAGATGAGATAAAAAAAATGGCTCTCGAAATAGACAATGTAAAAAGAACAATAGAAGGTAAAATAGTAGAAAAAATAATAGTAGTAAAAGGAAAACTGGTTAGTATGGTAATAAAAGATTAATATGAAAATAGGTGTTTTAGGTCCAGCTGATCCCTTTAGAGGAGGTATCGCCCAATTCTTACACACTATGACCGAGTATTTATCATCTGAAAACGAAGTGTATGTTTTTAGTTTTATGCAGCAATATCCTCCTCTGATCTTTCCGGGTAAGAGTCAGATAGAAAATACTAATAGGCAATATAATTTCCCTATCTTTAGAACTCTCACCCCATATAATCCCGCTACGTGGAAAAAGACTTCTGTACAGATTAAAATGCTGGATTTAGATCATTTGATTATCAAATTTTGGATACCATTTTTTTGCCCCGCTTATACTTTTATAATAAACTATTTGAAAAAAAAATCAAATACAAAGATACATATCCTTTGTCACAACCTAGATTTTCATGAAAAATGGTATTTTGCCAAGTTCTTAACTAAAAAAATGGTTTTAAATGCTGACAGTTTGATAGTTCTCTCTGAGAATGTACGTATGTGTGCAGAAAAGCTATTGAATAGCATTCATCCTTCCATGAAAAAATCAAAACGACAAAAACCTATTTCTGTTATAAATCTATTTCACCCTCTGTACGATGTTTCTCCTGAAGCGTACAACAAAAAGAGCTCTTTTGAAGTGTTGAATTTACCTGAAAAACAAACAGTGTTATTTTTTGGTTTTATAAAGCATTATAAAGGATTAGATGTATTATTAAGAGCAATACCTCTGGTGGATGCCATCTTGCCTAACATACAATACGTCATCGCAGGAGAGTTTTATACCAATACCAAAAAGTATTATAGTATAATGAAAAACACATCGTATGAGAAAGTAAAATCTGATATCATAATCCATGATAAATATATTTATTTAGAACAAATACCACATTATTTCACAGTCTCAGATATAGTGGTTGTCCCCTATAGATCTGCTACACAGAGTGGTATAGTCCAGATGGCGTATTCTTATCAAAGACCTGTCATAGTTTCAAATATCAATGGATTAAAGGAAATGGTCAAAGCCAATAAAACTGGATTACTTTTTGAAAATGAAAATCATACTGATTTGGCTATGCAGATTGTAGATTATTTTCAAATGCAAAAACATAAAGATTTTCAAAATGAAATACAAAAAAATAACAAGCAGTTTACCTGGAAATCATTTATTGAAAAACTATTATCCGAAATTTAAAAAGACCCCGATTGGTGATATGACACCATCCCGTAGGTGTCCCCTCCGAAAAGTCGAAAAATAACCAATTTCTGTAGGGAACGCAATTTTTCGTTCCGCTATCGTATTATAGCATTTCCATATGACATTAATCCTGTATTCCCGAATCTCATATCTACAAATCATTGTAAAATATAGATACATATATAATTATATAATTAATTGCTATGTAGTATGGAGTTATCTCATATCTACATAATTATATGGAGATAACTATTTAATATTTATACGATTGCATTCAAAAAGTAGATATGTGTTTCGGGAATGCAGGATTTATCACATATAGTGATTTGAATTTACCTCAGTGAAATTTGAAAAAATATTGACAAAATCGAATTGATTATCTACGCAATTTAAATTCAACAGTACGATTCCTCGGAGGGGTGGCTGCGAAGCAGACGGGGTGGTGGGCTACGACAAATCAGCACCCCCGCCCTCAATCGAGAAACCCGCACCAAATCTAGTTTTCTGATACCTTCCCTGTACGGCTCCTGTACCGATCCCTAAAATAAGCAGGATAGAAGCGGGAAAAAAAGGATCAATATGTGCTGAATTTGTGCTCTCCTATCGGGGTAAAAAAAATATTGGCAAACCGTTTGTCGCTAAACTGAACAGTCTCGAAAAATAAACTCATTTTTTTTCATAACAAAATCAAAAATATTTTGTAACCTTTTTGAAACCTCCGTTACTTTATTAATCGGAACGGGCAAGTTGTGTTCCCTACAAAAAAATCGGAGGATTAATTGAAAAGATTTTATTTAACTATCTTATTCATTTTCATGGTGAAGGGTATATTGTCGGCAACCACTATCAGCGGTATCATCTCAAACCGCACAAACGGGCAGCCGATAGAACTTGCAAATGTGGTTGTAAAAGAGACAGAGCAAGGAACTTTTTCAAACAATAGAGGATATTTTGTTATCACCAATGTTGAGCTGGGAACATACACTTTGTTTGTTTCTCATATCTCTTTTGCTGTCACAGAGCAGACTGTAGTTGTGAGAGAAGAAGGCAATGTTTATGTGAATATTGAACTACCCCCCAGAGCGATTCAAATGGATGAAATAGTGATATCGGCTACGAATACCAGAGATGAAGTCAATTCTCGTGAGATAGTTATCAGTCGTGTTGGGCAATCTACTAGGCAGCTTATTGATGTCGTGGCTGTAGTAGAGCCTGATGTTTTTCGTTCTCTTTTGACCTTACCGGGTGTGACACCGATCGCAGATTTTTCCAGCGGTATGTATATACGCGGTGGCAGTCCCGACCAAAATCAGATTTTGCTCGATGATATTGAGGTTTACAATCCCACGCGTTTTGGTGGTTTGTTTAGCACTTTCAATGTGGATGCTATTGAAAATGTAGAGCTTTACAAGGGAGGGTTCCCTGCCAAATATGGAGGTCGTCTATCTTCAGTTTTGGATGTCAGAAACCGAGACGGCAATAGAAAATTTCATCAAGGAAAAGCGAGCCTTAGCTTGATAAGTTTTCAAGCCACTTTAGATGGTCCATGGCATCTGGGTAGTCAATCTGGCTCTTATATGGGTTCTTTCCGTAGAAGTCATTTAGAACTTATGCGACAAGCTATCGATGTCATTCCTGACTATTATTTTTACGATGGGCATATAAAGGTAAACTATGACATTGGTCAAAAGGATATGCTTTCAGCTAGCACATATTTTGGATATGACAAACTCGATATGGACATCGGCTCAAGAATGGTTTTAGAGTGGGGAAACAACACCTCATCTGCTCACTGGATGCATATCTCTACACCACAATTATTTTCGCAGTTTATAGTAGCAAATAGTTCATTTGAGTCTATTATGGAATTGTATTCTGGACAAAATAGCTTTAAAAGAAAAAATCGGATAGAAGATATCACTGCCAAAGGGATAATGAGTTACACGCTCAACAATGCTCATTTACTGGAATTTGGGCTTGAGACAAAGTATAATACTGTAGATTTCATAAATACAACAGGATTTGATATGCCCATAGAAAAATTACCCAATGTGCAGGCTGAGGTTATCACAAACGATATTTATATCCAAGACTCATGGACAATGAACTCTTTTTGGACTTTTCAACCCGGTGTGAGAGCATCGAGTTATCTTACCACAAAGATAAACATGCCCTCGTCACCAGATGCAAACTATTTCCGTGTGTCACCGAGAGCCTCACTTCGCAGAAAACTGACTATAGACAGCAATGTTTATGTGAATTATGGTAGGTATTATCAATTTTTGGCTCAAATAAACCCCGGTATCAGTACTCCACTTGATGTATGGGTACCTCGTGATGGTTCAATCGAACCCGGTCAAGCCGACCACTATATACTTGGCTATAAACATGAGTTCATGGAAGGTCTTGCCCTCGATATCGAGCTGTATTACAAAGACATGAAAAATCTTGTCGATTACAATTGGGATGTGGAAGCGGAATACGATCATTACACTTTTGCTCTCGATGATGTTTTGAATGTAGGAACTGGAAATGCAAAAGGAGTTGATTTTTTACTCAGAACAGATAGATGGGGCTGGATTGGCTTTCTTGGATATTCCTTTGGTGTTACAAAATATAAGTTTAAAAACACTAATCTTAATCCTCAAACGGGTCAAACAGAATATTTTTACCCCAAACATGACAGAAACCACCAAATAAATATGGTACAATCGTACAACATCACTCAGCAAACAGGAAAACAGCTCTGGGGTGCTGATATGCTGGCAGGGATAACCTATGCTTATGCTACAGGACAACCGACTGCAGTACCAGAAATGGTGTATCATGCAGGAGACCATATCGAGTTTTTATATAGTTATGCAGATGCCGAAAGATTACCTTATTATTCTCGACTTGATCTGAGCTTTAAACTGCAATGGTACAACAGAAAAAATATGATAGAAGCGTATTTACAAGTGATAAATGCCACAAATAGAGAAAATGTTTTTAGTAGAAACTATTATGTAGGTTTTGACGAAGCTGGCACAATGGAACTAAAACATACTGATTTCAACCAGTTTCCATTAATACCATTTATAGGAGTAAATGTCTCATGGTAAAATATCGGACCGTAGCGTCATTCGTCCCGATTGACAAAAAAATGAAATGTCATTTCAGAGCAATGACAGTACGAAAAAATATAAAGGAGCAATTTATGAAAATATTATCTTCACTAATATTATGCCTGTTGCTATTATCTTGCACAGATTTTACCACAGGCAAAAGATTTGATAATGACTACATAGTCATGGCAGGTATGATTTATGACGGCGAGACGATTACTAAAGAGAACCCTATCATTATCAGCAGGAGCATCCCTGTCAAAGGCGGGAACTTATCTGATTTTTTTATCACAGATGCGACTGTCTTTATAGAGGATATCGAAACAAACGAAAGACAAGATTTGGTGCTTTTTGTTGATATGGCGAAAAGTAAATATGGCTATTATGATTCTACAGAAAGTTTTTTCATACAATCTGAAAAGTCATACAAACTCACTGCAATAGTAGATGCAGATACCTTGTGGGCAGTAACTACAGTGCCTGAGAGTTTTGAACTTTTAGAAAACGAGGGCTTTTCTTTTGAGGAAAATCGTTTTCCTGAAATGAGACACAGGAATATAGACGAGCTGTATCCTCTGGATATCAAAGTAAATAAACAAGAAATTGTGATTATCTATAAAGAGTATTTTTGCCTCGAAAACTGGAATGATGCAGAAATTATCCTCGCAGACATTTTAGGTATAGGGAGCTCATATCTTGACTCTGAAGATGATTATATCAGTAGCATGGACGGTTCACCGAGAAGGAACACTACTTATGAAACCTATTTGCCAAATGATGACAATGTCTTTCGCTTGAGATATATCCAACCAGCTTTTGTATTTTACGGAAAACATAGGTTATCATTCATGTCCATAGATGACAATTTTTACAAATATCTTTATAAATCACAAGGTTATTTTTATGGCGGTGTGATAGGTGGGATTGGATATTTTGGCAGTGCATCAAGGCAGACAATGTATACAAAAGTGACAAAGTAGGAGAAATACTATGCCAAGACCAACGAATAAAAAGGAGTTATTAGAACTTGCTGAAATTAACTTTATATCATTTAATGACAAATGGAAATGCTATAATTGAAATACATAATGATGATGAACTATTTACAAAGAAGAAATACAATTGGACTGGAACAACATCACTAGGATCGTATTTTATTTCTGCGACATCAAGCCACTATGATTGGGGGTTCGGAACAATAAAACCATTGAAAAAAATGGCTAACTAAAATATGGTAAAATAAAAAAGAAACCTGAATTATGTCACCCCATGCACGTGTTACAATCATTAAAATGGGCAAGCTTTTTAAAGCAGGCATCCACTGCATTTTCAATTTTCTTTGTTATCTTTACTTCTTCTTCATACCATATATTTTTGACAATCAGTGTCTTAGACTTAGTGTCACGAATCGCTTCTATTCGACCTATAAAGTTTTCTCCATATAATAAGGGCAAAACATAAGCTCCGTATTTCCTCTTATGTGGTGGTGTATAAATTTCCCATTGATACTCAAAACCAAACATTGCCTTGATAAGTTTTCTGTCCCATATCAAAGGGTCAAGAGGTGCTATCAGTTCGCAACGCGGTTTTATATTTGGATTTGATAAGACTTTTTCTATGAGAACCATATCTTTTGTTAAAAAGTAAAATTTATAATTTAAGCCATTGATAGATAATTGGCTTATTAAACCCTCATGTAATAGTTTATTGAATACCCTTTTTCGGGTATCAGTCGTTAGATTCCATATTCCAAGTAAAGCATCAGATGGGCGATCCCAAAGAATACCTACCGCACCAATTCTACGCAATACTCGCCATTTAATATGCTCAAAATCATCTGGGATAGGCTCAGGTGCTTTTAGCAATGTAGCGGGAATATAACGCTCTGCAAGGTCGTAATACCTACGAGTGCCTTGTTTATGATGCACGACCAAATCGCCACTTGAATATAATTGTTCCAAAACTGACCTGAGCATATTACCTCCCGTGCTCCAATTGATTGCAGACCACCAAGAAGATTTGCCACTCAGCTTTATATCATTTGAGCAAATCGCACCGTTTTTCTCAATATAATCAAGAACTACATCTATATGTTTTTTTATTTCAGGATGTTGTTCAAGCCTCGCTTTTGCTGCTTCTCTAAATCTTTCAAAAAATGCCCAATAATCTATGGGTATGATAGAGAGTTGCTTGTCTGGATAGTCAAATAGCTCTCTGTCTTTGTATAGTAAATCAAAAAGATGTTGCTTTTGGAAATCTTTTACTCGAGATTGAAGCGTCAGCTCTGAATTTTTACCGCATACGTCTACAGGATCAAACTGTAAACAACCTACTTGATGGATAAAATCAAGCGAACCTTGCTTGCCCTCAAATATATGCTCACCTATTAAACCATGCTTCAATAAAATAAACAGGCGGGCTTGGTGATTGGTTAAGTTAATCACTTATTTTGCCCCCAATAAAAAAAATGTGGCAGTCATTCATATATTGAGATTTATCATCTGATGATTTTAGCATTCTGTTTTTCTCCTATCTTTCCCTAATATTATTTTTAAATTTCTTGGTACAAGCCTATCGAGAGAACCACATCCGAAAGAATTAATCAATTCTGCATCAGTATGATCATTTAAAATTGCCTTCGTTTGAAATTCATCATAATTGCCGCAGTTTACTACAGTTCCCAGAAAATCCATATTTTGGGGACAGAATTTTTGACACATCATACAGCCAAACAAAGCATTGTGCCATTCTGGGTTTACCCAGTCTGGCGAGCCTACATCCATCAAAGTCATCCAGCATAAACATCGGCTTATATCAATCGTATTTTGATCGTTATTGAGAGCTTGCGTTGGGCAGTGGTTTACACATTTCAAACATTCACCGCAAGATTTCATGTATCTTAAATGAGCTGTGCCATCATAAAATTCATCATCGCTCGGTAAATCTGTCAAATACATAGCAAACCTACAAAAACTACCCATTCCATCTACATAAACTATATTATTTCTTCCATAAACACCCAGTCCAGTCCTCACTGCAACAGATTTACATGGTAGTTTTTTAGCTCCTGATATATGAAATCCTTCTTTATTTAATATAGGTGATAAATATTCGAAAATAATATTTTCTCTATTATGAGCCGCATAATAACCCGGTGATATGTAAACAGTTTTTATGTTATCCTCTATTGTAAAATCCATCGACACAAGAGGAGTAGCATAAGCGACGACAATAACAGACTTAACCTCAAATCCTAAATCATTTGGAGTGAGGAAGTCAAAATATCTTTCTACATTGAACTGGAGTTTCTCTAAATCTTGTTTAATTTCTTCAAAATGGTCGAAAGCCATCATCGCCAGCTTGTCACCATTTTTGTTTGATTCTGCCCTTAATATGTTTATCATATATCTATCAACTCCTGTTTTTCTATATCAACTCAAAGTCATATTTCTCAAACTCTTTTCCGTTGATGATCATAGAAATCTGATGAAGGCCTCGATGTAATACCCTGGTTGTCACCACACTAAAAGGGTGTTTTCTGGTAATTTGTGTTATTGATTTTTCGGCACATTCTTTCTCACTGATTTTATGTACCTTTTTTGATAAAGTTCCATTTGCCTTTTGGTAATAAAGTCCATATTCTAGTCTGATTTTTATTCTTTTATCGCTGTCGTTTGAGAGTTTAAAATCAAATTCCAGCGACTCACCTATTTTTATTTTTGGTGTTAGTATTCTAAAATCATTGATGTTTATATTTTGAGTAGCATTAAACCCAAATATCTCCATCACCTCTTCACTACCTTGTTTCAAAAGGGTTCTACAACCATGTTTGATAACCCAATCAACTTTTTCAGACATACCTTGCCATTTTTTAACAAGCAGAATCACAGCTTCTGGGTTATCTTTTGCTATATCGTTTAAATTATTCGCCACACTCAATCTGACAAATCTCGAAATGTCATCTTTAAGATTTTCTAAAATAGGAATAATAGGAGCTGGGTTTGCTTTTAGATTTGGCAAAGCCATTGACCAAGGTAGTCTCGGACGACAACCTTCAGAAGAAAGTCTCCTCACTCCCCAATGTTCGTGTTTTGACCAAGCCAACATCTGTTCCATCATTTTTTTAGGATACTTGATGATAAATGGGCGAACAGTATATTCACAGCTTGTAAACTGTGTGATTTGTTCTATAGCTTTGAGAGAAGTTTCATAATCATCCAAGCCATACAGTTCCACAAAACTGCTCAGTATCCACCCATATTCCAAAGATAAGGTAAAGGTCGTATCATTTACTTCTGAGAAATCATATTTAGTCTTTAAATAGTCCAATAATTCATGTACTTTCGCTATTGCATCTCTATAATTTGTTGGTAGAAAATCTTTAAGAACTGCCGTAATATGCCAGCATCTTTGCTTAAATTCTTTATTTACCCAATCATCGTCCATCACTTGTGATACAAACTTCTGGGTATCAAGGTCGTTAATAATAAGTTTTAAATCCTTTAAAAACCTATCGAAAAAATCTTTGTTGAACATGTCTTTAATAGCTTCTGGCATTTTGTCTCCTAATCTTATTCATACATCATATAAATCAATTCGAAGCAAGAATAAATAAAATGTTTTTTTTGTCAACAAAAAATAGAGGGGGAGACTTCAAATTGAATTTATAAAAACACAAAGTGGGTCTATAAATTACCAGAATTTATCTACACCATTCCGAATCAGAAAAAACAATTTATGCAATACGTGAATTTGCCCTTGTCTCCTGTTTCTATCCCGCTTATTTTGGCGAAATAAGCGGGATCGGTACAGGAGCCGTACAGGGAAGGTATCAGAATGCTAGATTGGATGCTGTTTTCTTGATTGGAAATTGGCACCATCCCGTAGCGGAGCTCTCCGAAAACCCTATTTAATGTACGTGACGGAATTTTGTATCCCGTAACATATTGGGTTTTAATACGATAGCGGAACGAAAAATTGCGTTCCCTACAGAAATTGGTTACTTGAGGTTTATGTTTGTTATACACGTGCTTATGTGCGAAATATCAGACGATATCACTTTTGATTATCAAGATAAATATAGGAAGCAAGATAGTTTGGGGAGAAGTGCTTTTTTATTATTTTAGTAACAACATTCTTTTGGTAGCTGTAAAACCATTGGTTTGCATTCTATAAAAGTATACGCCGCTGGAAACAGATAATCCATTTTCATCTGTTCCATTCCATATCACTTGATTATTTCCTGATGTTCTAAATTCATTCACGAGAGACTTTACTTTCTGTCCTCTGATGTTATAGACATCTAAACTGACATGGGTATCTGCTTGCAATGTAAAACTTACTGTCGTCTCTGGGTTGAAAGGATTGGGGTAATTTGCGTATAATCTATCTACGTTTTTTTCAACGACAATATCAGCTTCATCGACATATGGCTCATAATCGATGTCGTAGACCCATATACCACCTGTCGCAGCTAATACCATTTTTCCCCTTTCAGGGAAAAAATATGTACTAGAAGTGTGTACATGTCGATTTCCAAAGTTTTTTGAACCGATGCGAACAAGTTGATTTTCATGTACAGCATAATAAGTTTGGCTATGTAAGAATTGATCTTGCACTGTAGTGGAAATAACATTGTTAATTGTATCTGGATTGTAAGCAGAGAAACTTGAAATTTGCCGAATTGATTGATTGTTGATATCAAAATGAAAGAGTCTGGCGTTACTTGAATTCATCAGTAAAAAATGATTCTCATCATATTGCACGATGAAAGAATCATTATTTGCAACATTTATTATAGTTTGATATAGAATGTTGTCAATTTGATTAATATCTCTAATCATTAAATTTCTATTATGCAGATTTAAAAAGAAATCTACTGATTGATTTCCTCTGGAATCATTAATTCGTCCATTAACTAGTCCAACATAGTTTATTTCATCTCCTGAAATGTCATAAATAAATACATGGTCGATACCATCACCAAAAAAGGCTTTATTATTAATAATTTTTATCATTAGAACAGGATGATGAGCAAACGTTATACTATTAATTAGAGTTGTTTCTTGGTTTTCGATACTATAAATATCAAAAAAACTTTGACCTTCATTTAAATAAGAAAAATACAACCTATCATGAATAATTGAAAACCTGTCTTCCATAAAAGGAATCCGTATATGTTCATAGTTTAGTGTGGCAATCATAGTGTCATCAAGCAATGAGAAAATCTCTTGTTTTCCATTTCGATAATCATTTTTCATATAATACATATCAGTTTCATTAAAAAAAATGGGTGGAAACCACACAAAAGTTCCATAAGAATCGACGATTTCAAAATCGTTTAGTACATCAATTGTAATAAGTTCAAATTCACAATTTATAAATAAATAAGGCTCTACATAATGCATATTATTAGGATTGGTGAATTGCCCCAAAAGCCCTGATTTTAAATCTGTAAGATGATAAACTCCATTTTCATCAGCTTCAAATACTACAATATTATAATCACGGTCACAGCCAAAGACATAAGGGTAAGAGTATTCAAATGACTTGAACCGATGAGATATATTGTTATAAATATACGGATTATTTACATCGCTTATATCAATAATAAGCAAGTCTTCGATAGTAATTATGTTAACTTTATCATCCACTATAGAGATTTGCCCCCAATTATCTCCAAATCCACTGATATCTAAAGTGGTATTTATTTGAATATCATTATGTTCAGTCAATCGAAAAATAGTTAGCTTGAGACCAAGATGGGTATAGGTTAAATGTATAAAGTTATCATTGAAAGCTTCATAGTATCCGTATCCTAAGCCTATTATATATCCTTCGTTGATAAATGTGTCATTGTTTACTAAATAAATTCTATTCCCATTGCTCTCTTTTACAAATGTATGAGTATCATTAAAAAAAAGATGATTTCTATTGATTGGATGAACTGAACTTGGAAGCTGAACGAATGCGATTAGCTCCATCGGTTCAATTGATAAATCAAAGAAATAAAGACCAGCGTTTGCAGGAGTAGTGGTTTGAGGTAGGATAAATTTATTGCCAACTACAAACCCACCAATGAGTGAAGAATAATCAAAAAAGCCAATCCAATCAAGTGTGCCATCTGCATTAATTTGTAACTCTTCAGTTTTGATATCATTACTGACAAGCAGCCTGTTGCCATAGCTCGTTACAGGTCCATTGTATATATCGTATAGATGTCTCATTTCTGGATTGTATATATCATGCAATTCACCAATGATAATAGTATTTGCACTAAGATAGTTCAAACAGACAATAAAGCACAATATCACAAATCGCATTTTTTTTATTCACTCCCTCGATTATTGAACTCATGTATAATTATCTCGTTACAAAAAAACGAGACCAAGACCCTATTTAATGTACGTGACGGAATTTTGTATCCCGTAACATATTGGTTTTTAATACGATAGCGGAACGAAAAATTGCGTTCCCTACAGAAATAGGTTACTTGAGGTTTATGTTTGTTGTGCACTTACTTATATGCGAAATATCGGACAATATCACTTTTGATTATCAAGACAAATATAGGGCTCAGTTACCATGTTTTTTTATATAATTCACAAAAAATCATTTTTTTCTTGACTTTTTAACGATAAATTTATTTTTTGTTCTACAATAAAATAAATAAAATAACATATTTGGGAGGCAATAAAATGCTCGATGATTTGAGGAAAAAACAGAAAGGGATTATTTGGGCTATAGCCATAATCTTTGTAGGTAGTATGGCTGTGGCAGGTATTGTAGAAATGTTTTTCCCAAAACCTTTTGTAGGCAAAATTTATGGCAAGAAAGTTTTACTACAGGAGTTTGACACTTTGTTTAGACAAAATGTACAGCAGCACCTAGCACAAAACCAAGAAGCTACTATGGATGATCAGACTTCTAAACAGTTAAACGATCAAACATGGAATCAGCTCGTTAGTAGACGTGTGATGGATAGGCAGCTAAAAAGATACCGGATACGAGTCCGAGACAGAGAGGTCGTAGACAAAGCTCTAAATGATCCTCCACAAGACATCAAAACGATACCAGCGTTTTTGACAAATAATGAATTTGATTTTCATAAGTATTTAAGTGTATTAAATGAGAATGAGTTTTTTGCAGAACAATTAGAAGATTACATTAGACAAATACTGCCTTATGAAAAATTAGAGAGAAAAATCAAAGATCAGATCCGATTGACTGCCGATTCTGTAAGAGTTGATTGGATTGAAAGAAATGACAGGATTACAGCCAGAGTTATACACTTTGATTGGAATAGAGTAGAAACACAAGAAATCAGTGAAGACGAAATATTAGCCTATTACAACAAAAATAAAAAAGACTTTAGACTAGAGGCTGCTAGGAAATATCGATATGTGACATTACCATTAGAGGCATCAGAAGACGATAATGCTAGAGTACTTGAAGAGATGCATTATATTCACAATATGCTGCTAGAAGGAGCAGATTTTGGTGAAACTGCTGAACTGTATTCACAGGACACAGGATCCGCTGCAAATAGAGGAACACTAGGTTTCTTTGGTAGAGGTAGAATGGTCTCAGAGTTTGAAGAAATAGCTTTTTCATCTGAAATAGGAGCTATGAGCGAGCCTTTTAGATCACAGTTTGGTTGGCACATAATGCTCGTAACAGATAAACGAGAAAACGATCAAGGGGATCCCGAAGTAGAAGCAAGCCATATATTAATGCGAGTAGAGCCCTCAGAACGTACAAGAATAGACCTCAGAAATAAAGCAGAAGATATCTTTGATAGAGCAAACCGGATAGGTCTTGAAAAAGCTGTAGAGGAAATAGAGCTCACCACATTGGAAACAGCTGATTTTTATAAAGATACAGATTTTATTCCCGGTATAGGTAGATATCCACACCTCGTAAATGATGCTTTTTCTAAAAGAATAGGATATCTTGTAGAACCTATTAGGATGCAAGATGGTAGCTATCTGATAGCTGAGCTTTCATCTAGGACAAATGCACATATTCAAGATGTCGAACAAGTCACAGAGGTCATCCGTAGAGAGCTAGATAGAGAAAAAAGAACCGCACTAGCTCTTGAGCAAGCACTCCAATTTTTGAATGACCACTCGGAAGAGGATTATTTTGAAATGGCAGAAGAACTAGGCTTTAGAATACTGGAAATCAATAATAGACTGATCAACCAAACTATCACAGGTTTAGGTATGGATAGAGAGCTAAAAAATAACTTATTCCAGCATGATTCAGAAGAGTGGACTCCTCTCATCACTACTGAGAGAGGTAACTTTTTAGGATTTATTTCAGAAAGACATCATCCTGATATGGAAATATTTGAAAATGATCTTGAAAATCTGACAAATGAATTGAGACAAAGGAGAGAACAGACTCATTATTCTCAATGGTATCAGAAAGTACTCGAAGAGGCTAAAGCAGAAGATTTAAGATATCTGTATTATCAATTTTAAAACCGTATCATGACACTCTTGGGTAATGTACTTTTGTGTGTCAGCTTTTTTTTTAATACATCATCCGTAGCGGCAATCTTTGATTGCTGCTACGGAGTGGACTCCGAAAACCCTATTTAATGTAGGGGACTCAATTTTATGTCCCGTAACATATTGGGTTTTAATGCGATAGCGGAACGAAAAATTGCGTTCTCTACAGAAATAGGAACGAATAAATGCGTTCTCTACAGAAATAGGAACGAATAAATGCGTTCCCTACAGAAATAGGAACGAATAAATGCGTTCTCTACAGAAATAGGAACGAAAAATTGCGTTCCCTACAGAAATAGGAACGAATAAATGCGTTCCCTACAGAAATAGGTTACTTTTCGACTTTTCGGAGGGGACTCCTACGGAGAAAAGTTTCATTATTCGCCAGCCTTATAAAATAAAACTTAATATATAGGAGAAATCATGAGATATTTCAAAATATCTTTGTTTTTATTGTTGTCAATAATCATGTCATGCTCGAGTACTACAATAGAGGCAAATGAATGGCTTGAGAGCTATCCTATAGCTCTAGAACAGGCTCAAAAAACAGACAAAATGATACTATTAAACTTCACAGGTAGTGACTGGTGCGGTTGGTGCATGAGATTGGACGAAGAAGTTTTCTCTACACCAGAATTTAATGAATTTGTAAAAGAAAACTTGATTTTATTAAAGATCGATTTTCCTAGTGAAATACCTCAGAGTGAATTAGTGAAAGCAAACAATAGGGCATTACTTGAAAAATATGGTGTCAAGGGATTTCCTACTATAGTTTTCATTGACAAAAATGAAGAAATCATAGCTGTGACAGGTTATCAAGCAGGTGGTGCATTAGCATATATTGAACACATGAGAGAAATAGGAATAGGCAAATAGTTTGTGTCATTCATCTATGAAGTAGTCTTTTTTTGCCGAAGGTGAAGATGATAAACATAAAAGCAAGTTCTCGCAGGTACGTAGCAGTGTGTATGACATTACCTTTCAAAAAAAATGTTGTTTGTTGTTTGAGATTCCTGCGATTTGTTTTGTTTATATTTGCTTTTTTGTTTGTCTCTGCATTGTTTGCACAAGAACAGACCTTGCATAGGGTTGTTATCACCGGCAACAAAAACATCAAAAGATCAGAAATCAAGAAACAGCTTAGATTAAAATCATTACCCTTTTATGAGAGAATGTTGTTTTGGGTAGAAAAACCTAAATTTAACTCAAACTTGATGTACCAAGATGTTGAAAATATAAAGAGTTACCTAAATGCAAATGGTTTTTTGTATGCAGAAATAGAAACCTATACCACAGAAACAAGAAAAGGTCGCGTAAATATTGAGTATCGTATTACCGAAAATCAACCTGTCAAAATAAACAATGTGTCTATAATAGTAAATGACACCTTGCGTATTGACGGAACTATCCGCAGAGCAAATCTCAGAAACCTTTTTCAACAAAGGCTCGTAGAAACACAGTCTGGTAAAATTTTTAGAGATAGTGATATATATCACGATATTGATTTTATTAATAATGAGTTTGTGGGACAAGGCTATTTAAAATCAAAGACTGATTTCCGCGTACATTTGCATGAAGATAGTTTAAAAACAACTTCTTTGGTAGATATAGAATTTTTAGTTTCTCCCGAAAGGCAATATTATATAAAAGGTTATGAAATAATAGGAAACAGAAATGTTGATAAAGCTACAGTGTTAAATCAAATGACCTTTCGAGATTCTTTGATATATCGTGAAGAATACGTTTCAAAATCAAGAGAAAATCTTATGCGCTTGGGGACATTTCGCTCTATTCAAATCTTTCCTAATTTTATAGATGATAGCAATTTTGTGTATCCGACAATCAGGTTTATAGAGCAGCACAAGTGGGATGTAAAGGCAGGTAGCGGCTGGGGAAATGATGAAAGGTTTCGAGCCTTTGTTCAAGTGTCACATCTAGGTATGTATAAAAAGGCAGATCAACAACAGCTCTCAATCAGAGCATCATATGTAGAGCCATGGAACATACAATTTCGATTGCTACAACCAGCTTTTTTTCATCCGAGGCTAAACTTGACAGTGAATCCCTTTACGCGGAGAGAAAATGAGAGATCCTATATGCAGGATAAATATGGCAGTTCTGTTACCTTATCCTATTTGTTTTTGACTGATTGGAACATGTATTTTTCATTTTTGGTAGAACAAAACAATATGAGGGAAATGAAAGTTCCTGAAGTAGATTATGAAAAGATATACAGCCAGTCTACCTATACAACTCAGCTAGATATAAACTATTCGTATCCCAAAATGAATCCTTTTAGGGGTGTACATAGCATATCAGGTTTTAGTATTACAGAGCAGGGATTTAATAGTTTGGTAGATTATTATTTTCTATCACAAGAATTGAGGTATTATCAACCATTTCGAGACCTATTTATATTAGCTCTTAGAGGTCATATCAGGGCAATGAACCGTGTGGGAAGCTTTCAAAACATACCTATGTCAGACCGTCTCTATTTAGGTGGAATAAGCTCAGTGAGAGGATACAATAGAAATTCTTTAGGTCCATATGAGCTAGGGCTCAAAGGAGAAAAAATACCGATAGGCGGGCTGTCTTCTTTACTTTACAATGTGGAGGCTAGGATTCCTATAAATGATCATATAAACACCGTATTTTTTTATGATTTTGGGCAGGTTTTTTCAGAACCTTTTACATTTGACATGAAACAAATGTCTCAATCCATAGGTATCGGATTTCGATATGTTTCAGTAGTAGGAGTTTTGCGAATTGATGCCGCTCAGCCAACTGATAAAGCTGGTCCAGTGAGATTGTCTATTACTATCGGCGAGAGTTTTTAATGAAAAAGTTTTTTAACTTTTTAATGTTAGTAATTTTTTGTTTTATCGCACTGATAAATTTCAATTTTGCTTATTTTAGATATTTTGAAAGTGGTCAAAATTTTTTATTAAAAAGAGCGATAAATTTTATTAATAAGAGAATAAACGGAACGATGCATGTCGATGGATTAAAAGGCAATTTATTTGGTAGTTTTTCTATATCTAACATAGTTTTGTACGGTGAAAGCAGTGGTGAGCTGTCAAAAATAGCGAGTGTCGAAAATGTTTTTATCCATTGGAATTATAAAGATTTGTTTGCCCGCAAACTCACAGTGCACAAGGTCGAAATCAACGATATAATAGTAGATATCGAAAAAACAGCAGATGACCTTTTAAATATTGTAAAGATCTTTAATAAAAAAGAAGATAAAAATACGCTTTCTGATGATAGGGACAATATCTCTGAAGAGAGAATAAAGGATGGAATAAACTCAAAATTTGACATATCTGTTGATCATTTTACAATTTCAAATGTCACAGCTGGTTTTCTTTTAATAGATGGTAGCTATGTCATACCTGAGAAGATTTCTATCGATGTGGTAGAAGCAAGCCTTGAATTGACAAACAATTTGCTTTATACAAACGTGGTCTTAGAAAAGTTGTATGCAATCAGCCCTATTTATAGTCTTTCAAACCTACCTGCTAGCATCAATATGCCACAGCAACAGCATTTTGATATTGACTATCTAAAATTTGATTTTTCTATAGAGAAAAACCATGCCTACGTCAACAATCTAAATATACATGCAAATAATTCTATTTTGGCTGGGAATGGGGAATTTAACTACACAAATTTTGAAAGCATGGAAGTAGCTCTAAAATTTAACCCACTGCAAATAGACGATTTTAGATATTTTTTACCGGATACATTTGTTTTGAACTATTTAAATGATGTAAACCTGAATTTAGAGCTTAATATAGATAAAAATGATGCCAGTATAGATCTGAATTTGCTAGATGGAGAGATGAATTTTATCTCGGCAGTATATATAGAAAACTATCTAGATATTTTTTATGGCAGATTTTTTGATTTCAACAATCCATTTACAATCAATGCCGAGTTTTTAAATGCGAATGCTCTAAAATATACTGATCTTTTAAATATTAATATGTCACATTTTGATAGTCTCGCGTTTAATGCAAATATATCAATATCAGCCGATAGCTTTGATATTTCAGAAGCTAAGGGCTCGGTCAAGATAGGTCTTTTTGATACGACATACAATGATTTTTTTGTAAATTATTTGGATTTTTATGCCGATTACGACAAAAAAGACATTTCTGCATCATTGTACATAGAGTCAAATGATAATAAAATTTCAGCAGAAATAAGCCTAAATGATTTTCTAGATGTTCCCGAATATTCAATTTTTATGAATGTTCATTCTCTGGATTTGGATAATATCGTAGATGGCTTTTACACTGACCTTACAGGAAATATCGAGGCTAGTGGAAAATATTTTCACATAGAAGATATGATGGCAAATATCAAAATTGACATAATAGACTCTTTTGTGACTACTGAAGTAATAGATTCTTTATCTTTAACTGTAGATATTGATAAGGGAATTTTTAGCCTTCGAGAGTTTGTGTTTTTTAATGAAATATTAGAAATAAACGCAAAAGGTCAGGCTAGTGTAACAGAGCTGTTTGGTTCTGAGGTCATGTTACTAGTAAAATATCCACGAGATTTGATATTGAGTTATACAGGCTTTGAGATAGATTTCAATGCATTTGCCCATATTGAAGCATCTGGTACATGGCAAAGTTTAAACCCGAATTTACAGATAAATATAAACGATGTCCGTCTAAAAGAACATTATATTGAAAGCATTCAGACATATCACAACATATCTAACATCGTTGATTTGGAAAGTAAAAATAGGATATTTGCAAAGAATATTCAGCTGAATTTGGGAAATAAAGAGACACCGTTGGTGATAGATAATCTATCTATTGAGGCAGAATCAAGTGTGCACGATGTTTTGGTAGAGCTGTTTGTTAATAGCGAAGAATTGCTTGATATTTCTTTGAAAACGATGTTAAATTGGGAAGACGACATGGACTTTACGATAACAGACTTTTCATTTTTCAACGAGTTTTTTGATTGGAGCAATCAAGAGTATTTTTATATCAGTATAGCATCTCCTAGAAACGAAAATAGAAAAGAAGATTTTATCTCTCCCAGTATCATTTTTGATAATTTCAATATACATTCTGAAGACGAACATATACTGGTAAACAAAGCAGAAATCATAGGAGAGGACATCTTTTTAAACATAGACCTGAGCAATATAAACATAAAGCGTATTCTGAATATGATCACAGATGATGTAGATATAGCTGGAAATCTATCTTTGAATGTGGTAGCCGATCTAAAAGATAATGTGTTGGACTTGTACACAGATATACAGGTAAATGATCTCAGCTATTACCTGCATGAGCATAATCATTTTGTCAATCTAGAGGAAATAGATATCGTAGTCCATTACAATCATCAGACTTTAAATCTAACAAATAATATGATCGTACAAGGTAATGAGATCGGTTTAAACATGAGTCTACCAATAGATATAGATATAAAAAATTATGAGATCACCTTCAGAAACCATGACTATTTTTATTCTCATCTATCTATAATAGATCAAAATTTAGATATATTAAATTTGTTCTTGTCTCCAGAAACTAATATAGGAGCTGTGGTCAATATAGACCTTGAAACAAAAGGAACACTTTCAGATCCTGTGTTAAATAGCGAAATAAACCTTCGCTCAGGAAGCCTCAGGAACACAGAGTGGGGAATAGATTTTAGCAATGCAGTTTCAAATATATACATAAAACCAGATGGAGACAAACATATAATTAATTTTGAAAACATGTCGTTTAATAGGGATAGAGGTTCTTTTCACTTAAATGGGCTTTCTGAAATAGATATCGACTTTAGTGATATTGCAGACAATGGCTTTTTAAAAGTCGGAAAGACAAATCTCGATGTACAAATAAACAACCTATTATTGATGGACAATCTATTGGCAAAAACTATTATTTCAGGAAACCTTGTTCTCTCAAACTATTCAGACATTGTTTGGGATCCTGAATTTACAGAAGATGAAAACGGTTTGTCAAACAGGAAACTGATTTCTCTACCAGATTTTACATTGACCGGTAGAATAGAAACAAATGAGCTGCGAGTAAGTATAGATGAGGTACTCAGGTTTGATACCGCTGAGATGGCTCCAGAACCTATACTAGTAGTAGCTCAAAGGCAGAACGCAGGGATTACACAAGCAGTACCTCAAAAAGAAATATTTTTCCAAATGCCAAATTTTGACGTAAACGTAAACATAGATTTTGCACAGAACTTTTTAGTTCACGGAAAGGGCATCAGTGTGGAACTGGGTGGTAGAGTAAACTTTTTGATAAACAACAACCAGCCCTTTATAGATGGTGTACTAGAAGTGGGTAGAGGCTACTATCAATATTTAGGAAAAAGGTTTAATTTTGAAGAAGGGACGATAGCTCTGTTAGGGCATGATTTGGATAACCCTATTTTACATATAAGAGCATATTATCTATTTCGAAACCCGCAAGGTCAAAGACAACGAATCACTTTATACATAGATGGGCATCTACAAGATCCAGAAATCAGCTTTTACTTAGATGGAGTCGCTATAGAAGAAGGTGAAGCTATTTCATATATTGTTTTTGGAAGAGAGCATTCATTTTTGTCACAGAACGAGGTCGAAGCTGTTTCTGAGATTCAAATGGTGGCGGATATAGGAATAGGATTGTTGTCTTCTCAATTGACTCAGGCGCTACAAAGACAATTTAACATAGACTTGCTAGAGATCAGGGGTGATAATCAACTCACGCAGGCTTCTTTGACAGTAGGACGCTATATAGGTAACAATTTATTTGTTTCATTTGAAAAAAACTTTGATTCAGCAGACATGAGAGATTTCAAGTCAGATATTTTTAGTGCAGAATACAGGATAAATAGACATTTTTATCTGACTACGACACAAAGCACATCATATGAAACAGGGATAGACTTGATTTTTAGGTGGCAGAGGTAGCGTTTTGCGCTATCTCGTAATAATAATCTTCGTTGTGTAAGGGAAAAGGTTGCTTATTTACCTATGCAGAAATTTTCAAATATCTTTGTCAAAACATCATCTTCGCTGACTTTTCCAATGATTTGTTCTAAAAAATTACTGGCTTGCTGTATGTCAAAGGCAATAAAGTCGATACCTGTTCCTTTTTGAAACGATTCTTTAGCTTTTGCTAAGTATTTATATGCATTTTTGACACAAGATAGCTGTCTAGCAGTTGATATAATCCCTGTTTCCATTTCTGAATCTATTTTATCAAACTTTGATAGCAATATTTGTTTTAATTCTGATAATCCATCTTTTGTTATGGTAGAGCACGGAATATACCCTTTCCATTTTTGGAAATCTAAAGGCTGTGTTATCAAATCTATTTTATTTAAAACTCTTATCAGCTTATTTTCTGGTAACCAGTTTATTTGACATTGGTTTATGCTTTCATCAATAGAGGGATCTGTGATATAAATCACACAATCAACCTCTTTGAGAAGTTGCTTTGAACGCCTGATCCCGATCTTTTCTACTGGATCCAGAGACTCATGAATCCCTGCTGTATCGTATAACCTGATCAAGAATCCATTTAAATAAAATGTGTCTTCTAAATAGTCTCTTGTGGTTCCGGGCGTATGAGAAATAATAGCTCTTTCTGTCTGCAGAAAAGCGTTGAACATACTTGATTTACCGACATTTGGAGCTCCTGTAAGACATATTTTAAACCCATTTTGTACAAAAATCCCATTTTGCCCTACATCAATCAAAGAGCTGAGTTCATAAAGCAGATTATTTATTTTCTCAACAACAATTTCAGGCTTATAATCTGGAACTTCATCTTCTACAAAATCAATTGCCAATTCAAATAAAATCCGTAACTCTGTTAAGCTATCCAACAGATCTCTGATTTTATTATAGAGTCTGCCTTCGAGCTGTAACAAAGCGGATTTTTGAGCTTTTTGAGATTCCGCATTCAAGAGGTTTCCTATGGCTTCAGCTTGTGTCAGATCTATTTTCCTATTTAAAAAAGCTCTATGAGTAAATTCTCCTTTTCTGGCTAAGCGGCAATGTTGTAACAAACATTCCAATACTTGAGAAACAATAAAATCATTTCCATGACAGTAGAGCTCTGCCATATCTTCACCAGTATAACTTTTAGGAGCTTTGTATAGGCAGAACATACCTTCGTCAAGTTTTTCACTATTGTAGTAAAAGGTGGTTTTTTGCATTTTATTGAATTTTAATTTACTTTCCGCACATTTTTTATCGCAAAGCTGCATCTCCAAATCGTCTGTGACGCTAGATGTGTCGACATCGCCAAACTTGGTACAAGATGGCGATGTGACATATTTTACTATTTTATGTGCTTCCGCTCCTGAAAGTCTGATAATAGCAATTGCTGCCTTGCCTCTGGGAGTAGATATAGCAGCTATCGTATCAGAAACATGACTATAACAATCTGTCACGCAAAAAAATCTCCAACTTCAGCTGGGGGAAAAGCATTTTTAAAATGATTAAAATCAATTCTAAGCTCTGTTTTTAGTATGATTATGACATCGAATCTGTATTCTAGAATTTCTGGGTTTTGATAGCTCACTAAAAAAAACATCGCTGTTTTAGTTATTTTCATTTGTTTTGAAAAAGATATGTCGCATTTTGTATGCTCCACGCTGTCATTAGAGCGCGTTTTCACTTCGATAAACACTAGGTGACTCCCGTCTTTTGCAACGATGTCAATCTCTCCATAAGGAGAACGAAAGTTTCTCTCAATTATTTCGTATCCTTCCTCTAGAAGCTTCCTGACACAATAATCTTCACCAGATTTACCGAGTAAACTTTTTTTCATCTTAAACAAAGTTTACATCAAAGAATATCTTTGTATAAAGGAAACTGTGCAGTTAATTTGCGGACATTATTTTTAACCTCGGCTAGATTGTCCCCGTTGTCAGGAGCATCAAACACTGTCCTAATAAATTTAGCAATTAATATCATCTGCTCATCCTTTAAACCCCTTGTCGTAATAGCAGGTGTTCCTATTCTGATTCCTGACGCGACAAAAGGTGAACGTGTGTCAAAAGGAACGGTGTTTTTATTCACGGTGATACCTGCTAGGTCCAAAGCCTCTTCCATTTTTTTTCCAGATGGTCCTCCAGCCTCTTCTGAGCCAAAATTTAATAAGACTATATGATTATCTGTACCTCCAGAAACTAGCCTGAAACCTTCTTTTATTAGGGCTTCTGCAAGGACTTTTGCGTTTTGGATCACCTGTTTTTGATAGCCTCGAAATTCTTCTTGTAGAGCTTCTTGGAATGCCACAGCTTTTGCTGCAATTATATGCATTAAAGGTCCACCTTGAATACCTGGGAATACGTTTGTATCAACATCTTTTGCATACTGATGCTTACAAAGTATCAGTCCTGAGCGAGGTCCACGTAAAGTTTTATGAGTAGTAGACGTAACTATATCAGCAAAAGGTACAGGATTTGGGTGTAAACCAGCCGCTACCAAGCCTGCAATATGTGCCATATCAACAAACAGCTTAGCATCTACTTCATCGGCTATTTCTCTAAACTTTTCAAAATCTATGGTTCTGGTATAAGCAGATGCTCCCGTCAAAATCATCTTTGGCTTGTGTAAAAGAGCCAGTTTTCTGATCTCATCATAATCCAATCTCTCTGTTTCTTTGTTTACTCCATAATGAACTATTTTGTAAAATTGCCCGGAAAAACTCAGAGGGTGTCCATGTGTGAGATGACCACCATGTGCCAATTCGAGACTCAGAACAGTATCACCGGGCTTTACCAAAGTAAAGTACGCAGCCATGTTTGCTTGTGACCCAGAGTGTGGCTGAACATTTGCATGCTCTGCTCCAAAAAGTTCTTTTACTCTTTCTATAGCAAGCTTTTCAACGACATCAACATGCTCACACCCTCCATAATATCTACCGTAGAGATCATAGTTTAAATTGTTTGTTTTTTTACTCCAGCGATACGGGTAGCCTTCGGCGTATTTGTTTGTTAATATTGACCCTGCCGCATCTAAAACTGCGTGCGAAACATAGTTTTCAGATGCTATCAATTCTAAATTTTCTTCTTGACGAATGAGTTCATCATTTAAAGCTTTGTACAATACTGGGTCAAATTGTTTTAGTTTTTCCATTTTATACCTCACTATTTTCGTATGTTAAAATTTTATTTATTCTTTTTATATGTCTGTGTTCTTTAGAAAAAGGCTCTTTTATAAAAGCTTCTATAATATCGATAGCAGTATTGTTGTCTAGAAATCTACCCGCGAGAACGAGTATATTTGCATCGTTATGTTGTCTTGCCAGCTTTGCAAATTCTGGTGTTAGGCAAAGGCTAGCCCTGATACCTTTTACTTTGTTTGCTATCATATTCATTCCTTGACCCGTGCCGCAGATCAATATCCCGTACGTGCTGCTTCCTCTCGCTACATTTTCAGCTGCAAGTAGCCCTGTATCTACATAATCAACAGGGGCAGTGTCAAAAGATCCAAAATCTTTTATAGTAATCATATCGATCTTTTCTTTTTGTCCTGGTTCAAAAAGTTCATATGATTTCAAGAAACTCTTAATATATTCCTTTAGTTCAAATCCTGCATGGTCTGACGCGAGACTAATTTCCATTTTGTTATCCTATATTCGATTTACTATATATTTTTACTAAACAGAACTATCAAACTTTGAGGTATTCTCATTTTGTTGTGGCAATTGCAGCCAATGCGATAGAATACAATTTCGTTTTCGAGCTATCTCCCCGAGATGACAGTATCGCTGGCACTTTTGTGCCCACGACCATCGCTCCGACTTCTGCTTTTAAAAATTTCGTGATAGTTTTGTAAAAGACATTTGCTGCTTCAATATTTGGAAACAATATCACATCAGCATTTCCACCAACTGGACTTTTGTACCCTTTGATACTGACAGCTTCTTTATCAATTGCCAGATCAAACCCCATAGGCCCATCTATAATACTTTTTTGAAAAACTCCTTTTTTTGCTCTTTCGACCAGCTCCATTGCATCTGACGATGATGATATTTTTGTGCTGGGTTTTTCAGAAGGGGCTACTAAAGCGACTAATGGCTCTTCATTGCCGAGCGTATGAGCTGTACCAATGAGAAAATTCAATATTTTCTCTTTTTGATCCACGTTTGGTGCTGGGATGACAGCGACATCCCCCACTATTAATAGTTTTTCATACCCCATCGTTTCTATCACTGTTACGTGTGTCAGCATGTTTCCTGGGTCCACTAAACCTCGTTCTTTGTTTAAAAGACATCTCATGTAATCATCTGTAGTGATAGAACCTTTCATGATCAATTGAGCTCTGCCCTGATTGATTAGATCGCAGCACAACAAGCCCGCTTCTACAGGGTTTGTCTGATCTATGATATTAAACTTGTTTATATCAAAACCACTATCCCTACACATCATTTCTATAGTATTTACATCACCTGTTATCGTAGCATCTACTATCCCCTTGTCTACTGCATCATGAACAGCTTCTAGAGTGTGTTGGTCATTTACATAAACTACCACCAACCTTTTTTTAGGTCTGAGTATCGCTAGTTCTATCAAATCGTCTAGCTTTGTAATTTTCATTTTCGTACTTCCTTATGCCATTTTTTATTTATAACCATATTTTGTAAAACTATTTCATCAAAATCATTTTTTTTACCGAAATATAATCCTCTGTCATCATACGATAAAAATATATACCGCTTCCTACAAGATTGCCAGAGTCATCTATACCATTCCATGTCTTTTTGTGATGGCCTTTATCTTTGAATTCATTTAGCAAAGTTTTTATTTTTTGACCTCGAATATTAAATATTTCGAGACAAACATTGCCAGAACTTTCTATAGTAAAGCTTATCACTGTTTCTGGATTAAAAGGGTTTGGGTAATTACTCTCTAGTGCTGTTTTCAGAGGGGTGGCATCGTTTCCCAGATCGGATAGGATTATCACATCTGTGACGACTTCTATTGATTCACCAAGGTCATATACTGCTATCAAATGATAAATGATGACTATACTTTTATCCTTTACAACGCTAAAATCATCTAAAAAATACTCTTCTTTTATCAGCTCAGAATTTAATTGCAATCCTTCTCTATAAATATTGTAGCCTAATAAACTGGCAAACACTTCTGGCTCTGGCACATGCCAAATTAGCTCGATGGCATAGTTTGTACCACTTAGAGATCCTTGAAAGTCTCTCGGTGGATTTAAGGCTGGGACTATCACGGATGCATTTTCTCCACTAGATTCTCCATTATTATAAACAGCTGTAACACCGTATGTATACCTCATGTCTTTTTCTAGCTCTTCATCAAAATAGTGAGTGTCTTCGATGGGAATCTCTGTCAAAAGTTTTCCATCACGATACACATTATAGCCTATAAGATCAGTATTATATAAATTTGCCCTACCATCTTTGTGCATCGTATTTTGCTTTTGAACTATATTCCGTTGCTCATTTTTAACCATACCAAGTGATGTTGTCAAATCAGGTGGATCCCATACCAACACCACTGTGTCGCCTTCTACTACAGCAGACAAATTTCGAGGAGGCAGTAAACTGTTGTCATATTCTTCTATATCAGCAGCGTCTCTTGCTGTGATGTGTGACCCTGTGTTACGTGTAGAAATAATGCCTGTGAGGTGTACCATTTCCTCTGGTAAGGGGGTTCCTATATAATCCGCATCATAAAAGTTTGTTCTAAAGGTAAAAGTCCCTGTATTATCTGAAATGGAATAATCTGTGCCATTTATAAATGTCCCTTCTGTAGCAAACTGCACTCCAAAAACTTTCACGAGCCTTGCCTGATATATATCAATGTCAGCATTTAGTTCCGTAAAGGTGGCGTAAATAGGAGTGATCAAATTTCCTGTTGAAGTGACCGTCCCCGAGTTTGTGATAGGGACAAACTGTAACATCCCGTCGAGCATGTTTAATTCTCCCACCAGTCCAGTTACACCATCGCCTATTGAGTAAGTAGGGTTAATGATATTTGTATTGTCATCTATTAAAATCCCGGCAGCTGAATCCTGAATATAGATTTGATTTCTAAAACTAGGCTGTGTCATACTGACCAATACCTGAGATGTTATATGAAAAATTTCACCAGTATCCGGGGTAAAATTGCGCAGCTCTGACAAGGAATTAATTTGTGTGAAAATATCATAATTTTCTGTCACTACTATTGATGGTATCATCCCATCTTTTTTTGCTACAAATCTCAGTAGAGTACTGGTATTGATAGCTATAGGTGACGTATAAAGAATTCCTGTTTGAGAATCGGGGATTGACCCGTCTGTGGTATAATAGATACTAGCATTTGCTGTTTCTGTAGTGAGGCTCACGTCTACGGGCACGAGAAAAGTCCCACCGCTTGGTGTTGCTGCAGGTGTCTCGACCACCTCGACATCAACTGTGTTTGTACAATAGAATACGAGGTTGTCGTATCTAATAGTGCCACTTGAACCATAATTTGATCCTGCTCCTGTAGCTCCATATTCATTTGAATCTGAAGGGAAGGCGGTGACAAAACGAACACCAAAATGAGGGTTGTTGCTGACTCCAGCAATGTCGGACAAATCTACAGTTCTTTTGTACCAATAGTTCAAAAGAGTCACAAACAACCCATTATCAAATCCAATGTCTTCGGGGGAACCCGCATTGTTGTTAAAATACCTTATATTTGTAGCATTTGTGCTGTTGGCATAAAAATTTATCCAATTGACCCCGTCCACCGTGTACTGGAGCCTCGTTCTGTTTGCACCCGTGTTGCTGTTTAAATTGTTCCAAGATATATGTATGTTTTCAAAACCTACCGTAGAAATTTGTACGTTTATACCTGCGGTTTCAGGGGCTACTCCTTGAGATGGATATTGCGAAGTGTTCCATGCTCGACCACCTGTGCCATTTCCTGTCCAGCCTATCGCAAACTCACCCTGTGACGCAGGACCTGCCCCACCGGTATAGCTCAGCACACCTATACCAAAAGAAGGTATCAGAGTATCGCCTTCAAAATCAAAAATAGTAAAGGGGATTTTATCATCAGGGTCTACATCATATTGCTCATTTAATTCTATGACACCCAATATAGGTTCATATGAATTCAATCTCCCACCTGTAACAGTTTGACCATCCAAGTTTGCCATCGGAGTCACATTTTCTAACAAAAGGTCTTTGAATATGATAGCCAATTCACCTGGGTTATCTGCAAAAGCTTGTAATAGCTTTTCGCTAGCGACCTGGTACATCAAACCAATAAAGCCTGCTACCATAGGAGCTGCAAAACTAGTTCCACCTCCCTGATCACCATATGCATTGCTTGGTCTCGTAGACCAAATGTTATCTCCCGGAGCTGCTAGTTGTACCAAAGTGGGACCAAAGGCACCAGTTCTGGTCCCTTGCCTATTTATCCGGGTCACTTTTATTGCCCAGGGTGATGTGACAGTACCCGGCATATCACCATATGTGTCTATATTTCTTGTGGAGTTGTTATCTATCGCTATAGTAGCCAGTAGTCCCTGAGCTCCTAAATGGTCGTAGAGAGCTGTCCATACAGGATATTGATCTGCCAAGCCAGCGTCGATCCCCCATGAATTGTTATGTGCCACAATAAAAGCTCCATACTCCCCATTTGTTTGGTTGTAAAGAGTTCTCACACGAAGCAGATAATTAAATGAATTTATTGCTTCAGAATTTAGCTGACCTGACATACCTATGTGAATAGGCATTATTTTTAGATTAGGACTGTTTATGCTGCCGATGCTGGCTACGCCGAGCTCGTTATTCGTAGTAGCTCCTGATATCCCTGAAACATGAAGACCGTGTGTCGAAGATCCTGAGTGACTCAGCGTCAAAGGTTGGTTTGTATTACCGTTCCATCCATGATAGTCACAAACGGGGTTGTTGGGGCAGCTCAGTCCATGCATCTCCCCACCTTCTACTCTATGACAAAAGCCAGTATTATTTTTCCACCAGTTTATATCTGAATGCGACAAAGCTGTAGTGTGCATACCATCTATCACAGCGATGACGACTTCTCTTTCGTTTTTGTTTTCAGCTTCTATAGCTGCGGCCCAGCCCAAGGTTGCTCGAATGTCGACTCCTGCTGTACCTCCGCTTTGACCTGTGTTTCTCAAGTGCCATGCCTGAGGAAAATTTTGGTCATTTGGGATGAAAGGATCGTGCCTTTCGTTAGTTCTCAGAGTCATATAAGGGTTAAATTGGGCTAAATGAACTCGACTATCTTGCCGAACTAGAGCCAGCATTTCCTCTTCATCAATAGACCTATGATCGAAAGTGTACAAAATGATGTTTAGTTCTGGTGACAAAGTTTGCTCTTCACTCAAATCATGTGCTGAAAAAGTGTTCATAAAGTCTTCTCTTATCACCCCCCTGACAGAATCATGGTGCCATACAATCAGATGACCATGAGCCCTCTCCTGAGCAACCAAAATGATACTGTATAAAAGTATTATATAAAATGCGACAGCTTTTCTCATAATATTTTATTTCCCCTACCCCTTGCTTTTAAAATCAAACTATTTCAAACGTGGAAGTGAAATGTCTCATAATAGGCGCTTCCCATTTGATTTTTAATCCTTTACATTTTTCTCTTCTATTCCATACTTGTTTTAGTCCCCAGACTATCATGTCCATATGGTTGTTTGTGTACACTCGTCTGGGGATTGCGAGCCTCAAAAGCTCCATTTTTGGAGGTCTTTCAGTCCTCGTGATGGGATCTCTATCTGCCAATACTGTCCCTATTTCTACCCCTCGTACGCCTGCCTCAACATACAACTCTACTCCTAAAACTTGAGCAGGATATTGAGTTTGTGGTATATGTGGTAAAAATTTCATAGCGTCTACATAAATTGCGTGCCCTCCAAATGGTTCCAGCAAAGGTATTCCAGCTTTTTTAAGCTCTTCTCCCAAATATTTTACTTGGGAGATACGTGTATGTAGATATTCGTATTCGGTTCCCTCTTCGAGCCCTACTGCGAGAGCTTCCATATCTCTACCACTCATGCCACCATAAGTGATATATCCCTCAAAAATAATATTAAAAGTAGAGCATTCTCTAAAGAGTTTTTCGCAGTTTAGAGCTATAAAACCTCCCATATTTATAATAGCATCTTTTTTAGAACTCATCGTCATCCCGTCAGCATAACTAAACATTTCTTTTACTATTTCTCTGATAGCTTTATTTTCGTATCCTGCCTCTCTTTTCTTTATAAAATATGCATTTTCCGCAAATCTAGCAGAGTCAAAGATCAGTTTGATTTTATATTTTTTACAAACTGCATGAACAGCTTTAATATTTTCCATAGAAACAGGCTGTCCACCACCTGTGTTGCATGTAATGGTCAGTATTATTACAGGAATTTTGTCGACACCGTGCTCATGGATGGACTTTTCGAGCTTTACTATATCTATGTTTCCTTTAAAAGGGTGATAAACTGCAGGATCGGAAGCCTCGTTTATAGTACAGTCGACACATATCCCTCTTCTAAATTCGATATGCCCTTTTGTTGTATCAAAATGGGCATTTCCGGGAACAACATTTCCTTCTTTAATAAGAGCAGAAAACAATACATTTTCGGCAGCTCTTCCCTGATGAGTAGGTAAAACAAAGGGAAATCCTAAGATCTCTTTTATTTTATTTTTCATCTTGTGAAAACTTTTTGAGCCCGCATACGCCTCATCTCCGAGCATAAGTGCTGACCATTGTTTGTCGCTCATAGCTCCTGTTCCTGAATCAGTGATCAGGTCTATATAAACATCCTCCGCAGCTATATTAAAAAGGTTGTATTCCGCTTTTTTAATTTTTTCAAACCTTTCTTCCTTTGTTAACATCTTAATGTGCTCTACCATTTTTACTCGCCAAGGTTCTGCATAAGGTATTTTTTCCATATCCTACTCCTAAAATAATAATATTTACTACTTCTACGATAAGATATAAATATAGTAAAATTTGTCAAGAAAAAAAGTTCTTTTATGCTATTTTTTAAAATTGAGACTGTTCACTTGTTCTTTATCCGTAATCCGTTTATCCCGCATGCTTGCTATTAACAAAGCCTTCTTGTAAATAACAGCACGAAAATGAATATACCTGACACACGCAGAAGTCGTGTGGCGTTTATTCGAAACGCTGCATCAACGACAAAATGTCGTACCTCCCTTGTGCTTTTCCCGCTTCTATCCTGCTTATTTTAGGGATCGGTACAGGAGCCGTACAGGGAAGGTACCAGAAAACGAGATTGGGTGCGGGTTTCTCAATTGGAAATTGGGTGCTTTTTATCGATTTTGGGCGGGGCACCATGTCTCATACAAAAAAAAATAAAAGCAAATTATTTTTTTTGTTGACAAAAAAAATCAATACAAAAGAATGACGCTGTATAATAAAGTATATTTTTTGATTTATCGCATAGGCTGGCATCGTGTTATTTTTCGATGGATAAGTCAAAGAAAAAGGGAGGCATTATGAAAAAGAATGAGCTCGACAAAGTCACAGCTCGCGG